>BNJS01003541.1_pt1 | contig 95089 bp, 122 predicted proteins | sample 8540461 | NCBI WGS metagenome assembly BNJS01 (sample SAMD00202454, study PRJDB9452) | human saliva metagenome | isolation source: human saliva | place: Japan | reverse complement strand
TAGTAGGTGAGTTTGCGGCTCTGTCTGGTCCCGTAGAATGTAGCAGGACGTTTAACTCCCACTAGTTCTTTTCAATAATCTAGATATTTTCTTGCATTTTCAGTGAAGTCGGCATTCAGCGAGATGTTACACCTGTGATATCTTCATCGAAGCCTCGGTAATGATTTCACAGATTGGCTACAATCTTTAATGATGATTTTCATTAGCTGGATATTCTGTAAGAATTTCACCTTTTATAGTCATAAGCTGTGCACAAATTTTAATAAGACCCGAAAGTACATCTAAACAGTTTACTGACAGATTAGTCATACCCGATACACGATGACGAACGCATTACTACTGTATCAAAACATCCACATGACGACGGGCGTAGTAGCAACAGTTCCTACCAATCAATGATTTCACGAATCTAGAACCAATTTCACTCGAATAATTTGTTGGGAATGGACCATCACCAAACGACGTGAAGTATGTTTTTGAAATTCCTACTGGTCTCTTAAGACCTTTTGTTGAAACGAATCCATTACCTACAGTTATTCCTCCAGCAGATGGATTAGACGATGTAACATATGGATATGTACCACGATCAATATCTCCAGCATAACACCTGAGTAATCTTTCGAATAAGATATTTTTATTTTCACTTTTGTGCATCTTCTAATACTTTAGAAGCGTTCGTAACATATTGAGCTAATTGTTTTCCACACTCAGCTATTCATTGAAGATTTCTCTCACCGTGAAACCTTCTAGTTTCAGCAGATTTTTCGAATAGTTCATTTTTTCTTCAGATTTTAATTTAATTTTCTTGAATAATCAACATCTAATAAATCATGACACTCACAACGTTTATATTTATCTACATAACATGGTCCGATAATTTTTTAGTAATAATTTTATTTTCTCCACGACGAGCTTCTTCACTCATCAAGCTTCATGATATGGTAATACTACATGTGCTCTGTTAGGAGACCTCAACCATTACAAGTAACTCCCATGTTGTTACTCCCTTGATAACGAGCAATCACATCCGCACGTTCGCTAAAAAGTTTGGTACTTTACCTTTACTCTCATCTCCTAATAGAACCTAATAATATGATTATTGACATAAATTATTATTCCCGAAAGCAATTATTTTCCATTAATAATTATCACAAATACAGACGTTTACAACTATTTTCCGATTTTGTTTTAATCCATCAGATAAACCGATAGTTGAGTACTTTTTCACTTCACCACTTGATGTTGGGTTAATAGATGTTACTAATACTAGTTTAGCATCTTCTAATATCTTTCTTGATATTTTTGTTTGAATTTTTGCTTTGTGATTTCCGTATAATATTAAATCTTCTTCTTTTATCCTAATTTTCCTGCTACTTCAACAATATGTTTCTTTTCACATTCGTTTGAAATTTGAAAGTCTGACTTCATTTAATCTACCTCTTTTCTTTGGTCTTTGTATTTTAATCTTCCAATCCTGGAATGCGTTTATAGATCTTATCGATATTTTACTAGATGTACATTTAGATCGAAACAGCTATCTAACACTTCTTTGAAACTGTATTTTTAATAGTTTCACTTTTTCTTCAAGCTCTCTAAATGGAATCCTTCGAACCAAGATTTCATTGCAAGTGGTTGTACTAAGTCGTATGCTTCTTCACGAGAATGGTATTTGTTTTCGATAAGGTTACTCATAGTTCTTTGAGCGAAAATCCACCGTTAATTGGCATAAATATTTTTAATCATATTATCTGTAAATACTGTTAGATTTTTCACAACATTAGTAAATCTGTTTTAACATGTAGTCTAATAATGTTTGTTGCATCATTCGTAAAATTCTTTCTGCACTGAGTGAGAAATATCACGTTATGCCATAATGGAATATTTTTGCTGTATAAGCACGCATAATTCAGCACATCCTGCCATATTTTTCACTTGAGATTTGGATTGCGTTTATGAGCATTGCACTTGAACCTTTTTGATTTTTGAAAGAATTCTTCAGCTTCTCTTACAACTGTACGTTTCATGGGTGACAATTTCCACCCCAATTTTTCGATTGAACTTGCAATTAATGCTAACGTTGCATAGTAATCAGCATGTCTATCACGTTGTAAGGTTTGTGTAGAAATATTACTTGATTCAATTCCTAATTTTTGCTGAACATAGTCGTGAATTCTGTGGTGTCTCAGAAGTTCCTACCTCCAGAATTTTTCTGTGCTTTTCCATTCACGTTTGTATGACGATTCATTCATCATAATGAGGCGAATTTTAATCCAAAGCTACTAATATCAGCATGAACCCCGTAGGTACGTCCGATACATGGTGTGAATTTATATTGTAGTGCTTTTTCCTTTAATACTTCTTGGAAATTTAATAAATCTCTGTAAAGTATATCATTAGCTTGTTTATATAAATATCATAAGCAGTATCAACAACATCAGTAGATGTTAATCCATAGTGCACCCATTTTTCATCACCTGAATAACTAGAAACATTACAGTAAATGCTACTATATCATGCTTAGTTCTTTTCTGTTCTAAAAATACCTGGTAGGTCAAATTTTGCATTAGCAAATAATTTTTCAACGTCTTCTTTTAGGTACAACACCTAATGCTCTCAAAGCTTCTGTCATAAAGTTCTACTTCTAAATATGCTTTAAAGCGATTTTTCATCACTAAAAGATATTACGCATTTTCTTCTCTACTATATCTTTCAATCATTGCAATAATCTCCTGATGTTTTATTTTTCAATCTATCTATCTATATTATAATGACAAATGACCGATGTCTTTTCTGTAAAATAGTTCTTCACATTCTATTTTTACTATCTCATTATACACTATATGCTTCTTGCAAGCTCTTTCCTTGTGCACAAATTAATAATACGACCACCATTAATTACTATATCATCGCCTCACGCTTTGTACCCATATGGAATACTGGTGTGAGACACTTTATCTAAACCATGTATTACAGCCCTTTTCCTTTCATGTTCTGGATATCAACTGGCTGCCATTCTAACACCGATAAAAAGCATCCTCACTCCATTTCAAATCTACTTCTTTACCATCTATAATATTGTTTGCTATTTCGTATAAATCACTCTCTAATGATAGAAGTAAAATTTCACTCTCTGGATCTCCAAAACGAACATTAAATTCAATAGTTTTTACACCATCGTGACATTTCATAAGACCAGCATATAATGCATAGCAAATGGCATTCCTTCATCACTCATAGCATCAACCATAGGTTGAACAACATTCTACTCATATCATCAGCAATGTCATCGAGTAATTTTCTTAAGTGGTAGATGTGCTCCCATACCTCCTGTATTTAAACCTTCATCATTATCAAATGCGCTTTGTGATCTTGTGCAATTTCCATTGGATAAACTTTTCTATCAGAGACAAAACACGTGTAACGAAAATTCTTCACCTTGAAGAAATTCTTTATGCTGTCAACCTAGAACCGAGCCTTATTAAATTTAGCATTGCACATCATTTCCTTAAGTTCAGCTTGTGCTTCTTCTAGAGTATTCGCTATTATTACTCGCTTTACACTGCAACTAGTCCGTCTGCTTTCAAGAACAATCAGACTTTTTGCTCACTTAAGTACCCTCTTGCCTGTTCGTAATCATTAAAACTTTCATATTTTGCTGTCGGAATATTGTGCTCTCATCATCATTTTGAGAATACTTGCTTCCTTCTAATTGCGCTGCAGTTTAGATGGCCCAAAGGCGCGAACACCTACTTTTGTAGTTCATCTACTAGACCATTAACTAATGGCACTTCCGGTCCAACGAAAACAAGATCGATACCATTTGTTTTGCATAGCTTGGTATTTTGGTCTTCTGTTAATGCTACATACTCCAAATTCTTCGACTGGATTAATTCCTGCCATATGTACTTCATGACCTTCTTTATGAAATTTATAGCGATAGCGTGCTCTCTACCGCCGCTTCCTACTACTAATACTTTAGCCATATTAGTGTTTAAAGTGACGTATTTTGCTGAAGACCATCGCCACACCTTTCTCATTACATGCATCTATGCTTTCTTGATCACGTATGAATCCACCTGGTTGCACTATCGCAGCGATACCGTAGTCAGCCACCAATATCAGCACTATCTCTCATCGGGAAGAATGCATCAGAAGCTAGCACTGCACCTCTTGCTTTTCCCTGCTTGTTCTAGGCTATTTTACATGAACCTACTCTATTCATCTGACCAGCACCAATTCCTAAAGTTTGCCCATCTTTTACTACTACTATTGCATTTTGATTTAACGTGTTTTACTACTTTTAAGCCAAACTCAATATCTTTTTGTTGAGTTTCATCAACTTTCTTGTCAGCTACACTTTCGTATTCATCAGCAAGTTTATCGTTGAAATCTTGTACTAAGATTCCACCACGAACACTTTTAATTTGTTGTTCGTGATTATTATTTTTCTGACAGTTTGTAAAGGACGTAGATTTTTCTTTTTAGTTAGCATTTCTAACGCTTCTTCATCATAATCTGTCCTATATATAATTTCTAAAAGATACTATGCATTTTTCTCAGCAGTTTCTTTATCTACTTTTTCCATTGCTGCAACGATTCCTCAAAGATGATACAGGATCACTTCGTAAGCTCTACTATACGCTTCGAATACAGAACTTCCTGCCGCTACTCGCATGGATTCATATGTTTAACGGCAACACATGTGGTTTCATCAAACTCTGAAAGAATATCTAGTGCTGCAGAAGCATCTTGAATATTATTGTATGACATTTCTTTTACCATGAAGTTGACAGCATTTTGTAAGCATAACTTTTCATTATTATCTTGTACATAGTGATAAGCTTTTTGATGAGGGTTTTCCTCTATGAAGACTATCTTGAAGTTTATACGAGCTGTTAATTTTCGGGTACTAAATTATCTTTTTATTAAAGAATAATTCGCAATCGCATTCATCATAACTTGCTGTGGTATTAAATACTGCATCTAAAGAACGACGTGTTTTCATACGTAATGCCACCTTGTTCAAGTTTCAGAAAAGTGCTCTATCATAGTGTTAATGTCGGTAACTACTGCTACATCATTGAAGTTTTTAGCAGCACTTCTTAGCATACTCGGACCGCCAATATCAATATTTTCTATGGTTTCCTGCTTCATTAACTCTTCTACAGTAACTTCAAATGGATATAAGTTTACACAAACTAAATCGATATACTCAATATTTTCAGCTACATGTTTATTATGAAGTTTCATTACCACGTTTTGATAATCATCCACATGAGTTTTTAGGATGTAAAAGTTTTTACGCCCTTCTAAAACTCTGGAAAATGAGTAACATCTTCGATACTAATACAACTTACCCATTATTTTTAAATGTGTATAGGTTCCACCTGTACTAATAACTTCGAAACCATGTTTTTCTGACCTTTTTGCAAATTCTACTATATTTGTTTATCCTTACACTTATTAATGTCATCTTAGTCATAGTGCCTCCTCACCTAACTTCAATATTACTTCTGGATATAATTTATGTTCTAATTTATGTACTTTTTCAGTAACAGTTTCTAAGTATCCTCTTCTAAAACTTCAAATGATCTTTGAGCGATTACTTCTCCACCATCAAGTTCTTCATTTTACATAATGGATACTAATCCTATCTCTTTCTCACCTGCATTGAACGCTTGTTCGATAGCATCTTTACCTTTAAATTTTGGTAATAAAGACGGATGTAAATTAAGATTGTCTTTTTATATTTTTCTAAGAAATAAGGTGAAATAATTCTCATATATCCTGCTAAAAATATATAATCTAAATCTTTAACTTTCTCAAAATTACACTTTCATACTTCTTTGGACTCGAAATCTTTCAGCAGAGATACTAAACACCTTAATATTTCTATCAGTAGCCTTTTCTAATAACCGCTGCATCTTTCTTATCACATACTAACAGCTCAATCAGATTTTTATCTTTTAATCTTTCATCATCAGCAATTTTCTCAAAAATTACTTCCTGTTCCTGATGCAAATATCGCTACTTTCTTCTACTATTTTATTCCACTTTCATCTGTTTACTTCTCCAAGAACAAACGCATTATCTGTTAATGATAAAGTTTTGTCTACGTCTTCCTTGTTTACAATTAATACCATTCCTACACCCATATTAAAGATATGGTACATTTTCTTCTTCATCGATTTTTACCTTTTTCTTGTAGATACTTGAATACCCTGGTGTTCATGTAATTTTATCAATCTTCATACCTAATCCATCTTTAGGACGCGGTAAATTCTCATGAGACCTCATGTCATAAGGCTATTCAGCTGCTTTTACCTCTTCTAGTACTTTAAGTACTTCTTTTTATAGATTTTAGTAGGTGTTAATAATGTTTTTCTATTGTTACTTCCGTTAAAATTCTTCGTTTGACCAATATTATTATCTTTTAAAATTTTTCTTACTAAAGAGAAACCATTAGAATGTACTCCCTTGATGGAAGACCAATCTAACTTGTCCAGCTTTTGTATTTTCAGTACTTAATAATAGTTCTTTTTCTTGAGCCCTACAGAGATCCAGCAATATCCTGTTCCCAGTCTTCATAAAACCCTGCCATCTCAGCAGTCTCTCCACCGACTATCAGCACATCCTGCTTGAACACAGCCTTCAACAACACGCTTCTACAATTTAGCTACTTGTTCAGGGTGGTTTTTACCCTACTAAATAATCAGAAAGAATAATGGAATTGCACCTTGAGCTGGTATATCATTGGCACACATCGCTACAACATCTATACCAATTGTATTATGAATATCTAATTCGAATGCAAGTTTTAGTTTAGTTCCTACACCATCAGTTCCACTAACTATGCTGGATAAAGTTATAACTACTAAGGTCGAACGTTCCCCCAAAACCACCGATAGCTGACATCATACCAAGAATGTCGAGCTACGTGTTTTTAATACGCTCGCACTCATAACCAGCTTGTAAACTTACACCACTTTTCTTCATACTTTTTACTCATTACATTCTACCCCTCTCTCTGAAATTGTATTTGAATATCTGTCATTGAATTAACGTAACTTTCTTCATAGTCATATAGACCTGCAGAATAGTCGCCGTTATAGCACTCCATACATAAGCCAGTATACGGTGCATCATAGTTTAAACCAATAGAGTCTATTAATCCTTGTTCACTAAGAAATCCTAGAGATTCCGCTCCAATAATTTCACAGATTTCTTCATTTGTTTTATTTGCTGAGATAAGTTCTTGTGTAGTAGAAATATCTATACCATAGAAACTTGGGAACATAAGTGGTGGACATGCTATTCTTACGTGCACTTCTCTTGCTCCCTTCTTTTAGATTTTCTATTCTCTTACTAGTAGTACCACGAACTATTGAATCATCAACTAATACAATACTCTTAGCTAGACTACTCCTCTTACAGCTGATGGTTCATCCTTTCCTTGCTCTAGAGTTCTTGTGTAGGCTGTGTAAATGTACGAGCTACATATTGATTTTTAATTAGTCCCATTTCATATGGAAGTCCACTTTCTTCTGCATAACCACTAGCTGCTGATAAAGATGAGTTAGGTACACCTATCACCATATCTGCATCTCGTGTAGGTTGCTCTTTAGCCAAGTGTTCGACCTGTTCTTTTTCTAGCACTGTGAACGTTAATACCAGCAATATTAGAGTCAGGTCTAGCAAAATATACATATTCCATCGCTGCTATAGCTACTTGTGATCTTCTGTATATTTCTCGATTCTAATACCTTTATCATTAATAGTAACTAGCTCTCCGCTCCTACCATTACATACAAACTCTACTAACTATATCCAATGCAAGTCTCTCCTTTGCCCGCAACGTACGCTCCATTTTTCATCTTACCTATCGCTAAAGGGTCCTAAAGCTGTTGGATCTACCGCACCATATAGAGTTTTTCTGTTAATACTAAATATATAAAATCCACACTTTGATAATATTTGGAGCTTTCTTTAAGCTGTTCTTTAAACGTTTCTTTCTTACTTCTTCTAATAAGATGAATTAGTACTTCTGTATCAGAAGACAGATGCAGATATTACCTTGTTCTTCTAATTCTTTTCTTAAGTTTTCGCATTGATTAAGTTACCATTGTGGCAAATACCAACACTCATATCATAGAAATGAAAATAGAAATGGTTGTATATTTTGAATACTATTGCTACCGCTAGTTGCATATCTAACACGCCCTAATAGCACTCTCACCTACTAGTCTTTCCAATTTCTCTTTATCACGAAATACTTCTGATACTAGACCTAGGTCACGATGCCCTCTAAGTGTTGTACCTTCTTTGGAAACTATTCCAGCTCCTTCTTGACCTCTATGTTGTAAACTATGTAAACCGAAGTACGTCACATTACTAGCTTTAGGATGTCCCCAAATACCAAAACACTCCACATTCTTCATTAAGACTACGCATTTTTAATCTCCTTAAAACTTCTTCATAAGCTTCCATTACTGAACCTAAATCTCTTCTAAATCTATCTTTGTCTAATTTCTCATTTGTATCCTTATCCCAAAGACGACATGTATCTGGAGAAATTTCATCAGCTAGAATTATTTCACCATCTTTAGTTTTTCCGAATTCAATTTTGAAGTCAACAGTACTAAGTTTGCATCTAAGTACAATTTTTGTATAGTTCATTGATTTTTAAAGCTTGAGCTGGATATTTTCTAACTCTTCTTCTGTAACGATTTCTAATGCCACTGCATGATCATTATTGATTAAAGGGTCATTTTAAATTCATCATTTTTATAACTAAGTTCAAAGACTGGTTTTTAATCCTTCTTCAAGTCCATATTTTTCGCCATAGAACCAGCTACTATATTGCATACAATTACTTCTAAAGGAATAATAGTTACATGTTTACAGACTTGATCTGTTTCATTAACTTTTCTAATGAAGTGTGTTTTTACACCTTGTTTTTCTAAGTATTCAAAGATTAATGAAGTAATTGTATATTAAATACTCCTTTACCTTCAAATTCTTCTTTTTACACCATTAAAGGCAGTTGCACTATTTTTATAATGCACTTATATTTCATCATTGTTTTTCACATTCGAACAGTTGTTTGGCTTTTCCTTCGTATAAAAGTTTCATTATTTTCTTCCCCCTTTGAAGTAATTCACACCATTTTTGAATATATCTTGTTTTACTTTTATTGTATTTGTTTTATATAATGTAGCTCCGTATCTCTCGCTGTGTCCCATTTTTCCTAGTATAAGTCCATCTTCACTAACTAATCCTTCAGTAGCTAGAATTGATCCATTAGGATTGAAACGACCATTTAATGTAGCATTACCATCGAAGTCACTATATTGAAAGCTACAAGATGTTTAAATTTGTTAATATTAAGTCCTACCACTTTACCTTCACCATGACTGAATACCACTTCGTGTTGATCTCCGATGTTGAAATCTTGTAACCAAGGGGAATTAGTATTAGCTACACGAGTAAAGGCTGTAGTTGAAATATGTTCATAACTATCATTTCTATATAGTGTTAGGTCATCTTCAGCTAATTCTCTTACTTCACCATAAGGTAATAGCCCAGATTTAAGCAATGCTGGAATCCATTACACACACCTAAAATTAATTTTCTGAGCAAGGTGTTTATGAATCGCATCTTTAACTTTTTCATTTTTAAGAAGTTTACAATGTATTTAGCACTTCCATCTGGTTCATCTCCACTGAGAATCCACCTGGGAACATAATGATATGAGATTCTTCGATAGCTTTTGTGAACTCTTCTATCGATTGTTCAATATCATTTTCACGTGTATTTCTAATAACTACTGTAATTGGTGTAGCTCCAGCTTCTAAGAAGGCTTTTTCACTATCATACTCACAGTTTGTACCAGGGAATACTGGAATAACTACTTTTTACATCTTCTACATATTCTGGATAATATTTTTCTCTTTGTATTCTGTATGAAGATTTTCTACATTACCTTTATCTTCATTTTGATATAATGGATAAACTTTATTTAGTGTTTTTGTATATGCTTCGTAAATATCTTTATGCATAAATACTTCGTTATTAATAATAATTCTTTTCCTAACTTTTCCTAATTCTTTCAAAATGGAAGTTCAGTTGTTGCTTCTACTACTAGAGATGCTGGATCAAAGTTAAGAATACTTTCTCTTTTTCACCTCAAAACCAAGATCATTTACCTAGTGACATTTTCACTAATGAAGCGGCAATACTTCCCTCTTCTTGAACATAACGCAGATACTATCTTACCTTCTTTAATATACTTATGAACTAGCTCGTAATTTTCTAAAGTTTTTCTTAATATCTGGATATCCTTTTTCATCTTTTTCTACAGGAACATAGTATAATTTATTTCCAACTCAATTCAGGAGTTATTACATCAGCTGTTTTTACAGGTGTACAAGCAAATGAAATTAAAGTCTCAACTACATTTAAGTCATTGAAAGTACCTGACATACTATCTTTACCACCGATACTAGGTCTCACTAATTTCTTTTTGAGCATAAATACTTCCTAATAAACTTTGAGTAACTACCCCATTTAGTACTATCAGTTCCTAATTTTTCGAAAGTACTCTTGGAATGAGAGTATAAAGCTATCTTTATTTCACCTACTGCATAAACTTTTAGCTACTGAGTTCTAACACCCGCATAAATAGATGATAGGAATGGTGAGTAGTGATAATTTTTGGAATAAATCCATAAGTTAAGATTGTCGCTGTATCACTTGTTGTATGTAATGTTGGTAAAGCTTGAACACTCGCTTGAACTGGTGTAAGTTTGTGTTTACCTGCAAAAGGCATAAGTACTGTAGTTACACCAATTGATGAGTCAAATTTTTGAGCAAGACCTTTTTGACAAGTTACATTTAACTCACCTAATTCACTTAAAATATTTTCACGAGTTACTTCTTTATTTAAGAATGGATTAGCTGCAGGTGTTATCTTTCATCGTAACTGATGATTTTTGACGAACACCACTAGTTTTCTAAGAAATCAGCACTCATATCAACAACTTTCTCATCGTTGTAATACATTTCTAATCTACGTCTATTAGTTACTGTAGCAACATGAGCGTATTCAATATTTTCTTTCTCACATTCACGAACAAACGCATCGTAGTCTTTTTTATCAATAGCTACTGCCATACGTTCTTGAGATTCACTTGTAGCTAATTCTGTCGCATTTAAACCTTGATATTTAGTAAGAACTTTTTCTAAATGAATTTCTATACCATCAGATAGTTCACCGATAGCTACACAAACACCACCAGCACCGAAGTCATTACATTTTTTAACAAGTCTTGTAACTTCTGGTTTTCTAAATAAACGCTGTAACTTACGTTCTTCAGGGGCATTACCTTTTTGAACTTGGCTAGACATAGTGTTTAATGAATCGTTAGTATGTTCTACACTTGAACCACTCGCACCTTGAATACCATCGCGACCAGTTCTACCACCTATCATTACAACGATATCACCATCGACAAGAGTTTCACGTTTATAATCTCCGTCCTTAACAGCTCCAACTACAGCACCAACTTCCATATGTTTAGCTACATAACTATCATCATATAATTCACGAACAAAAGTAGTCGCAAGTCCAATTTGATTACCGTATGATGAATTACCATGTGCAGTTCCTTTAGCTATATCTACTTGAGGAAGTTTGTGTTTTAAAGTATCTTCACGTTTTTGTAATACATTACCACTTCCTGAAATACGCATAGCTTGATATACGTAACTACGCCCTGAAAGTGGGTCTCTAATAGCTCCACCCTATGCAAGTACTCAGCTCCTCCCGAATGGTTCGATTTCACTTGGGTGGTTATGAGTTTCATTTTTGAATTGAATTAACCAACGTTCTTTTTCGCCATTATTTTCTATAGTAGTAAAGAATGAACATGCATTAATCTCTTCACTTACTTCAATATTTTCATCTTTTAATACTTTCACATGATATTTACCAATGATACTCGCCATATCCATAAGCGTGATAGGTTTATCGTTACGGTCAAGTTCATCACGAACATTTAAGTAATAATCAAATGCATCTTGCATCTCTTTTTGGAAAAGTTCTGACTCAATTTTAACTTCATCCAACACAGTTTCAAATGTAGTGTGTCGGCAGTGGTCACTCCAGTAACAATCTAATACATAGATTTCAGTTTCAGTTGGTACGCGACCTTCTTTTTTGAAGTAATCTTGGATAAATACTAAGTCTTCAATATTCATCGCTAGAAAATTCTTTTTAAGACCAAGTAACGCATCTTTGTCAAACTCTAAAAATCCAGCTAAATCTTTTAGTGGTTTTGGAGTAGAATCTAATGTAAAGTCAAGAATTGATAAATCTTTTTTACGAGCTTCAATAGGATTTACTAAGTAGCTTTCTACAAGTTCTAATTGTTCATCTGTTAATTCTTTATTAAAAAGAACTAGCTTACCACTTCGTACAGTTGCTTTACTTTTCGAGTTAAGCAATCTTATGCTTTCTTTTGCGCTGTCAGCTCTTTGATCGTATTGAGCAGGTAACACTTCATAAGCGAAAGTACTTTTCATCATTTAGCTCAATATCTTCAAAACACTTCATCAACAACAATCTCAGAAAACACAGAAGTTTTTAGCCAGTTCATAAGTTTCTTCATCAATATTAAAGACATCATAAAATTACATACAACTCGACAGAGTCAAGACCTAGATTAAACTCTAAGTTCAGGTTATCTCTTAGCTGTAATTCTTCTTTATTATATCCATTACGTTTCTTTTTACAAAAAAATTCGTTTATTAGTCATGTTCTCCTCCTAAAATTACATCACCGTAAAAATTAATATGTCCTATTTTTCTATCTTGTCGTGGTTCTTTTTCATATAAGTGTAAGTAACCACCATTGTTTTTATACACATCTATATAATAATCTAAGTCTTGACCTAGGATATTATATAATGTCGTTTCTTTATTCTCTATCTTACCGACTTTCAAGCCACAAATACCTTCAATATGAGCTCTAAATTGACTCTTAGTTGCACTCTGCATCGTTATATGTCCTGAATTGTGAACTCGTGGTGCTATTTCATTAAAAATAACTTTTCCTTCACTTATAAAAAACTCAACAGTAAGTACTCCGTAATAGTCAAAATTACTAAGAATTTTTTTCGTATACTCTATTGCAAGAGCTTCTTGTTCCTTAGTAGCTGAAGTAGGTACTTTTCGAACGATATAGAATATTATTTCTATGTTCATTTTCTACTACTGCAACAATATTAACCTCGTCTTTATCTTTAACAGCCACTACCGAGATTTCTTTATCAAGTTTAACGAACTCTTCTAGTAACGTATGTGGTTCTACTTCTTCACTAGAGCTTATTTTTTTCTGACCTTTTCCATCATAACCAAAACGTACAGTTTTCATTAAATAAGACTTAGTTATTTCTACATTAGTATCTTCTTCAACATATACATAGTCTACTGTTGGAATGTCTAGTTTTCGAGCAAATTCTTTTTCATAATATCTATGTTGAGTAGTTCTCAGCACTTCTGCACTTTGGACAATATTATACTTTTTCTCTAGTTTTTCTAAAGAAGCGGCATCAATATTCTCAAATTCAAAAGTAATGACATCACTAACCGAACATAACTTTTCAACACTTGCGAAATCATTGAACTCAGCTTGAATAAAAATATGTCACTAAAAATTTTTGCACAACAGCTGTCACTAGGATCTAGAACAGCAATTTTATAGCCCATCTCCTTAGCACTCATAGCGAGCATTCTTCCTAATTGACCACCACCAATTATTCCAATAGTCTTTCCTGGTAATATCGTCTTAATCATAGTTTCATCTCTTCCAATACTATTCTTTCTTGTTCTTTCTTGAATTGTTCGTATTTATTAGCATACTTTTCATCAGTAATTCCTAGTATTGATAAGGCACTAATAGCAGCATTTTTTGCACCTAGCTACCCCAATTGCCATAGTTAAGACCGGTACACCTGCAGGCATCTGAACTATTGAATACAATGAGTCAACTCCACTAAGAACACTAGATTTAATCGGAACACCAATAACTGGTAATGTCGTCATAGAAGCAACCATCCCAGGGAGATGTGCTGCACCACCTGCAGCTGCTATGATTAATGAATAACCATTACTTCTAGCATTTTTAGAAAATTCAACTAAAAGATCAGGTGTCCTATGTGCACTTACTACTTTTTTATCAAAAGGAATTTCAAACTCTTCTAACAACTTACAAGTTTCTTCCATCGTTGTATAATCCGACTTCGAACCCATAATTACAGCAACTTTCATACTTTAAGCTCCTTTTTCATTTTAAATGTACGTTATTTGATTATATATTTACATATTTTTATTTTTATCGTACGTCTACATTTCAAATTATACTACTTGTTTAAATATTTATCAAGTATAAACAGAATAAAAATCGGATATTTTTATACAAAACAATATTTAAGATTTTATGAACTTTTTCAACCTATTCATTTATTTATACTGTTTATTTACATAAGAAAAATACAGACGTTTTAATTAGAATCTTCTAAATAACTCTTGAAATTATAAAAACACTCAGAACTTATGTTCTGAGTGTCCATTTAATTAAATTTAATTTTTTTCTTCGATATATTGTTTTAATTCAGTGATAGGAATACGAGTTTGTTCCATAGTATCTCTATCACGAACAGTTACCATTCCATCGTTTTCAGACTCGAAGTCATAAGTGATACAGAAAGATTACCAACTTCATCTTGTCTTCTATATCTCTTACCAATTGATCCAGTTTCATCAAAATCAACCATAAAGTCTTCAGCTAATTGTTGATACACTTCAACAGCTTTATCACTTAATTTTTTTAGAAAGTGGTAGTACTGCTGCTTTAAACGGAGCAAGAGCTGGGTGGAAATTTAAGAACTGTACGAGTATCATTTTCTCCAACCACTTCTTCGTTGTATGCATCACATAAGAATGCTAAAAAGCACACGGTCAACCCCCTACAGATGGTTCGATACAGTATGGGATGAATTTTTCATTTGTACTTAGATCTTGATAAGTTAAATCCTGACCAGAGTGTTCCATGTGTTGTTTTAAGTCATAATCTGTTCTTGAAGCAATACCCCAAAGTTCTCCCCAACCAAATGGGAATTTGAACTCAATATCTGTAGTTGCATTAGAGTAGTGAGATAATTCTTCTTGATCGTGATCACGTAAACGGATATTTTCTTTAGTCATCCCTAAATCTAGTAAGAAATTTTCACAGCTATCTTTCCATTTTTTGTGCCAATCTAATTCAGTTCCTGGTTCACAGAAGAATTCTAATTCCATTTGTTCAAATTCACGAGTGCGGAAAATGAAGTTACCCGGTGTAATCTCGTTACGGAATGATTTACCAATTTGCCCAATACCGAATGGTAATTTTTTACGCATACTACGTTGAACGTTTTTGAAGTTAACGAAGATACCTTGTGCTGTTTCTGGACGTAGGTAAATTTGGCTTGTAGAATTCTCTACTACACCTTGGTTTGTTTTGAACATAAGGTTAAATTGACGAATGTTTGTGTAATCATGACTACCACATTCTGGACATTTAATATTTTCACGATCGATAATAGCTTCTAATTCTTCGAATGGAAGACCATCAACTACTACATCTTCATTTTTTTCATTGAAGTAGTATTCTTCGATTAATTTGTCAGCACGAAGACGTGATTTACAAACTTTACAGTCCATCATAGGATCGCTGAAGTTACCTACGTGTCCTGATGCTTCCCAAGTACGTGGATTCATGAAAATAGCTGCATCCAACCCTACGTTATATGGTGATTCTTGAATGAATTTTTTTCCACCATGCTTTTTACATTATTTTTAATTCAATTCCTAATGGACCATAATCCCAAGTATTAGCTAATCCACCATAAATTTCAGATCCTTGAAATACGAGATCCTCTATTTTTTTGCTAGAGATAAAATTTTTCTCCATTGTTGTTTCCTCCTTATTAATAAAAAAATATAAAAAGCCTAGATATGCCGAAGCACATCTGAGGGACGAAATAATTTCCGCGGTTCCACCCTGATTAGTAAAAACTCAACTTTAACAATATTAAATTGTATTTAATGCCAATATTGTTGCTGAACTTTCACCATCATCAGCTCGCTTACTTACTTTACATTCTATCACTAAATTTATAAATTTTTCAAGTGAAATTCATAAAAATATCATGAATACGTTTACTCTTGATAATAGATTATTTAAGTTAGATTTCATCTTATTATTTTTCACCATTATATACAACTTTTTAATCAATAAGGTTGTACTCAGTATTTATAGATGTTATAATAGAAAATGATTAAAAATTTAATAAGGAGGGTCTATGAGATTTTCATTAACTCGTGGTAATGTTAACCACCTACTTCTTAGTGGAATTATTTATATATTAGCAGTATTTGTTATTCCACTTCAACTCCTCGAAACATTAGTGTTGATAATCGTGTAACTATTGTGTTGTTTTTATCTTTAACAGCTACCTTTATTCTTGGTTATATAGCCAGAAAAGGAACTAATGATATAGATAGACAACAGTCAAAATACAACTTTATCACCCTATTTGCAATTGGAATTATTGGATTCATTTCGATGATGTTTCTTCAAGGTATTTTGAACGGTTTGTTAGTATACCTATCAAACTTTTTCAACTTTCCTACTAAAAGTAAAAACACAAGCAACGTCGTTGAAGTATTAAAATTAAAACCATACTTCATACTATATGTGGCTGTACTAGGACCAATAATGGAAGAATTATTCTTTAGAAAAGCTGTCTTTGGATATTTTTACGATGCTATGATTGGTAGTAAAAAATGGATTAGATTTACTATTCCTGCATTAGTCACAGGAATAATATTCGCACTACCACACGATGGATTCTCACCAATTATGATTATCTACATTGGTATGTCATTTGTATTTTCTTATCTATATTTACATACGAAAAAGAATAATTACACCTATCGTAGCTCATATTTCTAATGAATACTTTAGTAGTTTTAATTCAATTATTCATTAATTAGGAGGTAAATATGTCATCAAAAACTTGGTTATCGTCTAACTACTTTTTACAATTTTTAGTAACGGGTACTTTCCTTCCATTCTGGATGGTATATCTGACTTCTGTAAAAAACTTAAGTGTTCTAGAGGCCAGTTCGATATTCTCAATGTTATATTTCGCTAGGGTTATCAGTGGTATATTTTTAAGTCCGTATTTAATAAAAAAATACAACTTAAATATTACGATGAAATTATCTGTTGCTTCAGGTCTTATCCTTGCGGTAAGTTATGGATTCACAAACGAAAAGATATTATTAGGAATTATCACATTCCTATTCGGATTAATTTACTTTATGATTAGTCCACTTGTAGAAGGTTTAGCTTCTTTATTTTTACGTGAAGAAAATATCGACTACGGGAAAGCAAGAACATACGGATCACTTGGATACACTGTTGTTGGTATATTTATCGGAGGAGTATTAGGTTATGTGGTAATGGAGCTCTATATTACATACTAATATTTTTTTAGTAGCATTATATTTAGTATTTATGTTTCTACCACAGCCTAAATTAGTAAAAAAACTTAAACTTGGATAATAACAGTAACAACGATAAAAAGAAAAGCCTATATGGCTGGGTATTAAAAAGATAGAAATGCGATATTGTTAATAGTAACTATTTTCTTATACCAACTTTCTCACACAGCATACAACAATTACAACGCTATATATTTAGAAAAGTATGAATATATCAGCTAAATGGTTATCAGGAGTAATCTTAAACGTATCAGTAATAGCAGAAATTATCTTCTTTATCTTTTCGAAAAGATTGGTAGATAAAATAAAACCAAAAATCTATTGGTGTTCGCGGGAGTTTGCGCCGTGATACGTTGGGCAGCATTAGCAACTTTCCATAATATCTATGTATTTACTGTAATGCAAACATTTCATGCAATAACATTCGCAGTTGCACATATAGCATTCATCTTAATGCTAAATAGAATTACAACAATAAAGAGATTATTGATATGCAAAATCTATATACAGCGATTTGCTTCCAATTAAGCATGGCTGATAGGATTGTATATTATGGGAGCACTATGGGATATTAGTACATTATACGTATTCTACGCGTCAGCAATAATCGCAGCTATCGGAACAGTGGTTGCGACAAGAATAAAAAGCAATTAGATAAAATTTAAAAGACCCTAAAAACTATAGAATATATAAGTTTTTCAGGTCTTTTTATCATCTATATACTAAGTGTTTTTAAAAATCTATTAAATCATCTATATGTTTATAGTCACTATACTAATGTACTTTTGTAAATAAACATTAACTAGTTTATGTGTTTGTTCTACTGAATCTATGTGAGTTCTTTCGTAAGAGTGACTTGACTCTATTCCTGCACCTAATAGTGCATGTTTTTACTTCTGCTCCTGCCTCGCATTGCTGCTGAAGCATCACTTCCATAATATGGATATATATCTAGTTTATATTCTATTCCATTTTCTTTAGCTAGCCTCACTAAATGATTTCTAAATTCATAGTTATATGGACCACTAGCATCCTTCACACAGATAGACACTGTATATTCATCAGTTTGTTGGTCATCACCCATTGCACCCATGTCAACCGCAAGGTACTCTACTGCTTCTTTCGGAAGACTCGAGTTAGCTCCATGCCCTACTTCTTCAAATACACTAAACATGAAGTGTGTTGTATATGGAAGTTCAACATTTTCTTCTTTATATATTCTTAATAAATCTAGTAATATTGCTGCTAACTTTATCATCTAAGAATCTACTCTTAATAAATCCTGTATCTGTAACGATGGTTCTAGGATCAAAACTAATGAAATCTCCTACGTCAATTCCTAATTCGCGTGTTTCTTTTTCGTTAGTTACTTTGGCATCTAATCTTACTTCCATATTATCTTCTGTGCGTTCTACAGTGCCCGCATCTCTGTATACATGTGTGCTAGTTTGGTGAACTAAGATTGTTCCACTTACAGTTTTTCCTGTACTTGCTACATGGACAAGACAGTTCTCTCCTTCTATCATGTTCCAAGGATAGCCCCCAACTTTAGCTAATTTAAGTCTTCCGTCAGGTTTTACCGCACGAACCATAGCACCTAGAGTATCAACATGAGCAGTAACTACACGATATTTAGAATCATCTTTACCTAGCACTACTACATTCACTCCACCTTTATTAGTTCTTATTGGATTGTAGCCAAGTCTTTCTAATTCTTCTACTAAGTAATCAGAGATTTCTTTAGTGTAACCTGTTGGTGAAACTATACTTGTTAGTTTTTTTAAAATAATTTATTGTTTCTTGCATTGGAATTCTCCTTCTATTAAAAAAAGACCCATGCAAAGCACGAGTCTTTAAATATGTTTCGTAGTTATTATGCTTTGTTTCTTGAACCGAAGATATCGATTTTTTCGTGAACCATAGCTTTAATAGCTTCAAATCCAGGATTTAATAATTTACGAGGGTCGAAACCTTTAGGTTTTTGATCTCCACCTTCTTCAATGTATTTACGTGTAGCTTCAGCAAATGCTAATTGACATTCAGTGTTAACATTAACTTTAGATACTCCTAGAGAGATAGCTTTTTGGATTTGCTCAGTTGGGATTCCTGAACCACCGTGTAATACTAATGGAATTCCATCAGTGATGTTAGCAATTTTTTCTAATGTTTCAAAGCTTAATCCAGCCCAGTTTTCTGGGTATTTACCGTGGATGTTACCAATACCTGCAGCTAGGAAGTCAATTCCTAAGTCAGCCATTGTTTTACATTCGTTTGGATCAGCTAATTCACCACTACCGATAACTCCGTCTTCTTCCCCACCGATTGAACCTACTTCACACTCGATAGAAAGACCTTTAGAGTGAGCTAAAGCAATCATTTCTTTAGATTTAGCGATGTTTTCTTCGAATGGATAGTGAGATCCGTCGAACATTACTGAACTAAATCCAGCTTCGATAGCTTTTTGAGTTCCTTCGTATGAACCGTGGTCTAAGTGTAATGCTACAGGAACTGTGATTTTCATTTCTTCTACCATAGCTTCAACCATAGCTGCTACAGTTCTGAAACCAGTCATGTATTTAGCTGCTCCTTCACTTACTCCTAAGATTACTGGACTTTTTGCTTCTTCACAAGCTGCTAAAATAGCTTTTGTCCATTCTAAGTTATTGATGTTGAAATGCCCTACAGCATATCCTTCTTTTCTTGCTTTTACAAGCATGTCTTTTGCTGGTACTAATACCATGTTGTTTGTCCTCCTTAAATAACTACTTACTATATATTATAATACTACACTTTTTAGAAAAATAAACTATTTTCTTTTATAATTTTTCAATTAAGTGTAATATTTATTAAATTTTAACATATTAATTCTTCTATTCTTTGGTATCACTAGCTTTTGTTGTTAACGTATACATAGTTAACTTCTTAGTTTTTCAAATTCCCGCTCATAATTTCATAATCAAATTTCTTAAAAATTTTCATTTATTTAATCTATTTAATTTTTCTCTAAACTAGGGTGTTATACTAGTACACCTTTAAATCTTTTAAAAAAATCACCTCAAAATTAGTTGTTTAAACTAATATTTAAGGCGATATATTATACTTTATACTATTTATCTAATTTAGACATAGTCTCAACCATATACTCAGGAATTTCTGTTTCAAAATATAAATGTTCTCCTGTAATTGGATGATTGAATTCGATACTTTTTGAATGTAATGCTTGTCCATTAGTATTTAATGTTTTTCTCGGTCCGTATACTGGATCTCCTACTAATGGGTGGTTTATGTATTTCATATGTACTCTGATTTGGTGAGTACGCCCTGTTTCTAATTCACATTCGATAAGTGTATATTTTTCAAATCTATCTACTACTTTAAAGTGTGTAATAGATGGTTTCCCTTCATCGATAACAGCCATTTCTTTACGTTCTTTTGGATTACGAGCTATTGGGGCATCAATTGTTCCATAGTCGTGTTTGATACTACCATGGACAAGAGCATAATATTTTCTCTTAACATCTTTATTCGCAATCATCTCAGATAATTTAACGTGTGCTTTATCATTTTTCGCAACGATTAATAAGCCTGAAGTATCTTTTATCAATTCTGTGAACAATACCAGGTCTAATAGTACCATTAATACTTGAAAGTTCACTGTGGAATAATAAGGCATTTACTAATGTTCCATCTTTGTGTCCCACTGATGGGTGAACAACCATACCTTTAGCTTTATTTACGATAATTAAATCATCATCTTCATATACAATATCAATTGGAATATCTTGTTTTACAACGTCTAATTCTTCCGGTTCCTTGTATTCAATAGTAATAACTATTACCGTCTTTTTAATTTATAATTTGTTTTTAATACTATTTCCATCTACTTTGATATAACCTTCAGAAATTAAGTTCTGGATATTTGTTCTAGAAAACATCTGTTAATTCTTGTTGTAAAATTTATCGATTCTTTCACTTTTCGGTGAAGTATATATAATTTTTGTGTATCCATACTTCCTCCTTTTTCATACTATACTATCTTAACATATACATTCAAAAACAAAATAAAATATAGTAGAAATGTTTTTAAAATATGGTATTAATTATACTATTCAAGATTTATTGATGTAAAGTTTCAATTATAATATAAATAATAAGAAATCCCCCTCTTCAAATTTAGAAACTATATTCCCATAAAAATAGAAAAATGAGAGCAATAATTTAGAATCCGTTTATTCAAACTATGATTCAATATCACTCTCAGTTGTTATATACAATTTTTAGGAATACTAAATTACAAATCCTAATTAAGCCTGTAGATATTTATCTAACTCTTTTCTGTTAACCCCAAATCTCGGCATGCATCTTTTTTGAGATTACTCCTAGTTTTACATATTTGATAAATCGCGCTATTGAATTATTTCTCTCTTCACTACGGCCTTTTTCTATTCCTTGTTCTATTCCTTCTACAAACTTATATTGCAATGCGTCTATATACGCATCATATTTCCTTGTCTTTTCATCATACATCTTCTCTAATTCACCTCATTTTCAGCGAACATCTTTTTAAAACCTGAAATCTTAATTAAGCCTGTAAATATTTATCTAACTCTTTTTCTGTTAACCCTAAATCTTGACAAGCATCTTTTTCGAGATTACTCCTAGTTTTACATATTTGATAAATCTAGCTATTGAATTATTTCTCTCTTCATCTCTTCCCTGTTCATACTTATACTGCAATGCGTCTATATATGCATCATATTTCCTTGTTTTTCATCATACATAGCTTTCTCCTCCTCACTCCAATTTTTATATTCCATCAAACTATCAGCACTTTCAATTATTTCATCCTGACTTTGAGTGAATGGCTGATTAGAGAATAATTCTAACCAACGTTTTTATTATAGTTTTCTCTGATATCAGGATTGTATTTACTCAGTTCTAGAAATGCCATAGTTATTAAATTTCTTTTTCTTGTATTCCTTTTTACATCGACTTTTTAGCTGTTTATTTGTATCATCATCTCTTAGACTGAAACTTCTTGTTGCTCTATCATCGTCGAAATAATTTTTCTAAAAATCGAAACTGAATAAACCGGTATTAATTCTGAATATATAGGGGCTAGTTCTACCTAATTGTAATCTTATTGTATCCATATTTTTTTGATACTTGATTACATATATACACCCATAATCTTTTTAAAAATTCTAACTGCTTAGCTACCTGTATTTCTATAATAACTTGAGTACCATCATCTAATTCAGCTAAGACGTCTAAAGATGTATTATACAGTAATATCTCATCTTCGAAACTAGAATGAATTTGAGTTCCATCTAATATTTTTGAACATTTTAACCGATAGTCCTAGTATATCACTAATGAAAGCTGATGTTATCTCTGTATTAGAGAATATTTTTCTTAGCTACTAAATCTTCAGTTGGTTTTTACATGTTCATGCCTAACTTTTTCATAACTATACACACTCCCATTGTGTTTTAATTACAATCTCCTATAACAATATTATATCATACTCATATCATCTATTTCCATTGATATAAAGTGTTTTTGTGAGTAATTTCTAAATGACTATAATTACAGAGATGAACAATTATAACATTTAAATACTGATTACTTTTTCTTCCACTATTCTCATATCTATATTATAATGTTATAGAAAAAATTAATTAACCTTTTGTGTGAGTTACTTTTATTTTTACGAAAATTACTCACAATACTACTATTAAAAAAGGAGTGGATTTTTTGGAAATTAATAGATTACATGTAGATTTTGATCTTCAGAGTAAGTACGAACCTAAAGGCGATCAGGTGAATGCTATTGCCGAACTTACTGAAGGTTTAAATAATGGAGAAAAATATCAAACTTTACTCGGTGCTACAGGTACTGGTAAAACTTTCACTATAGCTAACATCGTGAAAAACGTAGGTAAACCTACCCTAGTTCTTGCCCACAACAAGACCCTAGCAGGGCAACTTTACAATGAGCTTAAAGAGTTTTTCCCGAATAACCGAGTTGAGTATTTCGTTTCATACTATGATTACTTCCAACCAGAAGCATATGTTCCATCAACAGATACTTATATAGAAAAAGATTCTTCTGTGAACGATGAAATTGATAAACTTCGACACAGTGCAACATCATCTTTATTCGATCGAGATGATGTAATTATAGTTTCGAGTGTCAGCTGTATATATGGTTTAGGGTCTCCAGAAGAATATTCTTCTCTAGTGCTATCATTACGAGTTGGAGATGAAATAAGCCGTAATAAAAATGTTAGAAAAAAACTTATTAGTATTCAATATGAGAAATGATATCGAGTTTACTCGTGGTACTTTTAGAGTTCGTGGTGATGTTATTGAGATTTTCCCGGCATCTCGCAGTGAAAATTCGGTTCGAGTAGAAATGTTTGGAGATGAAATAGATCGTATTCGTGAAATTAATCCACTTACTGGCGAAGTACTAAGCGAACTTGAACATATTGCAATTTACCCTGCCAGTCACTTCGTAGCTGGTGATGAAAAAACTAAAGAAGCAATTAAGAGGATTCGAGCTGAATTAGAAGAAAGATTAAAAGGTTCTTAATATGGAAAAACAAACTTCTAGAAGCTCAACGACTTGAACAACGTACTAACTATGACCTTGAAATGATGGAAGAAATGGGATTCTGTTCTGGTATAGAAAACTACTCTCTTCATCTTACACTTCGTGAACCTGGCAGTACACCTTATACTTTATTAGACTACTTCCCTGATGATTGGTTGCTTGTAGTTGATGAATCACACGTTACTCTTCCTCAGGTTCGTGGTATGTTTAACGGAGATAGAGCTCGTAAACAAGTTCTTGTTGATTATGGTTTCAGATTACCTACAGCTCTGGATAACCGACCTTTAAACTTCGAAGAATTCGAGAAGAAATTAAATCAAGCCATTTTCGTATCAGCTACTCCTGGAGACTTCGAATTAGAGCATAGTACTAAAATTACTGAACAAATTATTCGTCCTACTGGTCTACTAGATCCAATTATCGATATTCGTCCAGTTAGCGATCAAGTCTTCGATATAACTAAAGAAGCTGAGAAGATTATAGCTAAAGGAGAACGTGTTCTAATAACTACTCTAACTAAGAAGATGGCAGAGTCTCTTACTGCTTATCTGAAAGAGAATGGTCTAAAAGTAGAATATCTTCATTCTGATATAAAAACTTTAGAACGTACTGAAATAATTAGAAATCTTCGTCTTGGTAAATTTGATATTCTAATAGGAATTAACTTACTTCGTGAAGGATTAGATATTCCTGAAGTTTCACTAGTAGCTATTTTGGATACTGATAAAGAAGGATTTTTACGTGGAGATAAAGCACTTCTCCAAACGATTGGTCGTGCTGCTCGTAACGCAAATGGTCGTGTAATCATGTATGCAGATAACATTACTAGAAGTATGAGAAAAGCGATTGATGAGACAAACCGTCGTCGTGAAATTCAAATGTCTTACAACGAAGAACACGGAATCACTCCTCAAACAATTATAAAAGATATTCGTGATTCTATAAGCGCTAAGAAAGAAGTCGTTAAAGATGATGAAATTCTTGAACTTGAAGAAAGTGCAAATATCAATGATGATAATATTGAAGAGCACTTAGCAGGCTAGAACAACAAATGTACGCCGCCGCAGAAAAAAATTCGAATTCAGAACAAGCTGCGAAGCTTCGTGATACTATTGCAGAACTAAAAAGAAAAAGTATAAAGCTTTTAGACTATAATTTTAAAGAAGCAACAAGATTAATTTGATTAATATAAAATCAAATATACTTGTGCTTCTTTTTATTATTCTTAAAGTGTTTTAATTTTTCAAAATTTTATTCTATATATCTTATAAATTTATTCTACTTTTTAAGTTTTTATGATATAATAAGGTATATTAGTTTTGTATCGTATTCATAAAATAATGAACATTACTAATTTAGCACATGTGTAAATCGACATTTATACATTTCAATTAAAAACAAAAAAACAATTTTTATTTCTTAGGGAGATTAAAAATGACAAAAACAAAATATTGGAATTATTTATGGTGGAAAAAGTGCTGAACACTCAATTTCACTATTAACAGCAAAATCAATTATTAATGCAATTGACAAAGAAAAATACAACGTATTCCCTATCTTCATCTCATTAGAAGGTAACTGGGCTCGTGGTGAACAAATTACATCAGAAGTAGCTGATCAACATGATCTTATTTTTTCAAACTTTGATAATGACATCAGCGGATTATTATTTGAAGATGGACGTAAATTCGATATCGTCTTCCCAGTTCTTCACGGACCAAATGGTGAAGATGGAACAATCCAAGGTTTACTAGAAATTATGGATATAGCATATGTAGGTAACAACGTACTTTCAAGTGCTGCTGGTATGGATAAAGTAGTTATGAAACAGTTATTCGCTGCTTACGACCTACCTCAACTTCCATATGTTCACTTTATCGAGTATACATGGAAAAATAAAAAAAGAAGCTATTATCGCTGAAATCAACGAAAATCTTAAATACCCTGTTTTCGTTAAACCTGCAAACTTAGGTTCGTCAGTTGGTATTAGTCGCTGTAACGATGAAGCCGAATTAGTAAAAGGTATCGAAGAAGCACTTAAATTCGATAAAAAAAAATCGTTGTTGAACAAGGAGCTGTAGGTGCTAAAGAAATCGAAGTTGCAGTTCTTGGGTACAATGAAGTAAAAACTACAGACCCAGGTGAAATCGTAAATATCTCTTCAACAGAATTCTACGATTATGAAACTAAATACACTGACGGACAATCACGTATGGATATTCCTGCACCAGTAGATACTACTCTATATCCAAAATTTAGAGAAATGGCAGCTACTGCTTTCCGTGCAATCAGCGGTTCTGGTTTAGTACGTGCTGACTTCTTCTACACTAAAGAAGGAGAAATCTTCATTAACGAAGTAAACACAATGCCTGGTTTCACACCATTCTCAATGTTCCCTTCTCTATGGGCAAACATGAATGTAAGTTATTCTGAAATTATCGAAGAATTATTCAAGTTAGCTATAGAGCGTTACGAAGATCATAAAAAACTTATTAACTGAAGAATAGGATAAGACATGAAATATTTAGTTAAAGATTTAGAAAAAAATATTAAATGCTAAGAAAGTAAATATCACAAACGATACAGAAATTACTGGTATCGCAATCGATAGTAGAAAAAGTTAAACAAGGATCTATTCATTCCCTTCTTAGGTGAAAATGTAGATGGTCACAACTATATAGAAAGTGCTTTTGAAAAAGGTGCTGCAGCAAGTTTATCTTTAAAAGATGAGTTCGTTTCTGATAATAACATTATCTATGTTAATGACAGCTACGAAGCTATTCAAACTTTAGCAAAACATTACCTAGACAACCTAAATGCAAAAACTATCGCAATCACAGGTAGTAACGGTAAAAACTACTACAAAAGATATAATTACAAGTGTATTATCAACAAAATATAAAGTTCACAAAACACAAGGTAACTTTAACAACGAACTTGGTGTACCATTAACTATTCTTGCTGCACCAGAAGATAGTGAAATACTAGTTCTTGAAATGGGAGCTGATGGATTCGGTCAACTTGATTTCTTATCTAAGATGGTTGAACCAGATTATACAGTAATTACTAATATCGGTGAAAAGCCATATTGAATTCTTCAAATCACGTGAAGGTATTGCTAAAGCTAAATTTGAAATTACTAACGGAATGAAAAAAGACGGATACTTCGTTTATAACGGAGATGAAGTTCTTTTAAAAACATTAGTAGATTCATCAGATATTAATGCTACTTCATGCGGTGAAAATAGCTATAACGATATTATTTTAGAAAGCTACACTATTACTCGTGATAAGATTAATTTCAAACTTAGCATCAGTGATGAACAATACTTCACTAAATTAAAAGGAAAACATAATTTATTCAACATTATGTTCGCAACTGCTATCGCAAGCAAAATTGGATTAACTAATGAAGAAATTCGCAAAGCTATCGAAAACACTGTAGAAATCACAGGAATGCGTCTGCAAAGTATTCCTTACAAAGAAGATTCACTAATTATTAACGATGCTTATAATGCAAGCCCTACTTCTATGAAAGCTGGAGTAGATGTTGTAAGTAGCTTCGATGACTTCAATTATAAAACATTAGTATTAGGAAGCATGTTCGAACTTGGACCAAATGAAGTTAACTATCATGGTGAAGTTGGTGAATATATCTCTAACAATACTAACGATATAGATTTAGTAATTAGCGTTGGAGAACTTGCCGAAAAACATTACTAAACAAATTAAAAATGATAAAATTAAAACACTACACTTCCTACTACCGCTGAAGTTAGTGAATATTTAAAAAATAACAAACACAAAAAACAGAAGTTATTCTATTTAAAAGCAAGTCGTTCAATGAAATTAGAAACGATTATTGAAGAGATAACGAAGTAACAGAATATTAACGAGCGTTTACGTTTATTGAGATTAACGTGAACGCTTTTTTTATGAATCTTCTTTTTAGTTGCCTAGGTTTATGTAAACAAAAATAAGATTATAGATCAAATAACACTCAATGTTATCTCATCGATAATCTTATTATACAATCACAAAATTTACATATCTCTCAAACGCGAACTACACAACCCACGAGCTAGCAATAGTTTAGTAGAATTCAAAAATTTACATATCTCTCAAACTTTGAAAGTACTCCTTTTTGATAGTTATTTGTTTGTAGAATTCAAAATTTACATATCTCTCAAACAGGTTAGTTAAAAGCTCCCTCACCTAATGAAAGTTTGTAGAATTCAAAAATTTACATATCTCTCAAAACAGGTAATGATGGTAAAAACTGTTTATGTTACGTTTGTAGAATTCAAAATTTACATATCTCTCAAACTGTTCCACCTTTATTAATATTTATTGTTAGTTTGTAGAATTCAAAATTTACATATCTCTCAAACAATAACGGAGGTTATCAATGGAGTTTGTAGAGTTTGTAGAATTCAAAATTTACATATCTCTCAAACTAGCATTTAATTCAAAAATCGTAGCTTCTCCGTTTGTAGAATTCAAAATTTACATATCTCTCAAACTATCAGAGACAACACAAAACAGATTAATGGGTTTGTAGAATTCAAAAATTTACATATCTCTCAAACAATCCCAATCTGATTTCTCTCATTTGTTTCGTTTGTAGAATTCAAAATTTACATATCTCTCAAACACACCAGCTGTGGTATTATAAATATCACTAGGTTTGTAGAATTCAAAAATTTACATATCTCTCAAACAAAGCGTGGGTTGTTGAATAAATTTATTTTCGTTTGTAGAATTCAAAATTTACATATCTCTCAAACTAATTCATTTTCGTAATCCGTCAAATAATCGTTTGTAGAATTCAAAAATTTATATATCTCTCAAACTATTTCTGGATAACGTTCTAATAACTCAAGTTTGTAGAATTCAAAATTTACATATCTCTCAAACTAGTTAATAACCCCGACTTTCTTACCTAGGGTTTGTAGAATTCAAAATTTACATATCTCTCAAACACATATTACAGATACTCCACTACAGCTTTTAGTTTGTAGAATTCAAAATTTACATATCTCTCAAACGATTGGTTGTGGAAGCAAGAAGTAGATGAGTTTGTAGAATTCAAAAATTTATATATCTCTCAAACGAAAATGAGTTTTTGCGTCGTCGAAATTATAGTTTGTAGAATTCAAAATTTACATACTCTCAAACAGTCTTTTAAGTCTTTCTCTATTCCTAATTGTTTGTAGAATTCAAAATTTACATATCTCTCAAACAGGTAAATATGGTGTGAGATACGAAAAACGGGTTTGTAGAATTCAAAATTTACATATCTCTCAAACTCATCGTATGCATCTATTACCACTTCATCAGTTTGTAGAATTCAAAATTTACATATCTCTCAAACTGATAAAATGGACTTGAAGAAAGTTGAGGCGTTTGTAGAATTCAAAAATTTACATATCTCTCAAACATAATTATATCAGAAACGCTAGTTTTCTACGTTTGTAGAATTCAAAATTTACATATCTCTCAAACGGCCATTCAAAGCACTTTTTAATCTACCTAGTTTGTAGAATTCAAAATTTACATATCTCTCAAACTCTTTCGAAAAATCTTAGTTTTTAATTTATAGTTTGTAGAATTCAAAATTTACATATCTCTCAAACAAGTCACTTGCGTCACCGTCTCCAGCTTTTAGTTTGTAGAATTCAAAATTTACATATCTCTCAAACCTTTATTGATTCCATCATTTTTCTATCACAAGTTTGTAGAATTCAAAATTTACATATCTCTCAAACATTTCAAGTTCTACGTTCTTCTCTGCAATTGGTTTGTAGAATTCAAAATTTACATATCTCTCAAACTTTTGGCCTTGTCTATGTAATCGCTTGTTGGTTTGTAGAATTCAAAAATTTACATATCTCTCAAACTTACCAAGTGTTTCGTTGATAACCTCGAACGTTTGTAGAATTCAAAAATTTACATATCTCTCAAACCCATTAATTTAGCTAGGTCTATCTGCTTACGTTTGTAGAATTCAAAAATTTACATATCTCTCAAACAAGTTGTTATTTTTGATAAAAGTAGTTAGTGGTTTGTAGAATTCAAAATTTACATATCTCTCAAACTTTTTGATTATTGTTCACGTTGTTCAACTCCGTTTGTAGAATTCAAAAATTTACATATCTCTCAAACTGAAGACGGATGGCGCGGATTCCACAGAATCGTTTGTAGAATTCAAAATTTACATATCTCTCAAACTCATACCTGTACATTTTGTGCTCTTCAATGGTTTGTAGAATTCAAAATTTACATATCTCTCAAACTCAAAAGGCTTCACCCATTTTTCGGAGTTTTGGTTTGTAGAATTCAAAAATTTACATATCTCTCAAACATCATATCTACACGAGGTAACCGGTGTCCGTGTTTGTAGAATTCAAAATTTACATATCTCTCAAACTCCCTTGATTTTTCAAGTTGCATAAAAACGGTTTGTAGAATTCAAAAATTTACATATCTCTCAAACAACGAAATGATACCTAACTTTCTAGGAGTGGTTTGTAGAATTCAAAATTTATATATCTCTCAAACGTTAACATCATATAAATTAACTTTCAAATAGTTTGTAGAATTCAAAATTTACATATCTCTCAAACTCTAGTCAATAATTTAAAAATCTTTTTCTTGAGTTTGTAGAATTCAAAATTTACATATCTCTCAAACACAGATTGATGATTATATTTTTAAGTGATCTGTTTGTAGAATTCAAAAATTTACATATCTCTCAAACATTCCCACCAACTCCAAGTCATTTCGTTGTGTTTGTAGAATTCAAAATTTACATATCTCTCAAACACAAGCTCATAAGCTATAGAACTTCTTACAGTTTGTAGAATTCAAAATTTACATATCTCTCAAACTATAATCTTAACAATGTTTCAGCTAGGCAAAGTTTGTAGAATTCAAAAATTTACATATCTCTCAAACTACTAGTTAATGTTCCTCTATTTTAAACGGTTTGTAGAATTCAAAAATTTACATATCTCTCAAACCTAGATTAAGCCAGGTTAGTTATCCTGCTGTTTGTAGAATTCAAAATTTACATATCTCTCAAACTTTATTAATTTTTCTAAACTATTTAGTGGGTTTTGTAGAATTCAAAAATTTACATATCTCTCAAAACGAAAAAAATAACACTGATAGATAGTTTGGCAGGTTTGTAGAATTCAAAATTTACATATCTCTCAAACAAAGTTACATCAAAGTTACACTTTGATTTTGTTTGTAGAATTCAAAATTTTACATATCTCTCAAACCTCAAATTGAGATTTGGAGTAGAAATTTTGAATTTGGGTATAAAAATGGACCGATACCGATCCAACCCTGAAGGCAATTTAGATAAAATCTTTTATTTGAACTTGAATGTAAATTTTGAATCTACCTATATTATACAAGTATTTTTCGTAAAAATGCAATACTATATTTCACAATTATCTTTATCAAATATATAAACTATTTCTTTATAATTTTCATTAGATAAATTATTAAATTGTTGATACTCTATATTAATAATATTTATTTTGTTCAAACATACTTCTTTATAAATTTCTATTATTTCATCTTTTTGTGAAAAACGTTATGAAGTCCGACTACAAAAAAATAATTTTTACAACCACATAGTTCCGTTAATACTTTTTAAGAACTTTATAAATTTTTCTAGAATATCATCATTTTCAACATGAACTTTAAAATCCCCAAGTTTTAAAAAGGACGACATATCTATCTCTTCACCTTGTTCAATTTCTAAAGAACTATTAAATATTAATTTTTCAAAATATAATCTAATATTTGTTGATAATTCATTATAACTTGAAATATCTTCAACTATTTCTTTAAGTAATGAATTATATATTTTTGTTAGTACTTTTTACTATTTATGTCTATATTAAATATATCGGTAATAATAAAACTATTCTTATCAAAAGATATTTCTTTATTATCATTTGATAAGATGTAACTCCCCTCATTACCTTTATGTTGATTGATTAATTCAATTATATTTTTCTCGATAATACTTTTTTTATTTTCAAAAACTAATGTATATATAATATTATCTTCTATTTCTATTTTTCTCTGCCAGTTTTTATTAATAATCTTCATAGTTCCAATAACCTTTCATGATTGTCTACATATTCAGTCTGACTCTCTCCTACTAAAAAACTCCATCTTGAGAACTGTTTTCTCAGTAATCTGTAATACTTGAACTATCCCTTCATCCGGACACATTTTTCGAATACTCTTCACGATTAATTCTGCACTACCTTGATTCATCGCTAACTTAACATAAACAGATTCTTGCATCATGATAAATCCGTTTTATTAGTGTTTTTCTAAATTTCCTATAATTTCTTCTTTGAAGAGATGTTTCTGTAGGGGAGATCAAACATTACTAATACTCTCATAAATCTATAACTCATACTTATACATTTTTATATATTCTAAATCATTTTTTCTTTTAGTGCAGTAAACAAACTACGAACATATATTTTTATTGCATTAGCTACTGTTTGTTCCTTATCATCAATTTCAACTGTGTTTATTTAGAATATTAACTAATAAGTTTTTATGATCTTTAGTAAATTCATCAGCATCTAAACTAAATACTGTTTCATCTACTAATATTCTGAAAGGTTCCATAAAAATCACTGGCTAGATTAAATTTATTATATGGATTTCTGTGACATAATCCTAACTGGGTAAAAATACCCACATGATACAATTTCTCTATTGAATGCAGAGAAAGAAATTATTGAATAACCATAATCCAATGCAGCATTCGTAAAACATTCTTTATTTCTACTAAAATCCATACCAAACATTGCATTAAAAGTAAACCTTTGCCGCATGTCCTTCTCTGTTACTGCTGTCATTCCACTCTAGTTCAGTAAGATATTGTTCTAATAACTTATACTCTGCTTTTCCTAATTTCTTCAGCAATAACATTTTGATTATTAATTTTTTTCATATACTATTCTTGTCCATATTCGTTCTTTACTCTGTTAGACCATTCTAACTGATTTTTATACTTTTAGACTTGTATCATGACTTCCATAGTATGGTATTAATTCCGAACAAGGATTTCTTTTTTCATCACAAAAGATTACCTTAATTTTATTTTTCATGAGTTCATTTTAAAAGCACGGCGGTAATTGATACCGCTGTGCTTTCAATAATGATCATGTATATTTCGCTAAGACTAACTTTCTAGTCTCCGCTTCTTTTCTTACAGTTAGAAAATTCAAGCTATAATCTAGCTTCGCCCTATCTCTAACTATTATTGTTCTCCATGTCATTCCCTTTTATCCCCTATTATCGTTATTTCTTTTCATAGAATCCTGTAACAGATTGTTCTTTTTATTGACAGCTGATTTATATTCGAAAAAAATTCAATCCGGTATATCCTCTGAAACTGTAATCCCTATTAATTTTTATCTAAACTTGGTTTTCTTCTATTAGTAATTACATTTAATACTTCTATTAAAAACAAGAATTTGTTTATCTTTATCAAGATTTTTAAAATTATTAACTGTTTCTTCTGATATAAATTCTAAATATTTATTTTTCTTCTTATTTTTAAATATTTTATTATTCATACAATTAACAAGTTTATAATATAAATCTAAATTACTTTCTTCTGTTATATTATCCCATACATTTCCTTCCTTGTTTTTCTTTTTTTCCAATTTTGATATTTAAAAATAAGTTTAATATATTTTTCAATTTCTTCTTCTAATATTAATTGAATCGCACTATCTATATATATATAATCATTAAATTTACCACCTAAATAATATGGATAATAATCTAGTGTTATATAGCTATCCTTGCAAAGTTTTCTATATAATAGTTTTTAAATTAATAATACTTTTCACTTTCCTTAGTATTAAACTGTGTTCTAGCAAACTCAATTAATTTATCATCATCTTTTTATATTTTGAGATAAATAAATTGGTATTGGAATAATTCTCGTTACCTTTTTCTTCCTCTATTACTAACTAAAATATATTCAAATATTGAGTAATAAGCAATACCAACACTCGTATATCCTCCATACTTAGTTACATCTTTAATAACATTATTTGATGTTTTTTTAATGGATAATATACTCCTTCTTTTGCTTTCTTAGCTAACTTAGATTTATAGATTGTAGCTTCGAATAATCCACCTTTTTGTTCAGATCTTCTTCTTGTTACTAAGATACTGTTATTATCCATAACTTTTTTTACTTGATAAATTGTTTTATCCATTTCCCAAGCTACTGTTTTTGAATCACTAACATTTTCATAGAATACCTTATTAAGTGAATATTTTCTTCCTTCTTTTTATCTTTAATAAAATTAAATACATTTCGTGTGAATTTTTGTATCATATACATTCCCTACTACAACATTTAAATATGCGTCTTTGGCGTGATGTAAATCGTTTATTTCACGTACTTTTTATTAACTGATCACCGTTTTTGAATCCCTATTACCTTCTTTTTAATTTTTCCCGAAGTTTTGTCTAAAACTAGATACATTTTCCGCTTTAGAATAACATATTGATGTTTCTGGATTTAATTCTCCTAAGATACTAGCTACTACTTTAACTGATTGAGATGTTTCCACTAATTGACGAGCAATAAAACCTGTTAATTCTTCATCTGAGAATTCTTCTGTTCTTACTAATCTATTATATTTTTCATCAGTAATTAATTTTTTCTTTTTAAAAATTTCCAGAGTCTTCTATTGCTTGGTGTTTGGAAATCTGAACCTAAAGGGTATCTATCTGCTTTTCTTAGCATTACATTCTCTTTTTACCAATACTGTATTCGTGAAACTATCATCTTTTTGTTTTTGATTGAGGGTAGATATGGTCTATATCATATTTTGTAGTATTCAGATCTTTAAAAAGTAATTGGTTCACCGCTATACATACATCTTCCCTAATTGAGTATAGTATAGGTATAATTTCTTCGCTTTTTAGTTTAGATGATTCTTCAGAGTTTAGTCTATCGTTCAATGTATCAAAATTTAAAGCACCAATTTCTTTTTCTAACTCTTGTACATCTTTCTTACAGCTTTTATAGAATAAGTTTTTAACTGTTTTTTCTAGAATCATGTTGGTTCTTTTCTATCAGCATTGTTAGTTTCTAGTTGTTTCTACGAAAATTTTTGCTGGGGCGCAACCTATAATTTTCTTAAGTTCTTCTACTATTCTAACAGTTTGCCAAATTGATCGTTTGACAGCTGGGGATACATATAAATCATCTAGGATTTCTGGTGTAATTTCTGTTACTTCTTTTTGTAACTCTTTTATTGTAGTCAATTATCTGTTGTGAATAATCGAATCTATCTGCCATTAATTCCATAAATAGAATATTATTTCTGACGCATTGCTCCAATGATGTTTAAACATTCTCCTGTTTCTTCATTGTACACTTTTTTACTAACTAAGTCTGTCAATAGTTTTCTTGAGAATCTTCCCCAATCCTTATAAACTAGTCTCGACATTTTAGTAATTTCATCTTTAGAATAAACATCTCCATAAACAGATTCAATTTTGGCTTTTATTAGTTTTCTAGATTCTCCGTATAATGTAATCCAAAGAATTATATTTTCTACATGTTCAGAATTAAACTTGTTTCCCTAGAATTTTTAAAATCCCTATATGATTTCAAATCATTTTTACAGTAATATCAATTCCAGTAATTTCACCCTTACCGTCTATATATCCTTCCGCTTTCAATAAATTTTTAATACTTGTTTTTGTAACTTTCTTACCTTGTTGTTTGAAAAGTTTTTCGATAATAACATTTCTAGCTTCTAAACTTATTCTATTACCATCATATTTTAATGCATTCAACTCATTTAATAATGCAAACTCAGAATATAATAATGAACTCTTCGGAAGAACATCTTCCCTTTAAGATATGTACATTTATTAGTTAAATTGGTAATGAACTTCTCTGCACTAGCACTTTCATCTATAACTTTATTATAATTCCAAGGAGTTACTGGTGTTTTTTCATACCCTTTATTTCTTACTGACCATGCAAATCCATCTTCTTTAGCTTTTTACTAGAATTCAGCGGACCAACATAGTATCGGTATTCTAAATTCTAATAATTGAATTACTTTTTCTCTTATACTATATCCACTCTCATCTTTTTCATCTAAAAAGCCATGATATTTAGTCGCATTATCTAAAATTATTATCAATTCTTCTTTGTGGATTTGATACGGTACTACTGAATTATCTTTTTGTTCTTTGAAGTGGTAAGAATAGTTCTAATTCTAAATCTCTTAAAAATTTCTTCTTTAGCTGCACTTTCTTCTAGTTTATCTAGTTCTTTTAACTAAAAATTTTTAAAGTCTTCGTAATTGCATCCTTTTCCTTCATCACTCTTACGAATATAATTTACATAGTTGCTTCCCTTATCTTTATCCTCTTTAAATATTGCTGCATAAAGCTCTACTTTTTATCTTCTGATAATTTTGAATCATTTTTCACAAGATTTTTAATTTCGTTAAAGTCATCTCTATGCTTATTATAAAGTTCTACTTTTGATTCTGATAATGTCTTCCCTTCTTTTTAATATCAGAAAGAATAATACTATCATAAACCAACTTAGCTAAATCTAGTAATTCAATATAGTTTGATAGAACTTGTTCATAATCATGTCGAACTTCTTCATAAATTTTTCTTTAAACGATACAGATTTTATCGCTGCATCTAATTCTTTATACTCATCTATTGCGAATAATTTATCCAGCGAAGGTTTTCCCACCAAAAATTAATCTAAATACTTCTAATAATTGTTTTTCTTTTGGATATAGTTCTTTAATATCATTCAACTTATCTTTTGAAGTCTCTAATGAAATATCCGCAATTTTATCAACAACTTTTTCTGTTACTTCAAATCCTACATGAAGTATATCAAGTTCTAATAATTCTTTAATTAAATTGTTTTAAATTACCAGCTTTTAAAACTTTGACCTTGCAGTAAGAAAATGCCCTCTATTTTTTTAAGATGTGATGTATTGCTAAAAATACTTTTCTTATATCAGGATTTTCCTCAGTCATAAGTTTTGTTCTTAAATGATAGATTGTTGGATATTCTTTATAATAATCTTTATCTGTATAATCTTTATCATTAAAAAAATCGCATACGGTACTTGATGGGTTTTATCCTCATAATAATATTGACTTTCCTTTAACCTCAAGAAAAATTAGAATCTATTTTTGGCTATTTCTTGAGTAAATAATTCTTCTAATAAGTTTAAACGCCATTTTCTTCTAGCTAATCTTCTTCTACTAGAACGATATCCTCGGCGTTCTTCTGCAGTCTTAGCTTCTTCAAATAGTCTAACTCCCCATAATCTTTTTATTTTTTTCTAATAATTTTATATTCAGTATCAGTGGCAGCCCAACCCACACTTGCTGTTCCAATATCTAAACCGAGATACCATGTTTTATTAGTCATATTCTCTATACCTCCTCAAAATTCAAATAAATATATTATAAAAAAACATTTTCATCTTTTTATTTTATCATATTTATACTAAATATCCAAAAATTAATATTATTTTCAAAATTAATTTACATCAAAAATTAATAATTACTTTGTTATTTTAAGAGACAAATTCATTTTAGAAGAATAAAAACAAAAAGAAGCAACTCAAAACTATACTAATTCTGGCTCATCAAAAATCGGACTGATGGAAAAAATCAGTCCGATTAAATTATATACAAATTTGTAAAAACATAGAAAAACACAAATATCCGTTATAATTTAATCGACCAAAACTAAAGAAAGGAATATTTGTGTCATGATTAATTATAGTATAGATATAAAAAAATTACTAGGGGTATACGATAAAAAATATTAAAATTAATGGAGTTGAAGACGTGACTTGTTCAAAACATGAAAACAGCCCTCTTCCTCCTAAAGTATTATTTAAAGTCGTTTATGCCAAACTTGAATACAAACATCATAAATGTGAAAAATGTGGTATCCAATGTAGTTCTAAAAGTTATTAAAAATGGATGTAAAACTAGCCATATTAAACTACAAAAATGTGGAGGTTCAAATACATATCTTCACTTAGATAAACAACGTTATTATTGTAGAAATTGTAGTCAATACTCTACAGCTGAAACATCTATAACTAAAGGGAAATCTACTATTTCACTTGAATTAAAACGAGAAGTTATATACCGATTAACACTAGAAGCATCTAGAAAAATCTATCGCTAGAGAATGTAATATAAGCGATATGACAGTATATAATATTCAAAAAGAATTATTTGAATCAGAAACTAGAAGACCATCTTCTAAATTACCTGAATACCTATGTCTTGATGAATTCAGATCAACTAATGATGTAGAAGGTCATTTAAGTTTTATTTATTACGACGCTTTAACCCATAAGGTAATTGATATACTAACAAATCATAGGAAGGCTACTATAGTAAATCATTTTTAAATCTAGGTATCCATTAAAAGAACGATTAAAAGTAAAAATGGTCTGTACAGATATGAATGCAGGATATATGGCTATGATTAAAGAGATTTTCCTAATGCCTCTGTCATTATTGATAGATTCCATATAATACAAGCTTTTAAATAATTCATTAAACAATCTTAGAATACGTGTTATGAAAAGATTTAATATTATTTTAAAAGATGATACTAAAGATAAAATTAAAGAAAAAGAACAAATTTATAAACAATTCAAAGCATATTGGAAATTATTATTAAAGCGTGAAGATGAGGTATCTATTGATGATTACGGAAAAAGATCATTTTTAAACAATGGATTACAAGTAGAGAAATAGTAAAACATCTTATTAATCAAGATGAAGTATTAAAGGATGCATATTATACGACTCAAATGCTTTTATGATGCATTTGATGCACGTAATTATAAAAGGATTCTTTGATATTATAGACTCAAATATAAATACTATCGCTGAAGAATTCTCAGCTACATTTAAAACATTTATTAATAATAAATCATATATTGAAAAACTCATTGAGATATAATTCTATCTAATGGACCAATAGAAGGTATCATTAATAAAGTTAAAAATATAAAACGTACAGGTTATGGTTATAGAAATTTCTTTTAGCCTTAAAGCTAGGGTTTTAATCGTATTTAACTTAGGATATTCTAATACTGATAGAAATGTTAAAGAACCAATTGATTATGATAATTTTAGCTGCTTAAAAACTGAATTATATGATTCTCATAGCTTAATCCATTGTTTATAATATATAATTTCTTGACAAGATAAAATTCAAGAACTAAAATCTAATTTACAATGTTTAACTATTTAATTTCAATCAAAAAAATTATCTTTTTAATATCTATTTAAAAGGAATCATGAGCTTAAAAGCTCATGACCCTTCTCATCAGTCCCTAAATTTTTGAAGAACCTTTTATAGTCACAGTGGTTATTAATTATCCATCTTAAAAAGTATTTATAATCTAGAAAAATACCCTAGTTTTATTTCTAAAACTAGGGCTTCTTTTATTATCTAGGTTTTACTGAATTTCTAATTCTTTCGTATGCACCTGGTTCAACTTTTATCTAGAGAATTTCTAATAATTTCTAAAGTTTTGTTGTAACGATACTCTCTATAATATTGTTCAGCAACTGTTAATTGTTGGTGGAATTCAACATTATCTTTTCTGTATCTGTTCGCATAACGAATTAGTTTTTCAATTAGTTCAATATCAGTAAGAATGTTATTAACTTCTGATGCGTAAATATCAAGTGATTCTTCTGCCTCAGCAACTGCACGTTTTAATAAATCAATATTAATAGGTTCTTTCTTAAGTTCCTCAATAGCATATCTATAGCTGTCAGTAACATCTTTATATAAAACTATAAATCTATCACTGAATCCTGGGACACGTGAATTATCTAATTTACGTTTAATAACTTCTTTTTCTTGGTTAATGAAGATAAGTTTTTCACGAGCGTGACCTTCTTCTTCACGAAGACTTGTTAAGTATCTAGAATAATTCGTTTGATCTTCTTCGATTTTTTCTAATCCTTGACCTAATAATTCTACTTTTTCTTTTCAAGTCTTTATAGTTTAATTTTGGTTGATTATTAATATATACATCGATATCATGTTTAACATCAAGTAAATCACTAAGTTCATCATAATAGTTAGCGACCATTTCTTCATCTTTTTGATAGATTTGGTATCTATTTTTTTGATTTCTTGAATATTGTTATATAAAGCTTCATTTAGTTTATCTTGTAATTCAAGTTTATTAGTGATTTCTCTATAATTTTTCCTCAATATATTTTTTTATAATCAAGTTCTTTTTTTAGATCATTAGAAACTTCATCGATAACATCATAGATACCATCAAGAATATTTTCTATTAAATCTATATCACCAGATTTAACTTTTTCACGTGCATCGTTAAGTTGCCAAACACTACTTTCAATTTTACTTGAAATTTCTAGGTGATTAAGTTTAAATCCTTTTTTTCTCCATTTCCTCAACTTTTTAGTCTTAATGACTGAATTTGAGCTGGACAAGTTTTTTTCAATTTCTTTTAACAAATCAGGTAAAACTTCCATTCTTTCTTTAAGTGAATCTATTAACTACTTTTAACAGAATTAATTTTTTTCTTGAGCTTCAAGGTATTTACCAGTCGATGTTAAGAGTTTGAAATCATCAAGTTGTGGTGCAATTTCTTTGATACTTTGTTCAAATTGTTCTGCTGCAGCCCCGTATTGATGACGTTTAGCTAATAGTTCTCTATTAAGCTCTTTGTACTCAACTACGATTTCTTCATATAGTTCTCTATTTCTAGGTTCAACTTCTGTCAATTCTTTAATTTCTCTTCTAATTCCAGCAATTCTATCTTTGATATTAGCAATTAATTCACCACTATTCATAATTACTTCATCAGCACGTTTGAAATTAAATTTATCAATATAAGTTTCTGCACTATAAAGATCTCTGTCAAGTTCTTCAATATCGATGCTTTGAATTTCGTACCATTCGCTTTCCCATTGAGAATAAAGTTTTTTTCAGCTTTACCAGCAATTTCTAGCGCTTTTACTTTTTTCAAATCATCAGATAGTGTTTCTCTCTCTAGCTCATCTTTCATAACTAAAAGAGGGTATAAATCTTGTTTTTTCCTATTTCTAAAGACGAATAGTGCTACTACTCCTCCAAGAACAAGGATACACACAAATAAAAATATATATGTCATATATCTTCCCCTGAATTTATTATTTAATTATTTACGTTTATTAATACAATAACCTAACAAAAATTATACCATTTTTTTATCGTAAAAAAACAAAAGTGTTTCAATCATTTTTTTAAATTTTTTTCAATTTTTCTTATCTAAACAAAATTACTAAATACTTGTATCAAATTTATCAGCATCTACTATTTTTCATTTAATAATCTTTCATTTTTTTAAACAATATAAAAAAATCATTATTATAAGTATACTATTCTTATCACTTTATTTTTACCTATTATGCGAAAAATATAATAAAGTCTTTAAAAGAGGTGTATTATGAATATAGTAGAAAATAAACAATTATTTATCGAACAAGCGACAGCATTAGTTTATGGAGAAGAAAATCTAGTAACTAATCTATCAAATCTATCAGCATTATATAAAGAATACTTACCTAATACTAACTGGGTTGGCTTTTACCTACTAGATGAAAAAAATAACAACTTAGTTTTAGGACCATTCCAAGGTAAGGTAGCATGTACTCGCATACCATTTAACAAAGGAGTTTGTGGACACTGCTTCACTACTCGTGAAACTATTTATGTCGAAGATGTTCACAAGTTTCCCTGGACATATTGCTTGCGATAGTGCAACAAATAGTGAACTAGTTGTGCCTATTATTCAAAATAATAAAGTAGTAGCATTACTAGATATTGATTCAATTGAATTCAATAGATTCTCTAAAGAAGAAGTAGAAGCTTTTTCTGAAGTTACAAAAACAAGTTTTTTTGAGAAAATTAATTTTTAAGATTAATATCAAAGGAGATATACCAAAGCAGTATATCTCCTTATTTTTTATTAGTCTATTATACCTTTGAATCTTAGGTAGTTTTCGTAGTCCATCTCTTTGTTAATTGCACCTTCAGGTGTTAATTCAATTACTCTATTCGCAATTGTTTGAATAAACTCATAGTCATGAGATGTAAAGAACACAGAACCTTTGAAAGCAATAATACCTTCATTGACAGCTGTAATAGATTCTAAGTCAAGGTGGTTTGTAGGTTCATCTAACAGAATAACGTTAGCTTTAGATAACATCATCTTAGATAACATACAACGCATTTTTTCTCCCCCTGATAATACATGTGCACGTTTAAGTGCTTCTTCACCAGAGAATAACATTCTTCCTAAGAATGAACGTAAGTATGCTTCACTTTCCTCTTCAGGAGAAGCATATTGACGAAGCCATTCTACTAATGAAAGTTTTAATCCTTCAAAGTATTCAGAGTTATCTTTTGGCATATAACTTCTAGAAGTTGTAATACCCCATTTAACAGTACCACTATCTGGTTCCATTTCACCAGCAAGAATTTTTAGTAATGTAGTTTTAGCTACTTCATCCCCAAGTAAGATAACTTTATCATTAGGGTTCACAGTGAAGCTTACATTACTTAATACTTCTTTACCTTCTACAGTTTTGCTTACACCTTCAACGATAAGTAAGTCATTTCCGATTTCGCGATCTGGTGTGAAAACGAACATATGGATAACGACGGCTACTTGGTTTAATATCGTCAAGAGTAATTTTATCAAGCATTTTCTTTCTACTTGTTGCTTGTTTAGATTTAGAAGCATTCGCAGAGAAACGCGCGATGAATTCTTGTAATTCTTTAATTTTTTCTTCTTTTTTCTTGTTGTTATCTTCTGCCATTCTTCTAGCAAGTTGACTAGATTGATACCAGAAGTCATAGTTACCAACGTAAAGTTGGATTTTACCAAAGTCTAAGTCACAAATGTGTGTACAGATGTTATTTAAGAAGTGACGGTCGTGGCTGACTACGATAACAGTGTTCTCAAAGTTAATTAAGAACTCTTCTAACCACTTAATTGCACTAATATCAAGACCGTTGGTAGGCTCATCCAGTAGAAGTACATCTGGATTACCGAATAATGCTTGTGCTAAAAGAACTTTAACCTTAATAGCATTATCAAGCTCACCCATAAGCATATCGTGGAACTCTACAGAAATACCTAATCCTTCAAGAAGTTGTGCTGCATCACTTTCTGCAGTCCATCCATCCATTTCAGCGAATTCACCTTCAAGTTCAGCTGCAATGATTCCATCTTCTTCTGTGAATGGATCTTTCATGTAAATTTCATTTTTACGGTTCATAACATCCCAAAGACGTTCATGTCCCATCATTACAACATCGATAACTCTATTTTCTTCATATGCGAAGTGGTTTTGACGAAGTACAGCAAGACGCTCACCTTTTCCTAAAGAAACGTGCCCTTGTTGTGAATCAATTTCACCAGATAATAATTTTAAAAATGTTGTTTTACCTGCTCCATTTGCTCCGATTAACCCGTAGCAGTTACCATTTGTAAATTTTATATTTACGTCTTCAAATAATTTTCTATCTGCAAAACGTAAACCTAAATTTGTTACTTGTAACATTCTATTCTCCTTTAAAATTTCTATTTTACTAAATACCTTGAAATACGAATTTATATGATTCAAAAGTTTTCTCAAAACTTAATATAGTTTGAAAAATTATAAATACTCATATTTCATAACCAATCAACTATACTAGGGGCGACCCTATAAATACAATTTCTTTTATAAACTATATTTAACGAGTCGCTCCTCTATACTATTATTATTCTTCGTCTTTTTCCTTTTTACTAACACTAGCTATTAAAGCTTTCAATGTGTAACGCATATTCAGCTGTAGTGTCATATTGGAAAAATAAGTTCTGGAAATTTTTCTAATTTTAATTTTTTTAGTAACTTCACTTTTTTTACGAAACCTTTAATTTTTTTAAACGCTTCTTTTGTTTTTCTTTTTCACGTTCTCCACCTAGTACAGTGTAGAAAACTTTTTGCTTGAGAATAATCTCCTGTTAAAAGCAACTTCTGTTACAGTAACAAATCCTAAATCATGATTTCTTTAACTTTTGTAGCTAAGACATAAGTAATTTCTTTTTTTAATTTGTTCTGCAAGTCTGTTAACTCTTAGTTCTGACATAAAGTTTGCCTCCTATTTCTTAACTTCTTCCATGATGTATACTTCGAAGACATCTCCTTCTTTAATATCATTGAAGTTTTCAACAGTCATACCACATTCATAACCACTTTGTACTTCTTTAACATCATCTTTAAATCTTCTTAATGTATCAATTTCACCTTCGTAAATTACTACACTATCACGAATTACACGTACTTTACCATCACGTGATACTTTACCTTCAGTTACATAAGCACCTGCAATTGTACCAATTTTTGATACTTTGTATACTTGACGTACTTCTGCAAGTCCGATAACTTTTTCTACGAATTCTGGATCTAATAATCCTGTCATCGCAGCTTCAATTTCTTCAATAACTTTATAGATAATGCTGTGTAGACGAATATCTACTTGCTCAGTTTGAGCCATTTGTTTTAGCATTATTATCAGGACGTACGTTGAATCCAATAACTACAGCGTTTGATGCTACTGCTAAGTGTAATATCAGATTCATTAATCGCACCAACACCAGTGTGGATGATACGCACGTTAACACCTTCAACATCAATCTTAGCTAATGACATAGCTAATGCTTCAACAGAACCTTGAACGTCTGCTTTAATGATAATGTTAAGGTCTTTCATTTCCCCTTGTTTCATTTGCTCGAATAATGTATCTAAAGATACAGCTGAGTTAGCTTGACGAGTAGTTTCAATATATTGTTGTTGACGTTTTTCACCGATTTGACGAGCTGTTTTTTCATCACCAAATACTACGAAACGATCTCCTGCATTAGGAACATCTTGTAAACCAGTAATCTCTACAGGAGTAGATGGTTTAGCTGTTTGGATATTTTTGCTACGGTCATTAATCATAGCACGAACACGTCCAAATGTATTACCAACAACAAGTGGATCTCCAACATTTAGGCTACCATTTTGTACTAGTAATGTAGCTACCGCTCCACGACCTTTATCAAGTTTCGCTTCGATAACTGTACCTAAAGCTAAACGATTTGGATTAGCTTTTAACTCTTGCATTTCAGTTACTAATAAGATATTTTCTAATAATTCATCAATACCTTCACCTTTAAGAGCTGATATTGGTACGAAGATTGTATCTCCACCCCACTCTTCTGAGATTAGTCCGTATTCTACTAATTCATTCATAACTCTATCTGGGTTGGCTTGAGGTTTATCCATTTTGTTTACCGCAACAATAATAGGTACATCAGCTGCTTTAGCGTGGTTAATAGCTTCAATAGTTTGAGGCATTACACCATCATCTGCTGCTACTACTAAGATAGTTACGTCCGTAATTTTAGCTCCACGTGCACGCATTGTTGTGAAGGCTGCGTGACCTGGTGTATCTAAGAATGTAATCTTCTTATCTTTAGCACGTACTTGATAAGCACCAATGTGTTGTGTGATACCACCTGCTTCACCGGCTGTAACACGTGAATTTCTGATAGTATCTAGTAATGTTGTTTTACCGTGGTCAACGTGTCCCATAATTGTAACGATCGGAGCACGTTCTTTAAGATCTTTATCTGCATCTTCAACTTCGAAGTAAAGATCTAAGTCTTCCTTATTAATCTCAACTTCTTCTTGGATTTCTTTACCATAATCCATAGCGATTAACTCGATTTGCTCTAAAGTAAGAGACTGGTTAATATTCGCCATAATTTTTAGTTCCATAAATAATTTTTTAATAAGTTCAGTCGAACCTACATTTAGAACTTCAGATAGTTCCCCAACAGTCATTCCATCTTTAACTAAAATAGTATCTTCTGAGATAGTTTCTTCAGATGGTGCTTCGATAATAGCTGGTTGTTGTTTTTGAGATTTTTTAACTTTCTCTTTTTTTACTTTTTTCTTCTTATTCTTTTTACCTTCATTATTTGAAGATTGTTCATTTTCTGTAGCTTTTTCTTCTTGTTTTTTTGAAAACACTATCTAGCTTAGCTAACCCCTCTTCTGTTAACATTGACATGTGATTAGATACTTCAATATTAGCATCTTTTTAAAAACTGTAATAAGGTCTTTTGATTGTTTTCCTACTTCTTTAGCGTACTCATAAATTCTGACTTTTTTCATTACTGTTTTCCTCCTTCTTCTAATAATTGCTTGAATTTTTTTATAAATCCATCATCAGTTATTCCAACAGCTACACGATTATCTCTTCCAATCGCTATGCTTATATTTCTCAATCGTTGAAAAATTCGATACATTGAACATTGTAGAAATTAGCCTTGTCTGTTAATTTCTTTTTAGTATTCACACCGCAATCTTCAGCAATAACTAACAATTTGATTTTATTATTTTTTAAATTTTTTGTGATTAAATCTTCACCTGTAATAAGTTTACCTGCTCTTTGCATTAAACCTAATAAATTATATGCTTTTTATCATTATTTTTTTGTGGAATTGACTTTCTATAAATTAATCTAATTACTTCGTTATAGATAGGTTCCATAACTTCTGGTGATGCAGAGAAAAATTTCTCTAACTGTTTCTTTTCTTGAGCAGCTTTAATAACTTCTAAATCTGAAACTACATATGCACCACGACCTGCTTGTTTACCTGTAGGGTCAACAGAGATTTCTCCTTCTTTATTTTTAACGATTCGTAATAAATCTTTCTTCGGAAACATCTCATTTGTTAAAATACATTTTCTTGTTGGTATTTTTCTTTTCTTCACAGTCAACACCTCACTATTCAGCAGCTTTTATATCGATTTTCCAACCAGTTAATTTAGCAGCAAGTCGAACGTTTTGACCTTTTTTACCAATTGCTAGAGAAAGTTGATCATCTTTTACTTTAACATTAGCAATTTTTTCTTCTTCATCAATATTAATTTCTTCTACTTTTGCAGGTGCTAAAGCATTAGTAATAAATTTAACTGGATCAGCATCCCAAGTAATAATATCAATTTTTTCACCGTTTAGTTCTTCAACGATACGGTTAACACGATCACCTTTATTACCTACACATGCTCCAACAGGATCGATATTTTTATCTTCAGCATAAACAGCTAATTTAGTTCTTTCTCCTGCTTCACGAGATACACTCTTAATTTCTACTGTTCCACTATAAATTTCAGGAACTTCAATTTCGAACAATCTTCTAATGAATTCAGGATGTGATCTAGAAGCTAATACGTGTGGTTTACTTCCACGAGTTGGATTATCAACTTTAGCAATGTAAACTTTTGATAGGAGTTTGAGGAACATATGTTTCTCCTTTTACTCTTTCATTTTCACCTAAAATAGCTTCAATTTTTCCAAGTTTTACATAAACATATCTAGAGTCGATTCTATCTATAGTTCCAGATAAAATTTCTCCTTCGTGTTCAATGTATTCTTTATAAAGAATTTCTTTTTCAGCTTCACGAAGTCTTTGTAATAAAGCTTGTTTAGCAGCTTGAGCACCAACACGACCAAAGTCACTTGGTAAATCCACAACTTCGTAAATATCTCCAACTTCATATGCAGGATTAATTTTTAATGCATCTTCAAGTGCAAACTCAATTCTATCATCATAAACTTCTTCAACAACATCTTTTCTTATAATAAATTTATAGTCACCTGTTGCTCTATTGAAATCTACTCTTACATTTTTTTGCAGCATTGAAAATTCTTTTTTTATAAGCTGATAATAAAAGCTAACTCAATAGCTTCTACTAGAATATCTTCTGCAATTCCTTTTTTTCTTGTTCAATTAATTTAATAGCTTTAAGCAAATCCTTGCTCATCTTTCTTTCTCCTTTAATAATTAAAATTTAACAGCTAATCTAATTTTAGCGATTTTACTATAGCTAATCGTTGATTTTTTTACCCTTGCTTTATCTTTATATTCAACAGTAATTTCTTCACCCTCAACAGCTAGTATATCACCAAAAAATTCTTTTTGATTATCAACTTTTTCATAAGTCTTAATATAAACGTGTTTTCCTACAGAATTAGTTACTTCTTCAAGATTTCTTAGATCTCTCTCAATACCTGGAGAAGAAACTTCTAGATAATATTTATCACTGATGAAATCTTCTTTATCTAGCTCTTCTGCTAACTTTTCACTTAATAATACACAATCATCAAGTGTAAGTCCACCATCTTTATCAAAGTAAATACGTAAGAAAAATTCAGTTCCTTCTTTTACATATTCAACGTCGTAAAGAGAAAATTCCGTATTTTCTGCCTGCTTTGTTGCTATTGCTTTAACTTTTTCTACAATACCCATACAGCACACCTCTTTCTTAGTTTTTTATTGCAATATAAAAGAGCGGAGAACCTTTCAAAATTCACCACCCTTTCGGTAATTTATTTCAATGTAAATACATTATATCATATGATTTTAAAAAAATCAAATGATTACTACATTTTAGTGCGGATAACTTCAATTTTATATCCATCTGGATCTTTAATGAAGTAGTAGCTTGGCGGGAATCCTGGTAAACCTTTAAGATCTGTTACATCATATCCAGCCGCCTTGTGTTTTTCGTATAATGCTTCTAAGTCTTCAACAGAGATAGCAATGTGACCATATCCATCCCCTAGTTCATATGCACCGTGATCATAGTTATAAGTTAATTCTAACTCATAGTTTGATCCAGGTAAAGTTAGATATACTAACGTAAACTTGTATTCAGGAAAAGTCTCTTTCACGACTTACTTCAAAGTCAAATGCCTCAGTATAAAATTTAACTGATTCTTTTAAATTTGCTACACGGTAGCAAGTATGTGCCATAGTTTGAACCATTATTTTCCACCTCTTAAAATTTTTTTATTATAATATTGTCCATCCAATTGCAACTGCTCCTAATCCAAGGTGTGTAGAGATAACTGGACTTATTCCATCTATATCAACAGTTACATTCGAATAATTTTCCTCAACATATTTTTTAATTTCTTCAGCTTTATCTAATGCATCAACATGCAGAACACACACTGTGATGTGCTCTCCTTCATGTTGTTTATAATATTCATCAAATAATTCATACATTCTTGATACAACTTTTTTATATGTACGAATTTTTTGGAAAGGTACTATCACCTTATCATCAAAGTGTAGTAATGGTTTGACTTGAAGTAAACTTCCTACTACAGCTTGTGCTCCACTTAAACGTCCACTACGTTGAAGGTGAGATAAATCATCTGCCATAAAAATACGCATCAGACACTTTTTTTCATCTCATTTAAAAGCTGAAATAATTTCACTAGAAGTTTTACCTTCTTTAATTAGTTTTGCTGCCTTAATCGCATAATATCCTTCAGGTCTACAAGAAACTTCAGAATCAAAAGGATGTACATTTAATCCATCGATCATTAATCCAGCTACAGAATATGATGAATATGTTCCACTTATTCCACTTGATAGTGCAATAGCAATTACATCAGTATATCCTTCTTCTTTTTAATTTTTTTCTAAAGCAAGCTACAACTTCTCCAATCGCTGGTTGTGATGTTGTAGGGAAGCTATTGTTAGGATCTTTTAAGTATTCATGATATTTATCAAGTGGCATATCAATAACTTCTTTATATGAATTATTATCAATAATAAGATTTAAATAAACAGTACGAATATCCAATTCTTTTTTCAAATCTTCTGATAAATATGCAGTTGAATCCATAATTATTGCAATCTTTTCCACATTCTATCCGACTACCTTAAAGATAGCTTTTCCTTTCTTAGAATTTTTCGATATTATAAAGTTCAAGCTCAACCTTAGTCTCTCTACCCATAAGTTCAATCATAACGTCAGCTTTATAATTATGAAGATCTAAGTTTACAACTTTACCTTCCATGTCTACGAACGGTCCAGAGATTACACGTACATAATCACCAACCTCAATATCAATATCAACAACATTTGATAATCCCATTTGTTGTAAAATAAAATTAATTTCTTCTGGTAATAACGGACTAGGTTTTGAACCTCCACCATGAGATCCTACAAATCCAGTTACACCAGGAGTATTTCTAACAACAAACCAAGAATCATCAGTCATTACTAATTCAACAAGTACATAACCTGGGAATGTTTTTCTATTTACTTCTTTTTTCTTTCCAGTTGGAGTTAAGATAGTTTCTTTTTCTTCTGGAACAACGATTCTAAAAATCTTATCTTCCATTCCAAGAGACTCAACTCTTTTTTCAATATTATCTTTAACTTTGTTTTCATAACCAGAATAAGTATGAATTACATACCATTCTTTACTTACTGTATCACTCATAATAACCTCTCTTATCTACTGAAAATGTCTAATTCCAGCAGTTATTCCTAAATCAACTACGTAGCTAAATAACATTAATATTCCAACTACAACAATAACAATCAATGTTTTTTTCTAACAAGTTCACTAAAATGTTGGCCAGCTTACTTTATGCATTTCGGCAACAACATTTTTTTCAAAAAAATCTTATCATCTAATTACAAACCTCCCACATAAATTTCTTTTACTATTCTACATTTTATAAATTATAACATAGTATAATATATAAGTCTATATATCAATAAAAACAATGCATTCTTGTTCAATATATTATTTTATCATTATTTTATAAACATTTCAAATAAATATAATCTCAAAAAGTACTATATATTGTTGAAATTATTTAGCTAGTAAATCATAAGCGGCAGTTAACGTATTTCTCATTAACATTGTGATTGTTAAAGGTCCTACTCCTCCTGGAACAGGAGAAATATAAGCAACCTTATCAATAAATTCATCTAGATTTACATCTCCAACCAACTTACCATCTTTATAGTTATTTCCTACATCGATAATAGTACATGTTGGTTTTACTTTTTCTTTTCCACTTAAGAAATGCGCAACTCCAACACAGCTAACAATAATGTCAGCTTGTTCAATTAAAGATTCTAAATCTTTAGTTCTAGAGTGAGCTGTTATTACAGTTGCATTATTTTGTAAAAGTAAAGTTGAAATTGGTTTACCAACAATATTACTTCTACCTATTACTAATGCAAGTTTACCAGAGATTTCTTCTCCAGTAGATTTAATCATCTCTAGAAATTCCAAGTGGAGTACATGGAATAAGTTTAGCTTCTCCAATCACTAACTTACCTACATTAATTGGATGAAATCCATCAACATCTTTATCCGGACTTACAGCATTTAATACTTTTTCAGCATCAATGTGTTTTGGCAATGGTAACTGCACTAAAAATACCATGAACTTTTTTTCATCGTTATTTAATTTTTTTCAATTTCTGTTAATAAATCATCAGTAGAAATTTCCTCAGGTAATTCTATTTTTTTATTGAATTAATATTATTTTTCAATACAAGCTTTTATGTTTAGAATTAACATAACTTCTTGACGCTTTATTATCTCCGACTAACACAACCGCAAGAGTTGGTTCAATCCCTCTTTTCTCTTAAAAGCAGTTGCTTCCTCTTTAATTTCTCCTCGCAATTTCTTTTGCAAGTTCAGTCCCACTAATGATTTTTTTGTCATTCTTTTGTTCCCTCTTTTTATTTTTTTAATTTCGATTGATTTTTCTGTTCCCGTTTAATAATCTTTTTATATTCTTTTTTTATGCATATAAATTACAAATACACACATAACCATCATAACCCATTTATCAATACCAGCTTCAAAAAAGCCAAGATATCCGATAGCTGTTAAACTGATTAGAATACTTCCTAATGAAACATAACCAGTTAAAAATAGTGTTGAAAAGAATATAGCTAATAATAATAAACTTAACATTGGATATAGGAAGATAAACACTCCTGATCCAGTCGCAACAGCTTTTCCCACCTTTTGAAAGTTTCGCAAAGATAGGGAAACACATGTCCCTATCATTGCAAAAAGCTCCAAATATTGATAAATAATCAACTCTACCAAGCATCAAAGTTGGAAGAAATGTCGCTACTATTCCCTTAGAAACATCACAGATAAAAACTGTTACTCCAGCCTTTTTACCAAGGCATCTGAAAGTATTTGTTGTACCTAAGTTTCCACTTCCTAATGTTCTAATATCAGTATTATAAAATACTTTTCCTACGATTAATGCAAATGGTATAGAACCAATTACATATGCTAAAATACAAAAATAATATTATTTGTGTAATCATAGACTACCTACCTAATAATTGCTCCATACACTGTAAGTGCAGCTAGTACTTTTTTTCATGAACAGCTGTTACTTCTTCATCTGTTAAAAGTTTTTTTGTTTATCACTATAAGTAATAGTTAGAGCTAATGATTTTCTTACCAGCCAATAATTCAGCACCAGCATATAAATCAAATAATTCTACATTCGTAATCAATTTACTATTAACAGATTCAATTACATTATAAATATTTTGATATTCGTCTTTAACATCAACTAACATAGCTATATCACGTGTAATTTCAGGATATTTCGTTACTTCTTCATATTTAGGTTTAACTTTACTTTCTGAAATTACCTCATCTAAATTAATTTCAAATACATAAGTAGTATTTAGACCAAGTTTATCAGCAACTTGTGGATGAACCTCTCCGATAAAACCAATACGTTTTTCTCCTAAGTATACTTCAGCAAAACGTCCTGGGTGCATTCCTTCAAGAGTAGATTTTTTGTATGTAACTTTTTCTTCTAATCCTAAACGTTCAAATACAACTTCTAGGTATCCTTTAGCTGCGAAGAAATCTAGAGTACTGCTTTCTTTAAGCCATTTAGTTACTCTTTCTTCTCCAGTTAACGCAGCACTTAAATATAATGTTTCTTTAGGTTGAATATTGTCATCACCACTTCCGAAAAATACGCGACCAATTTCTAATAATTTAAGATCTTTTTGTTTTCTAGCTACGTTATATTGAACTGTATTTAATAATCCTGGAATCAAACTTTGACGTAATGTCGAGTGAGTTTCAGTCATAGGCATTAATAACCTAACTTTATGGTGATCTTCTAAAGTATACCCCGTAGCTTCTTCTTCAGATACTAATGAATAGTTGATAGTATCATTAAATCCTAAGCTAGCATATAGGCCTCGTAAATCACGTACCATTCTTTGAGAATAAGTTAAACCACCTTTAGTAGTTTTAGAGAATTTCGGTAATGTTGAAGCTAAATTATCATATCCATAAATTCTAATAACTTCTTCTACTAAATCTTGTTTTAATTGAGATATCAGGTCTTCTTGTCGGTACTTTAACAACTAAGTTTTCTCCTGTTACATCTACTGTAAAACTTAATCCTTCAAGAATAGCCACTATTTCTTCAGTTGATAATGTAATTCCAAGATAGTTATTAATGTAAGATGTAGTAATTTCTACAACTTTCTCTTCTTCTTTTTTAACTATTCCAACAGAACTTTCAGCTACTGCATTTGGACATAATTCTAAAATTAATTCTACTGCACGAGCAAGAGCTGCTTTTTGCATATTAGGATCAATTCCTTTTTCGAATCTTGCAGAAGAATCACTTCTTAAACCAAGAGCTGCTGAAGTACGACGTACTGATGTAGGATTGAAATAAGCAGATTCTAAAATAATGTTTTTAGTTTCTTCACTTACTTCTGAATTTTTACCACCCATTACTCCACCAAGAGCAATAGCACGAGTTCCATCAGTAATTACTAAGTCTGTTGTTTGTAATTTTCTCTCTTCTCCATCAAGAGTTTCAAGAACTTCACCTTCTTTAGCGTCACGAACTACGATTTTATCTTCTACTAAATCTTTATCGAAAGCATGCATTGGTTGACCAAATTCTAAAAGTACATAGTTTGTAATATCTACGATGTTGTTGATTGGACGAATACCAGAATTCATAAGTCTTGTTTGTAACCATAATGGAGAATCTTTAACCTCTATATTTTTAACAACTTGACCTACGTAGTTTCTACAAGAATCACTTTCAATAGAAACTTGTAATGTAGTTGCTTCATAGTTTTCTTCTTTTTCAACATCTTTAAAATCAACTTTTTTATTGTATAAAGCACCTAATTCATAAGTAAGACCACGCATACTTAGCGCATCAGCTCTGTTCGGAGTAATTGAAAGATCTAAGATGTAATCATTTAAACCTAACAATTCAACAACATCAGAACCAAGCTCTTGTTCAGTTTCAAAATACGTAGATACCTTCTTGATAATTTTTTAGGTACTACACTCTTTACTTAATCCTAATTCACCTAATGAACAAATCATACCTTGTGATTCTACACCACGAAGTTTAGCTTTTTTAATTTTAATACCTGGTAATTTTGCTCCAACTTTTGCAACAATTACAAATTGACCAGCATCAACATTTGGTGCACCACAAACAATTTGTAAGTTTTCTTCTTCACCAACGTTTACTTGACATACATTTAATTTTTCAGCATCTGGATGTTTTTCTTTAGATTCAACATAACCAACTACTACGCCAGAAATTTCTTCTGCTAAATATTCAACACCTTCAACTTCAATACCACCACGAGTGATTTTTTCAGCTAATGCATTAGCATTATCTTCAACATTTGTATATTGTTTTAACCAATTATAACTTACTAACATTACTACCTCCTATTAATCGTTTCTATCACTATTGAATTGTTGTAAGAATCTTACATCATTTGTGTAGAAACTTCTAATATCGCTAATACCATATTTTAACATCGCAACACGTTCTGGTCCCATACCAAAAGCAAATCCAGTATATACTTCAGGATCAAAACCAGCCATTTTAAGAACATTAGGGTGAACCATACCTGCTCCTAAAATTTCTAACCATTTAATGTTTTCTTCATCATCCTCATTACCCCAAGATACATCAACCTCTACAGATGGTTCAGTAAATGGGAAGAAACTTGGACGTAGACGGATTTTTTTGTTTTCCCCGAATACAGCTTTAATAAAGTGTTCTAAAGTTCCTTTTAAATCACTAAATGTAATATTTTTATCAACTACTAATCCTTCAATTTGTGTAAACTGATGAGAGTGAGTAGCATCATCATTGTCACGACGGAATACTTTACCAGGGCAAATAATCTTGATTGGTCCTTCACCATTAGCTTTTAACATTTCACGAGCTTGAACAGGTGAAGTTTGTGTTCTCATTAACAGCTCATTTGTAATATAGAATGAATCTTGCATATCACGAGCTGGGTGATCTTTTGGTAAGTTTAACATTTCAAAATTAAACTTGTCAGTTTCAACCTCTGGTCCTTCTGCAACAGAATATCCCATTGAAATAAAGATTTCTTCAATTTCTTCAATAATTTTTGTTTAACGGATTTAATCCACCTAATTGCACTTTTTACTAGGGAAGAGTTACATCAATCTCCTCACTAGCTAATTTTTAATTCTAATGCTACTTTAGCTAGTTCAGCTTTTTTTGCTTCTAAACTATCATTAATAAATGTTTTAACTTCATTTAACAAGTTTCCCAAAAAGTTGGTCTTTTCTTCTGGTGATAAATCACGTGCACCTTTCATAACTTCTGTTAATGCACCTTTTTTTCCCTAAAAATTTTACTCTTAGGTCATAAAGTTCTTTTTCATCTTTAATTGTTTTAACTAATTCTAAATATTCTTTTCTTATATTCTCTAAAGTCATAAGTTCCTCCTTAAAAATTTAATATAAAGACATTGGTATAAGTTCCATTAATTTATCCAAAATAAAAAGCCCCTCGAGACTATGTCTCAAGGGACGAATATATCGTGGTACCACCCGTATTTTCAAAAGCATTTCGCTTCCTTAATATGGTTTTTAACGGGTACCAACCGATTGTACTCATAATCTACTTATACAATTACTCATAAGCTGAAAAATATATTCTCAGTTAGTACAACTCTTTCAGTCACGTAGTTGCTCCCTGTTAAAAACATCAATATACCGTCTTAATCATCGTTTTTAAAAATTTTATATTTAAAAATGATAATATAAAAACACTCAATGTCAAGAAATATAAGCATTTTCATTGAAAAATCTCTAATTTTAAAAAGTACAATTCACTAAAAATCTAATCTTTAATTATTTAAAATTAATTATTATTTACATGTTACGAAAAATATAAAAAGGTTCTTGGTATAACCAAAAACCTTTCTAAAATTACATTATTTTGTATATTCTTCTACTAATGCTAATACTTCTTCAGTTGTTGAACACATAATAGCTTTATCAACTAACTCTTTCATTTTTTCTAATGATAAGTTTTTGATTTGGCTACGCGCTTGAAGAATTGAAGTAGCTGACATTGAGAATTCATCTAACCCCATACCTAATAGTAATGGAATAGCTAAGCTATCTCCAGCCATTTCCCCACACATTCCAGTCCATTTACCTTCTTTGTGAGATGCTTCAATAACATTTTTCACAAGACGTAAGATTGCTGGGTTATATGGTTGGTATAAGTATGAAACTTTTTCACTCATACGGTCTGCAGCCATAGTATATTGAACTAAGTCGTTAGTACCAATTGAGAAGAAGTCAACTTCTTTAGCGAAGATATCAGCAATAACGGCAGTTGATGGAATCTCAACCATGATACCTAATTCGATATCATTACTTACTGCAACACCTTCAGCTACTAATTTTTCTTTTTCTTCTAAGAATAAAGCTTTAGCAGCTCTAAATTCTTGAACTGTAGCGATCATTGGGAACATTACACAAAGTTTACCGTAAACAGAAGCACGTAATAATGCTCTAAGTTGAGTTCTGAATAAGTCTTTTTCTTCTAGACAAAGACGAATAGCTCTAAATCCTAAGAATGGATTCATTTCTTTTGGTAAATCTAAGTATGGTAATTCTTTATCTCCACCGATATCTAAAGTACGAACAACAACAGGTTTATCACCCATTCCTTCTAATACAGCTTTGTAAGCTTCGAATTGTTCATCTTCAGTAGGTAGTTGATCACGTCCCATGTATAGGAACTCTGTACGATATAAACCAACAGCTTCCCCACCATTGTTGTTTACACCTTCTAAGTCAGCAGGTGTACCAATGTTTGCAGCTAAAAGAACTTCATGTCCATCTTGAGTTACAGATTTCTCTGTTACTAATTTAGCCCATTCAGCTTTTTGAGCTTCAAATTTAGCGTGTTTTTCTTTTAATTCAGCTGTAGTGGCTTCATCTGGATTTACATATACAACACCTTCTAGTCCGTCAAGAATTAAGATATCTCCATTTTTAACTTCTTCAGTAATTGTACTAGTACCTACTACTGCAGGAATTTCTAATGATCTAGCCATGATAGCTGAGTGTGAAGTACGTCCACCGATGTTAGTTGCAAATCCTTTAACAAATTGTTTGTTAAGTTGTGCAGTGTCAGATGGAGTTAAGTCTTCAGCAATAACGATTACTTCTTCATCAATTAAACTTGGGTTTGGTAAATCTACACCTAGTAAGTGAGCTAAAATACGTTTTGAAACGTCACGAATATCAGCTGCACGTTCTTTCATGTAGTCATTATCCATTGCTTCAAACATAGAAACAAACATGTCTGAAGTTTCTTTTAATGCGTATTCAGCATTAATTTCTTTTGATTGAATATCAGTTTTAACAGTTCCCATGAATTCTGGGTCTTCTAAAATTAATAAGTGAGCTTCAAAAATCGCCGCTTTATCAGCACCTAGATTTTCGTGAGCTTTATCTTTAATAATAGTTAATTCTTTTTAGAAATTTCAATTGCATCTTCAAAAACGTTTAACTTCAGCATCAACGTCTTGAACTTTTAACTTCTTTTAACTGTTAAATCAGGCTCAACAAAAATGTATGCTTTAGCAAAAGATATTCCTTGAGAAGCTGCAATACCTTTTAGTTGTAACATTTTATGCTAATCCTTCTTTCTTCATTGTTTCTTCTAAAGCTGCTAATGCTTCTGCTTCGTCAGCTCCGTCAGCGTAGATTACGATATCAGCGTCTTTTCCAACTCCAAGACTCATAACACCCATGATTGATTTTAAGTTAACTTTACGTCCGTTGAATTCTAATTCGATGTTTGATTGGAATTTAGATGCAGCTTGTACTAATAAAGTAGCTGGTCTAGCGTGGATTCCTGTTTCGTCGATTACTTTAAATTCTTTTTGTAACATAGTTATGTCTCCTTTTATTTAAAAAAATATTTACATTCAAATAATACCATATGAAAGCAATATTTACAAGTATTTTGTACTCATTCATTCTTAAATATCATATGTATTCTATAACAAAGAAAAACCATTTCTTTTCCTATAGTAAGCAATTGCATTAAAACTAATGAAAAATATGAAAACAGATTTTCAATGTTAAAATCAAAAATAATGGTCAAATATACTAAAAAGTATCAATTACAAGAAGTAACGATACTTTTTTTATATTATATATGCTGAAATAATTTAAAAATCATTATATATTTATTGTTATATTGTAAACTATATAACAAATTTATTATACTAACTCTCCACCAAGCTTAATAATTGATTTAAATTTTTTTCATAATCTTCATGATTTCTATTAAACTCACGAGCATTTTTATTTACTTTTTAAAAATCAATCCCTTGATCTTTTTGCTGCGAAAGACGCATCCACAATAACATTGTCTATAAATATTATAATCATTACACATTTCTACAGATCTCTTATATCCATTATTCTTTTTAAAAATCTGAAGGTAAATAATAAATTGACACTTGCTCCTGAAGAACATATCCAGCTTCATTAATTACAGTTGCATTTTTCTTAGGACTTAGAGTTAATGCAGATGCGAAAATAATCATATCCTAACTCCTCTAGCTTTTTGAGCAGATGAATCTAAACGCATTTCATAACAAATATGACATCTATCTCCACCTTCTCTATCTTCTTCATGTCCTTTTACCGCACTAATAAGTTTACTTGGTGCATACTCATCAGCTAAGAATTTAATTTTCTTATCATTTCTTTTATTAAACTCTTCAACAAAAATCTTTTTGTACAAGCATACGTTTAATATATTCTTCTTTCGGATGAATATTTGAATTTGAGAAAAAATATAGTTATGTCACTTATCTCTGATAAATACTCAAGTACATAAGTACTACAAGGTGCACAACAAGAGTGAATTAAGATCTTCGGTCTAAAATTTGTTTTTCCCATCTTTTTATTAATTCCTTTAAGACATTATCATAATTTATTTTTGATTTTTATGTCTTGTGTTTATAAATTGTTTACTATCGATCATACGAATTCAATCCTTCTAATATTTATAATATTTTTACTAAACAAGTTTAATATACTTTTTTTAATTTTTACAATTAATATCATTACTAATTAAAAAAGCATTATCAATAAATTAAAAACACGAGTTTTAATTACTTATACTTTTAAAGCTTATAGCAATTTACATCCATGTTTTATTATTATTGACCTTTATAATTTATCCCTAAATGTTGGTATGCTTTAGGTGTTGCACGACGTCCTCTTGGGGTACGCTCAATGAACCCTTCCTTTACTAGATAAGGTTCATATACATCTTCAATAGTTATACTTTCTTCTCCTATTGTTACAGCGATAGTCTCTAATCCAACAGCACGACCATCATATCGTTTAATTAGACATTCTAAAATTTTATAATCAATATTATCAAGTCCTTTAGCATCAACTTGAAGCAAATCTAATGATTCTATCGCTAAATCTTTTGCTATTACACCATCATTCTTAACTTGTGCAAAATCCCTAACACGTTTTAATAACCTATTTGCAATACGAGGTGTGCCACGAGATCTCATAGCAATTTCGTAAGAACTCTCTTCATCAATATCACATTCAAAAATATCTGAAGTTCGTTCTATGATATTTTGAAGTTCACTAATAGTATAGAACTCTAAACGACAATGCACTCCGAATCTATCCCTAAGAGGAGCCGTAAGGGCACCAGCTCTAGTTGTCGCTCCTACTAACGTAAAAGGAGGAAGCTCAATTCTAATACTACGTGATTCTTCACCTTTTCCTATCACAATATCAAGATAGAAATCTTCCATAGCAGAATATAATATTTCCTCAATTGATCTACTAATTCGATGTATTTCATCAATAAAAAGAACATCGCCCGGTTCTAAACTAGTTAAAATCGCTGCTAAATCCCCAGATTTTTCTATTGCAGGTCCAGAAGTATACTTAATACCTACTTCCATTTCATTTGCAATAATTGTCGCAAGTGTTGTTTTTCCTAATCCTGGAGGCCCATATAATAAACAATGGTCTAGAACCTCTCCACGTAATTTCGCAGCTTCTATAAATATTTTCAAATTACTCTTAATTTGTTCTTGCCCTATGTACTGACTTAAAAATTTTGGCCTTAAAGACTGTTCTTCACGTTCTTCACCAAAGTTTTGACTAGCTGATACCATTCTATCTTCCATAATTTCCTCCTTTCATCTACTATGCATTCATCAATAGTTTTAATCCTTGTTTTACATATTCATCTACACCGTCAAACTGATGAGTAGAAAGTTTCTTCTCAATTTTTGTAAGTTCTTTTTTACTATATCCTAGTGCTTCTAGAGCTAGGATTGCATCACTTAGATAATTATTAAGAGCTTTTGGTGCACTGCTTATATTCGTCATACTAAAATCAACCTTACCTTGCAAATCAAGAATAATTTGCTGAGCTGATTTTTCCCAATTCCAGGGAACTTAGTTAAATAAACAGCATCTTGATTTTCAATAGCTCCAATAATTTCTTCACTAGTACCACCAGCTAAAATAGCTAAAGCACTTTTCGGTCCTACACCTTTGACTTTTAATAGAAGTAAAAAGACTTTCTTTTGTTCTTTATTTGAAAAACCATAAAGAACATTTGAATCTTCTCTTACTTGTTGGCTAATAAATACAGTTCTTTCTTCATTCAAGTGATATTCATATGGATTAGCTACTACAACTTCATAGCCTATCCCATTGTTATCTACCACTATATTAGTCGGATTTACTTCCGAAATTTTACCTTTAATATACGCGTACATTACATTCACACTCTAATTGATTATTTAATTATAAAATTAAACGAAAAATCTCAAGTGTTTTTATTTAACTGAAGAGTTTATATCTTTAATTAAAAGAAAAAAACTTGGCACTAGTAGTACCAAGTTCATTCTATCTATTATTTTACTTTATCTAAATCTACATTCATAACTTTTGCTGTAGCTTCAACTTTTTTATATGCATCTTGATCCACATCAGTAAATCCTGTGATACTGAACATCTTAGTGAACATTTCTTTCATTTTTGGATCTTTTTCAATATCTCTAAGAGCCTTCTCTAATTTTTCTTGAAGCTCTTTATCCATCTTACTAGAAGTCGTAACCATAACACCTGGAATCATATCACTTGTTGCTAATTTTTGAATATCAGTTTTAGCTTGAGGGAAGTCTTTAGCATATCTATCTTCAACACCATCAAATGTTGCGATTACATCAACATCCTTGTTAAGAAGAAGTTGTAAGCTCTTATCATGTCCACCACTGAATTGATAACTAATATCCTTATCTAAGTTAAGACCAGCATTTACTAACATAGCACCCGGATAGATATATCCTGATGAAGATGAAGGATCAACAAATGCTACTTTTTTACCTTTAACATCTTGAAGAGATTTAATACCTGAGTCTTTTCTTACATATAGTTCAGCAGTATAACCAGGTTTCCCTGTTTTCCCTTTAGATGTTAAAATCGGTTTTGCATTGCTTTGTTTTTGAGCAAGTAAAGATGAAAACGGAGGGATGATACCAAAATCAACACTTCCACTACCTAAACCTTCAACTACCCCTATATAATTACTTGCAGTAAAAGCTTCTACTTTTACTCCTAATCTTTCAGATAGATAATCAGAAATCGGCTTAAGATCTTCTACTAACTTCTCACTATTTTTCAGAGGAACAAATCCCATCTTAATAACTTTCTCTTCCTTTTTTGTCTCAGTTTTAGTAGAACATCCTACGATAGAGAAGACAAAAATAAAACTAAATAACGCCAATAATATTTTCTTCATATTATTTCCTCCTCGGTACATTTTATAAATTTGATATAATTTTATCACAAAAATCAATATATCTACCTTTAAATTGGAATAACAGCAAAATTCAACAGAAATTTTACTCCTTAAAGAAAAATGTTCGGTAATTACCAATAAATTTTTCAAATATTTGAATAATATATAATAAAGGATATAATAAAACTCGTAATTTAGGCATAAAAAAACACCTTTGAAAAAGATGATTAAAAATTGGAGGCGGCTACCGGATTTGAACCGGTGATCAAGGTTTTGCAGACCCGTGCCTTACCACTTGGCTAAAGCCGCCTTATTGTATTTAATTTTAATGGGGCGGCTGAGGGGAATCGAACCCCCGAATGTCGGAACCACAATCCGATGCGTTAACCACTTCGCCACAGCCGCCATATTTAACAACAATATTTATTATACATTTTCCATCAAATTATGTCAAGAACTTTTTTTAAGATATTTTTTTATAGTTCAATCCAAAAACAATTATTCTAATAGTAATCTTAATTAATTATACATTTAACTACAAACGCGAATGTTTTATTATATTATTCTTATATCTCAGCTATCTCTTACTATAGTTCTCTCATCATGATATAATTAAAATATAAACAAACAGACTGGGAGAATACAATTATGATAATTTTAAATAAAGAAAATATTCAGAAATGCATCACTATGGAAAAAGCCATTGAAATTTGTAAAGAAGCCACTAAAAAAATTATAGTCTAAATAAAACAGATATTCCTCTGAGAACTCCTATTATATCTGAAAGAAATAATGGACAAGTACTTTTTATGCCAGGAAAAATATCTTCTGAATTAGATAGCATCGGAATAAAAATAGTGTCTGTTTATCCTGATAATTCTTTAATAAGCTTGCCTTCTGTTCCTTCTACTATGATTACTTTAGACGAAAAGACAGGTATAGTAAATGGAATAATTGACGGAACTTATTTAACAGCTTTACGAACTGCCGCTTTACAAGGTGCTGCTACTGATTTATTATCCAATAAAGATAGCAAAATCGCAACATTAATAGGTACTGGTGGTCAAGCTTTTGAACAAGCTCTAGCTTTACTAACAGTTAGAAATCTATCAGAGCTTAGAGTTGTTGCCAGAAATTTTGATAAAACTAAAAAATTTGTAGAAAAACTAAAGGAAGAACTGAACAATTTCGATACAGTTATTATCGCTTACGAAAATGTTAATGATGCAACAATTGATTCAGATATAATTACCACAGTAACAACTTCTAAAACACCCACCTTCTCTGCTAAATACTTAAAACAAGGAGTTCATATTAACGGAATAGGATCATTTACTTACGATATGGTTGAACTTCCTTCTGAAATAATAAATTCTAACAATAAAATTTACTTCGATACAAAAGACGGTGTTCTTAGTGAAGCTGGTGACATACTTCAACCTCTAGAAAACGAACTAATTTCTCACGAAGATTTCAAAGGAGAACTTGGAGAACTAGTATTGAATTCTATTGAAGGTCGCACTAGTAAAGATGAAATTACAATCTTCAAATCAGTTGGGAGTGCCGTATTAGATATAGCATGCGCTGATTATATAATAAAAGAAGCAATAAAATTAAATATTGGAACTAAAATTGATATATAAAATGATATAAAATTAAACTCCTTCCCCATGGAGGGTTAGGAGTTTAGTTTTATTATTCGTGTATTTCTAAAGGTAATCCGTCTGGATCAAAGAAAAATGCCATCTTCCTATTATCGAAGTCATCGTATCTTAATTCTTCATGAACAATATCTAATTCATCAAATTTTTTTCCAGAACCGCTTCTACATCATTTACTTTAAAAGCTAAATGTCTTAACCCACTGTGTTCTGGATTAGGTATCTTAGGTCTAGGGTGGAGCATCTTCTTTTATAAAAAAATTTTCTAATACCAAATTACCCTGTTGTACATTTATGATAATATCATTTTTATCTTTTCTATTATACTCACTTATTACTTTAAATCCTAATTTCTCCACATAAAACTCTCTAGTTTTTTTGATAATTAGTTCCAATAATCGCTATATGATGAATATTACTAAACATTAATCTCTTCCTTATTTATATTTCTAACTATTTCTATCGCTTTTGCTAACTCTTTAGGATTAACTTCTTCAAAATCCCCTTTTTCTGTGTATCTATAAGTTACATCATCAGCAGTTGTCGTTACGTCTACTCCATACTTTTTAAATGTTCCATGCACCTGTGTAACCCCTGTTTTAGTAATAATTTTTTCGATATTGTCCGTTGAAATACCAGAACCTGCAAGTATTTCTATATGTTGGCCAAATTTTTCTTGAAGATATTTTAACAACTTAGCACCCCTATTAACATTCGCTCCTAGTCCACTCGTTAAAACTCTAGTGCAACCAAGACCTATTAAACGCTGTAGGTTATACTCTGGTTCATCTGAACAGTCAAACGCTCTATGAAAGACACTCTCTGCTCCAAAGCTATCACAAAGCTCTATCATTTTCTCAGTTTCAATCCAATCAATCTTCCTATCTTCAGTAAGGAACCCAAACACTATTCCATTTGCACCATGTTTTAAAAGTTCTCTTGCTTCTCTAAACATTTGTTCTTTTTCTAACCTAGAATAGCAAAAGCCTCCTCCCCTTGGTCTCACCATCGCCATTATAGGAATTTCTACTCCGCTTTCAAGTACCATATCTAAAACAGTTGTTGTTGGTGTTAATCCTCCTAAGTAGCTAGCACTAATTAACTCTATTCTATCTGCACCTTCACTCTGAGCAATTAAACAATCTTGAACACTATTTGCACATACTTCAACTTTTATCATAATTGAAATCTCCTTTTATTACTTTAGTTCTATTATACCATAATTCAAAAAATCATTAAAAATTTATTCTTTATATATAAATAAGGATACGAGACATAAAATCTCATATCCTTATTGTTAAACGTATTATACTCTATGTTATTCTTCACCAAAAATTGAAGTTCTAAAATCTTTAGTTTTATCTAAATAAGCTTTTAAAGATTGCTTTCTTAAGTTTAAGAACTCTACTATTTGTATCTGGATATAATTTTGCTACGTCATCCTCTGCATCAGCTTGAACCGCCTCTTCAATCATTCTCTCTAGAACACTTATATCACTAACTGTTACATTTCTTTGACGTCCCCACGGCTCATTAGGATTGAAAAAGTTAACTCTATTTAGTTTACTAAATTTATTTTCTCTTTCTCTATACATATCTCGTTTGAAATCTTTCCAAGATGCATACTTTTTATTAAATACTTTCTCAAGAACTAAATCATCAGTTACTAAACCTATTTCTTTTCCATAAGAGTTAATTTTACTTCCTCTGTCTTTCGCTTCTTTTTCATATTGATTAGAAATATACGGAACCATTCCTTCTTGATATCCTTTAGCAGCCAATAGTTCGAATGCCATACGGCGTCCCATCAAGTCACCTGGAGTTCCCTTCTCTCCGCTAAGAGCTGAATAAATCGGTGAAAATAGATTAATTGTGTAATAACCATTTCTCATATATTCTTGATCTTTGTAACCTCTACTTGTAATAATATCATTTTCGATTAGACTATCAAATGAATTTAATTTATTAATCTCATCCATAGTCAATCTTCTAACTACATTTGTTGCATATACATCATTACCATCTTGATCACGCTTGAATTTATTTTCAACTTTTCTCAAAAGATCATTTTTTTGATTTACATTTAACTTAGCAACAGCTTTTCCTTCTAAATATTCTAACATATAAATCACATCAAACATATTATGCATATATTTATGTAAATCTCCCGCACTACTGAATCTTTGAGTTGGATCTTCCACTTGTAATCTATTAGCATTTTCCGCTTCATCATATTTCAGTACAGAGTTTATCGTGATTGTTGGATCATCTGGATGATCAGGAGCTTGAAGTAATCCTTTTGCATAGAATTCAGGTCCTAATCCACTTCTTCTTCCATATCCTCCAAGATATATCTCTCTATCAGAATTATGTGTCATTTCATGAGTATATGTTACTGCACCAGCCTTATCAAGCATACGATATGCCATATAGTAGAACGCATCTCCCGTAGCATATGCACCATGTTTATTATGAACTACATTATTACCTGCTGGTCCAAAGAAATGTTTGATTGCTGGGTGATTAGTAGAAAAATCTGCTTGATTAACTTCATTATTATTATCATTTCCAAATCTGAAAGAATCATATACCAAAATACTTCTAAACAATTTATCTTTATTTTTCGTATCTAGTATTTTGTACCAATAATCATAGTGATCTCTAAAGCGTTTAGCCGCTTCTTTTGCATTATCTTCTACAAATTTATTTAATTTTTCTCCCTTAGGATATTTAACACTTCTATATCTATCATAAGCACCAAAACCTATAGTCGAAATATTTGCTATCATGAACACCATTTTTTTCTTCTGGTAAGTTAATAACGGTAAGACCATACTTTGATATTTCCAAGATGGACTTATTAATCTATCATATACCCCAATAGAATACTCAGTTCCTTCTTTTTCTTGTTTTTCTCTTACTTCTTTAATATTAGATTTTTCTTCAACAATATAAGCTTTTAGTTTGTTCTTTAAACCATTCATTATTTGTTTTATTCGGAACGAAAACTTTTTCTATATTTTTCTAATGTATCAAATAAACTATTAGTTCCATAATTTTTGATAATAATACATTGTAAGTAATAACATTATTTTTAGCTAATAAATTGTTAAATCCTGATTTACCTAGCTCTATAACATTATCTAATGCAGAACTATTAGATTTGCCGAAGAAGTCTAAATGATATAATACTAAATCTTTTTGCTTTTTGTTTCACCGTATTTAAAATTGTACCAACGTTCTAGATATGTTAAACCTAAAAAGCAACGCCTCTTTATTATTCTTAATTTTTCTACTACATAATTATCTATTATCGAATTATTATTTTCAGCTATTGCCGCATCTGCAGAAAGAAGTTTTGATAAACTGTCTTCAATGTTTTTCTTTTTGTTTTTATCAAATTGTTCATCTAGATATAATTCCGTTAATTTTATATCATTAGAAATATCTAATACTTTTCTAACTCTATCAGAATTGTATTGATACAGATTTCAAATCATTTAAAAACAGCTTTTACAATATTATTGTAATTATATAGCAATGTATTAGGTGTATACATCAATTTTGTATTAGCTATATCATATTCAGCAACTTTAGAGAAATCATCTTTATATTTAATATTTAATACTTGTGATTTATTACCTTCAAAAATGTAACAATAATTTATTGATTTCGCGTTTACTTTTTATTAATATCAGTTATTACTTCATTATTTTTCATAGGAACAACTGATAAAAAGTTTTTAGTAAATAAATCACTGTTATCCTCTACTAAATTACCATACTTAACTACTGTTTCTCTATTATAAAAAGGAAGTAATTTTTCAATATTTTTATACACTTGTTCTCTCTGACTGTTGATAACCTGGTACTTCATTGTAATTAGTAGTATATCTTGAGTAAAATCAAAATCTTCTGCTTTTAGTATTATTTCTAGAAACCAATTTAGCTTTTTTTCTCTTTTAACACTATCCGCTTCTAATACTGTACCTCTTTGTATATCTGAATCTTTAGTTACAACCTCATCATCCTCTTGAACTACATTTACTACTTTCTTATTCTTGTTACTATAAATATTAGATTCTTTAATACCTCTAAAATCATAACCCGCTATAGCGTTCCCGTTAGTAACATTGACATCACTTAACACATCAGATAGTCGACCTGAATTTTCAACTTCACCTGAATTATCCCAAAGATTACCTACTACACCACCAACGTTACCAAATTGTTTAACATTGTTTACATTTCCTTCAACGTAGCTATTAAGGATCGTTGCTTTTTTATCTACAACTCCCGCTATACCACCAACAATCTGATCTCCTTTATTAGCATTTGTAGCCATATCGATAGATGAAATTGATTTACTTATTGACGCTTGAGCTCCAGAAAGTTTTCCTACTAATCCACCTATTTGATACGATGATTTTGATTCATAAGTATTAGTTATTCTACCTGTAAAGCTACTATTCGAAATAGTAGAATTATCAACTTGTGATACTAAACCACCAATGCTACGTTCACCAGCTATTACCCCTGATGAATGAACATTATTAATTACAGTACTATTATTCGCCATTTTCGCTATTGTAGCTGCATCTTCTTTAGAAGAAACATTCGCTTCTTTTATTGAAAGATCTTGAATAGTGGCAAGGCTTAAAGCATTAAACAACGGTTTTTTCAAGTTATATATAGCATAATACTTACCTTTGTTTTCACCTATTAATTTACCACTAAACTCTTTACCAATATAGCTTTCTTGACCATCTGGAAGTTCAACTTCACGAGCATCCATAGTCGCACCTAAACGAAAAGTACCACGTGGATCATTATTCATTGCATCTACTAGATTTTTAAACGATGTATAAACTCCTTTTTCGCTTTTTACTGACTTAGGTAAGTAGTAAGTATAATTTTCTAATACATCATTATTTTCATGTTGTATAAGATTATTTACTCGAGCCACTATTTTATGTACTTCTTTTCCATCTTTTTCAGAATTTGAAATTTCAGTAACAGGTAACATAATATCTTTGAAATTTTCTGACTTAACTTTCATAAAGTATTTCGTTGAATCACTTGGTACATCGTTAAGCGATGTTACATGTCGATACTTATTATCCTCTTTTGAATAAAGTTCAACAGAAGATATATTTCTAAGTTCTAATTTTTTAATAACTTCTTTTTCTTCTTTAGTGTCATCTTTTTTCTCATCTTTATGACGTTCAAGAGCATCATATTTAGGTGTAATTTCTTTACCATTTATAATACTTCTAATCCAAGCTAATTGTGTTGGAGATAAAATCAATCCTCCTGAACGATTCTCAGCTCCATTTTGGTGTATACCAATAACTTCTCCTTTAGAGTTAAAGATTCCTCCACCGCTCATACCAGCTTTTCCACCTTGGTACTGGACACCATAAGTATTATTAGCGTATTTTTGTTCCATTTCTACAGTAGTATCTTTTAAGTGAGTATACTCTCCTCTAGGATAACCATACACATTTAACTTATCATTAACATTTACTTTCGAGTAATTTTCTACTAAGTTCGCATGTTGTCTTCTTGTAGATTGAGGTAAGGTAATAACAGCCAAATCGTAGATAAATCCTTTCGGATAATCTTTTTGATTATAGAAGTGTATATCCTCTGATGTGAATGAACCTTTTTGTCCATCAGGCGTTTGCCATTCATATGTATTTTTAGCTTTATCACCTATAAATTCACCTGTAGTATTATCTTTTGAATTGCTAATAAAATTATGAGATACTGTCAGCAATACATTAGGAGCTATAAAAGTAGCTGACCCTATTGCTGGTTGCTCCTGTTTATCTCTAACAAAATTCATTCGAAGTAGTGCACTGGCATTTTTTTGAACATTATTTATTTCTGCTGTATTGTTATTTTCTACAGTAGGTTTTGGATCTTCTGTTTTCAGTGGCTCAATTTTTCCTGTAAACTCTTTGGGTGGCTCGATTTTTTCCGGTTCTACTATCGCTCCGGCCTGCACTCCTGTGTACTCTTTTGGAGCTTCTGCTTTCGCTGGTTCTACTATCGCTCCAGCTTGCACCCCTGTGTACTCTTTTGGCACTTCCGCTTTTGCTGGTTCTACTATTGCTCCGGCTTGTACTCCTGTATACTCTTTCGGTGCTTCTCTTTTCTCTGGTTCGACAATTGCACCAGATTGTACTCCTGTGTACTCTTTCGATGCTTCCGCTTTCGCTGGTTCTACTATTGCTCCGGCTTGCACTCCCGTGTACTCTTTCGGTGCTTCTGCTTTCTCAGGTTCTACTATCGCTCCAGCTTGTACACCCGTATATTCTTTTGGCGGTTCTACTTTCTCTGGTTCTACCAATGCCCCAGAAGCAACTCCACCGTATTGTGGCTCTACTTTTTCCGGTTCTACTATAGCTCCAGCTTGTACTCCTGTATACTCTTTCGGTGCTTCTGCTTTTGCTGGTTCAACTATCGCTCCGGCCTGCACTCCTGTGTACTCTTTCGGTGCTTCTGCTTTTGCTGGTTCAACTATCGCTCCGGCCTGCACTCCTGTGTACTCTTTTGGCGCTTCTGTTTTTGCTGGTTCTACTATCGCTCCGGCTTGTACTCCTGTGTACTCTTTAGGAGCTTCTGTTTTTGCTGGTTCGACTATCGCTCCAGCTTGTACCCCTTTATACTCAGGTTTTACTTCAACAGTAGGTTTTACTAATTTTTCACCTTTTGAAGTAATAGTACTAACTGCTTTTTTCGTTCCTTTTTCTATAATTTCTGAAACTGGCACTTTTGTATTAGTAGAAATTAATTCTTTAGAAACTTCTTTCCCTTCTACAGTAAATACTCTTATAACTTCAGTCTTTTTACCTACTTTTCCATGTTGTTTTATCCTTGTTGTTCCTTCAGGCAACTGATTATTATTTTCTATAACTTGATTATATTGTATCGGTGTCTCTACTATTTTATCAGTATATAATAATTCAGGTTTAGTCAGCTTTCCAGCCAAAAACTTCATCTTGAATATTCACTGTATTAACCCCTAATACTTTTTCTATCCTCATTTTTATTTGTATTTTCTATTACTTTTTTTGTTTTCTTTTTATATTATTTTCTAACACTTTTTTTAGCTTCTTTTTTTATTAGTGTTAGTTAGTGTTGTTTTAGTTTCCTGTATTTTATCTATTACATTTGTATTTGTAATTTCTTTTAACTCCGTTTGTTTTTATCATTTTGTTGTGAAATTACACTTTCTTTACTATCTTCTTTTAATTTTTTAGTTTCAGCTTCATTTTTAATAAATCCAACAAAACTATATCCAGGAATTGCAGAAATCTCTGGTAACTTATCTCCAACTTTTTAGATTGTAATCCATATTGTAAACTGATAATTGTAAGTCTTCCATAGCTACGAACAGGTAGCTCTAGAGTAGTTGCTCCCATACTCGTAACTAACAGTATTGATAATATTTTGCGTGTTTTATTTTTACCTTTTGCTACAGCGACTACTAATAGACCTAACATACCTCCTAGAAGCATACTTCCTACTCCATAATTTAAACCAGTATTAGGTAATTTATTTAGTTGTGTTGTTTTAGTCGGTTTAAATACTAAGTAATATGTTTCTTCTGTGCTTTTTACAATGTTTGGTACTTCTTTTCTTATTAGTTCCTTTTCTTTATCAGTGAGTTTATCTTCTCCTACGTATTTATAGTGGACAATTGCATTATCTGCTGCTTTCACTACATAATCTTCAGGTTGAACAGTCGACATCAAGAAAAAAGATCCTATCGTCATAGAGCAAACTCCAACGGTCAATTTTCTTAACGAAAACTTATTATATTTTTCCCCTAAATATTTTCTCAACTTTATACCCTTCTTTCATAATATAATACTAAGATTAATTTTGTTTATAATTAATACATTAATTGTAAGCTTTTTCTAAACTAAATGCAAGAAAACAGACATAAGATTACCGTTTTGATTTATTAGCTTTTTACTTTTAGTATAAAAATTTAAAACAATTATAATTAACACTTTTAAATTTATGTTAACTCATACTTTATCTTATCATTTCTTCTTCATAAAAACTGGAAGCTACTTAATTCGCTTCCAGTTTAAATCTATTTATTTAACATACCCGCTTGCAGTTGGTACATTTTATAATAATTACCTTTTAGAGCTATTAACTCTTCATGTGTTCCAGATTCGATAATCTCACCTTTATCTAGTACATAGATGCAATTAGAATCTTGTATAGTAGATAATCTATGAGCAATTGCTATAGTCGTTCTACCTTTTCTCATTTTTTCAAGAGAATTTTGAATCAATTCTTCTGTTTCAGAATCAATATTCGCTGTTGCTTCATCAAGAATTAAAATTTTCGGTTTACTTGCTATAGTTCTAGCAAATGTAAGTAGTTGTCTTTCTCCACTAGAAAAAGTTGACCCTCTTTCAGTAACTATACTATCATACTTATCTTCAAGTTTATCAATAAAGTTATGTGCATCAACGAACTTAGCCGCTTCAATAACATCTTCTCCTGTTAATTCTTCATTATACATCTTAATATTAGACTCTACTGTCCCGTGATATAGGAATGGATCTTGAAGAACTAATCCAACACTATTTCTTAATTCTTTAGAACTATAATCTTTAATATTAACACCGTCAATTAGTATTTCTCCTCTATCATAATCATAAAATCTAAGGAAAAGATTCATAATTGATGATTTACCAGAACCAGTTGCTCCTACAAAAGCAATACTCTCACCATTTTTCACACTAAATGAAATATTTTTAAGTACATCACGTTTACCATCATATGAGAAACTAACATTCTTAAACTCGATATCACCGCATGAAATTTTATGAACACTTTCTTTTTGTTCTGGCTCATATTCTTCATTATCTATAAGTGTGAAAACACGTCCTGCTGAAATTATAGAAGTCTGAAGAATTGAGAAATTTTGCATAAGTTCAATTAACGGATTGAAAAGTTGATTCGTATATTGAATAAATGCATAAATTATACCAGCTGTAAAGCCAGCACTTTCAAAACTTAGACCAAAGTATGTAACAATAACTCCATACGCTAATACTTTAAATAAAGCCATAGCTGGTCGTAGTAATAGACTATCAACTTTTAATGATTTAGTGTAATAACGAAGATGCTCATTATTAACCTCACCAAATTCATCTATTAAACGTTGTTCTTGGTTAAACGCTTGAATTATCTTCATACCTTCGATTGACTCAGACAACTTAGTATTCATCTCACTAATTTTCGCTCGAGAAATTTCTACAAGTTTACTAGATAACTTCTGATACATATACACAGAACCAACCATAACAGGAATGAATAAGATCATATAGATAGTAAGTTGCCAACTTAAAGCAATCATCGCAGAAAGTGTTACAACAAACATAAGAATAGTATTTAAGAAACTAGAGAAAATTGTTCCAAACATATCTGCAACAGCTTGTGTATCATTAGTTAACCTTGATACAACAGAACCTACTGGAGTCTTATCAAAGTATGACATCCCTAATTTTTGTAAGTTTTTAAAACTATCATTACGTAAATCTCTTACTATACTATGAGCTACTCTTGCAAAGTAGAATTCACCTAAAAATGTAAATACTACTCTTAGAATAAATAACCCAAAAATAAATTATTAATATATATAACCCTGCTTTTAGCAATATTCTTTGTAATAAAGTTATCAATATAATACTGAGCTAAAAGAGGAATTGCTGTCGCTACTATAGAAGTTAGTAGTATAAATAATAATGCTAATACCGATAGTCCTTTATATCGGAACATATAACGCATTAATCTAAAAAATGTTTTACTTTTCGACATCTTCACTTCCTCCTTTCAAGTTTTCTTCCATCTGTTGACTTTCATAAGTCTCTTTATACCAACCGTTATTTGCTATTAATTCATCGTGAGTACCTTTTTCAATAATAGTATCATCACCTAAAACAATTATTAAGTCAGCTTCAACAACCGCAGATAGTCTGTGGGCTGTAATAATATTTGTCTGACCACTACGTTGTTCTTTTAAGTTTTCTAAAATAATGTGCTCAGTCTTTGCATCAACGGCAGATAATGAATCATCAAGAATTAATATCTCTGGATTAATAATCAAAGCACGACTCATAGCTAAACGTTGTTTTTGACCTCCTGAAAGACTCACACCTTTTTCTCCAACAATTGTATCAAACTTCTCAGGCATGGCCATTATATCATCATATAGTCCACAGATTTTCGTAATTTCTTCTACCTTTTTTATCATCGATTAAAGGATTTGCAAAACGAATATTTTCTTTAATCGACATAGCGAATAGTACCTGATCTTGCGGTACATATCCAATAAGTTTTCTTAAATCACTTAGACTGTAGTCAGCAATATCTCGATTATTAAGTAGGATATTCCCCGACTTAATATTGAATTCTCTTAGTAACAATCTTAGTAAAGTAGTTTTACCTGAACCAGTAACACCTACAATACCAAGGGTTTGACCTTTTTCAATAGCAAACTTAATATCTTTCAATACAGTCTTACCTTCTTCAAATTCAAAGTTGTTGATATTATACTCTAATCTTCCATTTTCAGCTTTAACTTTACTGTTTAAATTAGTATTAACATCATTAACTTCATCTAATAAACTCTCAATACGCTTATAAGATACCTCACCACGTTGTGAGATATTATATAACCAACCTATCGCTTGAAGCGGCCATACTAACATATCAAGATACGTAACGAAAGTAACTAACTCACCAACAGATAACTCTCCATTAGAAACAAAGATACCTCCAAAAACAAGCGTAAGTGTATAAGATAACCCAACGAAGATTAATACCATTGGATCGAATAAAGAATTATACTTAGCAGCAATAACATTCTTTCCGAATACTTTTTTATTAACTTCTTTAAAACTCTTAATTTCATCGTTACCATAACCGAATGATTTCGTAACTTTTATCCCTGAAACACTCTCTTGAACCTTATTATTCAAATCAGAAAAAGATTCTTGCGCTTCTTCAAAACTTTCATAGTTTTTATCACCAATATAATTAGTAGCATACGCTAAAAATGGTAAAGGAATAATCGCTATTAAAGTTAATTTGAAATCTATTAAGAATATCATCGTAAATAGAGTAACTAACGCGGTAATACTTGCATCAACCGCAGACATCACTCCACCACCTGCAACCATTGCCACAGAATTTTATGTCATTCGTCGCATGTGCCATTAAATCTCCAGTACGGTACTTCTGGAAGAACGAAGGAGACATCTTTGTAAAATGCTCAAAAAGTCTCGATCTTAAAATACGACCTAAGTTATACGCAGCTCCAAAAATATAAACACGCCAAACATAACGAAGAGCATACATAGCCAGAGCAGCTAATACTAAATAACCAACATTTAAAAATAACTGTCCATTCGTCAGATTACCTGATTCAATTCTATCAATTACTGTACCGATAACTTTCGGCGGAATCAAGTTAAAAATACTCACTAGAATAAGAGCAATTATTCCTATTAGATATCGTTTTTTTTCTAGCTTCATAAACCAAGCTAATTTTCTAAATAAATACATCTACATTCCTCCTTCTCTTTTTTCTAATTTTGAGAAGACTTCTCCGATTTTTCCATTAATAACAAGATCTGCCATATTATCTTGTGGTGTAGAAGTTTTATTAATAACAATTAAATACTTACCTCTAAAATAATGTAATAAGTTAGCAGCAGGATAAACGCTTAATGAAGTTCCGCCAATAATCAATACATCAGCTTTTTCTATAAAGTTAATAGCAGCATTAAATACTGTCATATCAAGTTCTTCTTCATAAAGAGTTACATAAGGTTTTATAACCCCACCACATTTATCACAACTAGGTATTTCTTCAGTCTTAGCTAAGAAATCTTCTAAATTATAAAAAGACTTACACTTCGTACAATAGTTTGCATCCACACTTCCATGTAGTTTCAAAACATTTTTACTTCCTGCTTGTTCATGAAGTGTGTCTATATTTTGGGTAACAATAGCTTTTAACTTACCTTGTTTTTCTAACTCCGCTAAATAATAATGCGCCTTATTCGGTTTAGCGTCAGGATAGACCAAATGCTTCTTATAAAAATCAAAGAAATCTACAGGATACTTCACAAACATCGTTCTTGATACGAGCTGTTCCGGAGTAAAATGTCGATTAAGTTCCACGCTAAATACACCATTTGCACTTCTAAAATCTGGAATATCAGATTCTGTAGAAACACCAGCGCCACCAAAAAATACAATATTGTCATTTGACTTTATTATTTCTCTTAGTTTTTCTATATTATTCATAATACTACCTCCTTATAATATTATAAAAGCCATGAAAAGAAGGAAACTCTTTTTTAAGTCTCCTTCTTTAAATTAACTACTAATTAGTTTCTTTATCTTTTTGAGCTTTTAACTCTTTAATACGTTGTTTACGTTCTTCAATACGAGCTTTTTTCTCTTCACGAGAAGCACTCTTAACCGGACCACGAGCGATATGTTCTTTACTATCATTAGTTACAAGGTTCGTTGGTTCTTGTTTCATCTCGATTTCTTCGTGGCGTTCTACTCTAATACGCATTAAGTTAGTAACAACTTCAACTTGAATGTCATCAATCATGTCCTCGAACATTTGGTAACCTTCAGTTTTGTATTCACGAAGTGGATCAATTTGTCCATATGAACGTAGGAAAATCCCTTTTCTAAGTTGATCCATTTGGTCGATATGATCAGTCCATCTATCATCAATCGCATTAAGAAGAATGTATTTCTCGAATGAATTCATAGTTTCATCACCAAGTAACTCACGTTTCTCAGCTAACTCTAAATTAATTCTGTGTAATACTAATTCACGAATTTCATCATCAGACATAACATCTGAGTATTCACTCTCAGTAATAGGTTTTTGACCTAAAAACTTCTCGTTAAGTGATTTAATGATTTCTTCTGTTTCCTCTTTTTCACTGTGCGCTTCTAAGTTTTCAGTGATAAATGCCATAGTTTTATCTACTGCATCACCGATCATTTCTTGAATAATATCAGTAACTACTTCGTTTTCTAATACTTCATTTCTTTCAGCGTACATAATTTCACGTTGTTTACGTAATACATCATCATATTGAAGTACTTGTTTACGTGAGTCATAGTTGTTACCTTCAACACGTTTTTGAGCACTTTCTACAGATCTACTTACCATTCTACTTTCAAGTGGTGTATCTACATCTTTACCCATAATTTTTTGTAATCTATCAGCTCCGAAACGAACCATTAGCTCATCTTCTAGAGATAAATAGAATCTACTGTAACCAGGGTCCCCTTGACGTCCTGAACGTCCACGTAGCTGGTTATCAATACGACGAGATTCGTGACGTTCTGTACCGATTACGGCAAGACCACCTAATTCACGAACACCTTCACCAAGTTTAATATCCGTACCACGACCAGCCATGTTAGTCGCGATTGTTACTGAACCACGTTGACCAGCTTGTTTAATAATTTCTGCTTCACTTTCATTTTGCTTAGCATTAAGTACTTTGTGAGGTACTCCATATCTATATAATAACTTAGATACTAATTCACTCGTTTCAATAGAGACTGTACCTAAAAGAACTGGTTGTCCTTTGTCATAACGTTCTTTAACTTCTTGAGCTACCGCATTGAACTTAGCTTCCATGTTTGAATAAATATAGTCTGGTGCATCAATCCTTTGGATAGGTCTGTTTGTAGGAATAGTTGTTACAAACATGTTGTAAATATTTCTAAATTCCTCTTCTTCTGTTTTACCAGTACCTGTCATACCACTAAGTTTTTTGTACATTCTGAAGAAGTTTTGGAAAGTAATAGTCGCCATTGTTTTACTTTCTTTTTGAATAGGAACACCTTCTTTAGCTTCGATAGCTTGGTGTAATCCTTCAGAGAAACGACGACCAGGCATTGTACGACCTGTAAATTGGTCAACGATTAAGATTTCTCCATCTTCAGCAACTACGTAGTCAACATCTAAAGCCATTGTGTAGTTAGCTTTTAACGCTTGGTTAATGTGGTGAGTTAAATCAACATTTTTTAATTCATAAAGATTTTTTAACCCAAAGTAACTTTCAGCTTTATCAATACCATTTTCAGAAAGTTGAATAGCTTTAGTTTTAATATCTAAAGTATAATCTCCATCACTTCCATCTTCTTCCTCTGCTTTTTTCAGAGTTTTAACGAAAGCATTCGCTACTTGGTAAAGTGAAGTTGATTCTTGTCCTTCACCAGAAATAATAAGTGGTGTACGAGCTTCATCGATAAGAACTGAGTCAACCTCATCGATTACGGCATAGTTTAATGGACGTTGAACACGAGCTTCAACTGTTTTAACCATGTTATCTCTTAAGTAGTCAAATCCTAACTCATTGTTTGTTGAGTATGTAATATCAGCATTGTACGCTGCTCTTTTCTCTTCAGAGTTTAAAGAGTTTAAGTTAAGCCCAACAGAAAGTCCCATATAGTTATAGAAAACTCCCATTTCTTGAGCATCACGTTGAGATAAGTATTCGTTAACTGTAACAACGTGTACCCCTTCTCCAGCTAATGCATTTAAGTATACAGGCATTGTTGCAGTAAGAGTTTTACCTTCTCCTGTTCTCATCTCTGCGATATCCCCACGATGAAGTGCGATACCACCCATAATTTGAACTTTATATGGTTTCATCCCTAAAGAACGGAATGCCCCTTCTCGAGCTGCTGCAAATGCATCTACTAAAATTTTATCTAATATATCCGGTGTTTCTTTTCCTTTTTCTTTTTGTTCTTGGATATAAGCTTTAAATTCTTCTGTTTTATTTACTAATTGTTCATCGCTAAGACTTGAATATTCTTCATCTTTAGCTAATACTTTATCAGCTAATTTTGATAAGCTTTTTTACTTCTCTTCTGTTAGCATCAAATATTTTTTTCCTAAAATAGCCATTAACATTTTCCTTCCGACATATTTTTTTCTATTAAATGATTTTTATAATCATATTATAATTCATCTCTTAATTATAACATTCATTTATCTTTAAAGCAACAACAATAACACGATTTTTAAGTTGATATTAACTACGTTTTTTTATCTAACTAATAAAAGCTAAATGAATTTATATATTTTTGATTTTAAACATACAAAAAATTCTAGTAGAACTCCCTCTTAAAAATTCTACTAGAATTTTTTATTTGTATTTTTTTAGTAAATTTTCTACCTTCTCAACATATAAATTTCGAACATTTTTGAGGCGCTAATATTTCTATATCGTTACCTAAAGAGAAAAATCCAACCCTAAGAAATGACCACTACACATAACCTCTACAGAAGTTTGATAAATATCATCTTTTTATGAATAATAATATCTTTTCCAAATCTATCAACGATTGCTCCCATTAATGATTCTTTAAACTCTAAAGTCACTTTCTCTAAAGTTCCACCATACATACCAAATATTTTCTTCGAATAACTAGATATGTCTTCTTTTTGAAACTTTTCATGACCCACTCTATCATCTTCAGCAATAACAACATTTCGCATTTTATCAACACGATAATTTTTTATCAACTCTGTCTTAGCATCAAAAGCAACCATATAGTAATTTTCATCATTCCATACAAGAGCGAATGGACTTACATTATAGACTTCACCATTTTTTCTATCAATCATCTGTTTTTATAATTCATTGCCAATAATTAAAATAAATTTGCTTTATTTTCTGCAATTGCATTATGAATTGCATCAACATTGTAATAAATATTTTCATTTATATATTTGTTTTCTTCGAAAGAATATACCTGTCTTTGAATTTTCTGAGCTTGTTTTTACTCGCTAATTTCTTCAATTTTTAAAATCAAGTCTCGTGATTTTTTACAGTTAGAAACTTACTCGCCTGAATTACATCGATTAGCATCTTCACCTCAGCAAGCTCAAATTCTCTTTCTACTAATGCATAGATATTCTCACGACCATTCTTTTCAACAACGATATTAAATCCATAATCTTGTAGTAATTCTATATCTTTATATAGAGTTTTTCTCTCAACAATAATTTCTTTTTTTCAAGAGTAAAGTAGTTAATTCTTTCACACTTAAATAAGTATTTTCATCACTATAGTCTCTTAGTATTTCCAATAGATACAATAGCTTTAATTTTTGATATTTTTCCTTTTCCATGAATTTTTGCTCATATATACACTTATGTATATAATAACAACTATTTACGAATTTTTCTATTACTTTTATGTATTTTCACATCTCTATTGACAACTTCTGCAATTACAGAACCTCCAGTAACAAAACAAACTTTTACAAAAAATTTATCTCCAACTTTATCGTAAATTCTTCCTGCACTTTTCGTACCTTTTGCAACAGTTCTACAAGAATTTCCTACATAACCAACTTTACCGAAAGTTTTCATCATAACTTTAATAGCTTCTTCATCATAGTCGTTATCAAACTCTTTTTCACAACTGATAACATCTCCTACTTTAAAAATTTTATTTCCAAAATAGTGTTCCATCCCTGTAATCGTAATATAATCTTTTTCCATTTTAAATCACCTCTTCGTTTTGTGATTTAATTATAACAATCTATCTATCCTTTTTTTTGGACTCTATAAAATTTATTTAAAAAATAGGGAGTGACTCAAAAATCGTGATTTCGTAGAGAAATCGATTTTGTAGAGTCACTCCCGCGCAGTTTATTAGATATCTAACAAGCTTTTATAAAGCGAATTTAGATATCAATAAACCACTGCGTCTATGAGTTATCATATACACTTTTTTAAAGTTATTCTATTATTTGTTTAAGATGCTAGCACAACGTGGACATAAACCTTCTTCGTTTACTTCATCTACGATGTTCCAACAACGGTCACAACGATGTCCTTCTGCTTTAGTTACTTTAACAGTAGCAAGATCATAAGCTACACCATCGTTTTCTTTAACAGCAACTTTACTTACGATGAAGAATTGGTTTAAGTTATCAACAGAGTTTAATAACTCAACTACTTCTGCATCATTACTATATACTTCAACAGCTGCTTCTAGAGATTTACCGATAACTTTTTCATTACGGCTTTCTTCTAATGCTTTATTCACATCATCACGAACTTCAAGAAGTTTATCCCATTTAGCTTCTAACGCAGCATCTTCGATTACGTTTTTAGCTGGGAAGTCAGTTAAGTGAACAGACTCAGCATCTTCGTATGGCATGTTGTCATATACTTCTTCAGCAGTGAATGAAAGAATTGGAGCAAGTAATCTAACAGATTTACTTAATACTGTGTAAAGAACTGTTAACATACTTAAACGTTTGTGAGAATCTTCACCTTCGATGTAAAGGATGTCTTTACCATAGTCTAGGTAGAATGAAGATAATTCAACGTTGAAGAAGTTGATTAATTCAGTAGTAATACTGTTAAATTGATAGTTTTCATAGTAATCTAATACTTTAGCAACAACTTTTTCGAATTTAAGAACCATGTATTTATCTAGTTCTTCAAGGTCTTCATACGCAACAAGATCAGTCTTATTGTTGAAGCTTCCGTTGAATAAGTTTCCTAGTAAGAAACGGAAAGTATTTCTAATTTTTCTGTATGTTTCAGATACTTGTTTTAAGATATCTTTAGAGATACGAACGTCTTGAGTATAGTCAACACTTGCAGACCATAGACGGATAATTTCAGCACCTAATTCTTTACCTACATCGTTAGGAGAAATAACGTTACCTAATGATTTACTCATCTTGTTACCATTACCATCCATTACGAACCCAGCAGATACTAACTCTTTATATGGAGCTACTCCTGATACCGCTACAGAAGTGATTAGTGAAGAGTTGAACCATCCACGGTATTGGTCACTTCCTTCTAAGTATAAGTCAGCTGGGTAAGTTAAGTCTTCACGAATTGCACAACATCCTTGGTGAGATGTACCAGAGTCGAACCATACGTCCATGATATCCATCTCTTTAGTGAATACTCCGTTTGGACTTCCTGGGTGAGTGTATCCTTCTGGTAATAATTCAGAAGCTTCTTTGTAGAACCAAACATTTGATCCTTCTTCTTCAAAGATTTTCGCTACATGTTCGATTAATTCGATATCTAAAATTTCTTCTCCGTTTTCAGCGTAGAATACAGGAATTGGCACACCCCATACACGTTGACGACTGATTACCCAGTCTCCACGGTCACGAATCATGTTATATAATCTTGGTTTCCCCCATTCACTGTAGAATTTAGTGTTGTCTACAGCTTCAAGTAATTCACTACGGAATGCATCAACAGAACAGAACCATTGTGGTGTAGCTCTGAAGATAATTGGTTTTTTACTTCTCCAGTCATGTGGGTATGAGTGAGTAATATCTTCTTGTTTTAATAATGCTCCAGTTTCATCTAAGTGCGCAATGATGTCTTTGTTCGCATCGAATACGAATTTACCAGCGAATTGTCCAGCTTCTTCTGTAAGAACACCTTGGTTATCAACTGGTGATAATACTCCAAGTTTGTATTGTAATTGACCAACAAGATAGTCATCAACCCCGTGTCCAGGAGCCGTGTGTACTAAACCAGTCCCTGAATCAAGTGTTACATAATCAGCTAAGATTACTGTAGAAGTTCTATCTAAGAATGGGTGTTGACATAGTAAGTACTCTAAATCTTTACCTACTAATACTTCACCTGTTTCATAGTTTTCCCAACCGAATTTTTCAGCTAAGAATGCTACTCTTTCTTTAGCAACTAAATAGCTTTCTCCGTTATATTTAACAACTTGGTATTCAAAGTCTGGGTGAACAGCAATACCTAAGTTTGCAGGTAATGTCCAAGGAGTAGTTGTCCAAATAACAAACTTAGTTCCTTTTTCTACAGCACCATTTTCACTAACTAAGTCAAAAGCAACATAGATAGATGGTGAAGTGTGATCGTGGTACTCAATTTCAGCTTCAGCTAATGCAGATTCTGATGATGGTGACCAGTAGATAGGTTTTAATCCTTTGTAGATATATCCTTTGTCTACCATTTTACCGAATACACGGATTTGTTCAGCTTCAAATTTTGGATCTAAAGTTAAGTATGGATTATCCCAATCACCTAATACTCCAAGTTTTTTGAAGTCGGCACGTTGTTTATCAACTTGTTTTAAGGCATAATCTTTACATTTGTTTCTAAATTTATTAGCTGGCATAGATTTTCTATCAACACCATTGTTTACTAATACTTGTTCGATTGGAAGACCGTGAGTATCCCAACCTGGGACATAAGGTGAAACAAAACCATTCATATTTTTATATTTAACGATAAAGTCTTTTAAGATTTTGTTTAATGCGTGTCCAATGTGGATGTTACCATTCGCATATGGCGGTCCGTCGTGAAGTACGTATGAAGGTTTCCCAGCATTTTTTTCTAAAATTTTGTTGTATAAATCCATTTCTTCCCAACGTTTTAGGAATTCTGGTTCTTTATTTGGAAGATTTCCACGCATTGGAAACTTCGTATTTGGCATTAATAATGTATCTTTTAATTCTACCATTTTTTCTCCTTTCAAAATAAAAAACTCTTAGTAAAAGTTACAGAGGGCGAAATGTATCCACGGTACCACCTCTTTTAACTCCTACCAAGAGCACTTGTTTGTTCTATTAAAATTATTACACAATAAAGTGATAACTCCTATGCTTCTATAAAAACTTTCCACCTACCAGTTTCTCTCTAAAACTCCACATAGTCGTCTTGTCTTTATTTACGATATGTATATTATATTACATCAAGATAAAACTTTCAAGTCTTTTATGTGAATTTAATTTGAAATTATCTGAAAAATATCATGAAATTAAAAAAAGACTTTTAAAAACCTACTATTAGAAAGACTCCATATGTAGAAGTCCTTCTAATAATTGTTCATTTTCAAAAAGTCTAATATTTTTATACTCTTCGATATGCGTTAAAATTCTCCGCAGCATATTTCAAGGCTTTTTCTCTACTAAGTGATGCAGTCACATTAATATTACTTTCAGTAACCTCTATATTATCAACAACAACTGGTAAGTCAAGTGATTTAATAGTAATAGTATTACCATTAACCCCTGCGCCACTTCCAGTAAGTGCTTCTTTTAAATATTTTTCTAAAGCAAAATTTGGAATAGGCACCTTACCAATTTTGGCATCTTCTAGAATTAAATCTACACTATTGTTAGCACTCAGTCACTTTTTATATTAGTATTAATAATTGTATTCCAAGGTCCTAATTTAACAGGTAACTTTGCTTCAATATGATTATCAACTAACTTATAGTTTTCCATCTAGTAATTCCTGAACTAGCTGGTACTGCATTCTTAAATATAGATAGAAATGTATTATTATTAATTTTCAATGATGTTTTAATATTTGAATCAACTAATTTAAGATTTGAAATAAAAATCTCCATTTAGATCCTCCAACTTAATCTTAGCATCATGATTTGCTAATTTTTCTGAATTATTTATACTTTCACTTGGTGTTAACGCATATGTTGCTCCACCACCAAAAAGAGCTAATACTATTAATAACGCTAGTATTTTTTTCTTAATACGTTCATCTTTTTAAAAACTCCTTAGTTATTTTAAATTACATTATACTATAATATGCTGAACTATACAAATCAAACTAAACTAACTATTTTCTCTATAAATATATATCACTTCATGATTATATTTAATTTTAATCCATATCAATTATAATATTTAATAAGTTCACTTGAAATATCCTTTTAATATATGTTAGTATATTTCAGTACTTTGAAAGGAGAAGGATAATATGAATACAAAATTTTTCAAAATACTTAGTTGGGTAGCAACATTCACTGCTATGCTAATGTATATATCATATATACCACAAATTTCAGGAAATATACACGGCCATAAAGGAGACTTTATTCAACCTTTCGTTGCAGGAATAAACTGTACTCTTTGGGTACTTTATGGTCTATTAGGAGAAAAACGTGATTGGCCAATAGTTATAGCCAACTCACCAGGCATAATTTTTGGATTTACAGCTGCATTTACAGCTCTATAATATTATTAATAAACTGGCTTTTTTTAAGTCAGTTTTTAAATTTATTCCTAATTTATTATTTCAAAAACTAGTAAATTTTAATGTACAAAATATATATTTTACGTTATAATTATTAGTAACCTTTTTAGGTTACGAATACATAAAGGAGATGATGTTTATGAAAGAAAAAATTTCTATTAAGAATTTTACTATGAACGTCCTTAACGGTATCGCCCTAGGAACTGTTCTATGTTTAGTACCAGGTGCCTTGCTTGGTGAACTACTTAAATATATAGGTAAGGTTTATCCTGCACTTGCGTTTTTATCATTATCAATAACAATTTCCAATGCTATGATAGGTTTAGCTTCAGGAATTATTATTGGATTATTCTTTAAATTTACACCAGTACAAAGTGTATCTATAGGATTAGCTACTCTATTTGCGAGTGGTTCAATTATCCCTACTCCAGACAAAACAGGACTTATGTTAAAAGGTTCTGGAGATATCGTAACTATGATCTTTACAGCTGCATTAGCAACAATATTCATCCTTCTAATTGGAGACAAGGCTAAAAACTATGCTGTAATCATCTTACCTCCATTAACACTTGTTATTATCGGAGGTATTGGTAGATATACACTTCCATTCTTCTCTGGAGTAACTAAATTATTGGGAGATGGAATTAAGCACCTACTTACATTACAACCTATCATTCTTACTATTCTTATCGCGATTATTTTTGCGTGTTTAGTAGTTTCTCCAATTACATCAGTTGGGGTAGCTCTTGCGATTAATATAGATGGAATAGCTTCAGGAGCTGCAAACCTTGGAATCTGTGCTTGTGGATTCACACTTGCAATAGCAGGATGGGCAGTTAACTCTAAAGGAGTTTGCTTCGCGCACTTTATCGGATCTCCGAAAATCTCGATGGCAAATATTTTTGCTAAACCAAAAATTATGCTACCGGTCCTTTGTAGTGCTGCTGTTTCAGGAGTATTCGCCGCAATACTAAACATTAAAGGTACAGCGATGAGTGCTGGATTTGGATTCAGTGGTCTAGTTGGACCATTAGCACACCTTGCGACTACTGACGGAAGTGCTTTAGAAATATTAAAAGCAGCTATCGTCTTCGCACTAATTCCAATAGTTTCTGGTTTCTTCTTCGTAAAACTATTTACGAAAATTGTACCTATTATTAAACCAGAAGATTACAAACTTAACCTATAAAATAATTTGAGACGACTCGAAACCTGATCTGACCCCAAAAAGTTAGACTTAGGATAGCGTAGTAGTTATAATGACTGCTATGCTATCTTTTTTATATTTATACAGTCATATGTTCTATTCTATATTGCTTAGGGACTTAACCATCCTAGTTTCTCTTTTATTCTCTCTTCATTATAGTATTTTATATATTTTTTTCAATAGCTAATTTCAGTTCCTTTATAACTATTATATGTTGTTCCATAGTATATCTCTTGTTTTAATATTCCGAAGAAATTCTCCATTACCGAATTATCCAAACAATTTGCTTTTCTAGACATACTTTGGTAAATACGTTCTTCTTTTAACCTTTTCGAGTATGCCTTCATTTGATAAGCCCATCCTTGATCAGAGTGGAAAGTTCTTCTATAAGGATTTAGCTGTGACTTTAATAGCTTTTTCTAGCGCATCCATTATATTTTTAGCTGATGGGCTCTCACTTATACTATAGCTTATTATCTCACCATTAAACATATCCATAAATGGATCTAAATAAAGTTTCTTTACTACTAATTTACCTCTCTCATTAACTTCATAATATTTAAATTCAGTTGTGTCTGTAGTGATTTTTTGATGTGGAATATTAGTATTGAATCGTCTTCTAATTCTATTCTTAGCTGTTTTTCCAATTTTCCCTTTATATGAATTGTATTTTCTACTTTTTCTAGTGAATGATGTAACCTGTAAGCCTAATTTTTGTATAATTTTTGAACTTTCTTTTTATTTATTATATATCCTAAATTACGTAACGCACCATATATACGTCTATAACCATAATCTTTGTTATTCTTTCTTATTTCTAATATTTTCTCTTCAATTTCTTTATCTGGATTAACTCTATCGAATCTCTTCTGCCAGTACATATATGTTGCTTTTGGCATTTTCGCATATAAAAGAAGGTCTTTAAGTATGAATTCTCCTCGGAGACTGCTTATAATTCTCGCCTTCTTTTCATTTCTGCTTCTTCCGCTAAACGCAGTCTCCTCGCTTCTTTTAAAAATGCATTTTCTATCCTTAGTTGTAGTAATTGATCTTCTAATTCTTTTACATATTCTTTAGATATATTATCATTTGTAGTTTGACTTGTTGTTTCCTTACTTAACTTTTTAGGTGATTTAGCCATTAAGATTTTCCGACCTTTCCTTCGTTCTCTCAATGCATCAGGACCAGCTACTCTAAAGCGATTAACCCAGTTACAAATAAGCGCTGGATTATTTATACCTTCTTGTAAAGCTAAGTCATTGTATGAGAGTTCACTTGTTAAGTATAATTCTACAACATATATCTTTTTTTCGAAAGGATATTCTTCATTTTTTCTTGAACGATATAATCCTTCATCTCCATATATTTTTATATTTGGCAACCCAAATTTCAATATTATTATGAGATTTTATATCATACTTTTTCGCTAACGATCTTATGCTTATGTTTTCATTTATATACTCTAGTACGACTTTTCTTTTTAAATTCAAAATTATATTTAGTCATATAAAAATACCGGACCTCCAAAAAGTTAGATTTTTTTGGTCTAACTTTTTGGGGTCGGTACAACTCATTTTGAGCCGTCTCCTTTTTATTTCCTAATCTAATTAAAAGCCTTGCATAAATTAATCTCATAAATTATAATGATAAAGTATTAATTTTTAAGTTATATATATTATCGACAAAATTAGAAGGAGTAGCTATGCTAAATCTTATTCGAAATAAAAAAATTCAATGTCTATAAAACATTAAATATTGTAAATCCCTCTAATACCTATTGCTACCGATGAGATGTTTTTACGTACAATTTCTGGTAATGATGAGTGTATTTTACACATGTACACACTACCGAACTCAGCAATAATTGGAGCTCCAGATACACGTGTTCCATTTTTTGACGAAGCATTATTTGCTTTTTATAGAAATAATATTATTCCAGCAGTTAGAAATATCGGTGGACTAGGAATAATTTCAGATAAAGGTATATTAAATTTATCAATCATTATGAATAAGCCAAAAGATAATTTTTCAATTAATGAAGGTTATGAGCTAATGACAGATTTTATCAAAGCCGTCTTCCCAGAAGGTGCTAACAAAATTGAAGCTATTGAAATAACTAATTCATACTGTCCTGGTGATTATGATCTAAGCATAAATGGAAAGAAATTCGCTGGAATCGCTCAAAGAAAAATTAAAGATTCAGTCGTTGTTTCAATATATATCAGTATCTTTGGAGATCAACAAAAACGCGCGAACATAATGCGTGAATTTTACGATATCGGAATTAAAGATCAACAGATAAATTACAAATATCCAAACGTCGATCCGAACTGTATGGAAACATTAGAAAAACTTCTTCATAAAGAGTTTACTCTAGAGGATGTATATGAGCGAGTTGAAAAAGTACTTTATTCACTAGACTGTGACCAAGTCGAAGGAGAATATACAGAAGAAATGATAGATGAATACAATAGTATTTTCGAACAAGCAAAAGAAAGAAATGAAAGTTACTTAGAAGGAAAATAGCATCGGCATATGCGATATATTTCCAAAACCGAATAAAAACAACACAAAAGCTAGTCAGAAACAGATTCTAACTAGCTTTTATTTATATATATTTATAATAAATGTAAAATCACATTTACCCAAAGCCAACTTAATGGCATAACTAATATCATCGCAGGTACCATATCTACAACCGGAAACATCTTAAGTTTCAATATTCTAAATCCAGCTGCAACCATTAAGAAACCACCACACGCTTTAAAGTCATTAATCATTTCAGGTGTTGTCAGTGGAACTATTAAACCAGCTGATAAAAATAATAACGTAAAAATAACAAATTGTGGTACAGCTATTAGAGATACAATATACCCAAGATTACATGCAAAAATAGCAGCTGTAAAGAAATCCAGGATAGACTTCGTAATTAATAAACTAGGATCCCCTGTTATACCTTCACTAAGACTTCCATATATTCCCATTCCACTAGAACAAAATAGCACAATAACTGTAATCAACGTAGCTAAAAATTCAGTCTCTGACATAGAAGTATTTGTTTTTGGAACAACTTTCACCATAAGTTTTTGCAATTTTGAACAAGCTCTATATACTAAGTCTCCAAGATTAAAAAATAATCCTACTAATGTCCCTATAATAATCGCAAATATTACCGCTGGCATATATTTCATAAGACCAATCGACGCTATTCCCATCCCCATCGAACAAAGTCCAAAAATCATATTCAACTGTTCTTTATACTTTTCAGGTAATTTATCCCCCAACACTGCTCCTGCTATACCTCCTAAAAATATAGCGATGGTATTAATTAAAACCCCAATCGGCATAAAATCTCTCCTCTACTCAAAAAATACGTAAACTTATTCTAACATGTAGTTTATTTTCTTACAATACTTTTTCAGTTATAGATAAATAATTTTATCTATAGTATAATAATTATAATTATTTTGTGAGGGTGGATTTATGGATATACTAGCTATTGGGCTTGGAACTATCGGAACTACATATAGCAATTTATTTAATAAAAGCTGGTCATAATGTAGAACATTATATAAGAAAATGCAGTAAAAAAATTTAATATAACAGAATTAAATGTTGATATGCTAGATGGTAGAAATAATAAAAAGGTGATTACTGTACTGATACTTATAAAAGTAAATACTCATACAAAAGATAACTATGATTTTTATTTTTATTAGTATGCCAGCAGGAAATATCAAAAGTGTTATTGAAACTTTAAACTCTAACAATATCAAAGGAACCATTATACTATGCTGTGGTATTTGGGAAGATAAGAAGTATCTTGCAAAAATAATGCAAGGTAGAGAATATATTCTTGGTTATCCTGTAGCTGGTGGTAATATTGTAGATAATACTCTTACATGTTGTGTTTTTGATCACTTTATACTAGAGAAAAAAGAAAATTCTAAGATAGATAATTATGATAAACTAGTAAAATTATTTGAAAGTTGTAACATTAAGTTAGAAACACCATATGATATGCTTGAGTGGATTTGGTTACATATGGCTATTAATGCTGGTGTAGTATCTATCGCAGCAAAACATTCAGATATGGATAATCCTACTGAGGCTGCAGAGAATCTTATGTCTTCATCTAAACTATTAGCTGAAGCGATTTGTGCAATAAGAGAAACTTCTAAGATTATAAAAGCACGTGGTGTAAACTTAAAACACTATAGAAATGAACTTTGGGGTTATAAACTTCCTATATTTATTTCTGCACCAATAATGAAACGAATGTTTGCTACTAATATTCTTACTAGAAAGATTATGACACTGCATAACAATACAAAAGATTTATTATTCGTCTGTAAATGCCTATACGATACTGGAAAAACAATACTATATAAAATGCACCTATATTTTATAATGCATATGAAAAAAAGCAGAAAGTAAATTTTAATATTAAAAATGAAGTAATTCTAATTAATTATATAGAATTACTTCATTTTTTATTTTATCTTTTCTCCATACTATTAATCATAAATACACCAACATCTATAATTGGTAGTTTTGTGATTTTCTCTAGCTCTTTTTTTATATATGGAAAATGCGTACACCCTAATACAACAGCCTCTACTTTAGTTTGTTCAAAATAATTAAATAACACTTCAAAATTAAAATCTTTAACTATTTCCTCTGGGCTATTTTCTTCTTCTATAGCTTTTACCAGTTCTAACATAGATAATCCTAATACACGTAGACGAGGATTCGATACATAAAGATTGTTCTCAACACCCGTAAGACCATGAGAGTTAGCCGCCATTACAGCAAGATACTTATACTCAAGACCTAGATTTCTATACATTTGCATAGGAGTAATAATAGAAATATTCATTTTTTCTGCCAATCTATCGAAATCGACAACAGAACTAAGTGAGTTACAATATACAAAGATTACGTCGAAACCTTTCTCTTTTAATTCATCAATAATCTTTACAATAATATTTTCACGTTCTTCATCTTCTAACGCTTGAAACGTAGTTTGTTCTACTGGATTATTAGAAATCGGTACTAAAATTACATCACCATAACCATATGAATTTAGTAACTCAGCACCTAATTTCGAATCAATCGGTGTTCCAGCCATAACCGCTATTTTCATTAAAATTCCTCCTACAACTTAACCATTATTTTTGAAAAATCAGCTTTAATGATAAACTTCTCTTCGATGTTTAAAAATTAATAGCGATTATAATAAGTCTATCATCTTCTATTCTTGTTATTAAACGATAATCCCTATTCTGTATCGCTAATAACCTTTTTATTACCAACCAGAGCTTTTTCCCTTACTACGCGGATCATCAATATTACTCAAATTTTTCAATCCAATTAAATAAAATCTTTAAAGTTTGTTTATCTAATTTTTAAATCTTTTTATCAGCTTCATCAAAAAAACAATTTTATACATTATAAATCAAACTCTTTCTTTTAAATCATCAAACTCTATTAAAGTTATCTCACCTTTCTCCTCACGACTTTCGAAATCTTTTTATAAGTTGTAGATCATACTCATCCTCAATCTTCTCAAGTGCAAGTTGCTTAATAGTAGTAGATAGTTTACCACCGTATAAGCCAGAAATAGAATTAAAAATCTGTTCTTCCTCTTTATTCAATCTTAATGTTAAAGTAGTCATTCTTCTCACCCTCTTAATGTGTTACTTTTTGTAATACAATTATACACCTAAATTCTACTTTAAGCAATAATAACTCCCTAATATTTAAACAAAAAATGACCCCAGGATTTCTCCTGAGGTCCATATTTATTTAGAATCAGCTCAAAAATTGCGATTTCAGATAAATCGAATTTATTGAATCACCTTCTTTATGGGGCTAAATCAATATATTATTTAATATCAATTTTTCAATTGATCATCTACATAGTCTATGGATTTCCATTCCATCTTCGATACCATGGCGGATTAATTCAACTGAAAGTTTGTTTTCGATTTGACTTTGGATGAATCGTTTAAGTGGACGAGCACCGAATTTCATATCGAATCCAGCAGTCGCAACCCAACTAGAAATATTATCAGTATATGTTAAAATAATATTTCTATTAGAGATACGTGCAACAAGTTCATTAAGAAGTTTATTAGCGATTCCTTTAATATTATCTTGTGTTAATGGTTTGAAGATAATAATATCATCCATACGGTTAAGGATTTCTGGTTTGAAGTATCCGTAAAGTTGGTTAGTAACATTTTTACGAGTTTCTTCAGAAATTACACCGTCTTTAACTTCTTCTAATAGTTCTAATGAACCAATGTTAGAAGTCATGATAATTATTGTGTTTTTGAAATCTACTACTACACCTTTAGAGTCAGTAAGTGTACCTTCATCAAGAAGTTGAAGTAAGATATTGAACACATCTGGATGAGCTTTTTCAATTTCGTCCATTAAGATAATGCTATAAGGATTACGTCTTACACTTTCAGTAAGTTGACCACCTTCTTCATATCCAATGTATCCTGGAGGGGCACCGATTAAACGGCTAACTGAATGTTTTTCCATGTATTCACTCATGTCGATACGCACGATGTTACGTTCATCATCGAATAAATTAAGAGCTAACGCTTTAGCAAGTTCAGTTTTACCTACCCCAGTAGGACCTAAGAATAGGAAGCTACCGATTGGTCTATTCGGATCAGCGATACCAGCACGAGAACGTAAGATTGCGTTAGTTACACTCTCTACAGCTTCATCTTGACCTATTACTTTTTCATGAATTGTATCAGCAAGATGTAATAATTTTTCTTTTTCAGTTTCTACTAGACGAGTTACAGGAATACCAGTCATTTGACTAACGATAAATCCAATCTCATCTTCAGTAACTTCTTGTTTTAGAAGTTTATATTCTTCATGTTTAGATTTTTCTTCTAATTCTTCTAACTCTTGAGTTAATTTTGGTAGAGTAGAATATTGTAACTCAGAAGCTTTTTCTAAGTTATAGTTGTTTTGAGCTTGCTCTAATTCAACTTTAACTCTGTCGATTTTTTCACGAAGATTTTTAACAGCTGATAATTTTTCTTTTTCACTATCAACTTGAAGTTGAAGTTTATTTTGTTCTTCTTTTAGGTTAGCCAACTCTTCTTTTAAGTTTTCTAAACGTCTTTTAGACACATCATCATCTTCACCACTTAAGGCTTTTTCTTCTATTTCTAGTTGCATAACTTTACGATTTATTGTATCCAATTCAGCTGGGTTAGAAGAGTTCTCAGTTTTAATAGTAGCACAAGCTTGGTCGATTAAATCGATAGCTTTGTCCGGTAAGAATCTATCAGTAATATATCTGTTGGACAATTCAGCAGCTTCTACAATAGCACGGTCAGAGATTTTCACACCATGGTAAACTTCGAATCTTTCTTTAAGACCACGTAGAATTGAGATTGTATCTTCTACAGTAGGTTCTTTAACAAGAACTTTTTGGAAACGACGTTCTAATGCAGAATCTTTTTCAATATATTGACGATATTCATTAAGAGTTGTAGCACCGATACAGTGTAGTTCACCACGAGCAAGCATTGGTTTTAAGATATTACCAGCATCCATTGCTCCGTCAGTTTTACCAGCACCAACAAGCATGTGAATTTCATCGATGAATAGAATAATTTTTCCATCTTGTTCTTTAACTTCTTTTAATACAGCTTTTAGTCGTTCCTCGAACTCACCACGATATTTAGCTCCTGCAACTAAACTAGTAAGGTCAAGTTCGAATACAGTTTTGTCTTTAAGACTTTCAGGTACATCACACGCTACAATACGTTGAGCCAGTGCTTCAACAATCGCAGTTTTACCTACCCCAGGTTCCCCTATCAACACTCGGATTATTTTTGTTTTTCTTGATAAAAATTCTAATTACATTTCTTGTTTCTTCATCACGTCCTATCACAGGATCGATTTTTCACCACGTGACAGCCTCTACAAGATCACGACCCATATTTTTCTAAAACTTCGTAGTTGTTTTCTGGATTTTTCGTTCATAACTTTTTACCTCCTCTGATATTATCGATAACAGCTACTAAATCTTTTTAACGTAGTCACCTTATCGATATATTTTTTACTATACTATTTTTAAATAACTCACCAAGAACAATATGTTCACACAGAAATAAATTTATCTTCATATTTCTCTTTATATTTATTAGCTTCTATTAATAAAGCATTCAAATCATTACTTAGGGTAACTAGCGTAATGTGATATTATCTCCTTCTACACTATTTACCTTTCCGCAATCTCGTTATCTAACTCATGAGTTAAATTCACCTTATCAACATTTACTCTTCCTAATATATCACTATATAAATTACTACCAGTAAGTGCCGCTTTTAAGAACATCTCACTCGTAATACTTTGACTATCTGTTGCTAAATTCGGAAGATTTCGCTAAGATTTCTTTCACACTATTAGTAAAACTATTAATATCCATTGTAAAATCTCCTTTGATTAAATTATTGAGATCAAAAGGTACTTTTTATTCGTTAATCAGTATCTCTATTATAATAGAGATACTGACCTCTTCAAAAGATACACCTAAACACTCAATAAACTAAAAAGGTTTTATGGAATATATTTAAGTTTCTATCTTTTTGACCTTCTTTGACCTTAAATAAATTATAGCATGTTTGACCTTTTTGACAATAGTTTTTTT
>BNJS01000638.1_pt1 | contig 95230 bp, 106 predicted proteins | sample 8540461 | NCBI WGS metagenome assembly BNJS01 (sample SAMD00202454, study PRJDB9452) | human saliva metagenome | isolation source: human saliva | place: Japan | reverse complement strand
TGGATGAAAATCATTTTATATTGACAAATGTGGAATATTCAAAATATATTGTGATGTCATTTTTATTGGAATTGGTGGAATTGGTTCTAAAGAACAAGATAGGAAAATTTGAAAGATGTTAAATATGTTTTATAAAAATAATGTCTAATATTTAGAATAAGGTATTAAATTAACTATCAAAAATTAAAGATGTAGTTAATCATCTAAATCTGTGAGCTTGATCATTAGATATTTTAAACTTGTTATTTCTATTATCTATGCAATTTTGAAATGCGCCAAGCCTACAATATTGTAAAAATCACCCTTTAGTACTCTTAATTAAAGTACCATTATCTTGTATTCCATGTAACCTCAGCTTTATCCTTATGGAAAATCCGTCATTTATATCAGCTTTCTATTGTTCTGTACATGACGAATCTAAATCGTAAAGTTACATAACTTTTGCTGACAAATGTGTGATAAATATTTTAAAATATTGTAACAGATGTTTGAACTTATATGCCTCATACCGAGATAAATATTCTAACATGTTTCTTGCTTTCTACAATATGGCTTTCCAAATATAACATTATTATCAAAAACTATAGTATCCATAGAAATAATAAGAGAATTATTATAATTTTACTTACATATTTACTTCTATAAGATAATTTTTCACTAATTCACTCATCTTGATATATTATCATTAAAATTTCAGAATCTAAAAATCTTTTCTAACTTTCTTTCATCAATTGCTGAATTATTTTAAATTCATTAAAAATATATTTTAGTAAATCCTTTCTTTGTTTAGAATTACTTGTAAGTAATATCATAGTCTCTATAAAAGTCTCCTTAATTTTTATTATATAAATTATATCAATAAAGAAGTATCTCAATATATAAAAAATAATTAAGATGCTCTAAGATCCAGTGTTGCTCAACATGTTATTATAAATAGAAATTATCATAATAATTTTATTTTTATTAAATCAACTTTCCAGTTACTCCACACATTATCATACATGATAAAGTAAAAGTTGTAAATGTAAGTAGTAATTTAAACATTTCTAGTAATAATATCTGAATTTCTAGTTTTTCTTTTTGCATTATAATTCTCCAATCAACAAATCACTTTTTGTTACTTATATATACACTTAAAAATAACTTGTCAAGCTACTTTTTATTAAAAATTTTAAAATAAATTGCTTTTTAAAGTCTTTGTGTATAATTAGTATAGAATAATAGGGGTGATTATGACTACAGGGGATAGATTAAAAGAACTTAGGCAAAAAGCTAATCTTACATTACAAGATGCTGGTGAATTAATAGGAACTAGTAAGCAAAATTTATTTAAATATGAGAACGACATAATTACTAATATTCCGATTGATAGACCTTGTTAAATTAGCAGAAATATATAATACAAGTCCAATTGAAATTTTAGGTTGGGGAGCATTATTCTAATAGTCCAAATTCAACCAAAGCTTCAGTATATAATTACTACCATATGGTGTTTCAGCAGGAATTCCAGATGGACCGGAACTATGAAGTAGATTTAGAAAAAATAGAGATTAGTGATTCTGTAATGGGGCCATATGCAAATGATGATGATATTTTAATAATGCATGTTAATGGAGAAAGTATGAATAAAGAATTCTAATGGAAGCTATATTGCAGTTAAAAATGAATTATCCAATATATAATTTAGAAGATGAAGACATTGTTGTATTTTCAAATCAATGGTGAATATAGTCTTAAACTATTTTTAGAGATGGTGAGATATTATTTTAGGCCAGCTTCTACTTATCATTCCTTTACAGATTTTAAATTTTTCTAAAGATGATGAATTTAGTATACTGTAAAGTGTAGTTATGTATTGTAAATTTATAATTATTATAAAAAGTGTAGATTTTTATCTACACTATAATATAAATAATATCTAGATTTTCAAGATTACTATAGCTAACATAAATAAATTATTAAACTAGTAGCATCTACAATTGTTGTAATTAATGGAGCGCAACACTAGCAGGATCCATCTTTAACTTTTTAGCTATTAACGGAGAATACCTCCTGCTATATTAGCTGAAATAAGGGAGTATGGTTATTGTAAGGCTAACAATGTCAACTAATTGAAAATGTAGTGTTTTTGACCAAATATATATAGTCTTATAAAATTTGTTACAAATAAAATTGCACCACAAAGTAAACTAACAAATAACTCTTTTTCTACTATAAAAATATCTTTTTATATTTAAATCATCAACAGCAATACCTCTAATTACCATAGTTGAACTCTGAGTACCTGCATTTCTGCTGTTGACATTATTATTGGTGATTGATGCTGAGAGCATCGCTACTGCACTAAGTTTATCTTCAAAAATTGTAATATATATCCTGTAAAAGTAGCAGAAATCATAAGAATTAATAACCAAGATATCCCTTGATCTTAACCATTTCTTTTTATACTTGTTTTTAAGTATGATCCATCTGTGGGACTAATACCACTCATTTTAGTGAATATCTTCTGTTGCTTCTTCTGTCAAAATATCTAAAACATCATCTGCTGTTACAATTCCTATTAAGCAGTGTTGGATCATTGAGAACACATATTATTGTAGTTAAATCGTATTTGCTTAGTAAACTAGCAACCCTTCTTGATCTGTATTTGTATAAACATAATGAATATTCTTATCCATTATTTCGGATATTAATTTATCATTTTTGCTATTATTATATCTCTTAAGTTTACAATACCGACTAATACTCTTCTTTATTTATTACAAAACAACATTAATTGTTTCTGCTATAGATGCTTGTTTTTATTTTTAACAATAGCCTCTCTCAACAGTATCCTCTTCTAAGTTCTACAAAAGTCAGTACTCATTACTGATCCAGCGTATTTTCTCCATAACTTAATAATGTATTAATTTCTTTTCTATGGTCAGCTGGTGTACATTTTTCTAGAATGTACTTAATTACATTTGCTGGCATTTCTTCTAAGAAATCTAAAAATATCATCACTAAACATATTATCTAACATGCTTTGAAGTTCAATAGATGATAATGCTGGAAATTAATCTTTCTTTGATGTTCTGAATCTAAATAAGTAAATAAACTCAGCTGGAAATATCTTTTGGTAAAATTTAAAAACAAACATTGCTTCATCAAGTTCTAATTCACTAAATATTTCACTTAAGTCAACAATATTATACTCATCAAAAATTTCTCTAATTAATAGAACTTTCTTTTGCCTTATAAGTTCAGGGAAGTAGGGAAGATAATTGCTCTTTTACTATATTCTAAAAATTATATTCCATATATTACACCTCCTAAAAACATAGATGCTAATGAAAAATATACTGTAAGAGAAATTGCATCACATACGGTTGTCAATATTGGTCCACTCATTGATGCAGGATCTTGTTTTTATAGTACTAGCTAATAATGGTAAAATTCCACCAATTAAATTAGCGATTGTTATAATTATATAAATAGTAGCAGATATTAAAATTGCAATTGAAAGTGAAATTTTTCGGCATAAATATTAAAAATTCTAAGAATGTTTACAGTAAATAATATTGCACCTAATATCAAAGAATTTAGAAATTCTGTTTTAATTACATACTTAAAATCAGAAATATTTAAATTATCAATAGCAATTCCTCTTACTACCATTGCACTTGATTGACTACCAGCATTTCCAGCAGTATCCATTAACATAGGTATAAAAAATTATTAATGACGGAAATTTTAAAGTTAAATCACTGTTTATTGATAAAAATATGACCAGAAATTGTAGCTGAAATCATAAGGATTAATATCATGTAATTCTACTTTTTACCATTTCTAATATTGGCATATTAACATAGGAACCTTCAATAGGAGTGATACCACCCATTTTTGCAAGTCCTCTGTAACTTCATCTTGAATAATGTCATAAACATCATCAATTGTTATAATTCCAATAAGTCTATGTTGATCATTTACAACTGGTAAAAACTAATAAGTCATATTTTGAAAATATTTTAGCTACTTGTTCTTGATCTTCATCACACTCTACAGAAATTACGTCAGTTTCCATTATATCAGAAATCAATGTATTTGAGGAAGCTAATAATATACTCCTCATTGAAACAAATCCTAAAAGAGTATATGTTGATTGTTGGTTATATAGCAGTAAGAGATAGTTTCCGCAAGTCTTTCTTTATCTTTTATCATTTTTAAAGCTTCGTCAGCTGTGATTTCAGGATCAAGTTCCACATAATCGGTACTCATTACAGAACCAGCACTATTTTTCTTTAAAATTTAATATCATATTAATTTCACTTTCTTTGATTAGAAGCAGAATTTAAAAACTCTTTTAACAATGTTAGCAGGTAATTCTTCTAAAAATTCACTAATATCATCAGTGAACATATAATCAAGCATTACTTTGATTTCATGATCTTGTAATCCGTTTATTACTTGTTGTTTCATATTTTTGAGGAAGATACAAAAATCTCTGAAGATTTTTCTTTTTATAACTTTGAACATAAATAAAATTTCTTTTAATATCAAAATATTGTTCAGAAAATATTTGCAAGAGTAACTTCATTTGTATCATAAATAATATCTCTTAAATGAAAATATTTTTTTCGTCTAAAGAATTTTTATCTCATTAGCTATCATTTTGCTTTTTCCAAAGAATTCTCTTTTTAAGTTCATATATATCCTCCTTTTTCTATAATATAATTCCTTTATCTTATATTATAACATATTTTATATTTAATAAAAATACATTTTTTTCTTAAAAAACTAAATAAATAACAAAAATAAATTAGAAAAAGTGTAAAAATTAATAATTAAATGTTGAAAAATTAATATTTTTATGATATAATTCAACATGTATATATTTATGTAAATGATATTTTTATTTTATGTATACTATTTATAAAAATTTATAAAAATCAGGGTTAAAAATGAGAGTTATATCTGGGAAGAAAAAGGATTAAAGTTATTATTCCATTAGATAATAAAGTAAGACCAACTACGGATAAAATTAAAGAGTCTATTTTTAATATATTATTTGATATTGATGATAATTCATTAGTTTTAGATTTATTTTGTGGAAGCGAGATTATTGAGATTGAGTTTTTAAGTAGAGGAGCTTAAAATGGTTTATTTTTGTGACATTTCCGAACAAAAGCGTAAATATTACAAAGAAAATCTTCAAAAATTGTGAATTTAATGATAATTATATAATTATTAACAATGACTTTACGAGTTGTTTTAAATTATTTTTATAATAATGATTTAAAATTTGACTATATTTTTAGACCCTCCATATAAGTTTGAATATATAGAAGAAACATTAAAATTTATTTATAATAAGAATATTTTTGAATACTGACGGAATCATAATTATAGAAACGGATAGAGATATTTCTATAGAAAAACTTTAGTATTATAAAAGATACTCTAAAATTAGAGTCTTATTTTTAGAAAGGAAAAGATAATAATGAAAATAGTTTTTCCTGGAAGTTTTGATCCTTTAACAAATGGACATATTATTTTAAAGGCTTTAAGAATTTTTGAATCTGTTAATATTTTAATTTTTAAATAATATAAATATCACTTTTCACACTAGAAGAAAGGGAAGATATTATTTCAAATATATTTAAAGATTATAATAATGTTAATGTTGAATTATATTCAGGATTATTAAGTGCAATATATTGAAAAATGATGTTAATATTATTGTTAGAGGTGTAGGAAATGACTGAGACTTTGAATCTGAAAAAGATTAATGCTAAAAGTAAATAAAGAACTTTTGTGGTGTAGAAACAGTTTTATTCTTTTCTGATAGCTCAGATGAACATATAAGCTCTACAGTAGTTAAAGATATTTATTTAATGAGGTAGTATAGCTAGATATGTAGATAAAAATTGTTTTAGATATATTAAGTGAAAAATTTAGGAGGAAATAGTTATGGAAATTTTAGAATTAATTGATCGTATTGAAGATTTAGAGTTGGAAGAAAACTCAAGTTTACCGTTTTTCTAAGAAAAGTAATGGTGAGATTCATGAAGCATTATTTTTCATATTAAAAGAAATGAGAGAAAGCATTCCTGAAGAAATTGACAAGCTGAATGGATTCATGAAGAAAAAGATAGAATTTTAAATGATGCAACTAAAGATGCTAATCAAATTTTTAGAACAAGCAAATAAAAGAAGCGTCTCAAATTAAATCTGATGCAGAAGCAAGATATGAAAAATGATAAATGAAAATGATGTAGTTGTTGCTGCTTGAAAGTAAAGCAAATGAAATATTATTAAAAGCAGAACAAAATGCAAAAACTATAAAAACGCAACTAATACTTATGTTGATGATGTTTTATCTAAAACTCAAGAAAAATTAAGAGATTTAATTACTGTTTTTAGATAATAACAGAAGCGAGTTAAGAAAATAATTGGGGAACAGATGAATAGAGTTACTGAAAAATTTAATTTTAGATATGGATGATATTAAAAATCTATTTTGGACATCTAGATTCTAATATAAATTATATTTCTAAAAATTTGATGTATCAATAAAAATAATGAAGAAGGTTTATCTATTACTGGAGATGAAAATGGTATTGTTGTTATGTAAAACAATCGAATTTCTTGTTAAAAGATAATCCTTCTGAAAATTTAGATAGGCAAAAAGTATCTTTATATTATAGAAAAGTAAAAATCTGAAAACAAAGAAATATTAAATGATTGGCTCGATTATGTTATATGTTTAAATTCAAAACTTAAAACCAATTAAGCTCAAAAACATTAGGTCAAAAAGTATATTTCAGCAATTGAAGAAAATATAATAACCTTTGGTATTGGACCAGCTGTTTACGGAAAAACTTTTTGGCTATAGCGATGGCTGACAGCTTTAAAAATAATTCAGTATCTAAAATTATTTTAACAAGACCTGCAGTTGAAAGCAGGTGAAAAATTTAGGTTTTTACCAGGAGATTTGCAAGATAGACCCTTATTTAAGACCAGCTGTATGATTCGTTATATAGCATATTAGGATATGATAATTTTCTTAAGCTTAAAGAAAAGGTATTACTGAGGTTGCACCTTTGGCCTATATGAGAGGGAGAACTTAGATGATTCATTTATAATTCTTGATGAGGCTCAAAATGCTACAAAATGAGCAAATGAAGATGTTTTTGACAAGAATTGGTTTTGAATCTAAAGCAGCAATTACTGGAGATATTACTCAAATTGATTTAGGTAGAAGATTCTGGACTTGTTTCAGTAAGTAAAATTTATTTAAATAATATTAAAGGAATTAATTTTAATTATTTTGATAGTTCAGATGTTGTAAGACACAGTATTGTCATGAAAATAATAGAAGCTTATACAAGATATAGAAGATAATATAGTGGAGAAAAATAATGAATGTTTTATTTGATAATAGGCAAGATTATTTTATAATATCTGATATTCTTATAATAGAATGTATAGAAACAGCATTAAAAGTTGAGAATAAATATAGGAATAATATTGAAGTTTCAGTTTCTTTTTGTAACAAGTGAAGAAATCAAACATATAAAACTCAGAATTTAGAGGTATAGATAAAGAGACAGATGTTTTATCATTTCCAATGGATTTTGAATTTTATGAAGAAAATATGCGTATATGTTAGGTGATATTATAATTTCTACAGAAAGATCAATCGAACAAGCAAAAAGATTTTTGGACACAGTGATCGATCGAGAGAAATTTTATATTTAGTTTGTCATTCGGTGTTTCATTTGTTAGGATATGATCATATTGATGAATCAGATAAAATGATTATGAGAAATAAGAAAAAGAAACTATGAAAAAATTTGATGGAATTTTTAAAAATGAAAAAGAATTCTAATTTTATACAGAGCTTAATTTGTGCATTTAAAAGGAATAATACATGTATTAATGCAGAGAAAAATTTTAGAGTTCATCTCTGATGCTAGCTATAACATTATCTTTAATTTTTAAAATATCTTTTTCTTGAATTATCTATAGATATTTATTATGATAGCTATTGTTTTAGTACTTGAAATTATTAATACTATCACTGAAAATATTATGGATTTTATGTAAAAGATTATAATTTAAATGTAAAAATAATAAAAGATATGGCAGCAGGAGCAGTTTTAGTATCAGCTTTTATTTCAATAATTGTTGGACTATTAATTTTATTCCTAAAATAATAGTTTTTATTGGTGATTAAATGAATTTTAAATGTTTATAAAGATTTGATAGATTGTGCTTTAAATAGTCAAAATAAAGCATATACTCCATACTCACAATTTAAAGTTGGAGCTGCAGTACTTACAGAATCTGGAAAGATTTATGGTGGTTGTAATATAGAGAATGCTTCCATATGCTCCAACAGTGTGTGCGGAAAGAGTGTTATATTTAAAGCTATTTTGATGGAGAAATGAAAATCAAAAATTTGCAGTTGTTGGAAGAAAAATTCTTTTACATATCCTTGCGGGAGTTTGTAGACAAGTTATTAGAGAATTTTGTACAGAAGACTGTGAAAATTATAATAGTAAAAAGTGAAATGAATATAAGATAATTAATTTTTAGATTTATTACATTATAGTTTTGGACCAGAGGAGTTTATAGTATGAATAATTTAAAATCCAGGATTTGTTAGTATTGGTGGGAGATCTAATGTTGGAAAATCAACGTTATTGAATAGAATTATTGGAGAAAAATTTCATAATATCTAACAAACCTCAAACAACAAGATTTAATTTAAAGTTAATATACACCACTTGATTCTCAAATAATATTTGTTGGATACTCCAGGTGTACAAAACTCTAAAATAAATTAGGAGAATTTATGCTCAAAGAGTCAAAAATTTTTAAAAGATGTCGATTTAATTTTGTATATGGTTGATAGTAATCTAGAAATTGGTGAACTAGATAATAAAATAATTGATATTCTTGATCAATCTTCCAAAAATTTGTGTAATAAATAAAAATTGATACTTTAAATTCTGAAGATTTATCTAAAATTATATTAAAATATGAAGATATAAACTTATTTGACAAAATTATACCAATATCTCATCAGAAGGAACTAATGTATAATCTAATTGATAGTATAAAATCATTTTTACCATTTGGGCCAAAGATATTATTCTGATGATGTGATTACAGATTTAACAGAAAGAGATATAGTTGCAGAAATAATAAGAGACACTTAATCTATTAAGAGACGAAATTCCTCATGGTATCAATATTTTAATTGAAAAATTTTCTTTAAGAAAATATAAACCAATAATTGACATTGATGCAGTAATTTGTGTTGACTCTCATAAGGAATGGTTATTGGTAAAAACAGGAAGTATGATTTTAAAATAGGAAAATTTGCAAGATTAGATATAGAAAAATTTTAGACTCAAAAGTAAATTTGAAAATTATTTGTTAAAATAGATGATGATTGAGAAGTAAATCATTTAAGGTGAAAGAATTTGATATTTGAGAAAATAATATTTATAATAGTGTAAATGGATTTGTTATTTCGGAAAAATATATATAAATAAAGGAAAAATTTATAAAGTTTATACAGATGAATTTGATTTATATCTATTTTCACTAAAAAGATACAGAGATGTTTTATCTGTACCTAACTATAATTTTAAACTAATGTATAAAAATGAATTTTATTGTAAAGCGAATATGAATTAATAGATTTTTATAAATTTAAATCTAAAGAACAGATACTAAATATAATTTCTGGAAATTATTTTAAAACTAATGTTCTAAGAGTTAAAGAATATAGAAGCATATAACTTAATCGATGAGATATTACAGACAAAAAGATTTAGATTATAATATGTTATTAACTTATTTTATTTTTAAAATATTTACTTTATAATGGATACCTATATAATATTTGAAAACAATAAATACTTAGATTATTATAATTTTTGATATTTCTGAGTTACTAATAAATTCAAATTTAAAATATCATACAAAAATATAATTATCTTCTGTAATAATTTTGAATATGACTATATTTATTTGCTTTATCATTTAGGACAGTACTAGAAACATTGAAACTATAGACTTTAAAGTAAATAAGGAAAGAATTCTTGGACTTTTAGTAAATGCATTATGTCTTAATTTTAATGTATATAGATTGAATAGTTATAATTTAAGGTGATATGATGTCTTATATATAGAAAAATCGAAGAAATTAAAGAAAAAGCAGATATTGTTTCTGTAGTTAGTGATTATTTATCTATAGAGTGGAAGATATTACACGGAAATTGTCCTTTTCATAATGAAAAACACCTTCTATTTATCCCGGAAACTAATAGTTTTCATTGTTTTGGTTGTGGAAAGCACGGTGATAGCATATCTTTTGTAATGGAAATTGATTCAATGGACTATGTTAGTACAATATTAGCAGATAAATTTGGTATCAAATCGAATATGATAGTTCAAATAATTTTTCTGAAAATAAAATTATGAAGATTATTATAAAATAAATGAATTTTGCTGCTAGATTTTTATTATAAAAATAGATGGAAAATTCTACACCTAAACAGTATTTACTTAATAGAGGTGTAAATCAGAAATCAATTAACTTATTTTTATTGGCTATGCTGATGATAATTGGAAATCATTATATAACGATTTAAAAATTAAAAACTTAAATATAGATATTGCTGAAGAATTAGGTCTCTATTATTAGAACATGGAGATTATATTGATAGATTTAGAAATAGAATAATATTTCTATTTTAATGTGAGATAATAGGATTTGGTGGAAGAACAATTGTTAATGATAACGCTAAATACTTAAATTCTCCTGAAAGTATTATATTTAGGAGAAAATATTTATGGACTTGACAAAATAATAGAAAATAATATTAGAGATAAAGTTCTAATTGTAGAGGGCTATATGGATGTTATTTCATTATATCAAAGAGGTATAACAAATGCTGTTGCTGGTTTAGGAACCGCTTTTACAGAGACTCAATCTAAATTAATTAAAAGGTACTTCAGAAATAATATATATTTGTGTTACGATGGGGATAATGCTATATAAGTGCTAATAAGACTAACCAGATATTTAATGAAATATCTATTAAAACCAAATATTATTCTTCTTCCAGATAAACTAGATCCTGATGATATATATTAGAATTTGGCATAAGTGAATTTAATAGTTGATTGACAATCCATATGATATTAATGGATTTAATTATGAAATTTTGAAAAACATTCGAATTCTATAACTGAAAAATTCGATTTTTATGAGAATATTTTATTGTTTTTATCAAAAATTGATACTAATATACTAAGAGATTTATATATCAATAAGATATCTAATGAGTTTGGGTTAGATAAAGAATCATTGAAGGAAGACTACAAGAATTTTTATCAAAAAGATAGCAAAAAGAATTCAAAAATACTGGAAATATCTGATGAAAGAGATAAAGTAGGAAGTTTATTATTAAATTCTGACAAAAAAGTATTAATAATGGGTATTATATTACTAATGAGGTGAAAGTAAAGTATTGAAAAATTAGTTATAAACCGAACAGTTAATAAAAGGTACAAGTTTATATAATGTTTTGCTATGTTAAAAATAATGCAAGAATAATACGATAACTGTTCCATCTAAATTAATTGATAAATTTTCAAATAGTGGTGAAGATTAAAAATTGTGGAATATATTGTAAAATGTTATGATGAAAAAGTTGAACTATCAATTTTTAGATTATATCAAATTATTAGATATTACAGTTTTAAATTTTGAAATTAGGAAAAACAACTAAAAGAAACATAGAAAACATTAAGAAATATGGATAGAAAATAATGAAGATGTAATTTCTAATCTAAATTTTAATGTTAAAAAGTTGATGGAGTTAACAAAACTTAAAAATATTGAGAAAGGGTTCATCATGAGTAATAAATTAAAATGATATTGAATATGATGAAGTAAAAATTTTTAATAATTGAGGAGCTAACAAAGTATGCTAATGAACATAACGAGTTTGTTAACAATAAGTACCTTGAATCTTTAGATTTGTTTAATTTTTATTGATATTGATGATATAGAAGAAATAAAAACTAAATTAGCTGAAAATCAAGTTGAATTTATTGATGAAAGCGAAAATTTAGAAGATATTGAGATTAGTGATGATTTAATCGACTTAGATGATGAAAAAGACGACGTTGAAGATGAAGAAATAAAATTGGAAGATTTTTCAGATTTAAAAAGGTTTTAACATTGATGACCCAGTAAAATGTACTTAAAAGAAATTGGAAAAATCCCATTACTTAGTGCAGATGAAGAGAGAATGACTGAAAAATATGGAAGCTGGAGATATAGAGGCTAAAAAGAAATTGGCTGAAAACCAATCTAAGACTTGTAGTTAGTATTGCAAAAGATACGTTGGTAGAGGGAATGCACAATTTTTAGATTTAATACAAGAAGGAAATATGGGTTTAATGAAAGCCGTTGAAAAGTTTGATTTTAGAAGGGGATTCAAATTCAGTACTTATGCAACTTGGTGGATTAGACAAGCAATAACTAGATCAATAGCAGACCAAGCAAGAACTATAAGAATACCAGTTCATATGGTTTGAAACTATAAATAAACTAGTAAGAATTGAAAGACAATTAGTTCAAGAGCTTGGTAGAGAACCTACAAATGAAGAAATATCAGAGCATATGGGCATTGAAGTTGATAAAGTTAATGAAATTAGAAAAATTGCGCAAGAACCTGTAAGTTTGGAAACTCCAATTGGAGAAGAGGATGATAGTCATTTAGGAGATTTTTATTGAAGATGAAACAGCTATTGCTCCTGATGAAGCAGCTAATTTTTCAATGCTAAAAGAACAGTTAAATCAAGTTTTAAGTACTCTGTCAGATAGAGAAAAAAAAGTTTTAGAACTAAGATTTGGTTTAAATGATGGTACTCCAAGAACATTGGAAGAAGTTGGAAAAGAATTTGAAGTTACAAGAGAAAGAATAAGACAGATAGAAGCAAAAGCTCTTAGAAAGCTAAAACATCCTAGTAGAAGCCAAAAACTAAAAGATTTCTTGGAATAAAATTATGAGTAGTTTAAGGTTAAAAATAATTTGTGATTTAGTTGATTATAATTCAATTGTTGCTGATATAGGAACAGATCATGGTATAATTCCAATTGAATTATCAAAAATCTATTTCATAATTGCTACTGATATAAGTAAGAATTCTTTAGAAAAGTTAGAACAAAAACTTTTTGTACAATAATAATATTACAAATATTGATACTAGAGTATCTGATGGATTAGATTGTTTTAGAAGAATTTGAAGTTGACACTATAATAATATCTGGAATGGGTGGTATACTCATAAAAGAAATACTAGAAAAATCTTCATATAGCAAAGACTGCAAATTATTTAATTCTATCACCAAATAATTCGCTAGATGTTTTAAGGAAATTTTTTTATTTGAAAATAATTTTGTTATTGATAAGGAATCTGATGCTATTGAAAATAAAAATACTATCAAATTATAAAAAGTTAAAAGAGGAAAAAGACTTTTTATAAGAGTGACCTTGAATTTTTATATGGTAAAGAACTTATAAAAACAAATCTGAAAATTTAAAAATTATTTAGAGAGTGAATTATATATAGTATTATCATTGAAAAATAAAAACTGAGAGTACTACTAATAGTAGAATTATTGAAATAAATAAATTAGTTGAAAGTATAAGAGGAATCTTGAATGGTTTTTTTAAAGTTGGAGATCTTTTAAGAATATTGGATAAAGAGTATTCATACAAGAAGATTGGGATAATACTGGATTTCAATTTGGTAATTATGATGACCCTGTAAAAGGAATTTTATTATCACTTGATATTACTATCGACGCAATTAAATTTGCTATAGAAAATAAATTAAATTGTATTATAACTCATCATCCTTTATTCTTTTGAAAAGATTAAATTTTTAGACTCAAAATCAGATAGTTATAGAAAAAAATTGAATTGTTAATAAAAAAATAAAATTAATGTAATTTCTATTCATACACCACTAGATTTACATTCAAATGGTGTTAATAAAGTATTAGCTGATAAATGTTTTTACAAAAATGAAAGACAAGTTTTTGTTGAATATAAAAATGGACTAGGCTATGGAATTTTTGCTAATATTGATTTAATAAGTTGTAAAGATTATATAGAAAAAAATAAAAGAAAAATTTTATACAACCTATAGTATTTTTATGGAGACATCGAAAAGAATATTTATAAGGTTGCAGTACTTGGAGGTTCTGGAGCATTTTCTATAAATCATGCAATAAGTAAAAATGTAGATATACTAATTAGTTCTGATTTTAAGTACCATGATGTTCAATACGCATTAGAAAAATAATATTAATATAATTGACTTAGGTCATTATGAATCAGAAGTCATTGTATTAGAATCTTTACTAGAATTTCTAAAAAGTAAAAAAATATTAATTTAAAGATTTCAATTTACAATAATAACATTTTTAAAAAGAAATATATTTTAAAAATATTAAGTAAGACAGACAATCGCGTGATTATTCACGAGGAAAGTCCGTGCACCATAGAGCAGAATGCTGGATAACGTCCAGTGGGGGCGACCCTAAGGCTAGTGCAACAGAGATATACCGCCATTTATGGTAAGGGTGGAAAGGTGAGGTAAGAGCTTACCAGCATATAGGAGACTATATGGCTATGTAAACCCCATTCGGTGCAAGATCAAGATTGAACTTTTGTAGTTGCTCGCTACGTTCATAGGTAGATTGCTTGAACAAATTGGTAACAATTTGTCTAGATAGATGATTGTCAAATACAGAACACGGCTTATAGTTTTGCTTAATATACATAATTTAATATAAGGTGATTACCTTATATATACTTTTTATAAAAGGAGAGTTTAATGGATTTAGAAAAACAAATATTAAATTTTATGAGAATTATTTTCCGCTAACTAAGGAAGAACTTGCAGTTGCATTAGATATCAATTTTGTTAATTTAAAACATTTTTTAATATATTAGATTCTCTAATTAAGAGTAAAAATATCATGTAATGATTATAAATATAGTATTTATGAGAAATTATTAAAAAGGTAAAATTATTTTTACACCAAAAAGGAAATGCTTTTTGTATCTGATGATGAAATTGATGATATTTTTATTCCCAAAAATGAGCTAAATAACGCAAATCATTGTGATGATGTAGAGATAGAAATAACAAAGGATAAAGAAATAAATAGAAAAAGCAGAAGGCAGGGTAGTAAAAAGTTCTAAATAGGAATAATAATATAATTATAGGAACTTTCACTGAAAACAAAAATTTTGGATTTGTAGTTCCAGATGACCTAAATATAACTATGATATTTTTATCAAAAAGGTGATAAAAATGGCGCTAAAACAGATGACAAAGTAATATGTAAAATTACTGAGTATCCTGACAAAAAAGAAAAATCCAGAAGGTGTAATAATTGAAGTTTTTAGGAAATAAAAATAATAATAATGTTCAGATACTTTCTATTTTAGAAGAAATGGGAATTCCATATAAGTTTCCTAATAAATTATATAAAGAATTAGAAGAATTAGAAGTTTTTGATATAAAAAGAAATAAAAATAGAGTAGATTTTAGAAAGTTATTTACTGTTACAATTGACGGTAAAGACTCGAAAGATTTTTGATGATGCAATTTCAATTGAGATAATAATTATATACTTTATGTTCATATTGCAGATGTATCTCTATTTTGTAAAAAGATAGCAAATTAGATAGAGAAGCCTACAAAAGAGGTAATAGTGTATATTTATTTGATTATGTTGTAAATTTATGTTACCTGAACTATTATCTAATCAGCTTTTGTTCTTAAATCCAAATACTGATAAACTGGCTATTACTGTTAAAATGACAATAAGTAATTCTGGAATTGTAAAGATTATAAATTCTACGAGTCAGTTATAAATAGTGATTATAGATTAATATATGATGATGTATCAATGTTTTTAGATACTAATGCTAATAATAGTAATATTTATAAAGATGATGTTTGAAAAGAAAAACTGCATTTAATGAAAGAATTAGATGAAATACTTACTATTAAAAGATAGAGGTACAATAGACTTTGAATTACCAGAGATTGATATATCGTTTAATAAATATGGTGAAGTTGAAAATATATCTAAAAACAAATGGTGTAGCTAATAGAATAATAGAATCTTTTATGGTTTGTGCAAATGAAGTTGTTGGCAAAACATTTTGGAAAATGAAGTATATTCCAATAATATATAGACTTCATCCAAAACCAACTGAAGAAAAAGCTAGAAATTTTATTATTTAAGACATTTAAATATAAATATCCAATCTATTGATCAAATTACACCAAAATTTTTAAGTAATATAATTGAAAAAGTTTAAGGACTCTAATAAATCAAGTTTTGTAAACTATACTATCTTACGATCAATGTCAAAAAGCACAATATTCTTCAAATATTGATATTCATTTTGGGTTAGCAACTTTTTTATATTGTCATTTTACTTCTCCTATTAGAAGATATGCCGACTTAACTGTTCATAGAACATTAAAAATTATTTACATGCTAATAATGAGACAACTAAAATTATTTAGATTATTTAGATATAACTTCTAATCATATCAATGATACAGAGATAATTGCTATAGATGCTGAAAGGAAATTAGAGGATATCAAAAAGTTGAATTTATGAAAAATAAGATTGGACAAGTTTTTAATGGAATTATTGTTTCGGTAACATCATTTGGAATTTTGTACAATTAGATAATACAGTTGAAGGTCTTGTTAAATATGAAGATATTGCAGATGATTATTATGAATTTAATGAACAAACTTTGACTGCTGTTGGAAAAGAGAAGTAGAAATGTATTTGATATTGGTATGGAAATTGAAATAATTGTAGCGAAAGTTAATGAAATTAGCAATGAAATATATTTTTATTTAAATAGGTGATAAAATGAGAGATAGAACTACTATAAAGACAATTGCTAACAATAAAAAAGCAAGACATGATTACTTTATAGAAAAATATTATAGAAGCAGGAATTTCTTTAGCCGGTACAGAGGTTAAAAGTATTAGACAAGGAAAAGTTTCTATTAAGGAAAGTTACTGTTTAATAGCAGAAGTATATATTTATGGAATGAATATAACACCTTATGACCATGGTAATATTTTTAATTTAGAACCTACTAGAGAAAGAAAATTACTATTAAATAAACGAGAAATAAATAAACTTATTGGTCAAACTAAGGAAAAGGATATTCATTAATACCATTAAATGTTCATATTAAAAATGGTTGGATAAAACTAGATATTACACTTGCTCGTGGTAAGATTATGATAAAGAGATAAGTATGCTTGAAAAAGAACACGAAAGAAATATTCAATATGCGTTAAAAACAAAATATAAATAGAGGTGAATTTTTGAATAAAAATATACAATTATAACTTATGGATGTCAAAATGAATCATCATGATTCAGAAAAATATCTATACTTGAGAATTTAGGTTATGAAAAAGAAAATGATATAGAAAAATCTGATTTTATTATTTATAATACATGTTTATAGGGAAAATGCGGAATTAAAAGTTTATGGACAGTGGGTGCACTAAAAATTTAAAAGAGAAAAAGCCTGAGATGATAATTACTGTTTGTGGTTGTATGGATGCAAACAGGAGATGCTAGGGCAACAATAATTTCTAAATATAAACATGTTGATATAATTTTTGGAACAAAAATATTTCAAGATTGCCTTCTCTAATATCTGAACATAGAAGTACAGGAGAGGTAATTGTAGATATTGAAGAAGAAGATATATTGGATGATGATACTCCAATAAAATAGAGAACACCCATTTATTGCATATGTTAATATAATGACAGGATGTAATAATTATTGTACTTTTTGTATAGTTCCATACGCAAGGGGAAAAAGAAATTAGTAGAACCCTGAAAGTATTATACTGAAATAAAAGAATTAGCTAATAAAGGATATAAAGATAACATTATTAGGACAAAATGTTAATTCCTATGGAAAAACATTAAGACCAAAAGTTTCATTTCCCTGAATTGTTAAAAATGGTAAAATGAAGTTGAAGGTATTGAAAGAATAAGATTTTTAACAAGTCATCCAAAAAGATTGTTCAGATGAGTTAATAGAAGCAATTGCTAATCTAGATAAAGTTTGTGATATACACTTACCTTTTCAATCAGGAAGTAACAGAATATTAAAAAGATATGCATAGAGTTTATACTAAGGGAGCATTATTTAGATTTAATTAGAAAAATTAAAAGAAAAGAGTATACTAATATTACACTTTTCAACAGATATAATAGTAGGTTTTCCTGGTGAAACTGAAGACTTTTTAATGATACTTTAAGTTTAGTTGAAAATGTTGAATATGATCAAGGGGTTTACTTTTATATTCTATAAGAAAAGGTACAAAAGCTGCTGAAATGAATGAACAAATACCTCATGATATTAACCAAGAAAGATTTCAACGACTTATTGATACCATGTACGATATATTTTACAAAATAAAAGAGTGTGTTGGTAAAACATGAAGTATTAGTTGAAGGTATAAGTAAGAATAATTCAGAAATTCTTACTGGAAGAACAAGAGGATATAAATTAGTACATTTTAAAGGTGGAAGAGAAATATTGGACAGTTAGTTAATGTAAAAATAACTGAACTACGAATTCATTTGCACTTGAGGAGAATAGTTTAGTAAGGAGTAATTATGAGCAATTTACACCAATGATGAAACAATATCTAGAAGTTAAGTCTAATTATAATGATTGCATTATATATAGACTAGGTGACTTTTTATGAAATGTTTTTGATGATGCAAAAGTTGTTTCAAAAATATTAGATTTAGCTTTAACAAAAAGAGATTGTGGAGGAAAAACCGCTCAATGTGTGAATTCCTCATCATGTTGTTAAACCATATTTATATAAATTAGTATCTGAAAGATTTAAAGTAGCAATATGTGAACAAGTACAAGATCCAAAACTAGCAAAAGGGTATTGTTAAAACGAGAAGTAATTAAATTAGTAACACCTGGTACAATTGATGAATTCGATGAATTAGCTGATAATAAAAATAATTATATTATGAGTATTTATATGGATTCAACTAATCTAAGCATAACTTATTCAGATATATCAACAAAATTGAGAAATTTTTGTGCCTAGTATTTTTGAAATGAATAGAGATAATTTAATAACAATTCTTGAAGAGGGTTATACGAATTAATCCTTCAGAAGTTATAATTAATTCAAATATTTTAAAATCACTTGAAAAAGTTTAATAAAATTATTTAAAAATCACAAATTATTCATACAAAAGTTGATATTGACCTAAATTTTAAGTCTTTAAATGATAATAACGAAGATTTTATAAAGAAAAATTTGGATAATAAAAATACTACTTTTTCAGTAGATAATTTTTATAATTATGTATGTCGTTTTAATGTTAAATTAAAATGATTTTATTAATGTATATAAGTTAACGGATTATCTTAGAATTGATGCAAATTCAAGAATTAATTTAGAACTATAATTTTACCAATGATATAAATGGGTCATTACTATCTGTTATAAATTATACTAAAACTCAATGGGATTTAGATTTGCTAAATAAGTGGTTAGACCAACGCTTCTAGAAATAGATAAAATTACAGCTAGACAAGATTTAGTTGAAAATTTTATTATCTAATTCAATTTAAGAATAGAATTAGAGGAACAATTAGGAAGAATATATCGGACATAGAAAGAATAAACTCAAAGATTTCTTTTGGTAATTGTAATGCAAGAGATTTAATTCATTTAAAAAGATTCTTTATCTGCAGTTCCTAAGATATATTTTTAGATAGTAATACAAAATTAGTAAATTTAGCCTCAAAAATACCAGATACTACTCATATCTTCGAATTAATAGAGTTATCTATTCTTGATGATGTTGGTATTCAACTAAAAGAAGGAAATTTGATAAAAGTTGGATACAATGAAGAGCTTTGATTTAATTAGGAATAATAAAATATTAGGAAAAGATAAACTTATAAAATATGAAGTTGAACAGATCTATTACTGGAATATTTGAGATTAGTTTTATAATACTGGATATTTTTGAAGTAACAAAAACTCTTATCAGAGTTTTAGTTCCTGAGTATTTTGAATTAAAAGCAAACTCTTACAAATGCAAATAGATACAAAAACAGATGAGTTAATAATATGTGAAAATATGATTTTGGGTCCGAGAGTGATATTTATTGAAAAAGAATATGAAATATTTATATCAATAAGAAATACAATAAAAGATGAATATAAGAATCTTACAAGAATTATCTGATATTATTTCTATTATAGATTCTCTTTTACTCTCTATCTGAGGTTGCATTTAAATATGATTATTGTAGACCAAAAATAAATACTGATGGGAATAATTGATATAAAAACGGAAGACATCCTGTTATTGAGAGTTTTTAAATTCATCAAACGAAATTTATTCCAAATGATTTAATTATAGGACATAATTTTAGTACAAATTATTACTGGACCAAATATGAGTGGTAAGTCAACTTATATTAGGCAATTAGCCTTAATTATTATTTTAGCTCAAATTGGTTCATTTGTTCCAGCAGAAAAGCACTAATATTTCTATTGTGATATAAATCTTTACACGAATAGAGCTTCTGATAATCTATATAAAGGTGAAAGTACATTTATGGTTGAGATGAAAGAGGTTAATAATATATTAAGACATGCAACAAAAGACAGTTTGATAATATTAGATGAAGTAGGTAGAGGAACTTCAACATTTGATGGGCTTAGTATTGCATGGAGCAATTTTGCAGAATATATTATAAATAAAATTCATTCAAAAACATTATTTGCTACTCATTATCATGAACTCATAGATTTAGAGCATGTGTTTAATTGTGTAAAAACAAACACATCAAGTTATAGAGGATAATGAAAAATGATGAAATTGTGTTTCTGAGAGGAAGAAAATGATGGATGAGTGGTTGCGAATAAAAGGATTATGGATTGCTGTTTGCAAAAGGTGGCAGGTGTTCCAATTGGAAGTGATTAACCGTCAAAATTATCTTAGCAGAGTATTGAAGAGAGAGAGATGAGAGATTGAAAAGATATTTCCCAAGAAATACAGAAGTATAGACAATTCCAATGAAATGGTAATGAATAATAACTAATTTAAATGATATTAATATAGATTAGTCGATGGAAGCTTTTGCAATATTAAATGATTTAATAAATATTTCAAAAAATGAAAATAATTAATTAGGAGAAATTTATGTCTGATTAAACTACTATCAGAGGATACAATTCATTGCTGCTGGAAGGTTATAGAAAATCATACTCTGTAATAAAGAACTAGTTGAAAAATTCAATTGATTCCGAGCGACTACAATTAAAGTTGAAATTAAAAATACTGGAGAAAGCATAATGATTTCAGATAATGGTTGCGGAATTGAAAAAATGAGAAATTGGACTGCTTTACAAAACATGCAACATCAAAATTAAATAATTTTGAAGATATTTATTCAATTCTATCTTTTTGGTTTTTCAGAGGAGGCATTAGCTAGTATTTCATCAATCTCAAAGGTAGACATAAATACTAGAACAAAAATAGTGAGTTTGGTATTCATTGTTTTGAAAATACTAAAATTAAAAGAAAAATACAAAGATAGGTATGAATTTTTGGAACAACTATATATATAAAATTTATTTTATAATGTACCTGTTACGATTTTTAAAATCAGATGCTTATGAAAGTTCAATTATTACTACTTTAATAGTGCGTTTACTCTATCGAATCCTAATATATCTTTTAAATATATATAGATTCTAAAGTAGTATTTGAAAACTACAGGGATCAACAAAGATAATATAAAATATATATTTAAAGATGATTTTATAAAAGAATTTAATGATTGATATAAACGATTCTGACTATAAAATATAGTTTGCATTTCAAAATAATCATTTTTATAAAAGGGGGTAGGGTTGTCGGTATTTGTTGTTAATGGAAGATATATTTTTTGATGAAAAGATTCCGAAATATAATTGAAAAATCAATATCTACTTTAATACCAAAAGGAAAATTTCCTTCATTTTGTAATATTTATTGAAGTAAATCCGAGTTTAATGAATATTAATGTACACCCTAATAAAGAAAAATTAAAATTTATTTTTGAAGATAAATTATTAAATCTTTTTGAATAACAATATTACTGATATTGTATTAAAAATACAACTAGATGATTTTATATCATTAAACGAACAAAATGATAAAATTTTATATATCATATGATATCACAACCTAGAAAGAAAATGATATAGATTTGAAACTATTGTTTATGATGAAGACTATAATGATCAAAAACATAATAAATAAATTTTCTTATGAAGATTTATTCAAAGTGCAAAATGATGATATAAAAATAATAAATATGAACAGAGATGATGCAGAGAGTTACATCATTGATAATAATACAATTGAACAAACTCCTATTAAAGAACAAATAAAATTAACAAATAATAATGAAAATGATATTAAGAATATAATAGATTATAAAATATTGGAAAAATATTTGAAAAATATATATTATCGGATTATGATGAATTTATAAATTATAGACATTTTAAATGCAAAATATAGATTGTTATATGAAAATTTATTAAATAATTATTATAAGAAAACTATAACTAAACAACTACTTGTAATTATTTTTAGAATTAAATCGGTATAAAATGACTATATTTGAAAATATTAAAAGATAAACTAGATAATTTTGAGTATCCAGAAGCTGATATGTTTGATGAATATTCAATAGCTATAAGAACAATGCCAACGGAATTAAATGATAATATAGATAAAGAAGATATAAGAGCTATGTTTGATGAATTATTATTGAAAGATAATAGAGTGTTTGATGAGTCATTATATAAAATTGTTTGTAAGATTAATACTAATCTAACAGATTTTTGAAGTTAAAGAATTATTGATGAATTTATCTAAAATAAACATAGATATAAATTTTTATGATATCTTAAGAAAAGTTTCTAGTTAGACTTTGAAAAATATTTTTAAAGGTTAAATATGAAGATAATGTTGGATGGACCGACATCAGTTGGTAAAAACAAAATTAGGTATAGATATTTCGAAAAAAGAATTTTCTGGAGAAATTATTTCATGTGATTCTATGCAGATTTACAAAGAATTTTAATATAGGTACAGCTAAGGTTACTTCTGAAAGAGTCACTGGATTAATCATTATATGATTGATATTCTAGATGGTGATGAAACTTTTAATGTATCAGATTATAAAAATATGGCAGAAAAATACATAGATTATATTTCTAGTAATAATAAAATACCTATTTTATCTTGGAGGGACAGGACTCTATGTAAATTCATTAGTTTATGATTTTAAATTTACAGAAACAACACAATCAGAAAATTTAAGGAATAAAAATAATAAAAATTTTACGAAGAAAATGGTTTTAGACATACTTTATGATTTGTTATTGTACTTAGATTACTCAAGTAAAGAGAAAAATTCATAAAAATAATGTAAAAGAGTAATTAGAGCAATCGGTATGTTAAGTACAGAAATTTTCTAAAACAATGTAATGACTATTTTAATGATGCAAAAGTATGATTATTTAATAGTAGGATTAACTTTAGATAAGATTGTATGATAAATTAATACTAGAGTTGATATGATGATAAATAATGGATTAGTTGAAGAAGTAACTAGATTATATTATAAATATGGTGAATTTTTCTCAACCATTTACTGCTATAGGATATAGAAATTTATTCCATATTTTAACAACAGATAACTATTGAAGAGTGTACTAAAAATATAAAACAAAATTCAGAAAATATGCTAAAAGACAATTTACATGGTTCAATATAAGAATATTGAATGGATTGATGTAGAAATTGGATATGATAATGTTTAATTAAATCAATACAATTAATAAAAAGAGTTTTTAAATAAAGGAGATATATAGAATTGGATAATTACTTGGATACTGATTTTTAGATTTGATTCTAAAATTATAAATTTGTAAATAAATGTAGTAAAGTGAAAAGATTTTGAAAACTTAAATATAGTTGAAGAATATAATCAATTAAAAGTTTTTAACGCATTTAAAAACAAAATTATCTGCAACAAGATTTTTCGTGGACAACTGGGTATGGGTATGGAGATTTTTGGAAGAGAAAAATTAGAAAGAATATGTTGTGATATTTTAAAGCTAATAATGCAATTGTCAGACAAAGAAATAACTTGTGGTACTCATGCGCAATTTCATTAGCTTTACAAGGCACACTATTTTCCTGGAGATGAATTTATATATATAACAGAACACCATATGATACTCTTTTAAGTTATTGGTCTCAGTAGTGATGAAAAAGGATCTTTATGTGATTATGGAATAAAGTATGATAAAAGTAATTTAATAAATAACAAAATTAATGTTGAAAAAGGTATTAGATTAATTCAAAAACTAAACTTCTAACAATTCCAGAGATCTCCTGGGTATAGTAGTAGACAATGTCTTTCAATATCTGAATTAGAAACAGCTATTAAACGAATTAAAGAAAAGTATCCAAATTTAATTATTATGGTTGATAATTGTTACTGCGAGTTCGTAGAAACTAAAGGAACCAATAGAAGTTGGTGCTGATGTTGTAAGTAGGATCGCTGATAAGAATTTGGGGTGCAGGTATAATAACTTTAAATGATACATGGTTTTCTAATTCTACAAAATTAATTGAGTCCAATATCGAGATAGGTTAACTTCTCCTGGTCTTGGTAAACATGTAGGAGTTGGTTTTGGCACAACGGAGCTATTGTTCAAGGTTTATATTTTGCTGCCACATGTTGTAAAGTGAGAGCGATTAAAGTGCAAAACTATTTTCTGTGCATTTGAGAATTGGGATATGAAACAATTCCTAAATATAACGATAATAGAAGTGATACATACAGTAATAACTTTAAAAGATGAAAAGCGAGGTTATGAGATTTTGCAGATCAATCCAAGAATATTGTTGTGTAGATAGCCATGTAACGCCATATCCGTGGGATATGCCGGGATATTCAGATAAAATAATAATGGCATCTGGTAGTTTTTATAGATGGGTCAAGTATTGAACTAAGTGCTGATGGTCGCCCTCAGAGAAAGCATTTAATGTATACTATCAAGGTGGACTTAATTATTATCCAGGCCAAAAATTGCATTAATTAATGTTTTTAAATACTTTTAATAGATATATATATCTATTTAATATAAATAATTAGATATATTTAGTTATATTATTCATGTGGTATAATATTTATAGTTTTATGCTTTACGGAATAAAAATAAATTTAGTATTATATAGTATTTTACTTAATTTATAATTTTTAACTAAATAAAACAGTCTTGTAATTGATTGGAGTGAAGAATTTGAAATGTTTATCAAAAGAGTAAAACATTGTAATGGAAAAATTAGAAAATTTATATCCTGATGCAAAAACCAGAGTTAAATTTTTACTAATAGTTTCTGAACTAATAATAGCGACTATTTTGTCTCACAATGCAGATGTTAGAGTTAATAAAAGTTACTAAAAGAGATTCTTTAAAGATTTTAAAAACTCTGAGGACTTTTGAGTCTAACAATTGATGATTTATCTAAATATATATAGTTGTGGTTTTATAACTCAAAAAGTAAGAATATATTAGAAACATGTAAAATTTTAGTTGATAAATATGGTCTAAGGTTCCATATGATATGGTTCTTTAACACTACCAGGAGTTGGAAGAAAAACTGCAAATGTTGTGGTCTTGTGCTTTAATATTCCATCTTTAGCTGAATACTCATGTTTAGAGTTACTAATAGATTGGAATAATTCAAAAGAGGATAAGTGTTGGACTCAGAATTTTCATTAATGAAAAGGATTAGTTCGTGGAATAAAAGCGCATCATTTATTTATTTTCATGGTGAAAGATTATGTAAATCAAGAAAACCATGTTGTGAAAAGTGTATTATTAACACTGAATGTTTATATTATAAAAATTTATAGGAGGATTAATGAAAAATATCTAAAAAGTATCTGGTATTGTTACAGCAGTACTTAGCAGTAGTATTATTTGTTGATGGTGGTTATTTTCTATTTTTCAGAAAACCATTAAGTGGTGCATCTGGTGAGATAAAAATTTGAATAAGAAGAACTTTTGCATATGATAAATTTTTGAAGGAATATCTAATAATGGAATTGACTTAAAAGATTTAACAAAAGAAGACTCTATAAAAAAGTAAGGATAGTATAAATATGGGTGACGATGTTATGCTAGCCTATAATATTATACATAGCATAAAGATATAAATTTTTCATATAATTATGAAGATGTCATTAATGAAGCATTTAATATTGGAGAAGACAAGGGACAGATGATGAAAAGGATAAATACATTAAAAAATTATTGAAAAATCCTAGAAAAATTTGAACTCAAAACTACTTTTGATGCTACTAAATTAAATGAAATAATAAAAGAAATCTCAGAAAAATTAAACTCCGATCCTGTAGACGAGAATTTGGCTTTGCATCAGATATCTGTTATTGATGGAAAAACTGGAATTAGGTTGATGAAGATAAAATACTAGATATTTTTAAAAATGTACCATCAAGTTCTAACATTGAAATTCCAATAATTTCATCAGATTATAAAAAGAATAGATAAAAATTTGTTATCATCAATAAAAAGGAGTTATAGGAGAGTCAACTACTAAATTCGATAATCAGCCTAATAGAAATACAAATATAAAATTTCTGCTGATAAAGTAAATGAATATGTTGGGAAATCCTGGTGAAACTTTTTCTTTTTCAAAAGTTATTGGAGAAGTAACTAAAAGTGCAGGTTACAAACCAGCTGGAACATTTCTTAATAATAAAATTGTTGATTCAATTGGTGGTGGAATTTGTCAAGTTACATCTACCATTATATCAAGCTTTAAGTAAGCGGATTTGAAAATTGTTGAAAAGAAATCAACATTCTATGAGAGTTCCTATACTGTACTATAGGATTAGACGCTATGTTTTTATGAAGGGTCAAAGTGATTTAAAATTTCAAAATACTTTTTTGATTTTTCCTGTAGTTATAACAAGTTATGTATCAAATGGGGAATTAACTTTTAAAAATTTTAGGAGATACAGATAGAAAAATTATAACATTAAATTATTTACAACTGACGTTTCTACAATTAGAATGTCCAGTAGAAGAAATACCGAGATCCAACTTTACCTGAAGGGAAAAAGTTGTAGTTGAAAAAGGATTCCCAGGATATAGAGGTTCCTCATACAAGCAAAAAGATGGTGAGAAGTCCTGTCTTATTAAATAGTGACTATTATCAGCTCAAAACAAATAGTAAAAGTTGGTACAAAAAGGCAACTACTGAAGAACCAGCAAAAAATGAAAAAGATAAGGATAAGGAAAAAGATAAAGATAAAGGTAATAAAAATGATTAATATATAGATATTTTTAATATAATATGTTATAATATCTTTTGGAATTATTTATAAATTTAGGAGGAAAAATTAATGATATCAGCTGGAGATTTTAGAAAAAGGCACAACATTTGAAATGGATGGAGATGTTTACCAAATTATAGATTTTCAACATGTAAAACCTGGAAAAGATGACTGCGTTTGTTAGGACAAAAATTAAGTCAGTAAAAATGGCGGTTCAAGAAATGACTTTTAATCCAAATGATAAATATGAAATTGCTAAGATTGAAACTAAAGAAATGCAATATTTATATTCTGATGAGTGAACTATATTACTTTATGGATACAGAAACTTATGAACAGTTACCATTAAATTTTGATGTTGTTGAAGACGCGCTTTATGTTTAAGAGAATGATAATGCGACTATAAGATTTCATGATGGAAAGGCATTTCAAGTTAATGCTCCAAACTTCGTAGAATTAGAAGTTGTTGAAACTGAACCTGGTGTTAAAGGTGATTCAGCAGCTGGAGCTAACAAACCGGCTAAGGTAGAAACTGGTGCTGTTGTTACTGTTCCGTTATTCATTAATAATGGAGATAAAATTAAAATTGATACTAGAACTAATGAATATTTATCAAGAGTTTAATAAAAAGACAAGTTATAAAAGCTTGTCTTTTTATTAAAAATTTATATTTTTAGTTTTGAAATAGGATTTTTAGAAATTCCTTTCTTAATGTCATCATCATCTAAATGAGTGTATATTTTGCGTGGTAGCAACACTTGTATGACCTAAAAATACTTTGAATTGTTCTTATATCTACGTCTCCATATTTATACATGTAGGTAGCAGCAGTATGCCTAAGTTTGTGCAGTGTATGAGATGTTAGGATCTAACCCTGCTAATTGTATATATATAACCTTATTTGAATTGATCTATTTGAAATTCTTTTCTTATGTGAACTAATAAATAGTGCGGTTGTATCTGGGTTATAGGTCTTAATTTTTAAATAGCATTTAATAGCATAAGAACCAGTTTTCGTTTACAGTACGTTCTTTATTTCCTTTTCTATAACATTTAATTTATCATCTTTAATAGACTCAATATTAATACCTGTTAGTTCAGATATTCTTAAACCACATGTTAAAAATTAATATAATACATAAATCTCTAGCTCTATTAAATTCGTTTTCTTCTAACTTTATTGCATTTATTACTTTTTCTGATTCTGATAAGGTTAAATAAACGAGGATTTCTGTAATTTAGGTAATTCTAACTTTTCGGAAGGGTTTTATCAATTAATTCAACAGTATTATGAAGATATTTAAACAAGACTTAATTACAGAAATTTTTCTCTTGCTTTTTGTTTTTGTCGAATCGTTATAATAAAGTCGTAGGATATGTATGCGTGTAAATCTGTAATATCTATATCTAAAATATCTCGTTTATTAATTGATAATATTGAAACTTCATTTTATATCAGAATTTAATTATAACCAAAATAATGCATAATTATGAATTTTAAAAACCTTTTTAAATCATAATAATATTCTTTAACAGTTAAATTAGAACGACCTTTAATTGTTAGTAAATAATTTAAATAATCATCTAAAATTACTGGGCAATCATCAAAATGAATCCATTTGAAATCCTCCAAATATTTTTCAATATTTTCATAAAACTATAATTTTATGAAAATACTAAAATAAAGAAAGAGATTGTTATTTAGCCTCTACTCTATTTATATATAAGATTATATTATATTTTAATTATTAGTCAAGATAACTAAAAATCTAACTCTTCCTTATACAGTTCTTTCAAATAAAAATACATCATTCATTATAGAGTTATCTATATCTTCATACAACAGTAACTTATCTATGTCATCCTTTGCATTTTTAAATAATTTTAACTCTATTACTATCTTATTAAAAGAGCAATTTTTCATCATCAATATATACAGATAGTCCTTTTCGAAAATTTTAAGCGATTTTTCAATTTTTATTCGACTTGTAATATAATAACCCTAATTCTAAAAATATTTAAAAATCGGCATTTAAATCCAATGTAACTTTTCATAATAGTAAATAGATTTATCAATTTCATTTAATTTATTATAAATATATCCAATCCAATAGAGATCTTCCTTATCAAGATTTAATTTATCATGGAATCTAAAAATTTTATAACAATCATTATACTTAAATCTATCAACTAGTTGTAATAATTCTTCAATTTTGATTTTATTACTAATTTCTTCAATTTTTGTTATTGATAATATTATCAATTTGAAATTAGTGTTAGTAATAGATTTCTTATAATATAAACTTGCTTTTTATATAAAATTTTTCCTTAACGTATAAATCACCATATAACATATTAATTAATGAATCATTTTCAATATTTCTACTTAAATCTGATAATAATATTTTTATTTCGTTTAAAAACATATTTTGATAAGTATTATCACAATCTATTATTGATAATAAGAATCTAACATAAATTTTTCTTATAAAAATCATCATATATCTCTAAATTTAGCAGTCCTTTATAATTAATAAGTTGCTATATAATACTATCAAATTATTGCTATATAAATCAATTTTAGATTTAACAAATTCTAATAAGTTAATGTTTTTGATTTGATAAAAATTATTAAGTACTGTTATATTACTAAATTTAGAATCAATACCATTTAATAATAAAATCCCTTCAAAAAATATTCTAAATTAATATTTTCATTAAAATTATTATTCTTAATATTGTCTATTAAAAACATTAGAGTTAATTGGAATATCAATATTTTCATATATTTTACCGTTAATATCTATACTGTTAGAAAATATATTCTCTCAGAAACATTTAATAAAATAATTGTATAAATTATCCATAGTCACCTACATTTTTGGGTGTATACATTACCTAGAAGACCTAAACCTATTTCTATTAATATCCTTGAACAATAAGTAGAGTACTAAACAAAACTCTTTAATATTCTCTTCTTGATTATTTATAGGACAGAATTATAAAACTTATTAAACAAACTTTCTGCTACTTCAGTTATATACCTATCAAAGTATAGAGGCTCATATTTTTGCGGAATCTAATAATATATCTGCAAATTTATATATAGACTTTCACCAAAGCTAATTCATCCACATTCATTTTCGTAATTAGAAAATTTTCCAGAAATATCAATATTATTAATGAGTAAAAATCATCTAAAATACTATAGGCTCTTGCAGCTGAATAATGAACATATACAGGCCAGTTTCTCCTTCAAAATTAAGAGACATTATTCCAGTCAAAGGAATAATCTTTAATTCTTGTATTAAATAATTCTTGGAATATTACAGCCCTAATACAACTTCTTTAGCAACAATTTCTTTTATTTTCTAATGTATTATTTCTTTCTGTTTATAATTTCTAATGTCTACACTCTTTTCTAGTACGTCATTTAAAGAATATTACATTACCTTCCCTTGTACTAAGTTTTGCAGAAGTTCCTAAAATCATCTTTACACTTACCATTCCAAAGGATACATGTATACAATCATTAGCCCATTCATGTCCCATTTCTTTAAGAACAGCAAAGGATTAATTGTTCAAAATGTAATTTTTGCTGAGTTGCAACAACACAAATATTTTTACTAAAATTATAATCTCTTGTTAGCGGTTTGCTATATCTCTTGTAGATATAAGGTATTGCAGGAACATCTTTACAAATTAAAGCTGGTGGTAGGTTATATTTATCTAGATTTACTATTTTACATCCATCACTTTCCAGTTAATAAAGTTTTCTCTTCAAGTTCTTTAACAACATCATTAATAAATTAGAGTGATATGCCTCACCTCTATAGGAATCAAATTCAACTTTTTAATTTATCATATACTTTTGAAAATTCCAATAAACTTATATCTTTAAACCAATTCCAAAGCTTGACAGATTCTTCATCACCATTTTCTAGTCTATTAAAAATAATTTCTAGCAGTTTCTAACATATTTTCATCTGCACGGTATAGATTATTGAAGTCAACGTATAATTTTAGTAATTGATTAATAGGATCTGCATTAATTTGATCATCATTTCCCCATAACATGTATGCTGCAATTATTTTACCAAATTGAGTTCCATAATCTCCAAGATGGTTTACTCCAATTGTATTATAGCCTAAAATTTATAAATATTCTTTATAACATTTCCTATTAGGTACTTCTAATATGACCAATATGAAATGGCTTAGCTATATTAGTTGATGAATAATCCAATGACAATAGTTTTGTCTAAATTATTTTTGAAGAACCATAATCATATTTCCTTAAAATCATTTCAGAAATAACGTTACTAAAGTATTCTGTTGGTTTTATATTAATATATATGGTCCAACATTGCTTATTTTTAAAAGAAAACACTATCTTCAATATTGATTCTATTAACTAATTCTTGTGCTATAATATTTGGTGCCTTTCTTAGCTCTTTTGATAATTTAAAACAAGGGAAAAGAATAGTCTCCATTTCTGGATTTGGTTTTTCTATTAATTCTTTCAATTTCATCTTTACTTAAATTTATATCTAAGTTAAAATAGTATCTACTACTATATCTTTAAATTTTATCATAATTTACTCTATTTTAATTTTACAACTGTAGCATTTCATCATACCTTCATTTAATCTTTCCAAAGCTAAATGATTTAACTAATTTATGTAAAGAAATCTGTTATGTTATTTCTCTAAAAATACCATGTTCCTTTTTCCACTGAACTATTAGTTTACCTCATTTAAATTTGCAACACAAAGAATCATCTAAAAATTTATCAATTTCATAGACTGCAATCTCTCTGCATCATAACCTCTAACATCAATCTTAAGTTACTATACAAATTTATCACTTTTTATATCGTAGATTTTTTGAATAAGAAGTTTTCTCTTTAGATTTATCAATAATATTTTCTATTCTTATAATATCATTTATACTAGCGTTTGCTTTTAAAATTCCTATTTTAACCTGAACATTTCCGTTTTTATCCAGGTAAAGTTTGAATAAAAACCCATTTTCATTTAAAACTTAGAACTTTTAACTCTTCTCCTAACATTAGGAAGGTTCATTAGATATATTAGAATTAATATCATTTTAATAGATTTATTATGATTTATCAATTTTCTCCAATATTTCTTCTGAAATTTTCTTTTAATTTGTAGAGATTGTTCTTTTGATCTAGCTTTATTTATATGATTAATAGTTTCTCTAGCAATTTATCAGTTTCATTAATAAATTTTCCAATATATTCTTCTAATTTTTATTCTTTTTCTTTTTGACTATTAAATTTTTCTAAGTTTATTTTCGTATTCTTGCTTAGCTTTTATTAAAAATTTAATAATTCTCTTTGTTCTATAATAAGCTCTTCATATTCTTTACGTCTGTATCAACGTACTAACTAATTTATCAAAAGATAAATCATTATTGAAATAAATTTTTGCATTAATTATAAAGCTATCATCAAGCCCTAATGAAAATTTCAAATGCATTTGATTTTCCAGAAATTCAATTATTAATTTATAAGTGGGCTCTAATTTTCTACATTAAATTCCATTGCTCCATTTTGAATATTTTCAGTTGACATAGCATACATTTTTAATTGACTATAATGTGTGTTGTATTGTCCTGATATTTTTCTAAGAAATAATTTAATATAGAAATAGATGACCTGATCCTTCCTCTGGATCTGTTCCTGATCCTAGTTCATCAAAAGAATTAGAGAATTAGTCTTAGCGTTATTTATTATATCTACTATAGTTTTTCATGTGGGAGAGAAAGTACTTAGATTGTTCAATGCTTTGTTCATCTCCTATGTCTGCCAAATATCTCATCAAAAATAGCTACTTCAGAATTATCAAAACAACAAAGGAATCATTAAGCCAAATTGTGTAACCATTAATGTTTCCCAAAATACCAACAGTAAAGTAACAGTTTTCCTACCAGTGTCCAGGTCCAGTAATTACTAAAAGTGTTGGAAACTGTTCCAAAGACATATCCAATAGGAACAACCTTATCTTTATCCCTAAGAGGATGTTTTTGCTGACTTTAAAGAAATAATACCATTATCATTAATAATCAGCTTTATAGCTTCCATATCATATGCTAATTTACCTCTAGCAAAAATAAAATCAATGCTTGAAATAATTGATAAATTAGTAATTAATTGTGGTAGAATTTCATAAATTCTCTTTGAAAATTCTCTTAAAATTCTTTCGATTTCTTTTTCTTCTTCTATTTCTAATAAAATCATTATTTAAAGTCAATTACAAACATTGGTTCTATGAGAGACTGTTTGACCTGATGAAGATTGATCATGAACAATACCTCAAAAATTTTTAAAATTCACTTCTAACTGGTACTACATATCTACCATCTCTTAATGTATATATATTATCCATTAATTTTATCTGATGTTGAAATTAGTTGATTTAATCTATCTCTAATTAAGTCATTTTTGGACTTAATCATCCTTCTAATTCTTTTTAATTCATGACTTGCTTCATCTGAAATTTCTTCAGCTGAAATTATAGAAACTTCTAAATCTCTTTCTAATTGAGCATAAATATTTAATGAATTTAACAAGGAATAAATATTATTATACTCTATTGATTCTTCTGTAATTATATTCTTTAAAGACTTTGATGTATTAAGAAGTTTCCAAACTTCTAAAGTTTTAGTAATAAAAAGTGACCTAGCTCAATAAGTTTAAAGTCTTCATCTAAGTTATCTATATTAGAAATACCTGGTAACCTATGTTTTATAACAAATCTATAAAGCTTCATCAGTTTCATCTAATAATTTTTGAACTTCTGATAATTCTTTAGAAATATACAATTTTTATAACATTTTTCCTAATTATACTTTTTGAGAACGATCTAATAACATATTTATAATTTTATAAAATTCTAAAGTTTTTAAATGCTTTACTATTATTCATTATTATTCATTATCTCCATATTTTGTTAATATATTCATTCTTTAATTTTAGAATTTCATTTTGTAATTCTATTATTATTTCATTTTTGTTTTAATTGATAAAAATGTTCGTGAGATAATTTTTCTAAATTTTTCATATCTTTTTCAACTGGAACTTATTGTTTTCGTTAATATATTATTTTACTCATTTAATTCATTAATTGTTTCTTTTTAATTCTTCATTTTCTTTTTCTATGATTATTCTTTAAGGAATTCTTCTTGTATGGAAATTCACTATCTTCACTAATAAGTTAATCTCTTTCTTTCAGAATCAAAATAATCACTTGAGATGTTTAAAGCAACTAAAGTAGCAGCCATAGTAGAATTTAATAGTGAGTTGTCGAGATGTAATATTTCCTCATCAACAAAAATTTGCAATCTCTTCTACTTCAGCTCTAGTTTTTACCAATAATTGTATAAACGGTCCCCGCGATATTAACTTTAATCTTGTTAGTATCCATAATATTCTCCTAATTAAAATCTTAAATAAGCACCTAATTTTGATCTTTTAAATCTTTAAGTATACAGTCAATTATACTATTTATATCTTCATCAACTAAAGTTTTATCCTTAGATTGGAAAGTTAATTTATATGCCATTGATTTTTCCTTCATCAATTTGATTTTCCAGTATAGATATCAAATAGTTCAACATTTTTAATAAATCATTTGAATTTATTTCTATTATTTTTCTCAACAGTACTCACTATCAGTTGTTTTATCAACTATTATAGCCAAATCTCTTTTAACTGCAGGATAGTTTGATTAAAGGTTCATAAATTTTTATTAAACTTGATTTTTCTCTTAGCTTTTCTATATCAATTTCGCAAGCAAAAATATAATTGAAAAATTTTACAAACTTCATGATATCTTGACCTATTTCTCCAAGTTTTTCACCATCTACTAATATATCTACAAACTCCAGAGGTGAAAAATATTCTATTACACTATTCTTCTACAAATTCAAAAGTTTTTATATTTAAACTATTGAATAAATTAAATATAATATCTTTAATATAGTAAAAATCATATTTTTCCGTAAGAACTTATAACAATTTTTCATTTCTAATGGAACTTTTTCACCGTTAATAGCGTGGAAAGTATTACCTAATTCATAAATTAGCAAATCTTCATTTTTTATAATTTAAATTTTTGATAAACATCAAAAATATTTGGTAGTAAAGACTTTCTCATTATGCTAAATTCTTCACCTAATGGGTTTAAAATTTTTAACTGTATTATTAGTATCCATTTTTGACTTAGAAATTATATTTCCACCAATAAATGAATAAGTAGTACTTTCATATAATCCTAAATTTAATAAAATACTTTTTACTTTATCTTCAAAAACTCTCTTCTTGCTTTTTCTACCTATTGTATTTTGGGCCTAAAATAGGCGTAGGATTAAGATTAGAATAGCCATATAGTCTACCTATTTCTTCAACAATATCTTCTTTAATTGACAAATCTGTTCTAAAATAAGGTATATAACAAATAATGATATTATTCTTTTTCTTCAGTTTTAATTTCTAATAAATTTAAGTAATTAATAACTCTGAATTATCTATTTCGACTCCTAATAATCTCTTTTACTAAAAATCGGATCAAATTCAATAATTGTTTCATTGTTTAATCCGTTTTTACATCAGATACAGATTGAATTTCGCATTTAACATATTTTTCAAGTAAATATAAAAATCTAGATAGTACATTCAAAGTATGTTCAGATGTTAAACCTTTTTCATATCTAATTGAAGCTTCAGATTTTAAACCTAATGAAGTAGATTTGATTGATTTTTGTAAAATAAGCAGACTCAATTAGTATGTTTTTGTATTAGAATCTATTTCAGAATTTTTAGCCCCATTACACCAGCTATTGCAATAGGTTTAACATCATCACAAATGAGCATATCATCACAGGATAGTACTCTTTTCAACGTCATCTAAAGTAACAACTTTTCTCCTTCAAAAGCATTTCTTATTGTAATATTTCCTTCTAATTTATCTAAATCAAATGCATGAAGCGGTTGACCTAATTCAAGCATTACAAAATTTGTTAAATCTACTATATTATTAATTGGTCTAATACCTGAGTTTAATAAATAATTTTTGAATCTTTCTATTTGATTCTTCAATTATTACATTTCTTATTATACTAGCTGAATATCTTTGACAATTTCGCTATGTATATTAATACTAAGTTTATTATTAATAAGATCTGTTAAATTTTTAAAGTTGATTTTTATTTAATTTCTTATTAAAACTAGCAGCTATTTCTCTTGCCATACCAACAATAGATAAGCAATCGGGTCTATTAGGCGTAATTTCAAATTCAACAACAGTATCATTTTAAGTCTAAAACTTCTCAATATCAGAGCCTAAAAATTAAATTATCATCAAAAATTCTTAATACTCCATCTTTATATTCTTTAGGGATTACTGAGTCAGGATAACCTAATTCTTTATAGCTACAGAACATCCTTGAGAAAAGTTCTCCACTAATTTTAGCTTCTTTAATTTTTTGTATTATCTGCTAGTGTTGAGTTTACCTTTTGCAACAGGAACATAATCAAATTGTTTTAAATTTTGAGCGCAGTTACAATTTGTACAATTTCATCTCCAATATCAACTTTCGTAATCCATAGTTTATTAGAGTTTTTCATGTCTATAAATATCTATAATTCTACCTACAACAATATTACTTATATTTGTACCTAGTTTTGCAATAGATTCAACATGAGATCCTGTTAAAAGTAACTTTATCACATATATCCATAATATCATTATCTATATCAATATATTCTTTTTGCCCAGTTAATTGGTAATAACATATAAGCCCCCTTAAAATTGTTCTAAAAATCTTTTATCATTATCATATAAAAGTCTAATATTATTAATTTTTATGTTTAACCATTGTAATTCTATCAATTCCCATGCCAAAAAGCAAATCCAGAATATTTTTAGAATCAATTCCACATGCTTCTAATACATTAGGGTGAACCATTCCACATCCTAGTAATTCCATACTCCAACCAGTTCCATTACATACTTTACATCCTTTACCTTTACAATTAAAAGCATGATACATCTACTTCTGCTAGGTTCAGTAAATGGAAAAATAATGCAGTCTATATCTAGTTTGCATATCTTCTAAAAATTCTTTAATAAAAAGTATTAAGTGTTTCAATTAAATTACTCATATTTATATTTTCATCTACTACAAGTCCTTCAATTTGATGAAACATCGGAGAATGAGTATCATCTACCTCATCAAATCTAAATGTTCTTCCAGCAGAAACCATTTTTAATAGGGTGGTTTTTGTTGATAACATAGTTCTAATTTGAACAGGGAAGTGTGAGTTCTTAATAATAAATCTTTATCAATATAAAATGTATCTGACATCTCTCTTGAAGGATGATCCATTGGAGAGTTTAATTTGTCAAAATTATTTTTCTACCGTTTCGATTTCTGGTCCATCAATAATAGAAAAACCATAGAAATAAAAAGTTTTCAAGCTCTTCCATTGTTTGGTTAAGAGGATGTCTATGACCCATATCTATAAATTTTTGTTGATTGTCACATCTATAGTTTCTTGTTTAATTCTTTTTCAAGTTCTTTTTATTGAAAAATTCTATTTTATCATTAATCTTATTTTTCAATTTCTGTTTTAGTTTGATTAATAAGTTCCCCAATTTTTGGTCTTTCTTCTTTTTGAAACATTTGCCATATTTCTTAAAAATACTTGTAAATTCACCTTTTTACCCAAATATTTTTATTCTAATTTCTTCTAATGTATTTTTATCAGAATCTTTTATTTCACTTAAAATCTTTTAAATTACTAATTAATTCTCTCATGTCTTTCTCCTATTTAAGATTATATATATAATAGTAGCCTTCTCCCACTTAGTTTTGAGATATATGTTACATCACCTTTATTAATTTTTCACGTAATCTTCGGATATGTACATCTATTTTTCTATAGTCGCTTAACTATGTTCTTCTTTCCATACTATTTTTGCTATATCTTCTCTACTAAATATTTTTCTGGGTTAATAGCCATTATATACAAAATATCGAACTCTTTTCCAGTTAAATCTACTTCTTCACCTTTTTTAGCTTTACTGTCCTTCCAACAATATTAAACTCTAAATCATCCAACAAAATATTAAATTATCTATATCTGTTCTCCTTTTGACCAAATCTTCTCATTATTGCTACGAATCCTTGCTTTTAATTCAAGAATATTAAATGGATAAATTAAGTAATCATCAGCATCATACTCAAAAATTAAAATTTTTGCATATCATCTTTTTAATGTTGTTGTTATGATTGTTGGTACATCACAAAATTCATTTAATTTTTCTTTTCAAATCTAACGCAGTACCATCTTTAAAATTCATATCCATGATTATAATGTCAAAATTTTTCTGATCAGCCAAAATTATAGTATCTTCAATATTATTGGCTGTTGTAATTTCATAATTTTTCATCTTCTAACATTAGTACATCAAGTCATTAATTTGTGGAATCAATAGGTAAAAAGCCATTAATATTTTTAATTTCATAAAACAACTCCTATTTTACTAATATTCTCTCGTTATCTTTTCTTAAAGTTATTTTTCTTTATCTAAGAATTCAAAGTAATTCCATTGTTGATTTTCTGTTTGAATTAAAGTAAATCTCTAGCATCTGAAACGAAATCGATCCATTATTTACAATAAATTCTTTTTATCTTATTTAGCAGCTAAATCATAGTTTGTTTTTAGTATATAACCAGAGTCTAATTTTATTACCTCTTTATTACTTATTAAATATAAAATTAGTTCTTTAAAAGTGTTCTATAGATATATCAATTTTAAAATCTTCAAAATTGATTATAGAAAACTTATCAGAATTGAATGTATTCTTTATAGATTCAATTCTTTTATAATCTAAGTCATCAAGTGAAATTTTAAAATCTAATAAAGAAACATATTCATCGGATACATTAAATTTATCAGATATTAAATAGTTTATAAATTCATTTTTTTATTTTACCATTTAGTGTATCAAAAACTTAGATTTCAAAGTTTCTTTAGATACACCTATTCTCTTTGGAAATTTCTTTGTGAAATTCTCCAATAAATAAAAGTAATTTTTATTAATTAAATTATTCATAGAAATTTTTAGAAATAATTAATCTATCCGGACCATTTCCAAAAGAAATAATTTCTTTTTCTGAAATTAAATCATTAATAAGATTTGTGATATTTTCAGAAGAATCAGAAAATAAACTATAATAATTTTTCGGAGTAAAAATTATTACTAAATCTATCTATATAATTATAAATATACTCCTTAAAGGTACAATTATCAAGTTGTTTAATTTTTATCAATATCATTAGAATTATATCTTTTTCTTAGTAGCGTTAGAGTCAATAATATACCCTCCACCTATAGTATATAGAGGAGAAAAAGTCTAAGGATGAACTTATCATTTCTTTTTACTGATTATTGGCTCTTCTAATCTTAATTGAATTATATATTCTTTATTAGATTCTAATTCCTCGTCTTCTAATAAAATTGCTCTACATAAAAACCTCATTTGATCCTATATATGGATGAAATCTAGTTCTATTAGTTATTGCAAAAAGGCAAATTTACAGTTTTCAATTTAATATCTATAATACTACTTTCAGTAAAAAGTATTATTTGGAACCAATACAGAGCCTTTTTGGGACGTCTTCTTTTACATTTGCTAAATTTATAGCAACACGTTGTCCTGCAAAAGCTGCATGTAACATTACTATCATGAACTCTGTAAATTTCTAACTTTTGTTAATTTGTTTTCAGGATAAATTAAAAGTTCATCATCTATTTTTGAAAGTTCCTGAAATTAAGGTTCCTGTAACTACAGTACCAAATCCAGTAATTGAAAAGATCTATCTACATATAGTCTTGGATTTTGAATTTTAAATCTTTTTCGGGTAAAGTATCAACAATTCTAATTATTTCGTTTTTAAAATATCAATACCTGTTTTTCAGTTGAGGATATTTCAATTATTCTTGCATCTTCTAAGAAAGTTCCTTTAACTTCGTCAGAAATATCCAATTTAAAGTTCAATCCAATCTTTTATCTACTAAATCACACTTTGTTAACGCGGATTATACCATTTTTATTCCGATTAAATTTAAAAATATCTAAATGTTCTTTTGTTTTGTAGCCATGATTCCTTCATCAGCAGCTACTACTAATATGATAATATCCATACTACAAACACCAAGTATATTTTTATAAATTTTTCATGTCCAGGAACATCAATAATACCAACCCTCAAATCATCATTTAAGTCAAAATGAGTAAAACCCTAGCTCGATTGATATTCCCCTACTTTTGTTCTTCTTTAGTCTATCAGTATTTCTGCCAGTTATTGCTTTTAATTAATGTTGTTTTTCCATGATCAATATGACCAGCAGTTCCAACGATAATATATATTATCCATACTATTCTCCTATTAAAGATTCAATTGCTTCTTTAATTATATAAAATTCATTCTCAAAAATTGTTCTAACATCTAAAAATTAAGTTACCTTTATAAATTCTAGCAATAATTGGAATTTTTATAACCTCTTAGTTTTTGTTCCAATTCATTTTCTGTATAAGATTTAGATATTATTTTTTTATTGCTTTTGAAGGTAATTTTGAGTTGGTAGTGAACCTGCACCAACTTCTGAATTAATATTAATAATTTCAAATTCAAATTCTGAACTTTTTACTAATATATTCAATTAGTTTTTCTGCTTTTTCATTAAGTTTTTCTATACTTATAGTTAGCATATTTTAAAGTGGGTATCTTTGATACCGCAACTTCTTCATCAATATAAGAAAACACAGATTCTAGTGCAGAAAGAGTAGTTATCTACTCTAATGCTCTTCTTACACTAGTTCTTTTTCATTTTTGAATATATTCTTTTTCCAACAATAAACCAGCCTGTACTCCACCTGAAGTTTATCACCATAAAACTTACAATATCTACCCCATTTTTGATGCATTCTTGAACTGTAGGTTCATGACATAACCATATTTAGATAAATCTATTAAAAACTCCTGAACCCTAAATCTTCTATTATTGGAATATTATATTTTTCTTTCAATTCATTTAACTCAAAAAGAAGATGCCGATTCAGTAAAGCTCTAAGATTTTTAAAAATTGCTTTGATGAACTTTAAAGAATGCTGATGTATTTTCATCTATTGCATTTTCATAATCACTAAGATGTGTTTTATTTGTAGTTCCAATCTCTTTAAGTTCAGCTCCACTTTCTCTACATACATCAGGGTATTCTAAATGATCCACCTATTTCAACTAATTCACTTCTACTAGTAATTACATTCTTTCCTTTTGCCATTGTAGATAAAATTAACATTACAGCCGCAGCATTATTATTTACAACAATGCAGTCTTCTGCTCCAGTAATTTTCTTTAATAATATTTGTTAAATGAGAATATCTAGAGCCTCTTTCACCTTTTTCTAAATCATATTCAAGATTGGAGTATCCGATTGATACATTCTTAATATTTTCGAATATTTCCTCATTTTAATACAGATCTTCCCTAGATTCGTATGAATAACTCACATCAGAAGTATTAATTACTTTTTCTTAAATTTAATATATTTTTATTATATACATTTTCTCAATACTACTTACTAAATTTTTTTAATATAATTAGTTATTGAATTTTTCGTCATAACCACTTGAAATTTTATTTCTAATATTATCTAGCTCTTCATGGATCTGACTCCATAACTAAATTTTTAGAATTACTTTTTAATAGTTTATTAATTACATCATTTTCTAAAGTTGATCAACTTTAGGTATCATTTTTGTACAAATTCTAAATATCCATTATTTAATAGTCAAATATTTTTCAGATTTTTCTACTACTCTTCCTATTACAGCAAATCTAGTAGGTATTTCCTTCAATTTTTCTAATATATCTTCTACTTCATTTTTCAGGAACAGTTATAAGTAATCCACCGAGTTTCTGGATTAAACATTACATTTAGTAAAGATTCATCGATTTCATTTTCTAAAAATATAGTTATTTCCCAACAAATTTTTATTATCATAGCATCCTTTAGGAATTAATCCCATATTTGCATAATCTAAGGCGCCATTTAAAAATAGGGCATATTAGAACTATCTAGTTCAAATGTAGTATTTGATCCCTTTTGCCATTTTCGTAACAGTGTCCCATTAAACCAAATCCTGTTATATCTGTACATGAATTTATTGTATTATTTTCTACTGCTCTTTTTGCATATTTATTTAGTGTTTCCATTGTATGAGTTGCATCTGCTATTTCTTCGCTTGTTGCTATTCCACCCTTTATAGCTGTATTTATAACACCAAGTCCAATAGGTTTAGTTATAATTAGAACATCACCTACTCTAGCAGATGAATTTTTCCAAACCTTTTTAGGATGAACAAAACCGGAAACACTTAATCCATATTTTGGTTCATCATCTTGCACAGTATGTCCACCTATAAGTAAACATTCTGCTTCTTTCATTTTTTCTAGTCCACCTCTAAGTATTTCAGTTAATACTTTTGGCGGTAAACAATTTGGAAAACATACTATATTCATAGCCATAGTTGGTTCTCCTCCCATAGCATAAACATCTGATAGAGAATTAGTAGCAGCTATTTTTCCAAAGGTAAAAGGATCATCTACTATTGGAGTAAAAAAGTCTAACGTTTCAATTAAAGCTAGTTCATCATTGATTCTATATACTGCAGCATCATCAGAAGTTTCAATTCCAACTAGTAAATCTTCACTTCTAGAAGTTCTATTATCTAAACCAGATAAAACCTCGTCCAGAATATCTGGACCCCTACTTTAGCAGCTCATCCAGACGTTTTGCATATGATGTTAATTTTTATATCTTTTTAAATCAATATTTTTCATATAATCTCCTATTCTACTGTAATGTCATTTTTATTTTTCAAAAGTCCTATTCCAGAAACTTTTGTAATATCTTCAATTTTTGTAAATTTATGTTTTTCCTATATTCAATTATAAGTTTTTGCCTTATTTTCGCCTATTCCTGGTAATTTGCAAAGTTCTTCTTTACTTGCTGTATTAATATTTACTAACTTATTATTAGAATTAGAATTATTTAAACTATTAATAGATTCAGAATGTGATTCACCTTTTTATAGATATGTATTTTTCATTTCATCTAGTTAATTTAATAGCTAAATTAATTTTTGATTTATCTGCATCGACAGTTAATCCACCAGCTGCACGAATTGCATCATCAATTCTATCCCCGTTAAACATTTTATATAATCCTGGATTATTCACTTCTCCCATCAATATGTATAAAAATTTCTGAACTCGTATTACTTTTTATCACTAGGCTCATCATCATTTTTAGTTTTATTCTCAAATTTAGTTGATTGTATATCTTCTTTATTATAATTTTTGAAGCAAAAATTTATAACCAAATCAAAGTACTGATAATCCCAAAAACAAACTAACAATCAAAATTATATCTTTTATTCTTCATAATAATACACCTCAATTATTGCATTTACGAAATAAGATACAGTTTAATTATATCATATTATTACATCTAATATTATAGGAATAAACTTAATATATTAAAATAATTTAATATATAAAAATGAGATGTAAATACATCTCATTAAATAATTAGTAATTTAAAACTCACATAACCCAACAGTTCTTGGGAAAGGTAATACATCTCTAATATTTTGCATTCCTATTAAATACATAAGCATTCTTTCAAATCCTAATCCATAACCACCATGCTTAGTACCGCCGAATCTTCTTAAATCTAAATACCAAGAATAATCTTCAATACTCATATTTGAATCTATCATTTTGTTCTAATACTTCCAATCTTTCTTCTCTTTGGCTTCCACCAATTAGTTGCCTTATACCTGGAACTAACATGTCTGTTGCTGCAACAGTCTTATTATCATCATTAAGTCCTCATATAAAAAGCTTTAATTTTCTTTAGGATAATCAGTTACAGGCCCTTTTACACTTTTTCACAAATATATCTTTCATGTTCTGTTTTTCAAATCTACTCCCCATTCAACAGGATATTTGAAATTTTCTTTTTGAAGATTGTAATATGTTAATCGCTTCAGTATAAGTCATAACTTTAAATTTTGAGTTTACGACTGAATTTAATCTTTCAATCAATTCATTATCTATAAAATCATTAAAGAATTTCATTTCATCAGCAGCATTTTCTAAAAACAAATTTTATTATATATTTTACCATTTCTTCCGATAAATTAATTACATCTATTAAATCTGCAAATGCTATTTCTGGTTCAATCATCCAAAAAACTCGGCTGCATGTCTTGTTGTATTAGAATTTTTCTGCTCTAAATGTTGGACCAAAAGTATATATATATTTCTAAATGCCATAGCAAAAGCTTCACCCTCTAATTGTCCACTTTACAGTTAAATTAGTTGATTTTTGAGAAAAATCTTGTGTAAAATCTACTTCTCCACTTTTTAGTTCTAGGTAAATTATTAATATCTAAACTTGTTACCCTAAACATTTCTCCAGCTCCTTCAGCATCACTTGAAGTAATAATTGGTGTGTGAGTATATACAAACCTTTTTCAAAGAAGAATTTATGAATAGCATAACTTGAAAAATTGATCTTACTCTATAAAACTGCATTAAATGTATTTGTTCTAGGTCTTAAATGTTGAATTGTTCTTAAAAATTCAAATGTATGCCTGAGTGGATATTTATCTGAGACTCCCCTTCAATAATAATTTCTGAGGCATTAATTTCAATATTTTTGCTTACCACCTAAAACTCTTTTAACTACTTTACCTTTTAACAATTATAGCAGATGGTAATAATAACTTTGAAACAGCTTGAAAAATTATCTAATTTTGACTCTACTACAATTTGTATACTTTTTAAATGTAGTACCATCATTTAGTTCAATAAAACCTATATTATTGTTAAAACGACTATTTTTATCCAACCTGCAACTTCTACTTCTGTATCAATAAAATTTTCTCGTTTATAAAAATATCTCTTTAATAGAAACATATTATTTATCCTCCAATTTATCATAAAAATTCTTTCTCATATCCAATATTTTTAGGATTATAAAATTTTAAATTCTTAATTTTTCATAGCAAGTACTCTTGACCTGTAATCATATCTTCAAAATCGTGAGGGTATTTGTATTCCTCTTTCAGTTTTGAAATAGTTATTGAGCTTTTAAAAATCAGGGACTTCTTCCAATCCGTTTTTCTTTTAACAAATTTCATTGCTCTATTTATAGCTAAATATGAAGGTACTTTTATCACTACAAGCTAAATAGATAGTACATTTGTGATAAAATAATTCTAGCTTCAGGCATACCTATTTTTCTAACAGACTCAGCACATGAATTTGCTAAAACTAATGCATTTTGGTTGCATTTCCAATATCCTCAGACGCAAAAATAATCATTCGTCTTGCTATAAAGTTAATATCTTCACCAGATATTAACATTGATGCTAAAGTAATATATTACAGCATCTGGATCTCCAATTCTCATAGACTTTATAAAAAGCAGAAATAAAGTTATAATGTTTATCTGAATTTTATCATAGTATATTTTTTTACTTTATCAAAAATTGTTTTTATTAGATTTTTCTGAAATAATTTTTCATCTGATTCTATATTATCTCACTATTAGTTCTAGATAATTTAAAGCTGATCTTGCGTCTCCATTTGATAATTTTATCAAGTATTGTATACCATCTTCAGTATAACTTATTTTTAGTTTTAATTATTTCATCATTTAAAATAGCATTATCAATTATATTTTTAAATTTTCAAAAACTTAAAGATTGAAGTTCAAAAACAACTATTCTTGATAACAAAAGCACTATTTACTTCGTATGCAGGATTTTCAGTTGTAGCACCAATAAATATTATATCGCCATTTTCCAACATATTCAAGTAAAAATCCTGTTGTAGTTTATTAAATCTATGAATTTCATCTATAAATAATATAGTTCTTTTATTATACATTGATAAGTTATCTTTTTGCAAGTTCTATAATTTCTTTAATTTCTTTTGTACCTGAAGTTACAGTAGAAATTTTTAACATTATCACTATTACTTGATATTATATTGGCAAGAGAAGTTTTACCAGAACCTGGTGGTCCATATAATATCATAGATGAGTATTTGATATTTTTATCATGTTTTTAGAACAGAATTATTTTTAATTATATTATCTTGACCTACAAAAATTTAAGTCTTTTAGGTCTCATTCTCTCAGCTAATGGTTTTTGATAACTTAGAAAAATAAATTGTAATTTACTTTTGAATAAATCCATATTTTCTCTTTTCTATAAAATTAGTACCTCGAAAACGAGGTACTAAATTTTTTAATATTTCTTTAATTCTTTTTACTTTTGAAGCTTTACCAACTCTATCTCTTAAGTAGAATAATTTAGCACGTCTAACTTTACCACGTCTAATTACTTTTTAGCTTTTCAATTCTTGGAGAGTGAATTGGGAATGTTCTTTCAACTCCAACTCCTTGTAATACTCTTCTTACTGTAAAAGTAGCTCTTGATCCTTTTTCCTTGAATTTTTAATTACAGTTCCTTCAAAAGCTTGAACTCTTTCTCTATTTCCTTCTTTGATTTTATATCCGATAACAACAGTATCTCCAACATTAAAATCAAATTTTTCTTGTCTTAATTGTTCATTTTCAATTTGTTTTATTATATCCACAACAATTCCTCCTAGTATCAATGTTCTTAATTTATTTCTATAAACCAGAGGAACATCCTATTTATTTTTAAAATATACTTTTCATATAAGTCAGGTCTCTTTTGTATTCTAATTGAAGACTCTATTCTCCACTTTTCAATTTCTTTATGATTACCACTAAAGTAAAACATCTGGAAACTTCTAAAACCGTTAAAATTTCTAGGGCCTTGTAAAAACATCATACTGTAATAAATTATTATAATGTGAATCTATATTGCACTCTCGAGATTTCCTAATACACCATCTATCATTCTACAAACGGCATCCATTAGTAGTAATGCAGGAATTTCTCCTCCTGTAACACACATAATCGCCGACAGAAATTTCTTCATCAACATAATTATTTATAACTCTTGAATCAATACCTTCTATAATGTCCACATAAAAGTATTAAGTGTTCAATATTGGATAATTCTTTACATGAGTTAAAAACTTCTCCTTGTGGAGAAAAGAAATATAACTTTTTGAAGTATCAGTTTTACTAAAATTTATAGCATCAAAAACAGGTTGAACAGCCATCAACATACCAGCTCCACCACCATAGATTTCATCATCAACTTTATATGTTTGTCTTTAGAAAAATCTCTAATATTTAAAACTTCTAGTTCAAAATACCTTTTTCTATAGCTTTTCCTAAAACTCCATAATTTTTATTGAATTAATAAAATCTGGGAATAATGTTAAAATTGTAATTTTAGTCATTTAATATACCATCTATTATATTTACCTTCATTATAGATTTATCTAAATCAACTTCTTTTACAAACTCTTTAACTGCTGGAATATATATGCTTTTTACCTTTGTACTCAATATCATAAACATCATTTTGCTAAAGTTGTTAATACATCTTTAATTTGACCTATAAACTTTCCATTTTGATCAAAAACATTTTATTCCAATTAATTTATAAATATAAAACTCATCATCTGGAAGCTCTAACAAATCGGATTCCTCAATAAAAAGTCCTTTATTTTTAAATTCTAGTACTTGGTTTATATTATCATATTCGTTAAATGTTAACAAAGCTAATTCAGAAGTTAATTTTCCGAACTGACTTAATAGTAACTTCAATATTTTTATCTATATAAAACTTACAGTTAGCATTAAATCTATTAATATCAGATGTTAATGAATAAATTTTTACAGTTCCTTTTTATTCCATGAACATTTATGATTTTTGCAACTTCAATAAATTCCATAATACTAATTAATTTCTACTATTACCTTTTTACCTAACTTCATTGCAGAAGATCCTACAATGGTTCTTATAGCTTTAGCAATTTTTCCTTGTTTGCCTATAATCTTTCCAATATCATTTTCTATCTGTCTTTAATAAAAATCTTTACTAAATCTCCATCTTCTTTCAGTTGTTATAACTAAATTATCTGGATTATCTACTAAAGACTTTACCATAAATTCAACTAATTCTTTCCATATATACTTTCCTTTATTTATTTTCAGAATATATATTATTATTTTTAAATAATCTATTTACAGTATCAGTAGGTTTTGCACCATTCTTAATCCAAGTATTAACTTTTTCAGCGTCAACTTTAATTTCTTTGGAATTCTGTTAATGGATTATAGTATCCAATTTCCTCGATAAATTTACCATCTCTAGGTGCTCTTGAATCAGCAACTTTAACTATTCTATAAAATGGTTTTTCTTTGAACCCATTCTTTTTAATCTGATTTTAACTGCCATATTGTCCTCCTTAAAATTTATTTAAAGGTAAACTGAATTTTTCCTTTTTCTTAGCTCCTTTTAGTCATTTCTTGCATTTTTCATCATTTTTTATCTATCTTTAAATTGTTTTTAAATAACTTATTAAGATTTGTAATACTCGTTCCAGAACCTTTTATAATTCTTTGTTTTCTAGAGTTATCAATTATATCTGGATTTTCTCTTTCTTTTTAGTCATTGATAAAAATCATAGCTTCTATTTTATCAAGTTCTTTCTCGTCGATATATAATATCTTTAGCATTTTGAATTAACACCTGGCATCATAGATAACAAGTCTTGTAATGGACCCATATTTCTAACTTGTTGCATCTGATTCATCATCTAAAAGTAAAACTTTGTTTTCTTATTTTTCTTCAAGTTCTTTAGTTTGTTTTTAAATCAAATTGTTTTTGAACTTTATCAATGACAGATAAAATATCTCCCATTCCTAAAATTCTTGATGCCATCTCTATCTGGATAAAATTGCTCTAAATCATCAAGCTTTTTCACCTACACCTATAAAATTTAATTGGCTTTACTGAAAGTTATTGCTTTTAATGGATAATGCAGCTCCACCTCCTCGCATCACCATCACTCTAATTTTGTCATTATAACGCCAGTAATGTCTAGTTCATTATTAAAACTTTCTGCTACATGCTAACAGCATCCTGACCTGTCATAGAATCTACTACTAATAGAATTTCAATTGGTTTAACAGATGATTTAATGGATTTTAATTCATCCATTAATACATCATCAATGTGTAATCTACCAGCAGTATCTAATATAACTATATCTTTTAGAATTTGAATTTGCAAATTTTATTGATTCATTTGCTATTTTTGTAACATCTTTACAATCTTCTATTGTAAAAACAGGAACATCTACTGATTTTCCTACAACTTGTAATTGTTTTATTGCTGCAGGTCTGTATACATCACATGCAACAAGAAGAGGCTTTTTATTTTGTTTTAAAAAATGTCTTGCAAGTTTTCCTGCATGAGTCGTTTTTCCGGCCCCCTGTAAACCACAAAGCATAATAACAGTTGGAGGATTAGAATCTATTTGAATCTTCTCTTCCTTTTTCCCATAAGTGCTGTCAAGTTCTTCATTAACAATTTTTATAACTTGTTGCGCTGGAGTTAAACTCTCCCTAACTTCTTTACCAATTGAACGTTCTTTTACATTACTTATAAATTGTTTAACTACTTTGAAATTTACATCAGATTCTAAAAGTGCAAGTTTAACCTCTCTCATAGCAAGATCAACATCTTTTTCAGAAAGTTTACCCTTACCTCTTAGTTTACTTAATGCTCCTTGAAGCTTTTTCAGATAAATTCTCAAATATCATTCCTACCACTTCCTATAAGTCATTTTTCAATTATTTCTTTATTTTTATTTTGAATAATATCTAGAATATTAATTAAAAGTAGAATTATCTTTATTTGAATTTTTCAATTAATTGATTAATTTCTTTTAAATTTTTATTAATTTTTCAAATTTAGAAATCAATTTTAATTCTTCTTCATAGAATCTCAATTTTTCTGCTCTACTTAAAAATATCTGATATACCTTGTTTAGAAATTCCATTTATTTCAGCAATTTCTCTAAGTGATAAATCTTCATTACAGTGCTGATCGACAACATTATACTGTTTGTCGCTAAGTAGTTTACCATAATAATCAAATAGAACGAGCAATTTCAACTATTTTTCCATAATCACCTCTTAAATGGAGTCAAGTCTTGACCATAATATTATACCATTAAATAAAGATTTGTCAATAGTTTTTGTATTCATTAACGTTTAAAGAAACGTTAATTTTTAAATTATCTAAAAAATCGACATTTCTACAAAATCTTGATCATTATAATCTTGTAAGTCATCTATTCTTTCTCCTATACCAATTTGTTTAATAGGTATTCCATTTCCAATTGTATTGTAAAATACTACTCCACCCTTTGCAGTACCATCCAACTTTGTTAAAATTACACTATCTATATTTGCAGTATCTCTAAATTCTTTTGCTTGTACAATTGCATTTTTGACCTGTAGTAGCATCTAAAACTAAGGTTATTTCTTTTATTTGCTTCAGGAAATTCTCTATCAATTATTCTAGTAATTTTATTTAATTCATTCATTAAATTCTTTTTGTGTGTGAAGTCTACCAGCAGTATCACATATTAAAACGTCAATATTTTTACTCTTAGCGCTTTGAATTCCATCATAAACTACAGATGCGGGATCTGCACCTTCTTCATTTGTAATAATTGGAACATTAGATCTATTAGCCCATTCCATAAGTTGTTCTGTTGCAGCGGCTCTAAATGTATCAGCAGCAACTAACATTACATTTTTACCTTGTGACTTAAATTTATTTGCTAATTTACCGATAGAAGTTGTTTTTCCAACTCCATTTACTCCAACAACTAGTATAATAGTTGGGATACCATCAGTAATATTAAAAATTATGATTTAATTCTTTTTCTTTCAATTTAAAATTCATTAGCTCTATTAATTTGTCTTTTTATTAATGAAGGTTCTTTAATTTTTCTTTTACAATATCTTTTTAAATCATCAATTAGTTCCATTGTAACTGTGCTCCTATATCAGCTGAAACTAAAAATATATTCTAATTCCTCAAATAACTCCTCATCAATTTTTGAAGACATAGAAAGTAAATTATCAATCTTACTTGATAAATTATTTCTAGTATTTGCTAATCCAGACTTTAATCTTTCAAAAAGCTCTGTTTTTCTATTGTTTCTTCAGTTTGTGTTTCTTCATTTTTCTTTCCAAAAATTAAACATATTATTTTTCCTCCTTATTAAAAGTCATAGAAACTATTTTACTAACTCCTTTTTGTTCCATAGTTACACCATAAAATCATATCAGCCATTTCCATTGTTGGCTTTCTATGAGTTATCATAATAAATTGAGTTTGTGTAAGATAATTTTTTAAATATTCTACATATCTAAGAATATTAGAATCATCCAAGAGCTGCATCAACCTCATCAAGAATACAAAATGGAGATGGTCGTGTTTCAAATATTGCAAAAAGTAATGCTACGGCAGTTAATGCTTTCTCCACCAGACATTAATGATAAAGTCTGCATTTTTTTGCCAACAGGTTTTGCAACTATATCTATTCCGCAATTTAATATATCATCACTATCAAGTTCAAGTCTTGCTTCTCCACCATTAAATAAAATTTTAAAAATACTTGAGAAATTCTCATTAATATTCTTAAATTCCAGTAATGAAAGTTTTTCTTCATTGTATTTTCAAGTTTTAAAGATAATTTATTTATATCTTCAATAGAATTTTTGTAAATCTATTTCTTGATTTTTGAAATTCTAATTCATTTTAACTTTTCAAATTCCTCAATAGAATCATAACTGAAAGATCCTAATTCTCTTAAATCTTCCTTTAATTGTTTTAGTTCATCCTTAGAAGCTTTCATTTTTATATAACTCCATTTTTCGCTAACTTTCATAATTAAATGAGTACTCCTCTGAGCCTATTTATTAAATTGGTAAATTGATCTTTTTAAATTTGAAAGTCTTAGTTCATATTTCTCTATATCTTTTTCTAAAATTATATATTTCTCATTTAACTCTGTGTATTTATTTGAAATATCCTCGTTTTTAAGTACTAATTTTTCTTTAAATTAGTATTATAATTAATAGAATTTGTTAGTTCATTTATTTTACTATCAAATTCAACAATCAAACTTTCTATTAGTTCAATTTCAGATAAATTAGTAATTAATTGACTGTTAGAAGATTCTAATTCATTTTCTTTTAAATTTAATTTTCTCTCTATTGAAACTTTATTTTCTAATAAAAATACTCTTTTGAATTATTTAATATATTTAAATCTCTTTCCACAGTATCAAGATTATTTAAAAATAAAAATTTCATTCTTTTCTAACTCAGAAATTTTATTTTTATATCACTAATTTCTAAATTTACTAAATTTATATTATCATTTTATAATTATAGAAATTATTAGATCAATAATTGTAATTTATTTTTCTTTTTCAGAGTTAAAAACTTGATGATTTTTCATTATAACCATTGATCTCTTCAATTCTTTTTAAAATATTTGAAATATAAATTTCGTTTTTATATATTACTTTTTGAACATCATCTATTTTTCAAATTATTACTTTCTTTATCGGAATTTATTAATAATAATTTTTCTCTAGTTTTTCTAAGTTATTAACCAAGTATCTATTATTTTAGTATTTTCTTTTAATGAAATTTCTAAACTATTTATTTCATATTGAGCATCATCTAATTGTTGTTTTCTCCTACTAATGAAAAAGAATTTTTATTTGATTTATATCCACCAGAAATAGAACCCCAACTATTAATAACATCACCATCTAACGTTACAATTCATATTTATTCTTATATTTTGTTGACAACTTAATGGCAATATCTAAATTTTTCATATATTATAGTATTTTGCATAAAAATAATTAATTATATTTCTAATATCGTCATTACTAGTAATTACAGTATTTGCAAATGATAGTATATCATTATCTTTAAGATTATTAAGCTCTTTTTAAATAAAATTTTTGAGATTGGAAAAAGATTAATTCTTCCTATTTTATTTTCTTTTATTTTTCAATAATAGCTTCTAAATCATTATGAACCACAACTCCTTGTAAATTTGAAGAAAGAACAGTGTCTATTGCCTTTTTTTATATTTATCTTCTACAGATATTAAGTCACCAAAGGGTTCCACATATCATATGTCTTTCTCTTTTTCACAAAGTTTAAATAAATCTTGTATTGATTTACTATATCCTTCATAATTTCTAATGTAATGTTTTAACATTAAAATTTCTTTATCTTTTAATGTAATTCTCACTGCTAATAGTAGAATTTTTACTTTTAAGTTTCTTAATTTCTTCTTCTAATTCATTTATACTTATAGTATATTTGTTTATCTTTAAACTTTTTATTATCTTGTTCTTTCAAATATGAATCTAAAGTATCTTATTTTTATATACTAAGTTTTTCAAGTTCTAGCTTTTCAATATTTAATTTTTATTTCCTCAATATTTTCTTCTATTTTCTTTTTATTGAATAAGATATTAACTCACTGGCTTTTTCAGTTTCCAAGTCGTTTATACTATTTTCAATATTTTTCTTTTCTATGAGTAAATTTTCAAAAATATTTGTCTTAAACTCTAGTTCTTCTACTTTATTAGATAACATATCTTTTAAATTATTCTTATCTTTTAGAAAAGAATATTTAATTTTTGATTTTTCATAAATTTGAGTATCTATTTCAGCAATTTCTGAATTAATTTTTCTAAATTAGATTTATACTCTTCTTTTATGTCTAAAAGATTGTTCATTATTTAACTTTATAAACTTATTTCTTTCTGTTTAAAAACATATTTACAATATCATTCTTTTGACTAGTAATTTTCATTTAACTCGTTTATATCTTTTTCTACTAAACTAGTTATATTATTAAGTTCTTCTTTAAGAGGAGCTATTTTTTATTTTTACATCATCTAATTCTTTACTAATATCAGAAAATTCCTCTTTACTAATTTTTAAAGTTTCTGTGAATTTATTAAAAATTACTATTTAAATAATTATATTCTTTATATGATATAGAAAATTCAGCCTTTTCAATATTTTTGTAATAAAGTTATACCAGTTTTGCTTTTATTGATTGCCCTTTTAAAAAGTGAATCTATTTTCATTTTGAATTATTATATCTCTAAGTCTTGTTAAATTCTCCTTAGCTTTGAATAATTTTTTTGAGACTCATTTTTCTGATATTTAATCTTAGATATACCAGAAGCTTCTTCAAAAATTGCACGTCTATCTTCTGATTTCCCATTAATAATTTCTTCTATACGCCCTTGACCCTATAATAGAATAACCTTCTCTACCAATTCCAGTATCTAAGAATAATTCTCGAACTTCTTTTAATCTAACATTAGATTTGTTTATAAAATAATCACTTTCTCCTGTTCTATATAATTTTTCTAGCTATTGTTACCTCTTTAAAAATCTATTGGAATAATATTATCAGAGTTATCAAAGTTATACTAACAGTTGAGTAATTTTTGATTTTTATGATCTGTTCCGGAAAAATAACATCTTCCATTTTACTTCCCCTTAAAGTCTTAGCACTTTGTTCACCTAAAACCCATCTAACAGCATCAGCAACATTACTTTTTTTCGCTTCCATTTGGTCCAATAATAGCAGTAATATTTGTCTCAAAATCAAGTTTAATCTTATCAGCAAAATGATTTAAAACCATTTATTTCTAATACTTTTTAAGTCTCATTAATTCTCCTTAAAATAATATTATTAAAAATAATCTATATAATCATTAATATTTACTATGTTATCATTCATTTTTAAAATCTTCTTATCTAAATTATGTGTTTTTATATCTATATTAATATTATATTTTTTCTTTAAAAATATTTTTACATTTGATTTTTATTTCCAATAATTTTGAAATTTCACTATTATAACACTCAATTTTACATGTATTTTTATGTTATATACACAAATAAATTTTTCTATTATATCTTTATAAATTGATGATTCAACTAATTCACGAAACGCTGGATGATATGGTCCCACAACTATATCACCGTCTTCTGAAATATTATCCTACTTTGTAATCCAAGTCTTATAATTGGTATTTTATAATATTCAAATAAAATATAAACATATTTACACAAATAAATAGAATCTTCAAGACTCATTGGTTTATATTTTTTAAATAATAAAAGTCTTTCCAATTCTGTATCTTTAATGGTAAGTGTAGGATAAACTCTTACAAAATTAGGTTTAATTTTTTACACAACTCAAAATGCGGTATTAAAGCACTGTTTCAAATGTATCTCCATAAAGGCCTACCATCATTTGTAAACCTAATTTAATATCATATTTACTATTAATGAAGATGATTCATATACACAGTCTACATTATGAGCCTCTATTATTTAAATCTAAAGTACACTTAGTCATAGATTGGACGCCTAAATTCAATCGTGTTAACATTATATTGTTTTTAAAACTTCTAGAATTTCTTTTATTTATATAATCAGGTCTAGTAGATATTCCGATTGAATTAATTATTCCTCTATCTATATAATGTTTAGCTATTTCTAAATATCGAATCATCAGATTTTTTATGTATTCCAGTAAAAACTTCATAAAAAGCAATTTCTATTGGAATTGACTTTCATTTTAAAATATTGGATATATTTTTCTATATTATTTTTCATTTCATTTTCATCAGAACATCAACAAAAATCCGTTATTTTCTTTGATTACAAAATACAGTCATGAGGACATCCCTATGTGGAACAAAAATTGGTATAATGTTACATTTATTCACTCATAGCTCCTGCTTTTAATAGAAAGCATCTCTAGCAGCCTGTTGTTCTGCCTGCTTTTTATTTTTCCAGTTCCATATCCGGATATAATATCATCAATGCTTACACATATCAAATTCTTTATCATGATCTGGTCCTCTTTTCAGCGATTAATGTGTATAATATTTTTAGTTGAAGAGCCCTTTGTGAAAATATTCTTGTAAATAACTTTTATAATCTTTATAAAAAATATTTTTGTTGATTCTATAAACTACAGTGTCAAAAGAAAAATTTATTTGCAATTTCAGTTATAATTTCCATACCTCCGTCAAGATATAATGCGCCAGCGCTCAAAATGTATCTGCTAATATACTATTTCTATCTCTTCCACCAAAACTATCTTCACCTTTACCTAATAGAGATGATTTTCCTAAATTGAAAATCTAGCAAGGGCATATGAAAAGATTCTTCACATACAATTTTACTTCTTATGTTAACGTACCCCTCATCCGAATCAGGAAATTGACTGTATAATTCTACACTAATAACAAATCCTAAAAACTACGTCTCCTAAAAATTCAAGCTCTCATTTGAGTTTTTAACGTCCTATATTCAGTTTTAAATAAGATCTATGAACAAATGCCAAATTCAATAATTCTAAATCTATAAATTGATATCCGGGCACTCCCAGTAACTCCTTCTAGTAATTTTATTCTTTCTTTAGTAATCATTGTAATCCTCTTTAGATATTTTTCTATATAATCTACTCAAGTCTCTGTGATGTTACAATTGAACGAATAGTTTCTTCATCTAATTCTAAGTTATATTCTATCTTCAATATCCATAATAACACTTAATGCTTTTATAGAATCAGCTTATAAATCTTCTCTAAAATTTAGTATCTAAATTAATTTCTTCCTTAAACTGAATTTTGCAGAAACTCCTTAACTTTTTCTCAAAAACCATTATTATTCTCCTCTCTCAATTTCTTTTGCAATTTTGAATTAATATCTTATAAAATCAACCATTGAAACTATACCTGAAACAATGCTTTTCATCACTACCATCGTCGTCCTATAAAACTCACTTTTTAATCCTAACATTGGACATGTCATCATTCTTATATGTCTAATGTTTTTAATTTTTCATTGGTGATTTTATTAATAGTCCTCCAATTTTACCAATAAATGATGACATTAAGGTTTTTCGATGTTTTCTAAAAATGAATTTTGCTGAACCCCTCAATTGTTTTTAAGTAGTACATTTCCATGAAATCCATCACAACAACTACATCAACATCTCCGTTAAAAAATATCTCTAGATCTCAATATTTTCACAAAATTCAGCGTTTCTTTTCAAAGCGGCGTCGTTTCTTTGTGTAAAACTTTTTGTTCCTTTTCCATTCTCACTCTCAATATTTAATAAAAGCCACTTTTAGGACTTAATTTGTTAAGTTTCTCTAGCATAACATTTTCCCATTACTATAAATTGTTTCTAATATCTCAACAGTACATAATATTAGCACCTCAACCTAATAAATCATTCTATCACTTATTAGTAGGCAGGTAATAGTTAACAGGCCTTCTCATTTTCCATCTCTCTGCCTATAAGAAGTCCCGAAACTAATACAGCTCCCGTGCACTTCCAAAGAGATATTAAACCATCTGCATTTCCCTTTATCTAAATATCATTCCTAATACTATAGAAGAATCTTTCTTTTTCTTACAGCAAAGTTGGTTCTTCGTTATTCAAAAACTATATTCATGTGTGTCAATTATCTCTAATCTATCTCTTAAATCATTATCAATTTCTATTTTAATATTTCTGTGGCTCTAATAACTACAAAAGACAAGTCTTTGTGTAATTTACTAGTTTCTATTACTCCTTTGAAAATTGTTTCAGGTCCTTTATCAGATCCCTAATAAATCTACTATAATTTTCATAATTACCTCCAATACTAATACACTTTAGTATATCATATTTATAAGTATTATACAATTATCTAGAAATATTTTAATATATATATATATAAAATGACAGTATTTTTCAATTAATTATTAATAAAAATACTGTTTCATTAGTAATATTAAATTATATACTGCTAAAAATATTTCTTAAAAAGCTAAAAACTAATCTTTTTATTATCTTCAATATTTCTCACAGCTACTCTATATATTCTTTACCATTAGATAACTTAGAGTCAAATCTTTAATTAAAATATTATAATCTTCAAGCATTTTTGAGCATAAGTCTAATGATGTTCCTTTTGTTAATTCACTGTAAAATAATTTGCTTCAGAAGGACAACCTTTAATTCTTTAATACAATTTAAATCATTAAAAATACTTGTCTAGAATTTTTATTTTCTAATAAAAGCTTTTTGATACTCTTTCTTATACTTATCATATATCTTTGTAGGTAATATTCTCCAAAGAATTACACATTCCAAATAGACACATCTTTCTTTATCATCTTTTATTGTTAGCATTTGACGTTGCTAAAATTCCCAAACGAAGTCCTGGAACCCCATCATGATTTAGAAATACTTTTTACAACAATAAAGTCATTATAAATATTCAAAATATCATCATATAAAAAACGTTGAATCTTTTTCTTTCAAAGCAAAATCAACAAAACTTTCATCTAAAATAAATTTTATGACTTTTGCCCATTCAATTAACGTAAAAATATCTTTTTACATATATAATTTCCTGTTGGATTATCTGGATTAATCAAAATTAACGCATCAATATCTTTGTCTGAAAAATAATTTGTAAATCACTAGCAGTATAAGATAAATAATTGTTTTTGGATTAAATACTATTACTTTTGTTGGAATCATGACGATTTGATATTCTTCAAAAAGTAGGTTCTAATAATACCTATATTTCCTCAATCAATAATTGATTTAATTAGCTCAGCAGCACCATTACCAACTATAATATTATCTTTTTATATCAAAAATTTTAGAAACTAAACGATGAATTCTATTTTAGACCTGATGGGTACTGTTCAAGTAAAACTATAAATTATATTTTAGTTCATCAACTCATCTTTTGGTGGAAAGTAAGATTTACTAAATAACAAAAATCTAGTAATTTTGATATCCCAGTAGCCCCCAAATCTCTTTGATATTTTTCAGCTTCTTTCATCAACTACCGAAAAGTATGAAGACAGTATATCTAAACTCTTGGTTCATCATCTATCTCTATACCATTTAACACCATCTGAAATTACTTTTGCAAGTATATGATTTTCTCCCAAATCTATTATTATACACAGTTTCATAATAATCATTTCTTCCATTTCCACTCGCAGAGTTTCTAGAAATGGAAAATAAATCTTTCGAAAAAGTTTTAGAAAACTTATAACATTAATTGTTTTATAATAATTATCTGCACCATTAAAATCAAATAATTTTCCAGGAACAAAAATCAGTAATTTCTTCTCTTCATTAATTTTAAACATGTACCATCCATCCATCTTTTCGTGCTTATCCACTAGTGCATAAATTTCATCGAGGATCATTTGGTATATCATTGATAATCTGCTCTTCAAATATTAAATCTGATTCAAGTAAAAATACTACTCATTAAACCATTTCTTCTTCAGGGTACATTGACATAAATATTATGTTTTATTGTATATTTCATTATTTATAAAAAGTTAACTTTTGTATTTAACTTCAAAGATTTTTATATAATTTACATCACTTTTTGTATCCTGTAACTAATTATAATTTTAAGATTTTTATCCAAAATTCTAAGCATTCTTTCAATTAGTGAAACACCATCTACTTCAACCATGGATTTTGTGTGTGGTTTTCCGTTAATTTTTCTAGTCTGCTTCCTAGACCTGCCAGCAAAATAACTGCTTGCATTTATACACCCTCGCTTTATTTATATTTCTTAAAAACTAAAAATGAAGGAAATTTTGGAATAAAAATGTAGATTTTGGCGGTATGTATGCACTCTTCATCGGCAAGCTTCAGTAAACTCATCAGCATCCATAGGACACTAACTCTATAAGCTCATCACTGTTAGTTAAGTAACAAATTTTAAAATCATCATCACCTCATATATTCAACTGTTTGAAAAATTAGAATTCTAAATGCTGTTGATATTATTTGGTATTCATTCTATAGACATCATTATTCCAGAATAAATCATTTTCTGATCTTTTAACTTTACTAAAAAGAATCTCTTTAGATAGGATATCCTAACGAATCCTTTTTAATTCTTCATCATCATGAACTTCTAAAAATGTAACTATAAATTGTTTTTGCTTTTTCAAAGAAGTAGCGTCCATATTTTTGATCATTCTATGGATAGAGAAATTACAACTGGGAAAACCCTAAAAACATGATAAAACACTGGCCTTTATTTTTAGCATAGATGAGGTATATAATCTATGATGTCCGTCTGCAACATACATCTGATCTATTTTTGAAAAATTTCATCTAATCTCTCTAGCTTCATCATTATAATAAGCATATAAATCATATATTTCAAAATCATACTCTCTTTTCATATATTATTTGTATATATAGTCAATTTCTTCATGAACAATAAAAACAGAGCTGTTTTTCTGAATTATATTCATGATAATTCGCAATCATTCCTTGAATAATATCAGGTAATACTGAGTTCATGACATTTGATTTTTCAGAAGTGTATTCTTCAATTGGCAAATCAGCCAAAATTCCATATGAATTAAAAATATTTAAAAATATATATACACTCATTATTTCTTTCTATTGGTTGAGAACTCAGTTTTATCTTTCTTCTTTTTGATAAAAACAAAGTACTCTCATCAAAAGCTTATTTTATCATCCTTAATTTTTGTCATACCAATAAAATCTGAGTCATATATATTAGAAATATTGATAAACCATCTTTAATAATTTAATATTCATAAACCTCCTAGTAATTCCTATTTAATAATTTTTAATAAGTACAAAAACTATATTTATTATATCATACATAAGAAATAAAAATCATCTTATATATAACAAAAGATGAGTTTGTTACTCATCTTTAAATAATATTATTCTATTATTAAAGTCATCTAATAGTAATCTTCCGAATCTTCTATATCTTCTTCAAATGAAGAAACTCTACTTCATCAGGAACATCTTTCTTTCTCACAATCTTATAGCTATGCAGCATAAATTTTTCTTTGATTTCTTCGAAGCTGGATGTTCTCCAATAAACTTTAGCTTTTTTCTTTTCCTTTGACCCTAATTCTCAAGACTCTCAGCAACCATACCTCATGCATCAGATTTTTAATTATATTTTTATCTGATGCCACATCTCACTATAATTCCTAATTTAGAGATACTTTTCCAAACATTATATCAGATCACATGTTTTAAAAGTGGTGGTAGCCATTTACCTTTTAACTTTACCACTTTTGTTTTTGCACCATGAGTGCTCTCCATCACTTGTTTTCTTATTGTTCAGCACGTCTTATATCAATTCTAACACTTTGCATAGAATTTTTAGAAAGCTCTACCACCCAGTTGTAGTTCCAGGACCACCACTGTGAGACTAGTATATATGTTTGATCTTAATTGGTTTATACTACAACACTAGTATTTGATTTTGAAATAATACCTGTAATTTCTTAATGCTTGACCATTAGTCTGGCACAAAAGCCCATGAGAATCTCTATCTATTTCTGCTCTCAGGAACAAGGCATACAGGAGTCAACGATTACCAAATCAATTCCAGAACTCCTATAATGCTTCTACTATAGCTAAGGCTCTCTCTGCATCAGGTGAGTGACTAAATTATCAACATCTACACCTAATTTTCTTGCACATTCTGGATCAGACATGTTTCAGCATCAGTAAATGCTGCAACTCTACCTGATTTTGAGCTTCAGCAATTATATGTAATCGTTAAAGTTGTCTCTTACCAGATGATTCCTGGTCCATATATATCACATTCTTCCTTTTAGGAATTTCCAATCCCTCAAATGCAATATCTAAATTCATGCGCCTGTACCTAACTGATTCAACATTTAATTTTTGCATCACCCATTCTCATAATTATTCCTTTACCGAAAAATCTCAATTTTTCAAAGTGCCTATTGATAGTTTCTCTTCATCTTTTATCTTCTATTCTTTCGAATTTATCTGTTTTCTTTTACAGCTACCATTATTTCCTCTAAATTATATATTTTTAAATCTAAAACTTTCAAATTTTTACCAAATGTAATCTATAGCAGATATAACTGTAAACCTGACATATGCCATAACTATCCCTATCAATATTCACTTTGAATCTAACAAAATTCGTTGAGTTTAAGTATAAAACTAATTACAAAAGTTGAGTTTATAGTTTTTATTTTTCCGCAAATACGACTGATATTACAATCCACTATAGTTGCTGCAATCGTCTAAAACCTGATATTATAAATTCTCTAGCTAAAACACAAACCATCCAAGCCTAACTCTGAACTGAACAAGCATTACTAATGCTGAGCAAGCAGAGAATTTTGTCTGCAAGCGGATCCATAGACATCAAATATCCAAAATGTTTCATACTCTACAACATCCATCCAACATATCTGTTATTGATGCTATAATAAAATTAAAACCTAATATATTATCAATCTCAAAATCAGAAACCTATACACTAAAATTTGGTACTACAAACGTGCTAATTTTATTATGCATCATTAGTATCACTATTCGATATACCTAAAGTAATCATACCAACTAATATTTTTCTAGGCTGGCCACTTGCCTTACTAACATGCTACTATCATTCTACTTTCCATCTCATCAATTATTCTACCCGCTCTAGCGTATCTCAATTTTTCATCTTTACGTTGAAGCGAGGGATATCGAGCTGAATTTTCAACTACTAAAACAATTTGCTCAGCATCGAAACAAAACAAAATCATCTATACCAGTCATCTGTCTAGAATTATCGCAAATTTAGATACTTCAGATCTCAAATGACTTTCTAATTATTTCATGTCCACTGCAAATGACGTCATTTCGGCCACTGTGTTCTTTGCTATTGTACTACTGCTTCCAGGAACCTCACTATCGAGACGAAAACATCCTTTTGGAATTCTAACAGGTCGAAACTCCCATGGATTACAGTGCTATCTCCTCACTGCAATGCTCTCGCACCAGATGCATCTAATACATGCTCCTTGGAGTCCAATTTTGAGGAGAAACTTGGAGAAATCTCTTTGATGGTGATACATTAGCTTTAATTGTTCCTGTTATAACATCTACATAGATGGTCTTTGAGCTGTTGGACCGATTAGATGACACCAGCAAGCTCTTTTGCCGTATTTGAGCTGGCGCAGAGAAAGACCAACTTCATTAGCACCGTCATTAAATCTGACAATTCATCCATAATTATAAATCAAATATGTAACTTTTTCCAACTCTATCATGTTTTCATTACCCATTTGATCGTCTCTAACCTGATTTACTCGAGAAATAGAGTGAATATCGTCTTCCAAGCCTCTAACAGCCCAATTGCACTGCTTTTAGAACCTAGCAAATCACGTCAAGATGGAGAATATTACTATATCTTTAGTCTCAACAGATCGATTAGTATCATTTTGCATCTCTCAGGAGATGATCTATATAATATGCCATTATCAATGTATTTTGATACAAAACTGATTTTCCTGAACCTGTTTCTCGCTAGCAATTAACATATGTGGTATTTTATGTCAGATGGATGTATCACTATAATCCTGAAATTTGTCTTACCAAAAGCCATTGGCATCTAGAAGTAGAATCTTTTGATACCTTTAGATGATAAAATTTTTTAAAGATACATTTTCTTTTAATGTATTTGCTTCTATTCCTATAGCAGATTTACCTGAATCGGATTCATTCTATATCTGAAGATGCTGGGCACTGACAAATCATCTGCCAAATTAACAATTTTATTAACCTTAACTCCCATATCTGGTTAGTAATTCAAAACATGTTACAGTTGGCACTTTGATTAATCTTCCCAACTTTGGCTCCTCAAAACTTTTTAATGTTGTTTCATCTCTTCTAGCCTCCATCCCTGAGCTGGTCCAGATCTGTCTCCCCATTTTTCACCGCCCTTTAGCAACCCAAAGACGGCAACCTATATCCTCCACCCTCCGTACCTTCTAAACATCCACCTCCATATCCATTGTCGTATCATTTTATCTCTTTGGTCTCTTCTTTATTTAACGTATCAACATTGTCAACGGCAAAACCAAATTACCACTATTCAGCAAATCATCTCAAGTTCTTCATCTTCACAACGTCATTTCTCGCAACTGATAGTCCACACATCATGATCTGACACAATTATCTTTCATCATAAATGACATCACGCTTTTGTTCCCATACTTACACCATCGACGAGATGGGCACTACATTTCCTCATTTTAATCTCATAAATTATTAGTTTTGAGCTTTTCTTTCTTTTATATAACTTCAAGTAAATATCTTCATGTATTGTAATATATAACCTTTATAATATTAATCTTGAAAATCTTCATCGTGCGAGTATCCAAAACGATGAGGCGACAAGAATAATGCTACTATAAATGTAAACACGCATAATCCCATTGTTCCAATTCATTATAGCTATAAAAATGTCCCAAACAGCCCTCCCTAAACCACCAATCCTTGGAGCAGCATTTGCAATAACAGGAAAATTTAATCGATAAATTGAAGTGTACAAGCATTAGATAAGTCAACTATACTCCATATATATAATTGCAGACAAGTAATCCCAATATTACGTCATCGGTTCTTATTTTATTTAATTCTACCAAGAATAACAATACCAACTGTATAAACGTCGATTTCCATAATTATTAGAAATAAGGATATGTGTGTACCTCCAAAAGTTTTGTAGAATACACTTGGTCATACGTGTTACCTAAGAAACCGGTATTAAGAAAATAGATATAATAAAAGTATTTAATAAAAGCAATCCTACTCGCATTTGCTATGAATACTTCTATCTTTATTTAGATTTCTATGTCACTGATCTTGTTTTTCTTTTACTAGCCATTTACTACTTTTTAGCATCCTGTATGTCCAAATCCACCTTTTATCTCTAGATGCACTGCGGGATAAATCTCTCTCATGCTTTGTCGCATCCTACATATTTGCAACAATCACCTGAGTTATTCCCATCAATATTTTAACAGTATATCTTTCATCTGAAAGACATGGCTACTTAAAACCTTGATTCCCTCTCTCATAGTCACTTCATCTATAGTACCGCCAACACCATTGTTTTCACAAGCAGTCATGCCATATGCCCAAACCCATCCCACTTCTAGTCATTCTAATTTATGTCCCTTCATAACCATCCTCCCACACGTTTTAAGGAAACAATCCCAGTTGGAACGGCTTACCCTTTCTAAAGGTTTAAATCTATTAAATCTTCGGAACTAAATTTGCTCTCAAATCAAACCCAGAAGCTCCTTCTGTTGCATAAGATGGGTTTTCATTTTTCCATTTACGAAGCTATCTAATTTCCACACACATCTCCAAAACCATATCATTTGTAATAGATAGGTATATCATCAAATTTATTAAATAATCAAACTACTTTACATCATTGTTATCTATCTAAATCAAAAATTTGTTACTCACTCTTTAATAACGAGCCGTAATATCCGCAAAATTTCGGAGAAAATTTGCATTTACTATATTTAACCTATTTTTAGAGAACAAAACACCCTTCAAAATCTCATTTTAATATCGTTTATTTTAGTATTAATATCATTTACATTAACATACCATATACCTTTTGGAACCTTTATTAGTCACAAACTCATTTCCACCCATTCCTTGATCCAATTTCCATATTATCATATAGCCTCAAATACTCTCTTGGTCATCTCAAAACAGTAACCTCCCATTTCATATCAATATTAACAGAATCCCTTTTAATATATTCTGAAATCCTCTTCTAAAAGATAATAGATCCAATAAAAATCATTTTTCGAGCTCGTTTACAGTTATTATTTTAATAAAATCTTTCAATATCGGAGTAAATTTACTATCCAAACTTATATCATTTCCAAACTTCACTACCAAATAACTATCTCATCAAATTTTTATATTGTTCCTCATAATACATACTCTATCATTATAATTGCAGATACGTAAACTTTCATATAGCGAAATGAATTCCGTTAGGAAAATTCGTCTCGTATAACTTAGATGTATTTACTACCTAATGCAATAGAATAGAAGTTACTCACTAAGATTTTCTTCTGGGTCTTCAAATATAGCTTTTTAATCTAGCATCATCAATAAAATAATTCCTTCAGAATCGCATTTAAATCTACTTGGCCCTCATATATATTCCACTAATTGATTATCAAACTCTTACTTCATACATGTATTGATTTTGAAGATAATATGGATGTGATAGTTTTGATTATCATAAAGTTTAACTTTTCTTTATCTTATTACTATTTAAAAGTATATAGGGATAATTCTCAAAATTATCTAGCATCATTTACATTGTTTACTTTGCAGAGTTCATATCTAGCTTAATATTAATACTAAAATCTCTATTGTTAATTTTATTATTTATAAAATCGAGTCGTTTTTAGCACTTGCAAAATATTCTTCCATACTTAAATTTTTAAACTCACTACTAACTAATTTTCTTTTCAGTATGTTAAGAGTATGGAATCCAATTGTTCTAAAGCGATATAATCGATAAAAGAATAATCATTACTCAAATGAAAAACCAATAGCTACTATAGGCATAATATAAGATTTCAAATTTTGTACATTAATCTTCCATTTATGAGTAGAATCATCATTTATATGTGAAAGTAACTTATATTTCAGTGGTAAAATATTCTTTCTTTGTTATTAAAACGTGAAATATCTTAAAACCAAGTAATCCTGGAAAATATTCCACGTCATGTACGAATCATAAATCAATAACATTATTATTTCTCAGCAATTAGTGAGAATTTAAAGTATCTTTAGATATTCTCTTATTCTCAGTTATCGTGGTTTCCAACTTTATATATATATCTGGGTCATCATTTACTTTTTGTAATAGTATTTGATGATTTTCGCTACAAGAACTATATCTATATATATTTTATTTTAGTTTACCATTCAGCAGAAATTTTGTTAAAACTGAACTGCAGTAATCGGCCTTTCCATATATTCCATTGAGAAAGTGAATCTGTCTCTCATGAAAATCGTTGATCAGATCTAGCAAAATATATTCCAAAATATATATATACAAACACAGGCACATATTACTAGAAACCGCAATCATCCTGTTATTAAAAGCTCTAACAATGTGTGTGACTTAGTTTTATTTATTTGAGGTATATATTTCATATATCTCCACAGGTTCTATGTAATTAATTTTATATATTATATAATCTCGCCTAACCAAAACAAAAATTTTAATTTTAAATTTATTTTAAACCATCATCTACTCATCACCGGAAATCCTCAGAGCTATCATTTTATAACAACGCGCATTTCCAACCACACCCTGTCATATCTCTTGCATTTTCCTTTGTATATTCATCAATACGAAAATGCAGAAATCATAAGCATACTAAACACCATCGACAGCATAAATCGCAAAACACATTGCATCATCATTGTAAATGACTTCTATTTTTATAATTTATTTTTCATTTATTACTCACATTTATAAATCAGTTACTGGTCCTTTCACTCCTCCTCCTTATAAAATTTTCATCATACATGAAAATCTAGCAAGTCCTTTCTCACTTGGAATAATCTGCTAATAGTACTAATCTAATTGAATACTACTTTAAACATTTCCATCTTTACACAAATCTCCTATAACTCTGCAGATTTTGTATCAAAAGACATTGGCATGCGAATTTGTTTAGAATAACTCATCATCTTCTTATTTTCTATGGAAAGACTCTTGCATTTTCTATACTCTCGGCCATACAATTTTAGTCTCCAAAGTCACTGTCATTTATTAGCAACAAAGCTCACTCTAATAACTAAAAATCATAACAGAGATCACTAAGCTAAACAGACGATTAATCTCAATAAGAGTAAAACAGATCTCTTAATCAGCTCTGTCACTCGATGGTGCTACTTCTGGTACATCACCATTTCTGATCTCTATCTATAAGCTGTTCGTCTTTAATTGACTCAGTGGAATTTTGTTCCTTTAACATACTGTAGCAACTAAATCACTGCTCAGCGATCCTTATCAGATCTCAACTTTTCTTCTGTCAGCCATCTAAGTCCCGCTACATCCAACACTTTACACATCAGCTGCATGTGCAGTTTCATCCGTCTTTCATCAGAATCTATGCTAGGAACGGCTACCAGATAGCTCTGTTATAGCTAGTATATAACAATAACCAAACTACCGTCCAATTAATGTAAATGCTCTTTGCTTTACCTTCATAATCAAAATCCCTCCTGGGTGTCATGCTTTTAAAATAGTTTGCATTTAATATAAACTTATTTATTATTCTAATTAATAAAATGCAGGAAAATCCCTGCACACTAATTTTAATTTGACCAATCACCGTTAGTAAATACAGGAATCATTTACGCAGTTCGAAGTTAGTCGCAACAATAGTTTAAAGTTTCCATCTCCAAATCATAAAGCCAACGATGAACTAAACTATCATAAGAAAGCACCTTTTATCTTTAAGCTCTTCTTCTGTCATTTTTCACCATCCTTTTAAACAAGTTGATAAGCTTTTACCTAAAGCTAAATGGCATGATGCATTTTCTGTCGTAAAAGAGTTTCACGATTGTAAGGTTTGTATTTAAAATCGGAGAATCAAAATGGTACTAAAGCAACTTCACCCAAAGATAGCACCTGCATTTCATCAGTTTCTAGAATAGAGACTTTCAAATACATCATAACCTTTTTCTTCTCTGCATTATAACCAACAACTCCTTCCGTTTTTAAACGCTAACTTAAACGATCTATATAATATCATTTCCATTGTAATTTGAAAGCCTTTGTACCATATATAGCAATACCATTAATACTTCTCATCTTTGTATGTGTGGAAGGTAAAACTTCTCTCGCATATTGGCTGTAAAATCCAATACCTTTTGCACCGAAAACCACACTCCAGCAGCATGTCCCATACACACGACTTTTGTGGTGTAATCCACTCTAAGTTCGTCTCACTACTTGTATATTTTAGATATTTAAATCACGTTTCTTCATTTGAATATTCTGGCCCTGCAAACGAAGTTCATTACTAATATGTTCCTTCCTTCTCCCAACCTTTGACAGTAGAGTCACACTTCACCTATTCTAGAAGTATAAAATAATTAATCTCAGTAACTTATTAATAACGGCTTCGTGCTCTGATGAGTTGGAAATACTATCACTTTTGCCCATGCTACTAGAAAGGTGCACCAACACACACCACCATGAATCTCCTAGAATAGTCAGCTGTGAGTAGATGAAAAATATTCCAGCTTTTGAATTAGCAATACTACTAGCTGTGAATTTTATTTATACCTAAACCATCTAAAATTATTTGGACTCATCTCCAATAATCAGCTGCTACTATACCGCATTACTATCAATATAATCAGTAAATTGACTCACTGCGTCCATTGTTTCTAAACTATCAGAGTAGCTTTCTAGACTAGCTATATTCAAATTTTGTCTTGTTATTATATCATTCTCCAAAACAACATTAACATTTCCAGCCCCAACTTTATGAGTCCTTCCGTAGATACCCTCTAACCAAATCTTTTGCTCAACATTAGGTCTATAACCATTTTCTAACTGATCCTTTCTGAACATCTGCTCCAACTCTCATTATAGCTCTCGTTTACATCTTTCTTTAAATCTACGCTAAACCTCCTTTGACTTACACCACATAACCTAGAATCATAACACTATTTTATTAAAATGCAAACTCTTTAGACATAAAGTCAATCTATATATATAATTTTAAAAATATATTTTATTAAATCGATAGCACTAGAATCCATTTATTATTATTATAGTACGTATTAAATGAGAGCGGTCATAGGGCAGCACAACATTTCTATATTTATATAAGAAACACTCAAAGGCAGAGCCTCCAGATCATAAAAATACCCTTGCATACAATTTCAATCTTTAGAATGTTCTAAATCAAATTAAAATCTTTGATAAGAACGTGTAAATATTAGAATCCTATTATCTTTTAGTGAGAATAACAAATTTGTCTAAAAAGGTTTCTTCAACAATAGAAGATAACTCCTGAAAAGTAGAAACGAAAATAAGTTTTAGCAAATTATAAGCTACTAACAAAATCATTACTATACTAAGACTAGGGAAATAATATATTTCTAAAATAATAGTAAAGTGCAGTGCAATAGAAACAAATACCACTGTTAAAATTACTTGTATAAATATAAAATCATTGTTTTCTACAACAAAACACGACACACCACAACATAAAGCCCATAAAATAGAAATTAGGAACAGAAATTCTCTTTATACATCTAGTTTCCATCACTTCACTCTCTGTATCACACTTAATTCACTGACTTTACATCTCAGGCATAGCAGTTTCAATATACCCATCAGTTAAAATTAGCTATTTATCACTACGGAGAAACTTCCATCATTTTGCATTGCCACTATTTTCCAGAGACGAATCATACTGCAGAAAAATCTACACATCCTCAGCCGTTAATGCGTATAGTAATGAAAACGCCAAGCAGATATCAGTAATACAATAGGTAGAGCTATTAATCCTGTAGATGAATCCTGTTTGGCCATATACAATACACAAACAAAACCACATAGCTATCATCCACTTATAGCAATCAACAACTTATTGCTTTGGTTTTACTTCAGCAAAACCAGCCCTGCTGTTCTAATCATAAGCATTGGCCACCATAAGCAGAAATAATAGACTCTAATAAATCATCCAGTATGGTGAGTTGATCCTTTCATCGGCCTCAAAAGTAAAGAGTACAGTGCAAAAGTTATATAGTCAAACACTGAAGAAAGAATTCACAAAAGAATCATTATAAACTTCTAGAGTAAACTGTATCCGCATTTAACAGGTCTTTAACCAATCTCATCAACAGTCAGAATCTGAAGCAATTTGTAGTGAAGCATCTGTTAGTAGATTTGTTAAAAGAATTGTGAAATAGCAATAGAAGGTAAAACTCAAAACAAACTTGCTCCCGCCATTGAGACATAATAATACCAAAAATTTGCACAGGCTACACAGGATTTTCAGTCATTAATAAAATGTCCTCTACCTTCACATGCGCCTGATACCAAACACCTTTTAAAACCATTTTGTAATAGCACCATAGAAGCTGCACTCTCAGCTGCACTAGCAGCGGTATTTACAGACACCCAACGTCTGAAAGCCTGCTTTTATGGGCAGGAGAACCACACACCATCTCCCATATATCCCGCTATTTCTCCGGCCTCGTATATGCCATAAATTATTTTCTCTTTGATTAGGACTTATCAGCAAGCATACTATTCATATCCACTTCTTGTTGTTGACTGATCAGGAATATGAATCCAGTTCTTCTCCTAATAAATCTTTCTAGGATTTTAAGTCCAACGCTCACCATGGCATTTTTGCAGCTATGGGCGACTAAGACTATCTCCTGTACTCACTAGATAGCGTCCCAATCTATTCATATTTCCGGCAACAACGACTCTATAGTCACAGCGTCTTTTGATCGGATCCATAAATAGTAATAGACCTACAAATACCTATATCTTCAGCTCTGATAGCCTCATATCACTTCTTTCCATAAATTTACAGTGCAAGTCCCACTCTAGCAGTAACCTTGACCTGAAGATGTCATCAAATACCACGGTCACATGTGTCCAATCCTCTCCACCATCTCCACCGTCATCCGTTGATTTTCGCAAGTTCCTTGCATATCATGCAGTACAAGCTTGCAAACAATGCTCCTAGTATCATCATATTTCCACCATCGTAAATCTAGCTCAGCTTTTACAGCTATACTCAGCTTTCTCACTCGCAAGAGTAAGGTATTTCAAACATTTTTCACATTTAGAAAATCATATTTGCTTTCCTAGCAGATTGGTCGTCAATAGGATCTGCATACATCCTTCCTTGAAAATATGGAATTTATGGATGCTAATTTGCTCAAGACTATCTGATCTTTTCACCACATTACACTCCAGTCAAAGAATCAAGCTTCTACTCTTCCTTTGAGTGATAGTTCCTTGCCTGACCAGTACATATACAGTCATTGAAACCGAAGTTTCTAAATGGCACTTTAATTTCTTTACTATAACAACACCCTGTCTCTGACATTCTCTCGGCACCATGTGACAAGCTCTGCGCCTATACTAGCAGGCAGTATCTAGAGTGAGTTAGTCCTACTAGAAAGAGCTAATGCAAACACATGCAGAGATTCTAGATTTATCTCAGAATTATATTGTGCTAAGAATAATATAATAATTAATTAATAAAAGTCGCAACATGAAAGCATGCGTGCACAAAATCTCTTACATGCCTTTTCTGGAAAGTCTGTATCAGACTCCTTTTATTCCAAAGATAAAGTAATTTTTCCAAACCTCGAACTCCTTTAGCTAGGATTTGTATCGACATACTGCCATACCCGATCCACTTATGACATGAGTCCCCATCCAAAGTGAATTTTCTCCTTGTATCAGAAAGTCCTGCATTGCAAGGTAACTTTTGTATAATCAACGCGAAAGTTTTACGCCAGTTAAACTTGATTCTATCCATTGAATTTTCTTCTATAAGTACATACAGTCAGCTGGAATCATATCACCAGTTTTATATTTGACATATCCCCTATTGCCAACATCGCACTGTCTCATTTCTTCACCCCTCTTCCATCTCTCAAAACTAGAAGATTTTGGCGCTTACAGGAAAGTAGCGCTACCGCATTATTAGCTTTATCACTGCATGACTATAACTCAAAAATGCAGAAATTATAATAATGATTAGTATGGATAATCATGCATCAGAGAATCTTTTATAATAGATAATATGTTGCTGCAAAATTAATAATCGCATAATTATAGGATTTTGACTGACTTTATGAATACGCTTAAACTCTGAAAGATGAGTTCTCCTTTCTTCAAAAATATTTTGTCCATATTTATCAACTCTTTCTTGCTTCTTTACTTCTGATAAATCCTTGAATTTATTAGTTTCTTCTTTTAATCGCTCATAATATACTCATCCAAACTTCCATAAGATACATCTAGAATTCTTCTATATCCCTCCTATAGTTGTATCAGACATATTGCTGAAAAAGAGGATGCAGACTTTTTGAAGTAAATCTCTTGTTATCTTTTAAAAATTAAAGAATTACTATATAATGTTAAAATTGCTTAATAAGTTTCATTAAAATGTAAAATTGAACTATAATTTTAATAAAATCATTAAAGACCATAATTGCCCACCTCCTAAAAAATGAGGAATAATTTGTGTATGGACTTCTTAATCTATAAAGTAAAATATATTACTTTATAAACATTTTTATAATTTTTAATCCATCCTGACGAGGCATGTTATCACATCTCTACCTTTGTAAATTCCAACTTATCTTTTACTAAAATTTCAAAAATATTAAGAATTCATTTCATTGTAGCTGTAATTGCTCAAAAAATTGAGAAATCTAAGGCCAAAACAAAAAAAAAATGGGTTTTATTCATTCATTCTTAACGATGATCTCTACTTTTGAGTTTAGTAACCAGATTAGAAAGAAAGTTAAAAATGTACAAAAAGCTAAGGGAGTACTATTAAACTTTACCCTAACCTTAGTAATTTCTAAAACTAGTATTTTATTTTAACACCAAAGTAATGCAACTCAACAATATAAAGTATAATCAATATTTCTAATACATTTCAGGATTTCCACAAATCTCTGAAACATAACTATCTCTGTTAAGTCCATGTACTAGAACCACTGTTACAACACTTTTCCTACATCTGTTGAGTGTAACCACCTTCCAGCATTTGTTATTTTCCATCTATGTTCAATTAAAAAAGTAGAATCTACATTGATATTTCCCTTGGTGTAAGACTCTGAACTGCTACCAACCCTAATTGCTCCTGTAAGCTCTTTTGTGAGGAGGCTTTTAGTCGCTGTAACATTACTTCCTCCACCCATCCACTGAAAGTACACAGCAGTTAATAAAATATTTTGAATCTTGATTATCAATTCCTTACATCTCTTTGAATGTACAACTGAACTAGTATTAGTTACAAGAAAGGCACATGTCCACTTTACTATTAGATCACCCACCCAGTAAATCTATTTGTACCCACTCCATCAACACCACTGACTGAAACTATACTTATCCAAAAACTTCTCTAATTTCCACTTCTTTGTGTTATTTGGCAGTTAAACTAGAATCTATTCAAAAGTAAATTAACGTCCTCCAACACAAACCCCTTCTGGAAAGACGAAGTTAATGTTGAATTTACACTGTAATATCAGTAGAATAAATCTTGCAGGAGAACCCTAAACCATTAGGAAGTTTATAAGCATGTCTTCACTCAACAACCATTGTTCCACCACCTCTGCTGTCTTATTGCAGCTAGAGATGATCAATTCACTAGTAGTACATCTAAGCCATAAGCATAAGTTGTACCATCACCCGTAGTCATAATACCACCTGATCTCCACCTGTTGTTGTTTATCTTGGCAATAGCGAAGAAGTTACTGGTTCCACCACCTCTCAGCACCATTATTTCCACCCATTCTCCTTATAACTGAAAACCCAAGAAAGTTTACCTGCACTCAGTAATAGTACCACCCGTTGGTAGCTGGGTTCTAGACCCATCTTTAACTAAAATACTCCGTAATTCAATCCATAGAAATTATTTATTATTCCACCCATCAGAATCTCCAGATTTTGTAACTGGATTATTGATTGTAACTCTGATGTTTTATAAGCAGCATTCACCTACTACTTGTACTAGGATAAGTTTTATCTGTCGGAGTTTCACCAGAAGAAACTTCAATGCCCCAGCATAAGCAATATCTGAATCCATTTCTATTCTGAGGACCACCTCCTTGGACCTCCAGTACCACCATCAGGTGGAGGCCCATTTTTATTTTTAGCCGTAGTGTTGCTTTGTTGATGTTTTTGAAATATAGGTATATAACCCAGTTACAAGCTGTTGCTATTAACTGCAACTAAACTTAGTTTAATTCCTTTGTTTCTCACTTTTCATAAGACGTACTCTCCTTATCTTTGCAGTGAGCTTATTACAAATCAGTTTTACTAGCTAAGATTGAGAATTTTATAAAAAAATCGAATGTTTAAATTTCCCATTTTTGTTAAACCTATTTCCACCATGTGTTTTTCTGATAATAGCTTTTGTGGTGATAGATAGACCCATCCATAAATGTAACCCTTCATTATTTCTAACTCATCAACTCATAGTAGAACTGACTGCACAGGATTAAGTTTTTCTTGTGGAATTTCTATAACTATCATTTATTATATCGAAATTCATTATATATTCTTTCTTTCAAAATTGATATTAATATTCCTTCTTCCTGAAGAATAGCTTTCATAGTACTATCTAACAAGATATAGATATAAGTTGTTTGCCAGGGTTTGACTTCCTATTAAATGCAATTTCTCTTCACTAAATATTCTATTATAAATTCTTTTCCTTTCTCAAAAGAATGTGCTTTTATTTTCCTATAATCCTATGAAAAATTTATATTTTCCATAGAAACAATCACATCTTCTGGTTTGATAATCTTAAAGTTGTTTTTATAAGAATGTATTCGCCCATTTTCATATTTTATATTTTCTGGGCCATTCATTATTACCGATTTCGACAAAGTAATTGTGTTTGTTCCAAGAATTGCAACTGAGTTTTTAACGCAAGCGACCAGTATCTGATATAAATTGTTTGTGTTTCGATTATTTCTAGTGCTCTTTATAAATACGTCGATAATGGTAAATGATACGAAAAGTTATCCTATAATTGGAAGTAAATCCTAGCAATCAAAACATATCGAAGTATAGTTCTTAATCCAGCTCAGAAACAGTATAACTATAAATGCAAATAGATATCCCATTCTTTATGTTATAAAAGATAAATTACTATTTCTTTCCTGGTATCGTTTTTTCCAAAACTCCTTTGCAATCTGTTTAAGTTCACTATTGTTATACAACTCTTTATTTCATTATTCATGTAGCAAGTATTGAACCATTGTTTGAAATATAAACTCAAATAAAAGTTGACAATTGATAATCTGAATTTTATTTGGATTTTTTTTAAATCTTAAACTTTTATTATTTCTATTTTGTTCTTTATTATCTACGGAATAATCCTCAATATATCGTTCTAACATATTCAAGTTTTTTGTTCATCTCTAAAACTAGGCAAAACAAAATAATAGATAAAGTAAAGAAAGGAAGATAATAATTCCGGAACTCATAATTGATAATATTATCTTTTCCTTGATTTCACGATTAAACAGCTTTTTCCTCAATCTATATCCAAGTCCACGAACTGCTTTAATTTCCAACTTTTGAGTCACAAATGCAAGTTTCTTTCTCGTAAAATGAGTATGGCATTCTTAGTTATTTATTATATTCAGCCCTACTTTCAAATCCCTCGGTATCTTTACTGCTAGTTGTTCTCTAGCTGCTAATTTGGTCTACGTTATTAAAAGATAAACCTAAATTCTCAACCTTTTTCGCTTAATCTAACATTTTGACATGTAAGACAATTTAACATTGCTGTTGCTTTATCTACAGTAAGATTCCATAATCTAAAAATATCTTTTGAAATGAAGAAGAACGTCTTCCCAATGCACGAATCCTAGCTTAATAGTCTTTAGTTTGAAATGGTTTCCGAGTAAATAAATCACTGCCACCTGCCTTAATGCCTTCTTCAACCTTTATCATCTAAATTGACTCCTTTGCTGCTAACATAATCTGAGTCTTAATCCCATTTTTCCTCGGCCTTCTTGCAACTTCCAAATCCATTTATTTCGCATCATAACATCAAGTACGGCAACATTACAGATCTGACTTTCTAGGAGCCATATGCAGGCAATCCCCATCCTCCATAGAATTCATATCATATTTCTCAGCCTAACACTTAAAGTGCCCTTTGCCATCCTTTTTTCAGTATCCTCATTAAAAGTATTTCATTCTATCACCAGCCTTTTTGTTTCTTCAAAATATTAATGAAGTCAAGTTGAATGAATAAAGAGAAAATTTTGACCTTCTCATATTATTTCTATTAATACAATTTAATTTTTATATCTTTAAGAATAATCATTAAATTATCTTCATTAATTTATAATCAGATGACTGTAAATTCTCGAATTGATCTTCCTAGAATTGAATGAATTCTTATTTTTAAACTTAATAGTTCGTAAATATGCTGATTCCTTTTTATTCTTAACATTAGCCCAGTGCTAATCACTTTAAACCCATAGGGGCCAGCTCTTTTATAAAAAAGATCAAAATCACCTCCCTAGTCCTTTTCAGCAAGGATAGTTAGATTATAGCACTTTAGCCAATTTCTACTTAACTTGCATATTCTGGTAATTCATTTCCCTCCTATTAAGTATATCATCATATCCAATTATAATAAAAGTCCATCTCCACTGTTACCTCTTGTAAAATTTGTCCCTTGACTTTACTCCCAGCTCATAATTCTAATCCATTTGGAACCAGCATGAGCCAAGTAACTCGACGCATCATCCCACCATCCAAGGTTGCCCATAATCCGTTATAAATAGAATCAATACGAATCTCCCATCTCTATCATCCATTAACTCTTTCCTGCACCTTTTATACTTATCTCAATTGATCGTCGCTGGTGGTTTGGCTTCTACAGGTCATAGACAAACTTACATTTTCTCACCCATTTACTATTCTTACGGGAAACCTGTCCAATACTTCATATGGAATCTTGCCCAACCAGCTGCCGTCATAAAGTCTGTTGTTGTAACTCCTCTTAGCTGTTAGAGGTAGAATAAGTATGTCTCTCAAAGTCTCCTATTATCACTGTTTTATATTGTTATAACCAAAATATTGACTTATATTTTTATCTTCCAGCTCTCTAGGTACTTTTCTCAAATATTGCGTCGGCATTTTAAGATTTTCAATTTTTCTTCTGTTATCTCTATTACTCTTATTCCTAAACTCTGGTCCCATTTGGGAATGGTTGTCTGAAACTACATCTAGGCATTTTAAGTTCTAAACCTAACTTCTACTCCTCATCTTGAATAAATCTCTGGAGGCTCGCTTAGTCTTTTAAAATCTACAACATCTGAAGCTTCCACCGTACATTGTGGATGTATTTGAGAACTTTGTATCTCCAAAACTTGATCTAATAATCTGATATATTGTTCCTGTATGAAGTTAATCTACTTGACTCAATTTTTTAGCCTCCTACCTTCAAGACTCTAATAAATCTTTTCCAATTATTTTTCTTTTGTTCGTGATCGGTTACTCCTTTTAGCTTTTCTAAAATCTGTCTTTTGCATTTACTTCTTACAAAATTTAATTCATCATTTTTAAAAGCTTCTTCTACTTCATCACCTTCATTTTTCTCATAAGACCCAGTATCAATAAAATACATGTTAATTGACTTCTAATTGATTTAGATAAAATGATGTACAAACAGAAGAATCAATACCACCAGAAAGAGCTAAAAGTACCTTTTTATCTCCAACAGTTCTTTAATTTTTACCTGTTCATCTGCTAAATTATGCATTGTCCAATCCACGCTAGCATTACAAAGGATTGCAAAGGAATGACTATTTAGTTCCTCACCTTCTCTGAAATGATTAACTTATAGATGATATTGAACAGCATAAATTTTCTTTCACGATTCCAGCATAAGGACATGTATCAGTATGTTGAATATGCAATCAAAGTTTTCTGGTAGTTTTTTGTTAAATTGATCTTTGACAGACTCATCCAAACAGTTGTTCTAGATCATTTGCTGCAAGTTTTGAAATTTTTATCTCTATACACAGAGCTCTTACCAAACTCCTTTTCCGCTTTTTCAAATCATTCTAATTCAAATGTTTTAGAAATTGAATTGCATGAATGCAGCACAAACCCAAAATAGCACACATCTAATCCTGCACCTTTTCAATCTCCTATGCATTTCATCGTAAACACTATCTACCCACCTGCAAAAATTATTCCAATCATTTTTTATTTTACTCAATATGCCCCATTATATGAATTACTCTACAATATATATATTTAAGATCTCTTTACCTTCTAGTAAATTAATTGATTATATCATCTCCAAAAATCAAATAAATAAGCATAAATTACTCTTTCATGATACCTCCTGTTAATATTTAACATTAATATTATAAAGAATATTAACAAATGTTGCAAATATAAAATTTTAATTTAATAAAAAAAAGGAAGCCCATGCCTTTAAATAAAATCCATTTAACTCTGGCTGGTACAGCACCTTTACCATCAGCCATACTTCTTTAACTCTTCAATTTTTGGGTTTTAATTCAATAGGGATTTTAATCTTAAATCATTCTTTCCATAAGCAACATCAACACCATTATTTCAGTGAAAAAATTCAAATTGTTTCTCCACCTCTGAACTTTTCCCTTCATATAACCCTTACCAACACTCTTAATAATGCATTTACTTTTTAATTGTAGGAAGCTTGGCTTGCATTTTCAGGTGCTAAGTTAAGATTGGTCTCTATCTACCCCTAAAATAAATTTATTATTTTCCTCGTAGATTCCACACCCATTTCACCCCACCTGGAAGCATGGAAAATCATATCAACTCCTGATGAGTATGGTACTATTTGCTATTGCTTTTGTACTTTTAGGTCAGTGTCTCCAAACTTTCTGGTATATTGGAGTAACTACTCCCAATAGTTTGAAGGCCTTTTAGCTGCTATGTCCAACACTCTGCTCTAAATCCTGCTTCAAATTTCATAATTAATGGAGATGTAATACCCAATAAATCCTACTTTATTTGAAGTAGTTAATGTTCCAGCTAAATATCCTAAGAATGAATTTTCATTGTTCGCAAAATTGTTCCATCTAAGTTTTTATATTTTCAAAAGCAGAGTCAATATTATATTTTTTGGTCTGATTGTTTTGCAGCAGCTCTATACGTCTTTAGCTAATGCAAACTTATACCATTGTTAAATTGTCATATAATTTAGTATCTAACACAAAGTTTCTAAGTCGTTTTTATAATCTTGAAGCTTCATTTCTTTGCTTTCAACATAATTTGCTTTTTGATTACACCTTTTCCAAATCTTAATCCTCTTCAAATGCAGATTGCTAAATGATCATTGGCCTACACCAATTGTGCATTGAAAACCATTGCGCAATTTGGATTGGCCTTTTATACTCTTTTTCTCTGTCGGTTTCTCGGCTCCTTAGGTGAATAAGAACAACCTGTTAAAACCACTGCGCCTACTAAAAGAGCAGCGAAAGTCCTTTTAAGTCGCAGAAACTCCCAGAAATTCCTTTTCAGTCTAGTACATTATATAATCATAACAACTACAAAATTATAAATACTTTAGACACTAACTTCCAAATTAAATTGTTACTGGCTATTTTCTGAATTATTGTCATTTTAAGTTTGTCTGATCGGAACATTCTCTCCTGATTCTGTTTTATTATCCAAATATTGACCTATAATATCCTCGCTGGACTATAGTATCCACAATATGCACTAGAAGGCCACCTTGAAAATTCATGTTGTAGTGCACTGTACATTATATGCTTTTGTATGCAAAAGAACAGTCCATGCACAATTACTGCATGCCCTGTAACTGGATTTGTTCCACCTTTTGAGCAGCACCCGTTTTGGTCCCTCATTTCTCACTGGTAACCTTTAACATTTTGTATTATTTCAGACAGTTTTAGAAGCCATCTATACCCCTCTCAAAAATATAATTTTAAATCTTTATGGATTAAAAGTTGTTTTCTCAGTTTCCAGGATCATTTTGAAAAGAAACAGTTTCCTATTATCATAACTCATAATTTTTTCATGATAACTGAAGTTTTAATTTTTGGCCACCATTTGCAATCATAGCCATTAGTCTAGCTTACTCTGTATAGGTGTATAGCCACTTATCCTTGACTAATTACTGTATTTAGCCGAGTCTGCATTTGACCCGAAGTAGTTTGATTTACAAGAAATAAATTTTACTCATATCAGCTAAAGTGGATTTAGGAATTCCTATAATTTCAGTAGCTGGAATTGTATATCCTAATCTTTTTGTATAACTTCTAGTTCTTGAGTAAAACAGTTTCTTCTTCCAGTCCAATTTAATAAGAGTATCTAATATTTTAGTAAATCCATAATCTTCCTTTGATTTACCCATCTTGAAGAGTATTTGCTCATTTCTTTTCCAATCTTAACTTTAGCATGCAACCTTTAGTTAAAGACTTTAGTAGTTAACTGGAACAGCTATTCCTCATTTCTTTTGGAATATTAATTTCTGAATAGCCAGTTCTTTCCAAGCCCCACCTTAATCAGTCTTAGAGAGATCTCTAAATTGTTAACTGTATTCCTGTTTTCTGATCTGATTTTTGATTTTCCTAACGCTAATGTAATAAAAAGTGTAGTTACAAATTATCTCTAAGTGCTGTTCTTAAATCTCTTGGCATCCATGCGTCTTTCTATACTGATTCCAAAATCCAACATCCAAAATCTTTGTGTCTCCAACATCCATTACCCTTGGCAGTTTATAATCCAGGATCTAGACCTCTTTTCTAAAGTGCAGATAAAGCTGTAGCAAGCCTAAACGTAGATCCTGGTTGTGAAATACTTTGTGCCGTAACATTATATATAAAGGTCTTGGAGCTAAAAAGTCTTTGGATCTTCAGAAACAAACCAATCCAACTACCATTTGAAATTCCTGTTACAAAAAGATTTGGATCATAAGATGGTACAATTAGAGCTAATATTTCTTCTCTCCTTGTTTTTAAATAATTATAAATGTACCACTGCTCCTACTTGTTGCATTTGGATGACTTGGGTGTATATTCACCGATTTACTTTTATACTCTGCTTACAGTTTCTTATAGACTCTAGCTGTCTTTATCTCTTTTCTCAAGATTCTGATTTATATTCATTGATATATACATTTTACTAGGTATAGCTCTACCTAGAAATAGTTCTGTTCTATTCCTTACAGTTGTCTACCATTACTTTTTTGAATCCATCTTGGTCCTTTACAGAAACTTGACTTTCCCCACCCTGTTTTACCAATAAACTATCAGAAGAACATCCTTTTCTACTATATTTTCTATCTCATCTTGCTGTGATATTTTTCCAATATATCCTAAAATATGTGCTGCTAATTCACCATTAGGATAATATTACTGAAGGTGGCCCATTGAAACAGTAAACCTACTATTATTTTCAAATTTTCCCACATTTGAAATATATGGCTCAGAAATACCATAAGTTGTTGTAATAGGAATATGTAAGCTTTATCTCAGTAATTCAATCCTTTTCTATTGGATTACAAGCAAGAAAATCATGTTAGATAATCATCTAAATTTCGTCATTATATATGTTTCTTTGAAGTTTCAAATAGACTCCTCTGCAGAGTAATTCATTCCTTTAATCTTTAGTATCTATTTTTAATCTCAGTCCTATTAATATTATAAACATAATCACTGACTCTATTTTCCAGGTTAGAAATTAAGAATAACATTATTTCTAGACACCCTTGAGTAAATTAATTATAATTACCTAGATAGTCAGCAAGTTTCATAGTAAATCATTTTCTTCTGCAATTGAAATTAAATATAAGAATGAACTTCCTGAATCATTATTATCCTTATAATTGAAATCTGTATTGCTTTTATCTTTCATCTTTTAACTATAGCATATCTCATATTGGATCATATTTTTATCTTCAAAATTTCAACAAAATTGAGCTGAGCTCAATCTTTTCCCATTTTACCAACTTTACTGAAAACTCAATAATTTATTTATGCTAAATTTCCTAAACTAAGAGTTGCAAAATCATCTTTGCACTAGTATCTATGTTACTTTTGAATTCTGTTTATTTAACTCAGATTTGATTAATTAAAAGATTATAATTTCTATTTAAGTCAATCAATGAATTTTAATTCCTACTGATAGTAACTTTACTTAATCTATCAATACTAATTTCTAGCCACGGTTATCTAATATCTTCTTTATAATTGATTTATCATCTTTAACCAAACTAGCAACAGGAATAAAATACCTTTTGATAAACTTATCTTTAGCATATTCATCAGAAGTTGTCTTTTGAAAAGAAATTTCCATCACACATCATCAAAAAAAAATCTGTTGGAACATGGAGATACTTTTAAGCTGTAAACTTTGTTACTTTTTTTATTATATAGAATGAAAATTTAGATGATGAATTTTTCATTTTAGTTTCAAAAATATTCTGCAAGATTATTTTCCAAAGGAAATAATATCTAAACCTCTTTTGGGTGATTTTAACTCTGTAAAATAATCTGTATCCAAGTATATATGAAAGAAGTTGATAATTTCAAAAAATAACTGTCGCATCCCAACCTGCACCATCTTTATTCAATATTGTTATTAATTCTTCAATTTTACTAATTTTTTCATCTTTGTATTTAATTCGCTATATTCATCTTCTAAGATTTGTACTGCTGGGTCAGTTTTACACCGGCTAATAACTCCCATTTCTATCGTAATATTACCTAGGAGCTGTTATTTTTGTTAATCTTTAAGCCTATTATTATCAGCTTTATTTCTATAATCATCCCATTTGGCAATAGCTAAATGAAATAACTTTAAAATGTGTACATCAATATAAAGAAAAATAGAATAAAACAATTCTATATCCTTAATTGTCTATCATTAATTCCTTCGTAATTTATCTCTTACTAAAAATTTCTGGGTATATTATTACCTAATACTATCTGTAACTAAATTTTTCCTTTTAAATAATTTTCTGTAAAATATAATTATAGATTAAATATACACAATACATTAAAATTAATTCCAAAATATAGGGTTAAATTATTTCTAAAGATTTGAATTTGCAATTTCACTCTATATAGTATGTCAGAAGGAAAATTCCTCCTTCCAGATGGAATTAATTTTATCTCCTATAATTATATCTGCATCTGATTTATATAAATCCAGATAGATTATTTTCTTGACTATTTATTGCACCACAGGGATTGAGTCTTCACAACATTGGCAAGATATATTACTTAAGAGTCAATTAAAGACTTGATACTTTACTCCAATTGAGCCAACTTCCAACAACTTTTCCTGATACAAACTGCATTTAATATAAGCGACATTTTCATCTTCCCCTTGCAGTCCCTTGCGAAACTAACAATGTCTCCAACTTTACTCCATCTTTACTTCCTTTATTGATATTAAAATCTACTCAACTGAAACATTATAGAGATCTAGTGCTATAACACTCTGCACCCTAAAAGACTCTCTTTATTTTTAAGTAGAGATTTGCATTCATTTTTATCTTCTTTAGCAATAATATTCTCCATAATAACATCTTTAAGCGCTCTGCGTTTTCAATTTTAACTTTTCATTCTCCTCTCTTATAGATTTAGAAACCAAAAATTTTTGTAAATACTTCTTTTGAACTTGCAATTGAAGAATAAACAATTCTTGTAATTGAACTTGTTACAGTTCCTATTGCATTTTCTCCTATATTCATAATAGAAGAATTACTACTATTATAGAACTTAAAATTATTATAGTTGTAAAAAGAAATCTTCTTTTTACGTGATTTAATATTTATAAATCTATTCATTATTTTTCTCCTAATATTTTTAGCTTTAATATTTATTAGCTAGTATTCGCTCTGACTACTGTAAGCTAATGCTTTTCTGTTACATTTATTGCTACTCTTAATTCATTCTGTAAAATATTCTACACAACCATTATTTTAGAACAACCACCTGTTAAGTATATTCCATTTCTTAAAACATTTCCTGTCATTGAGACATGGCGTTCTCTCTAGTATAACCTTATATAGCATCTGCAACAGCATTAAATAAAGGAAACAAAGATGAAGTTATATCTTTACCATATATAACAGCATTCCTTGGCATTCCAGTATTTATATCTCTCCAAATATAGAAAGATTATTTGTAATATTACTAGTTATGAATGACGCTAGATTAATTTTTATAAATTCTGCAGTTTCTTTTGTCTATCATTAGTTCATACTTATTTTTACTATATTAATAATATCAAAAATCAATTGAATCTCCGCCAATATCAACAAATTTTGATGCTACAACTCCACCTAAACTTACTAAAGAAACATCTACTGTACCTCCACCAACATTAGCTACAATACTACCTGATGGTTCTAATGCAGGAAGACCCATTCCAATAGCAGAAGCTACTGCACTAGGAATGAATTCTACGCTTCTAGCTCCAGAATATATAACACAATCTTCAATTGCTCTTCTGTCTACTTCTGAAATACCACTTGATATAGCAAGTATACTTTAGGATGAAAAACAGAAAAACTTGACTTTGCTTTTTAAGTAGAATTTGTTAACATTACTTGAGCAATTTCAAAATTTATAATTTTTCCACCTTTAATTGGTGCTAATGTTATTATATTATCTGAGTTTTTACCTTCCATACTCTTTGCTTTTCACCAACTGCAACAATTTCATAATTATTTAAATCCACAGCTACAACAGAAGGCTCAATAATTTTACCGTCTTTTCTTTTTAGAGTATATAAGTGTATTGGATGTTCCTAAATCTAAAGTTAAATCTTCCCCTAAAATCCACGAAAAACTCATTTTTCTACCTCTCTTATATCATTAATCCTTTTTCTTTTAAACTTATATATTTATTATATCCTATTATAATATGATCTAATAATTTTATTCCGACTAAATCCCCAACATCTTCTAATCTTTTTGTTATTTCTACATCTTGTGTACTAGGTGTTGGATCACCACTTGGGTGATTATGTAAACATATTATACTATTTGCTCCTTTGCTTTAAAGCATACTTAAAGTACTTCTCTAGGATGTACAATTGATGAATTTAAACTCCTCGAGATATCTCATCCCAAGAAAAAATCTTATTTTGTATCTAGTACAAGAACATAAAAAAATGTTCTTTTCATTTCATCTTTTAAAATATTCATAAAAATATCAGCAACGCTTTTTGGAGATCAATAGAAAAATTATCAACACACTCTTTTTAAATTTATTCTTTTTAAAAACTCCAATGCTGAAATTATAGTACAAGCTTTAGATAATCCTATACCATCTATTTTCATTAAATCATTAATCGTTATTTCACTTATTCTATGAAATTTTTCATGAAAAATCCATAATTTTTGAAAGATTCAGAACATCTTCTTTTTGAACCACTCCCCAATAATATTGCCAAAAGTTCATATTCAGTCAAAGTTTTCAGGGCCAAATTTATAAAGTTTTTCTCTCGGCTTTTTCGAGTTTCTTCTAAATCTCTTATAGATATTGTAAAAAGAGTCTATATCATCATATTTTTATATTTTTACACTACTAACTTCACCAATAATTTTCTCATTATAAGAATGACTTTCTTCTCTAATCTCATTATTTATTTTCTTTTTGTTTTTCTTCATTTAAAAATTTGTCTAAATCTTTCAAAAACTCATCATAATTATAGTTTAACATAATTACCTCTTAAAATCTTATACATATAATTAGGAAATAATTCCAACTAAAATACCTGTACTATATTCCGATTATACCTAGTAAATGGAATAAAATTTATTAAAGTTATAGAATTTAAGTACCATAGAAACTAAAAATTTGAATGATAATATAGAAATAGATCCTAAGACACTAATTCCTATTAAACTTAAGTATTTATTAAAAACTTGTTTACTAAATACATAACAACCATACTTGAAAAATCCCGCAGAAAAATTATAAATAAGCTTATAGATTCCTTTGAGAATTAGTACTAGTAAAACTGCTTTTAAAAATGAAATAAAAATGTTTTCTTTAAAAACCAAATAATAGTATAGAATTTATTATAATTATATTTGATAATCCTAATCTAACATTTGAAATTGGTATAGGAATACTAGGTTTCTAGTAAAGATACAATTAAAGCAACTCAAACGAATAGTGAAATTAAATATTTTTGTATTCATTAATTTACCACATCCAAATCATTATTTTGTCTTGACTTTTTATTTAGCATGACTAATCTATTTGGAATACAAAATAATAGCTTTGTCCAACTTTGTCTATTCTCCCAAATTTTACATCTAGTTTATCCGGACAATGTGCCTCCAAATTACTTAACACCATCTTCATTAACTCTAAAAATATTAATACTAAATGTAGTTCTTATAGGACAAACTTTTCTTTCACTGAATGTTATTTGCTTTAATTTCTTCACCATTTACTTTGTACACTTATATATTTATCTGTAGTTGTTATAAAAACCTCTTATTTATTAAAAACTAACGAAAAGAAAAATGACAACTAAAACAAAATATAACAATAATATCTCCTTTTTCATATACACTTCCCTATTTATTAACAAAACATCAAAAGTAATTAATATATATATAAATTTAATTAATTTTTAAAATGTATAATTTCATCTTAACCTTTATTTTATCAAATATCTATCTGTTTTTCAATGTTTTTAATAATTTTTAAATTATAAGTATATTTTACAGTAGTATATATAATACTACTTTTTACTAATTAACTCGAATTTATATAATGACCTTTTAAATGCTACTAATATTTTTACTATTTTTGATATTTTAGGAAATTAACACTCTTTTCAAAAATACTATAAAACCATATCTACGATTTCATAGGTAAAATCTAGTCTTACTCTATCAATTCCTAATTCAAATATTTCTTTTATATTTTTCTCTAAATCTAGAGTTTAAATGATTTCTAATTTCTGTTCTACAAAATATATCTTGAAATAATCTAAATTCTCTATTTCTCATTATCTTTTAATATATAATCGCTTCTTGTACATCTCTGAATAACGTCTATCTTTGTGACAATCCTTTGTTAAAACTCCCATTGCACAGTATTCTAGTAAGCATTGATCTTGTGTCCATAAATTATCATATCAACATTTGAATCTTTCTTTGATTTATCCAATAGATTTTTATTTTAAATTTATTTATTTCCTGTGAAATTGTTATCATCTTCAGCGTCAAAATATTTTTTCATTTCAGAATATGAATTATAGATATTAAAATATGTATCTATATTGAATTTTTGTGCCAAATTTTGATTTAAAAAGTTTTTGAACCCCTAGAGTTGATATTTGAACTTTATTAAAAATATCGCTATTTATTTTGGATAAAGTATTTTTCTAACACATAATACTCTTTCATTTTCTTATACACCCAAAGCACTGTAAATTATATTTATCCCAAGAGTTTTAAATTATACTGTAATATTTTCAAGTAAAGTAATCTTCAGTATAAATTTCTTTTACAAACTCTGATATATTTGGATTTTCTAAAAATTGTATCCAATTGAGAATTATTATGTATTTTGTAATGTAATTTTCCATTAAAGACTTTTTCTCCCTAAGATAGCTATAATTATCATAAGGATAAATAATTCTAGTACATCTAATCTATACCTTTCATATTTTTCATTGCTTTTCTTCTAAGATTATCAATACTGAAACTGGTATAAAATGCATTTTTATCAACAAAATATTATTAAAAATAAAATTATAAGGTGTTCCACCGGTTTTAGATAATCTTTTCAATAACTCTGTCTATTTCAGCTTCTTGTCTTTGCTTTTTCTATTATTTCATCAGAAAAATTTCAATATTTTCCAAATTAGATTTTTATTTTATAACCTACTTTTATAAAAATTTACATTTTAAATTTATCTTTTATTTTCAATCCCTTCTTTAAATGATTTATTAGCATTATCAACCAATTGTTTATCTGATGTTTTAAACTGGTGTTTTAGGTTTTTATATTCTTGATAAAGTCATTTCAACAATGTCTCCTGCTATTCAAGTGGTCTAAAATTTCTCCGTCTTTTAATGATTCTACCAATATTTCCTCCACTCTCAAATTAATCCCGTCTCCTTTTGAAAGTTTTCGCTGATAATTTTTATTTTTCAATTTGTTCTTTTGAGTTGAAACTTAATACTTCACCTACTTTTAACTCCACATGATCTTTGGCTTATCCGATTGATAATATCCGAACCATTTTGCTCATTAGATATCCCACAGTGCAGTTTCTATTAAAATTGCTTCTAAATCTTCTTCTTTAGTGTCAACTTTTGTCAGTTTGTAATTTTATTATTTGTACCGCAATTTATCTACAAGCTTTTCTATATCTTGATGTAACAACTGCTACATATTCAGGTCTTTTCATTCTTCCTTCAATTTTTAAAGGATTTTACACCTGTCATCCATCTTTTCAACATTTTCGAGACTACATAAATCTTTGGACTTTTACGTGAAATAATATCGTTTTACATTCACTACCTTTCCAGATGTTTTATTTGATTAATTTGTAACTTTGTCTACAAGGTTGAGCATCAGCGACCTCTATTTTCCTGAACTGGTTCGAAAAGAGCATTGCTGAACTCACTGAAGACATAGACCTGAATAACTATACACAAATAGCTCCATGTATAAACACCTCACGTCTAGTATCTACGACTATCCTGGCAACTTTCCCCATTTCTTCTAGACCAAGCTCCCTCGCAATAACCACTCTATCAAACCCAACTTGTTTTGACCCCAAACGTCATTTAAAGAATGTGCCAGACATTTGAGTTGAAGTCGCAGAAGTTCGTATTTGAGAGATCTTTTCTAAACTTCTGCAAATTCCACGACTCTGACAAAGATCGCATCCTGGCAGTTTATAGTAAGATCCGTAGAGAATCAAATCTGCAATTTCAGTTTCTTTATATTAGATGTATTAACCGTAACAAATATATTTACATCCTAAGTGCATATTTTACAGCTTCTACAGCTCATCATTATCAAGGATTTGTTGCAGCTCTTGCTCCCAAAACTGCTACCTCCTAAGTAAATGGCGTCTGCGCTCCATTTTGAATTCCAGCTTTCAAGGATTCCATAGACCCTGCGGAGATAAAAGTTCAACACATGGAATTCCTCTCTATAAAATTATATCTCTGTAAAATGTGTGAACACAGTTTATTCACACCCATCATTTTACAGTATATATAAAGGAGAAATTAAAATTTCCTCCTTTTAAAAATTCACAGTTTTATAATGTTATTTCAAACATTGGAAAGTGAATTGCCATATCTTAATTCTTTTCTACGTCTTGAATAACATTATCCATTTCTCAGATCTCAAAAGTAATTTCTTCTCCTCATGAGTAGTTTCCATGTGTTGCGACAGTAAACTCCATTATTTACGACAATTTTCACTGTCAGCGATTAAAAGCCAGTATTGGATCATGAGTTGCCAATAAAACTATTTTATATTTTCACTTACTGTACCAAATCTAACGCACTCTCATCAATTCCTGCGTCAATTTCATCAATTAAAACAATCGGCGATGAACTATTGCCTTACCAGCAATCATTAGCTGCTTGACTCGACCTCCGCTCAATGAAGTTATAGGTGTATTTAAGTCAGATTTATTTCAGCGGTTTGGCAGCAATGTAGCAATGATTTCATGCTTTCATTTTCCAACCCATTCGACTGCAAGAAGTTCCTATAAACTCATATGCTATGAGTCCATAACTCGAAAATTCATATTTCTGAGAAAGTCGAAGCTTCATGACATCAGCAGCTTAATCTCATGGCTATCAGCATCTTTCTCCATTATTACGTCGACTAGTGGGAGTACCCCTATCTTGCCACCCATTCAATGATCTCCTGATGAATCTCTGACTTTCCACTTCCTGTTGGGACTCAACCATGAAATTATCTCCTGATTTATCTACGGTAAATTCATCGTAATTTTCCTTATTTTCCAAATTTGTATCTTGTTCAACAAGATCAGTAATGGAGTCAACTACGTTATCTTCTAATCCACTCTTTCATCTGATTTATATAGATATTAGAAGTGATTCATACAAAGTGAAATTTTCATCAATTGCTAATCTCTTCTTTATCATCTTCTGAATAAGAATTTAAATATTCTTCAGATGACAAATGTTTACTATTTGAGAATTATCAAAATTATTTTCTGCAGAAAACTTCAACAAAAGGATGTTTTCTATCAATTTCTTTTAATTTTAAATGAGCATTTCTATCCTCCAATTTCATGTAATATTTCATTTGATATTTGTGCACCTATTTTCTTTTCTCACAGCAGAACGTGAGCAGTTGGCATTGCAAATTTTGCAATTCTATCTGGCCATTTACTGTACTAATTTGAATTATCTTCATCAGTAACAATGTGCTCAATTCATAAGTTCCTTGACCAGTCAGTCCGTCAATATTCAGACAATTGCACTTGGATTTACAGGAAGCTCAGCTCTTGAAGAAAATACTTCTCTTTCTGAAGCTCGCAGATACTATAACCACCTTTCGTTATAACTATCATAATCTGCACTTTTTAGCACTTGGATCAATAGGTGTGGCTGATTCCTGAGATTAACAATAACACACAAACAGCTTTACTATAGATGAGACAGCGCTGGGAGAGTCCATGCAGATCAGTACAAAGATCAGTCATTACTAATTCGTTGTACCTGCTTCTATATTGGATACAGTGATCTGGACATAAAGCACCTGAAAAGTCCTTTTCTAACTCAGTTATGTTGTCGTCAGATTAAATCATCATCTCCATACAAAGCAGTCAAATTTTACTACACACCTGCTTTAATTCCTCAATATAGATTTTCGACTGTTTTACTATAACACTAAGTCTTTCTCAGCATTGAAGGGCAGGACCAGATACTACTACTAAATTCATGCCAACCTCTATTTTAAAAGTCTCTTCGCATGAATAATCAGATTCTTTCACTTAATTTTAACTATATATCATCGAAAGTGAATATAAATCCCATCCACAGGAATATCGATTATTATCTTCACACAAATTATCTACACCTTTAACAGTAGTTGGAAATTTACCATTTGATCGAAAGTATTTTGACGCAACACCACTATGTGAACACTAGCAGATTTTAGCTACACTGTCTGTCATTATAAATCAGGACTCACTATAGCTCCATCTTTAGGCCAAAACAACCTTTAATGCTGAGCTTCTGAAACCATTGTGTGCAAAGAAACAATGTCACTAACTATAGGATTATTTTTGAATCTCCTACCATCTCAGCAGGATGTAAGCTCTTTTATATACTCTTTGTAAATGCTTTGAATCCTTCTTCTATTTTGAGAAAATAGGTCGTATAACTATCAGTATGAAATATTCAAATCGTAACGTTGATACACTATCATTATAGTTTCACTAAATAAATAATTCTTCCCATGAAGTTGGTATCTCGTGCCATTAAGATTATTTTCGTTTACTAAAAATACACATCGAACTACTAGCTATAATATCATATATATTTCGGATCTTTTAAACAAATCATTATCAAAAATCTTTTATTAAATGGTTCAACGTAAAACTCTACTAGAACTCGAAAAATTTTCTTTATCGAAAAATAGTTCAAAACAGCTGAAACATAATGATCAGCTACTTTATCAATATCTTTTAGAATTTATATCGATTCAATCCAATCAATTCCGAAGTTTGCAGATTTTAATTCCTGAAATCCAATTCATCATACTTTTGATCTCTAAATTTGATCAAAATGCCTCAGATAGGAATTTTTAATGGACATGGAATACTCCTTTAACTATTACATCTCCTTTTTAGTTCTTTCCTCTTCTACTAATGATTTATCAACAACTATGTTCATCATTTAAAAGAGCATATTTAATTTTTCTACAAAAAGCTCTTTTGTTTATTCCTCTAACTTTTTAAAGCCATATTTAAAGAAACCATCTTTCCCATTGTTTTGTAACATTTTTCGTTCTTTAATTGGTCAAAACTATTATTAATAAAAACTGTAAAAGTTCATTACCATTTAAAATATTATATAATGATCATCAAAATTTATTTTTACTCATTTTTACCTCCTTATAATATATCTATATATACTATATTTTATATCTTTAATTTATGTTGCAATGCAATAAAAGAAAATCGAAAACGATTTCGATTTTATCTTTTCTTTTATTGGATTTTTATCCTCAAATAAACATTCTTCAAATATAATACCCTACAACTCAGAAATTCCAGGATAATAATCGCGCCTAACTTAGTACAGATTTGAATTCCCTTTCACTGAATTCTACATATCTTTGCTCTATATACTAAAGTCTTGTAATTCGCTCCACAGGAGCTTTAGATAGGAAGTTATTTTCAGAGAACCATGTATTTAGTATGTTATTTTGAGATAGAATTACATAATATATATAGCATCTTCATTTCCTGAAAAGTATAGCTTTCAAAACTTTTAAAAGATTATCAGATATACATGGTGAGCTTACTATGTTAATTTCCTGCTTTTAATTTATATTGTTTATAGTAGTTAGAGGTAGATGATAGTGGAGTAATATCTCGACACTTAGTCAGCTTTTGCCCAGCGTGTTTTCAAAAGTAACGCAATTTGACTTGTCATGGCTTATTTTAAAACTCCCAAACTATAACAACCACTACGCTATTATTTTACCCAAAATTTTCAACAAAAATTTCATATAAATGTCTTCAGAAAATCTGTCTAACATTCTCGAATTTCCCTAAGAATAATTTTTAAAAATTTTCGACATTTTGACTTTTTATCTTTTTCTTTTTAAGATTCATTTTCTTATCTGGTATACTTTTGTTGTTATATTTATGTTATTGTATGTAAAATGGGTGTTTTACTCTTTCCACTAAATTCATGATTAATATTAAAGTTTTATTACTTTTATTTCCTCTACCTTTAATCTTCTCCACTGATAAAAATAATTTTTTTTTATCTGTAGAATACTTTTAATGTCATATTTTTGTTGTGTAGTGTTATTTGATTCTAAATTAAATTTTCTTAGAGTTCCTAAGTCTTCTTTTTGGAAATTTACTGTTTCTTTGGTTGGAGAATCTATATTTTTTATTATTTTTATAAAATTCAGTATCATTGGGGCTTGAATTTATCGTTGAAATTTATATGAGTTATGGTTTGATCCATTTTAGTTGAAAATTTACTTAATTTTCTATGCTACTATTAAATGTTATTCCATTTTAAAGTAGAATTTCGTTAGTACTTGTAATGTATAATCTAGCTATATATTTCAGCTATTTGTTCATTTTATCAGTGAGCTGAAGAATCATTTGACTCTCAGTTAATTCCCTGTTTTTTTAATCTGATATATTAATAGCTCATAAATTCTATAATTATCATTTTAAATTATTATCTTCAGCTTTAGTTACACATTTATGTTATTGGACTAATAAACATGAGACATTAATGCAAATAAAATGCTGCGCCTCACTCCAACTGCTAATATGTGTAATTATAACATTTTATAGCGATTGTGTAAAGATAATAAAATAAAACAAAAATCACGATATGAGATCCGTGATTTTATTTTATATAATTCAATATAGTATTCTTATTTACAATATCTTTATCAGCATTCGATTTACTGCACAAAATTTACTTGCAAGATTAATTATTTTTCAATTTCATATATTAACATCTGTTTTAAAGTGTACTTCGTTCTAATTTCTTAATATTGTGATTTCTAAATG
>BNJS01003167.1_pt1 | contig 95314 bp, 125 predicted proteins | sample 8540461 | NCBI WGS metagenome assembly BNJS01 (sample SAMD00202454, study PRJDB9452) | human saliva metagenome | isolation source: human saliva | place: Japan | reverse complement strand
CCCATCTTTGTGAGTCTTTCCCAAAGAATAGGGGGCTTGCTTTTTGAGCCCGAGTCCTATTCTAAAGGGCTTCGGGAAGCTTTTCGTGTGCAGTTTGGAAGTTTACCGGACAGCAATATTAAGAAACCTATATTCTCCTTTTCTCGCGCATACGCGCGCGCACGCCCCCAGAAATTTCCACTTTTTGCCTTCACAACCTTCACAAAATCGCTTGCAACTCGCTCTTATCTAATCTCTTATGGAACATTTATAACCTTCTTTCAAAGAATCGATTGAAAAAGCGCGTTTCACTCTTCGTAAAAGGCAGAATCTAAGTAAAAAGACCGAAAAACAAGGAAGAAACAAACAAATGCAAAAATGAAAAAGTCAAGAGATTCTGGTAAGCCTCTAGGAGAGTTTCACAGAAATGTCGGAGAACTTCAGGAAAATCTCCGATATTGTTACTTAGTAACTCCCTGATTTCAAGCAAAGAAAACGGAGGAGAACACATTCTTGTGTGAAGGTTGTGAAAAGCAAAAATAAAATCGCTGTATTGCCTACGTGCGCGCGCACGCAGCGGGCCAACACGATGAGCATAGTTTAGGGCAAAACGTTAGTCGCCTCTCTCAAGCTTCATTTGATTCGCGTAAATATCAGAATGAAGACGAGAGGCATGTTTTTTTAGTAACTCCCCTTGCATCGCCCATACCATAGTTTTGCAAACTTAATCTAGCATAATAAGCTACACAAAAGAAAAAAATATGCACTTTTTCTCTGTTTTCTCTTTCACCTTCTTTCTATCCCTATATGTATAGGGTAGGGAAGTAAACGGGTGTCCTTGCTAGGGCTGAGGACAATCTGCACGACAAACAGAGCTAGCACATCCAAAGCCCTTACAGCGTAGCCACAAAAAATCCCTCCTGCTGGAAATCCAACAGAAGGGAGGTGCCTGAAACGAGACTCGAACTCGTACAGCCATAATGGCCAAGGGATTTTAAGTCCCTCGTGTCTACCATTCCACCATTCAGGCGTAAGGTGGTGCAAAGGTAAGGATTTTAAGAAAAATGACCAAATGTTTTTGCTAGTTTTGTACGACAAAAGCGTCTGATTGGGTCGAGTAAGCAGCGGAATAACGGTAAAGCGACACATTGGGTTGGCCATCTGCCTTGGTCACACACACTGCGCCGCCATTGTTGAGGTCATAATGCCGCTGACAACGTCCACAAACGAGCGTGCCCGGTGCAGAAGATTCCCAAGAAAGTCGGCGTTCCACATGAGCAGCTTGGAAACAAGACGGGCAAACAAGGTCGAAAGCCACGACCGACTGCCGTCCGCTCAGGTCGGGCAAGGCAGGAGTGCCCACCACAAAACCAGCTATCGAAGCAGGAGCTCCATAAGCATCGAGTGCCGTACGCGGATATCGGCTCGTGCGCTGGGCAGCATTGGTGAAGGTGTAGTGCGAGGCATCATACGTGATGGCACACCACTCCCCCACTCCATGCACCGCTGCCGAGAGCACTGGGGCAGCTGCCACCGGAGAGAAACGCAAAAAGGCACGATGACGCGAGAAGCGCGAAGTGCTCTCCTCACCGCAAGCCAACAAACTAGCCATTGCACCAAGATACACGGCCATGCCGCTGGCCATGAAAGCATGACTTAGCCGCCATTTATGTATTAAAGCCTTCATCATTAGCCATTATTGAGCGTACTATATAGGAATTCTCTCCTTACTATACAGAAAGATTTAACCCACAGCTAAGATTTGGCTCAAGAACTGTGCCAAGCCGTCGGGGGCTTTCTTGATGTGCTTCTCCACCATCTTGCGAATGAAGAAATTAAGTTCCACACCGATGGTGACCTTGAGTGCTGCTTGATACGTGCCTTTCTCCACGAGTTGCACCCAGACAGTGGCATTTACGGGAGAATTTTGGGTCACGAGTTTCACCAACTTGCAAGGTTCGCGCTCTACAATGGCAAGAGACACAGGCCCCACCTTAGTTTCGGCAGAGATAGTGTCTTCCGTGAACTGCATCTTCTCCACTTGCTCGCGAATCTCAGCGAGTTTTTCGGGCGACACTTGGTCGGCAGGGAGATTTTGCAAGATGTATTGCATCTTCTCGGGGTCGGAGAAAGCAGCTTTAAGGGCTTCAAAACGGCGTAAATCGGCCAAACGCTCATAAGCCTGTGCTTGTGTAGCATTGACCGTGTAGATTTCGGAGGTATATTTAGTCATCTTTAGGGAGAAATAGTCCTTCCTCCCTCCTTGGAGCATGCGAAGGCTGTTGAGAATCATTGGCAATACATCCAAGCATGTCCATGTCTATGAGGAAGTGCTGGGAGAATCACTGCTACATGTCGGGAGAATCACCTCAACAGATATAGGAGAACCATCTCAACATGTCAGAGCGAAAGTGCCAACCATCCGCGTCTCTAGCAAACGCAAAGGAGGGAAGAAGAAAAGAATGCGAAAAAGAATAGCTACGAAGCCTTACACTTCAGGGCTCCAAGTGGAAGGATTGGCGCGCCAACGAGCCAAAAGGGGCAAATGGCTCTCCTCGATGTAGCCAATGGCACGAGCTGTTTCTACCACTGCCTCATAGTTGGTGAGCGTGGTGAGGGTGACATTCGCAGCGCGGAAAGCCTCTTCTGCCACGGGGAATCCGTAGGTGAAGCTCGCCACCATGCCGAGAATTTCAAAACCAGCGGCGCGGAGAGCTTCAACAGCCTTAAGACTGCTGCCGCCTGTCGAAATTAAATCTTCGACCACCACCACTTTTGCGCCTTCGGGAAGCGTGCCTTCAATGAGATTTCCCATACCATGATCCTTGGCTTTGGCACGCACGTAGCACATAGGGAGATCCAAAGCGTCAGCTACCAAAGCACCTTGGGCGATAGCCCCAGTGGCCACACCAGCAATGGCAGTAGCTTCAGGATATTGCTCACGAATCAAAGCCGCAAGTTGATCTTTCACGAATGAACGCACCTTGGGATAGGCCAACGTCTTGCGATTGTCGCAATAGAATGGGGACAACCAGCCACTCGCCCAGGTGAAAGGCTGCGTGGGTTGGAGTTTGATGCACTGCACCTCAAGCAATTGCTGTGCAAATTGGGAAGCGATGGAAGACATATTAGGTTGATTTTAAGTAATTAGTCAGCAAAAAGAAGTCTGCACTATGTGAGCGCAGGGGAGTTTATGCCCTCGCGCAGCGCGCGCACTATGAGTCGTGCCCCCTCTTGTGGGGCAACATTTGTGCCAAGTTGGGCACGCATACGCGCATATCCCGATAATTGTGCTTGTCGAGCCGCACTTTCATCATCGAGAAGTGGGAGCAGATGGCGTGCAATGTGATGTGGTGCGGTAAGATCTGCGATAAGTTCGGGCACTACTTCATCATCTGCAATAAGATTGACCAATGAGATGAAACGACAATTGAGAAAGTGTGGTTGAATGGCGCGAACGAGCGCACCGCCTCTGATATGATAGCACACCACCTGCGGCACTCCGAAGAGCGCGGTTTCGAGGGTGGCAGTGCCACTAGTGACCAATGCGGCGTGCGCGTGCTTCAACAGCGCGAAAGTAGCGGAAGACACAAGATGCACATGAGGATGGCCCTGCAAATAAGGCGCATACTCCTCTAGTGCTATACCAGGAGCTGCGGCAATGACGGCTTGAAATCCTTGCGGGTGGGCAGCGTGTTCGGCAATAGTATGAACAGATGGCTCTGTCGGTGCAGAAGACTGTCCCTTACCACTGGCCACATGTTCGGCTTGCACCAGCGCAAAGGCCTGCAACATCCGCGGCAGATTGGCGGCAATCTCCGAGCGGCGTGATCAGCCAACAACGCAACAATCTTGCGCTGCGGTTCCAGATGATGCGTCTCACAAAAGTCCTTCCAAGTACAGGTGTCTTGCTGCAAAAAATCATCGATTTCTGCACGAGAAGGATTGCCCACATAGTGGACAGGATAGCCATGTTTTCGCTCGAAAATAATCCACTTCAAAGGGTAAAATGGAGAGCACCTTGTCCACATTACGGCGAATTTTGCGAATGCGCCCTTCTTTCCACGCCCAGATTTTTGGGGCGATATAGTAGAAGATGGGAGCTTCAAGGTGTTTGCGTGCCCATGCTGCGATGTTCAGATTGAATCCGGGATAATCCACTAGGATAATGGCATCGGGACGATAGGCTTCCAAGTCTACCTTACAAGCACGCATGGCACGGAGTATCTGAGGCAAGTGAAGCACCACCTGCACAAACCCCATCTACGCCATGAGTGCGATAGTGCCAAAAGCACCTCCACTCCTGCCGCAGCCATGAGATCTCCGCCCAATCCTTGGAATTGGGCTTCGGCATCTTCCTTGCGAATGGCAGTGACGAGGTGCGAAGCGTGAAGATCGCCCGAGGCTTCGCCAGCAATGATGAAATAGCGCATGATGAGCAGTAGGGGATAACTAGGTGAAAAATGCAGGGTGTGATGGAGAACAGCGAAGGTTCACCCTCTGTCAAAGCCAACTCACCACTCCTTTGCACGGAGATGGTCGAGCAGCGGATAATGGGTTGCATCGAGTGTCTGCGGAGTGATGGACACATAGCCATGAGCCAAAGCCCAGCGATCGGTATCCTTGGCCTCTGGTTCTAGTTCATAAGGTTCGCCAGTGAGCCAATAGTATGGCGTTCCAGTGCGAGGTTTGTAGTTCTCCGCCATCTCATTGACCCAGCGCGAACGCGCCATGCGACACACTTTCACACCTTCAAACGTTTCGACATGAGGAAAATTGACATTGAGCGTGGAATAAGGTGGCAACCCATCGCGAAGTACCTGCTGGACAATTTCTACAATATAAGGCGCGCAGGCTGACATGTCGGTATCATAGCTGAAGTGGCAATAGGAAAATCCGATGCCTGGCACACCTTGCAGCACTCCTTCGCTGGCTGCTCCCATGGTGCCAGAATAGAAGGTATTGACACTGGAATTATCCCCATGATTCACTCCCGACACCACCAAATCTGGTTGGCGATTGTAGCTATTGAGCAAGACATTGAAAGCTAGTTTCACACAGTCCACTGGACTTCCCGTGCAGGAATAAATGTCGAGTCCCTCTTCTTCATGCACCAATCGGCACTGAATGGGCTGAGTGGCAGTGATGCCGCAGCCAAAACCTGAGCGCGCACCATTAGGTGCCACCACCAAAAGGTCGGCAATGGGGCGCAACACATCAATGAGAAAGTTGATGCCAGGAGCTTTATATCCATCATCGTTAGAAACGAGAATAAAAGGACGTGGAGAAGAGGAGGACATATCTACAAGAGATTAAAGAATACAAAATAGAAGAGCACCCATCAAGGGCGAAGAACAAACATCATCTGTCGCGATGTTGCCACAGCAAAGCCACCATCACGGGTGCTCCCACTAAAGGGTGTCACCGCATTGAGCGGCAGTTGTGCATCGCCCCATAGGGGCAGGCGCGCCACCAATTGGCAAAGAGAAGGAGCACACTCCCCATCAAGAGCGTGAGGGGAGCAGACGATGGTGGGTGCCTTGCTGGGAAACAAGGCGCGCTGCGTGAGGAGCAGCCAAACCCACGAAGGCGATGGGGCCACAAAGGGCTGTGACCAAAGCTGAGAGCAGGCCGACGACGGCTAAAAGGCGCAAACGCTCACGTTCCACGGAGATTCCAAGTGACTGTGCATAGATGTCACCCAAAAGCCAAGCATCAAGCACACGCAACTGACGAATACTCAAAAGCAACAATCCGCAGACAATGAGAACAAAAAAAGGCAGGGGAGCGACCAACTCACCGAGGTGCAATCGCTCAAGAGCCATAGTTGATAGTGGCGTAGTCCATCGGCCGAAGCGCGGTGTGCCAAGATGGCCAACACGGAGGTGACCATGAAAAGAAAGCATCACCCCAACTAAAAGCACGACAGTGGCACTCGCCACACGGCGACTCACACCCAGCAGCAAAACCAACACCACAAGCGCGCCCAGCAATGCTGAAAAATACGGTGAGAGTGAAACCTGTCAAGAGCGAAACACTCCTCACCATCATCATGGCGAGGGCAGCTCCGAGAGCGGCACCAGCGTTGATGCCCAAAAGCGAAGGGTCTGCTAACGGATTACGAAAGAGGGTTTGTGTGAAAAGTCCACTTCCTCCTAGAGCGGCTCCCGAAAGGGCGGCGGTGAGTGCGATAGTGAGTCGATGGTGCACCACGATTTCCTGACCTACTGCCGAAACTGTGGAAGGATAGCCCCAAAGCGAGTAGACAGCATCTGCCAGAGCAGCACTCACTTCTTGTGGAGTCATCCACACTCCCCCACAAAAAGATGCAACACCAAAAGCAGTAGCACGAGGCCACTCAAGCTCAACAGAAGGGTGCGATGGGAGAGAGGGGGAAAAGCCATGGCGAGGGGATACGAACTATAAGGACTAAAACGCCGCGAAGACTAGGATAGAAAGACTACAAACTAGGCATCATCTGACTAAAATCATCTGGACAAGGGATGAAAATAGCGCAAAGTGGTGCTAGAGTCTGAAGGCAACGTGCCGAGCATAATGCACCATTCGCGCAACAACTGCGCTGGGGCAAAGGGTATATTCATAATAGGGCACTTGCATTGTGTTGCACACCCACACGCGATGGGAACGCACAGCTGGGAATTGCGCATACACACGCTCTTGCTCCTTTAGTGCCGCATAGTGGCTAGGCACTTCATCCCCTCCTTTGATGACCCACACATCGGCCTTTTGGGCATATTGCCACGCTCGCTCTAAGGGGAGGCAGGCTGCCAGCTTGGGTGTTGTGGCGCAGCGGATAATCTCCTCCAGCATCGGCGATGAGAGTGGCTAGATAGCTGCTGCCTCCAGGCACATACCAAGTGCTTTGCCAAGGTAAATCGAGCCAAACACGAGGTGGTCTCTGCAAAGAGGAGGAAGATACAGTGGAGGAAGCAACCTTCGTTGCTGAGTTAGCAGACGTCTGCTGTTTACTTCTCACATCATTATCTCGGAGACTTTCAGGAAAATCTCGGAGATTACTCAAATTACCTCGGAGATTTTTCAAATTATCTCGGACTTTTTCAGGATTATCTCGGAGACTTTCAGAAATATCTCGGACATTTTGGGAGCGCACTCCTACTTTCGTTGTGTTTGCAAGATTTTTGGGAGAAGAAGAAGTGGAAGGAGAAAGAGGATGGGCTGCCCTCTGCGCGGTGCTAGCCTGCACGATTCGCACAAGACTATCATAGTGCTGCACTTCCTGTGCGAAGAGGCTGTCAGCCAGTTGGGATTTGCCCCACAATCTGCCGTAAAATCTCATCCACTCTGCACGTCCTAAGGGGGAGGTTTCGAGATAGTCGGCACAATCTACGATGGGGATGCCGGCTCGCTCTAGGGAGGCGTAGCGAGTGTTCTCAAATGGCGCAAAAAGGCATACGTCTGTTTGGACAGCCAAGATGCGCTCTAGGTTGGGTTGGTCGCCACGTCCAAAGTCGGGAAGGTGGAGCTGTTTCAACTCAGGCGCAATGATATAGGCCGTGTCACAAAGTCCTACAAGCGATTGCTGTGCTCCCATCCAAAGAGCAAGGGAGGCATGCACGGTGCTTTGCGGCAAAATACGCTGCAAAGGGGTGCGAAGTAACACGGACGTTGGGTGCTGCGCTTGCAAAGCTTCGAGAGCAGAGGAAGACATCGCTTGATCCACCAATAGATATTGGCGCAACACTTGCGTGGTGTCCCAAGGATTGATGATTTCGACCCACGTGTGGTCGGGATGCTCCGTCATACGCAGCAATTTAGCGTAGCGCAAGGACTGGGCTGTGGGCTGAACATATGTGGCACATCCGCAGAGCAAGAACAACCATGAGACTATGAGACAATAGTAAAGCTTTAATCGGCACATACCCTTCGAGCTTTTGCCGTTTGTCCGCGTTGCAGACAGGCCTCATCGTCAGTTTGCGGAGCAAAAGGTAGGGTCACTTCGCCCACCAACGACGTGTTCATCAACTGGCAGATGCGTTGATTGTCATAATTATGCCCAAGCAAAAACATCAACTTGGTCACTACGGCTTCGAGTGTCATGTCGTGACCGTTCAACACTCCGGCCTGTATGAGCTGAAGCGACGTGTCATAACGTCCCATGTCCACTGCTCCAGTGGCGCACTGCGTAGTATTGACAATCACCACACCACGTTCGCTGAGGGTTTTGAGGCGTTCGTAAAGCCAAGGCAGCTTAGGCGCGTTGCCAGCACCATAGGTTTTGAGCACAAGTCCGCGCAGATTGGGGATGTCTAGATAGGCATTCATCACCTCTTCGCGCATGCCAGGGAAAAGGGTCAAGATGGCGATGTGGTCATCGAGGAGATAGTTGGGACGGAAGGGCTTCTCAGGGTCGGGACGATGGATGAAGGCTTCTTCAAACTTGATGTGGATGCCAGCATCAGCCAGATGATGAAAATTGTAAGAGCGAAAAGCGTTGAAGCCCTCAGAGTTAATCTTAGTGGTGCGGTTGCCACGAAGGAGTTTATTCTCAAAGAAGATGCAGACCTCGGGCACCATGGGTTTTCCATCTGGGCATCGGGCTGCAGCAATCTCAATGCTGGTGAGGAGATTTTCCTTACCATCGGTACGCAACTGGCCTATGGGCAACTGACTTCCTGTGACGACGACAGGCTTACCTAAATTTTCGAGCATAAAACTCAAAGCAGAAGCAGTGAAGGCCATGGTGTCCGTGCCGTGGAGGAGAACAAAAGCCATCATAATCATCGTAATTGTCGGCGATGACCTCTACCATACGTGTCCAATACTTCGGCTCCATATCAGAAGAATCTATAGGAGGGCCAAAGGTGATTGTTTCGATGTCGTAGTGGAAACGCGCAAGTTCCGGCACGAAGTTGCTGATATGCTCCCAATCGAAGGCTTCGAGTGCGCCAGTGGTGGGATTTTTCGAGCATGCCAATCGTGCCGCCAGTGTAGATGATAAGTATCCGTGCTCCGTTCATGTCCAAATTTTGTTTCTGCAAATATACCTTTTTTTAGTGAGATTCTCCACCTTTTCTATTCAAAAAAATCCCCCTCACCATCGAGGTTCTCGGCACTATGACAGGGAGGAAATGTAAGGTTTTGTGGCAGATTGCTGGAGATGGATGCGAAAAATCCGACGTACGAACAGCAAAAATCCGATAAATAGTTGTATCTTTGTCGCAAATTCGCACTGAATTATTGAGGTCTTTTTTTATGGAGGTTAGTTTCGCTTTTGAGCAATAATAAACCTTCCCTCTCCCTCTGTGCGACGATGACAAGACGACGATATGAAAAGAATTTATACAAACTGAGGTCAAGGCTGAAACGGCTGTCCTTGTGGCACTCATCACCAAGACCCAAAACGAACATAAAACGCAAGAGTATCTCGATGAACTGGCTTTTCTGGCGGAAACCGCTGGAGCAGAGACGGTGCATCGCTTCACTCAGCGCATGGATGGTCCGAGTTCTGTGACCTATGTGGGCAAGGGTAAATTGGAAGAAATCCGTGCCTACATCGAGGATTGCGAAAAAGCGGCAGAAGAAGCTGAAGAAGATCCGCTCTGGCCTGCCGATGTGGAGAAACCACGCCCCGTGGGTATGGTGATTTTCGACGATGAACTCTCAGCAAAACAACTGCGTAACATCGAGGCGGTGCTGCAAGTGAAGATCTTAGATCGTACTTCTCTCATCTTAGACATCTTTGCCATGCGCGCACAAACGGCGAATGCGAAGACGCAAGTCGAACTGGCGCAATATCGCTACATGCTTCCTCGTCTGCAACGTCTTTGGACGCACTTGGAACGCCAAGGTGGTGGTTCGGGTGGTGCCGGTGGTGGCAAAGGCGGTAGCGTGGGATTGCGTGGTCCTGGTGAAACGCAGCTCGAGATGGACCGACGTATCATCCTCAACCGCATGTCGCTCCTCAAAAGAACGTTTGGCAGACATCGACCGACAAAAGACAACGCAACGACAAAACCGCGGAAAGATGGTGCGCGTGGCACTGGTGGGATACACCAACGTGGGAAAATCTACACTGCTCAACCTGCTTTCTAAGAGCGAAGTCTTTGCCGAAAATAAGCTCTTTGCGACTCTCGACACCACAGTGCGCAAGGTGATTGTGCACAATCTGCCTTTCCTCTTGGCGGACACGGTGGGATTCATTCGCAAACTGCCCACAGACTTAGTGGACTCTTTCAAGTCTACCCTCGACGAAACACGCGAAGCGGACTTGCTCGTGCACGTGGTGGATGTGAGTCACCCAGATTTTGAAGAGCAACTACAAGTGGTGAACCGCACCCTCTGTGACTTGGGTTGCGCGGACAAGCCACAAATCTTGGTGTTCAACAAGATGGATGCTTACACTTGCACGCCTAAAGATCCTAACGATTTGACACCCGCCACGAAAGAAAACGTGACGTTGCCCGAACTCATGCAGACCTGGATGGGACGCACGCAAGGCACGGGCGAGAACATGACCGAACAACAGGGCACTGCTCCCTTGGACGTGATTTTCATCTCGGCACGCGAGCGCGAAAACATCGAAGAACTGCGCGACCTCTTCTACAAGCGTGTGCGAGAAATCCACGTGCAAAAGTATCCTTACAACGATTTCCTCTTCTACGACTATGATGCAGAAGGGGAAATGGTCTAACCTTTTTCACAACTTCTCCCTCACTCGCTAATCTCATCGGCAGCGAGTGAGGGAGATGTTTTGTTGTGGGTAGGCAGTTTTATCGCAGACATTCTACACACTATCTCAGGCATCATAGCTTGCTCAGAACAAGATATTAAAGGTATGTACTCTTTTGTTCAAAATATGCACCAATAACAGATTCTACCCACAGCCTTAATTTAGTCTCAAGCTCTAGTTCGCCCTCTCTTGTCATGAATATCCTCTCACGATTTCGGCAAAACAACTTTCAAGTCTTCCTACTACTTTGGGGAAGTCTGCTACATGCTCTCGTGAGCATAGGATATATTGCCTCTCCCATTGCATTGGGGCTGTTTCCTCTCCATTATGCTATCTCACCTATCCTGCAAATCTTCAACTTTCTAGGTTTGCACTTCCTTTTCTCATGGATTTATCGCACGCTCCCATGGCGTAGAATAGCAAGCATGGTACTGATAGTAGAAGTGCTCATCCTCGTTGTACCGATTATAGTGGAGACGACTTTACTATATCTTTATGACAGTCCCATAGATGCCAATTTTATCCTAGTAATGCTGGCTTCACCGCGTCAGGAAATAAGGGAGTATTTATCTTCACTTTCCACCGATGTTTATGGAGTTGTCGTAGGAATTCTCGCTATCACGGCTATTATGGCAGGATTCGGCACATGCTCTTTTACCCAATACTGGCAAAGACGTCTAAAACACTTAGCATCTGGTACAGAGACCGTCGGACTTTTTATCGTTTTATTGGTCTTCGTGGCTTGCACCATGCGAAATGCGATGAACTATCATCGCAACCTGCTGGTCAATCCTCCACGAAGCTCCAACTCCACCGACCGGATGTTTTGGGCCCTTTTACGTGCTAAAAAAGAACGTAGTCTCACTGCACAACATCTGAAAAGCATGACACATTCAGCGCATTTCACCGGGTTTTCTTATCATCCTACGGTGAAAGGCCCTCTTCATATCGTTGTTATTTTAGGCGAATCAGCTAGAGCAGATTTGATGAGTGTGTATGGGTATATTAGGAAGACAACCCCGCATGTGGATTCCTTAACCAAGCAAGGCACGATTATTCCATTTAATGACGTGACGAGCAGTGCTTCCTCCACCCTATTCTCTGGCCAACGTATCTTCTCCTATTGGAACAATACTCCACAGAAACAATGGTTTGATTTCCCAGACCTCATCAACACCTTTGCACATGCTGGCTTCCGCACGCAGTGGTTGTCCAACCAGGATGCTGCGGACTACAGTAGTTTAGAACGCATTTTCACTTTTTCAGCTGATACACTGCTTACCACGACATCACTCATGGACAACTGGGCAGAGATGTCTCTTGACGAACGTCTGCTCCCCTGGATTTATAGTGCCCCCCACTCTGCACCTACGTTCACTACCATCCATTTAGTGGGTAGTCATCAGAACTATCAACGACGATACCCTCAAGCGTTTGAATACTTCAAACCAAGTGATATGAAGGAATGTTTGACAGATGACGCCAAACGTCAGAAAGCAGCCTATCTCAACTCTTTGCGCTATACTGACCATTTGCTCGAAAAGATGATAAAGCACTACTCTTCACAACGCACATTGGTGTTCTACTTCTCCGATCATGGAGAAATGGTGGACGAACCTCAGCAGCGCGGATTCTTTGGTCACGGGGGTAATGTGAATCATCCCTCTGTTGATGTACCTTTCTTCGTCTATGCTTCACCACAACTCCGAAAGGAGCATCCCGAACTCTGGGAACGCATCAAGAAAGCTCAGTTCCGACCCATCTCCACAGCATGGTTCACCAACTCCCTCACCAGCCTTTTGGGCATCCATACGAAATACAACGATGAACGCTACAATTTCTTCAGCGAGAAATTCGCCAACCCCACTCGCATTGCCGTACAAGGCGATAAACGACACGAAGTGCCACCGCTGAAACGAAAAAGGGTGAGAATAAATTCTAGTTTTTCCTTACACAGATAGGTATGACATTACAAACAAAACTGAAACAGAATACTTATCAACTTCTCTTGCTCATATTAGGAAGTCTTCTCTCGGTATTCGTTAGTATATGGGGTACTCTTATAGCCATTGAGAACAACGAACTCAGTGGCTACAACCTCTTTTTGGCTCCATTCCTGCAAACTCTCAATTTTCTTGGGGTTCATTTCGTTTTTTCCTTTATCTATAGATCTATTCCTTGGAGAAAAATAGCTCCCATCATACTGGTTATTGAGACAACCATCATCTTTATTCCATATTTTGTGGAATGCGCGATACTTTTTTACATCCATAGATTTTACAACTACGACATTAGCCTAAGCATCTTCGCTAGTAATCCCCAAGAAGCCTGGGAATTTGTAACATCCTTAGGATTTCGTCTGCTCTTGATGATTCCAATTGCTCTTCTTTGTCTATTCGCGACTTTTCTCTTCGCGTTTAAATTATTAGGTAAATACAAGAACCATCGTAGCCTTCGTTGGCTTTTGCATCCTTCAAGTTCCTTGATTATTATCAGTGTGTTCATCTGGAGTTGCATTGCACTACAGCAAACCTACCGAGTTTTAACAGGAGGAATTGAAGTAAGTCCTCGTTATTCTACGTCAGCAGACCGTTTCTACTGGATAACCTATGCTGTAATCAGAGATAGAAAGAATCTTAGCCAGTATTTGCTTGAGATGAAATCACCTGACCATTTCAAAGGATTGACGCATCAGCCCACTGTGGATGCCCCTTTGAAAGTAGTGGTGATTCTAGGAGAGTCAGCACGAGCCGATTTAATGTCAGCCTATGGATACGAACGTCCCACAACACCTTGGCTTGATTCTATCAGTAAGAAAGGCGACGATGTGGTGCTATTCAATGATGTCTGCAGTTCTGGTCCGAATACTATAACATCTAGTCAGAGAATTTTCACCTTTTGGAACAACACCCCAAACAAAGCATGGTACCACTACCCTGACCTCACGAATGTTTTAGGACACTCTGGGTTCTACACACAATGGATTACCAATCAGAATACAATCAACATGTTTTTCTATAGAACGCTTATTGGCTAATTCAGCTCATAAACTCTACAAGACAGTATACGCGAGCCATAATAATATCAAAGATTCCTCGCTCTCCGCAATGGCTTATGATGAAGCCCTATTGCCCGCTCTTCATCGCTACGATTCCCAATGTCTAGACAATGTCATTAAAAAAAATGTATTTACAGTGATACACCTCATGGGAAGTCATCAGAACTATTCGGAACGCTACCCCTCAGACTTCGACTACTTCAAAGCCAAAGACATGAAGGAATGTCTCACGGACGATGCGAAACGTCAGAAGGCAGCCTATCTCAACTCTTTGCGCTATACTGACCATTTGCTCAAAAAGATGATAAAGCACTACTCTTCACAACGCGCGTTAGTGTTTTATTTCTCTGACCACGGCGAAATGATTGACGAACCACAGCAGCCTGGATACTTTGGTCACGGAACAAACGTGGATCATCCCACTATAGATATCCCCTTCTTCGTCTATGCTTCACCAAAACTCCGAAAGGAGCATCCGGAACTCTGGGAACGTATCAAGAAAGCGCAGTTTCGTCCCATCTCCACAGCATGGTTCACCAACTCCCTCACCAGTCTTTTGGGCATCCATACGAAATACAACGATGAACGATACAATTTCTTCAGCGAGAAATTCGCCAACCCCACTCGCATTGCCGTACAAGGCGATAAACGACACGAAGTGCCACCTTTGAAACATAAAAGAGTGAAAGGATAAATTGCGACGTAATCGCCATTCTATTTGATTGATGTACATAGAAAATACGCTAGACCTCAGCGATTAGAGCCATGCAGGCAAGAAACTCTGCATCGTTCTAACGCTGAGGTCTAGCGTCGTTTATTTCCGTGTCAAAAAGGATTGCCCCAAAGCGATGGGACGTTTATTGATGCATCCGATGTTATGTATCGAAAGCTCCTACTCCAGATTGGGAAACTTGCTCGCAAGCATCTATTCAGGCACGTAGATTACTTCGCCATTCTCCAACTGATAGGCAACACCGACCTTCTTGCCGCGCGAACCTTCGGCATTGCTCTGGTCGTTAGAGGGCGTGTAGCGTTGTATCTTTTCGCCTTTCTTGGTCACTATCTCCATGTTTTTCCTTACCGGGATTCTTGACCATGGTGAAATCTTGCGTACTAAACATTTCGGTCATATTGTAGCGACTCACCAAAGCTACCATCAACGCTACGGCAAACACCATAGCCACGTCAAAAAGGTTGGCCACGCTGCCCATGATGTCGTGTTCTTCGCCACCACCCATCAGACGGCGGCGAGACTTGTTTCCTACTTTTCTACTCATTTCTACAATAGGTTTGAGAGGATATATGGGGAATCGCTAGGCTAGTCTTGGACATACTTTTGTGCCAAACGTGCTTCGATAAAGTCCAAACGCGCAGCATCTGCCGCCAACCAGCGTTTTTTCACCTGTACCGTCAATGTACCTATCGCACCAATCACCAAACCCACCACCGTAGTGGCGAAGGCCACCTGCATGTTGTACGCCATGCTGGCAATATCGCCCTGAGGAGAGTCCCACCAAAGCGGGTCCCATGGGGATGAGGGTGCCCATGAGTCCGAGCACAGGTCCCATCTTCGCCAACGTGCGAGGGAGATTTTGATCGGTATCTGCGGCAATGTCAAACTCAGCAAGGACACGCTCACGAAGAGGGGCATCATTGCCAGCTGCCACTAGGCGATGATAGAAAGGGGCTGCAATGCCCAATCCAGCGGAAGGGAGTTGTTCAAGAAGAGCCTCCACGTTGTCTGCAGTCAGTTGGTCAAGGGTGGCTGCGATCTGTGCATCTGCCTTGCGGCGCGCAAGGAGTTGTCCGAAAAATCCTCCCACGAGCAAGAGCGCACGCACGAAGAAAAGCACCAAAAGAACGATGGTGGGCACGAGTAATCCCGTGCTGATCCAGAAGAGAATGTCAGAGATATAGTTCATTGTTATAAGATATGTTTTACTGATTTGCGGGGAATCCTTCCCCGAAAGTCCGTCCCGTCAACTTGTGGGGCGGATTTTTCGTATGGTAAGGGTTGAAGCAATGTGATAAGGGTTGAAGCAATGTGGTGGGAATGCGGAGCATTCGTGCACTGCTTGCCACAACACTACTGCCCCACTCTAGTGTTTGGCGGAAGAAGCCTTACGACGACTCCAGAAAAAGCCGATGAGCGCAAAGACCACAAAGAGTGCCACGACTGCCAAGAGGGAAAGGAAATCTACATTCCACACCTTCTACCGCTGTTCTGCCATTGACGGTGGCAATCACCCCAAGAATAGCTATGAGAAGATTGAGGAGGAAGAGGAGCTCTAGGCGAAGTTCGCGTTCGGGAAGGAGAAATTCCAAAAACCATCCCAAACCCACGAAAGCCACAGCCACAATGGCTGCCAATCCCCACGCAACGAGTGCGAAGTCTACGCCAGGGAGGAAGAAAATGGTGCTTACTTCGAGCGAAAACAGCACGGGAAAAATGAGTAACCCTGGGTATATCGCCAGAAGACCGCGCCAGAGTTTGCGCAACAACACGGAGTAGCGATTTTGCGCCACGTAGATTTGTTGGAAAGGCTTCGCAGGGGCTTTAGTGGTTCCCCAACAATAGGCGAGGAGGAAGGCTACATCTATGCTGAGCACTACGGCTGTGTCGCGCATCAAATCGGGATTGGCAAGCCAAGCTTCAATTTGTGTTTTGGATTGCTCCACCGCCCACGGCCAAGCCAGCCCAACAAAGAGGGCGCACAAGGCGAAGGTGATCCAGCGCACTCGTAGTGTCGCCAGCGAAAGTTTGAGTAGCGTGCTCAAACTCACAGCCACCATAAGACAAAGAACGAGAGTTTGCATTTTAGACGTTAGAGAGTAGACGTTAGACGTTAGAGGGTCGCAGACCCAGTTTTGCTCGCCACGACAAGCGTGGCTCGGGAAATAGACATTAGGTTTTAGACGTTAGACATTAGACCTTAGTGAGTAGACGCTAGCTCTTGGGGCGTTTCATCTCCCTCTTTCGAGCATTTTAGCCCCTATCGCCTATTTACTATGAGGACTATGCAGAGCATAGCCCTGCATAGTCTGATGGATAGCCTCTAAAGTTAGAACTTTAGGCGAGAAGATTTATTGTTTGTTGCGACGACGGCGCACGAGCACAATCGCACCTGCTGCAAGTGCCACAATCGCTACGACCACGATGACACCACTTGCGATGCCCTTAGAGGTGAGTTGCGAAGTGGGCGCTGCATCTTCGGCTTTCAGCACTGTGCCCTTGCCCGATTTGTCGTTGCGCGCGGCATCTATGCGGTCTTTGTAAGCCTTAGCCCCAGTAGCAGACACCTTGCTAGCGATGAACTGTTGGAGCTTTTTGGTTGTCATTGACAAACTCCGTGCCGGCGGCATCGTACTTCGCCACAAGTTCGGTGTGGAGTTTCGCCAACGCCTGCACCTTGTCTGCCGAAGCCTTCCACATGCCCTTGCGTGCACTCTCCAACATGATGGCAGAAATGCCCTGCAACGCAGCGGGATTCACACGTTCGAAGTATTCACGCATACCGAGGTTGTGCTTGTCCTTCACGTAGGTGTCGAAGATTTCGTCCCACATTTCATTGTCTATCGCCTCTGGTTTCATCACTTCCCATCCGAAAGTGTTTTTCACCATTTCCTCAAGTCCAGCCGCAGCTCCTTCGCCGCCTTTCATTTGCTCCTTGAGGTAAGTGGGATTGAACATAGAAGTTCTGCTTTCCACTCCGATAGCCTCTTTGACTTCCTGCATGCGCATGTGGTTATGATTACGATAGTCCGCCAAATAAGCATCAGGTTCTTTGCCAGTCACCTGACGTACGGTGAGGTTCATACCACCCATGAACTCAAACACGTGGTCAAGGCTGAGTGCGCCCCAAGTGTTATTCTGGCGAGGTTGGATCACTACGTCCGTACGTGTGAGTGCGGCTTCAAACGCTTTACTTTGATGGTCTTCCCACTGCTTTTGGTCGCCATAGAATGCGCCCATGTTGTTCAGATAAGCCTCAGCTATCTGCTTGCGGTCTGTCCATTTATCAGAAGCCATCGCCACTTCTTGGATGCCAGTGCCGTAGTTGCCGTTCACACCACCGAAGATGCGACGTGCCGCCCACGCGCGGGCTTCCTTGGGAGAGATACCTTTCTCGATGAGCATGCGTTCGCTTTCCACCACTCCCGAAGCTACTTGGTTCTCAAATTTGTCGTCCTTCGCATCAGCAGCCATTTCTACCGCCTTCTGCAAAGGAAAAGGCGAGAAGCTGCCAAATCGCGGAGCTGACCACTGGTTTGCACGACCACATCAATGCGAGGGCGACCCAACTCTTTAGAAGGGATGAGGCGCAAATCATTGACACGTCCGAAGGCATCGCGCAGGGGTTCTACACCAAGCATGTAGAAGGCTTGCGCCAAAGTAGCACCTTCGGTCTCGATAAACTCAGAACTCCAGAAGGTATAGCTGACTTTGCGGGGAATGCTGTCGTGGTGACGGCGGCGATATTCCTCGATTGTGTTGCGCGCCAACTGTTTTCCCTTCTTCCCACGCCGACTCTGTAGGCGTAGACTCGGCATTGATGGAATAGAGGTTACGACCAGAGGGCAGCGAGTTGGGGTTGGCGATGGGATCCCCCCCTGCCGAAGGCGCAGTGTAGCCACCCGACAGCGAGCGCATGAGCGTGTTGAGTTCCTTTTCTGGGCTTTGCAAGAGCGCGTAGCGATAGTTTTGCACATTGCGCAAAGTGCGTTCCACCTCTGCCACCGCATAAGCCATGGCTTTTTGCTCCTTGCTGTATTCGGGTTGCTTCATCATAGCTGCCATAGCCGCACGCATCTTGGCCATCTTTTCCGAACGACTGCCGCCGCCCTTAGTAACGTTGGGCTGACCTTTCGCAGTAGTAGGGATGCCCCATCGCAGCAGGCTTTCCGCCCTTAGCTTTTTGTGCCATCGCTGCAGCCATAGCAGGGGGCATCTGTCCGTGAGGCATGCCCGATGCACCGTGGGGATGACCAGAAGCCCCCTGGTTTTTGTGCCATCGCTCCGTGAGGATGACCAGCACTTGCAGGGGTTTTTCCCTTGTCTTCACTCTTCATGGAAGAATCTGCCACAGGTTTTGCAGCGGCTCCCATTTGTTGTCCAGGGTGTCCCTTCATAGCACCAGGATGTCCAGCAGGCATCTTGCCCTTCATTGCAGGATCACCACCTTTTGCAGCAGGCATGCCACCAGGATGTCCAGCAGGCATCTTGCCCTTCATTGCAGGATCACCACCTTTTGCAGCAGGCATGCCACCTGGATGTCCAGCAGGCATCTTACCCTTCATTGCAGGCATACCACCCTTTTGTCCGCCTTTAGCCATCATCGCTGCCATCATACCACCATGAGGTTGGGTGAGGGCGGCATAAACTTCACGGGCTTCATTCAACTGTTGTGGGGTGATACGCGCCACTTGGCAGATGGTTTGATCAGACACCATGCCTTCTTGGTGGAGCAAACGTCCCACCAACTGGCGAGCAGGTACGAGATATTTCTGAGTAAACAAGGCTGCTCTGCGCTCGAAATCGGCAGGCACACGATGTTGCAATTTGTCGATGGCCAACTGACTGTAGGCGATGGGATCAGTGGCCATGGCATAGACACTGCTCTCGATATGAGCTGGCGTGTAGACTTCTCCCAAGACGTAGGGACGACCATTGATTTTCTCATTGGAAAGTTCCTCGGCAAAGTGCTCAATGCGCCTCGATGTCTGCCTCGGTGTAGGGACGTGTGCGCACGCTGTCGAGACCTAATGAGCGATGGATGCCCATTTGGATAGTCAAGGCTTTGACCGCCAATGAAGCCTTGTTGACTTCTGCTTGCTGACGTGCGTTGAGCGCAGGAGCTTTCGCGGATTTTCCAGCCGACTGCTGCGTACTTGCTGCCGCCCACAAGAGAGCGTTGTAGTGCTGAATCGCCTTGTCTAAGTCACGATAGGTAGAACGAAGGTTGGACTCCATGAAAGGTGCGGTGAGATAACTCTGAATCGTGCCATAACTTCTGCGTTTGGCGATGATGGCTTCTCCACATTAGCGATAGAATAAAGGTAGAAATGGGGCATTGTGCCGACCAATCTGTCTGCCCAGTCGTGAGTGCTGAGCGCAACTTGCTTGTCCGGTGTGAACTCTAGGCTTCCATGCGTGCCGAAGTGGATGAGCGCATCGGCTTTGAATCCATGTTGCGCCCAAAGATAGGAAGCGAGATAGAGATGCGGGGGAGCGGCATCCACACCATGGGCTATTTTGAACTCGTCATTGCCCATAGCGGCGGCAGGTTGTGGCATAATCACCACATTGCCAAAGCGCAATCGAGGAATGCCAAGGCGACCATCTTCGGTAGACAAGTACTTACCTGGGAACGCTCCGTAGGCCTTTTCCACAGCTTTGTAGTCTTCTGCGGGTAGACTCTCCTTGACCCAACTCTCAAATTGGGAACGGGTCACCATTTCGGGCTTTCCCTTGCGCAGGAAGTCCTGCATTTTGCCCACATCATACGTTCCGAGGAGTCCGCCACGTGCTTGAATCATACGACCTAATTCAGCAGCAGAAGCAGGAAGTCCGCTCACATTGTAGCCCTCACTGCGCAGACGCACTAGGAAATTGTACAACGAAGGCACCACTTCCATGCCTTGCGCCACGAGCGCACTCTGACCTGGGCCTTTGTAGTAAACCACAGCGATGCGCTTGTCGGCATTCTTCTTTGACTTGAGCGCGACATAATGGCGAATAGTCGTGGCAAAATCCTTGACACGATCGGGCATGGCGTGCACTTGCAACAAACCTTCTTTGTCCCGCTCGTGGGCAAACACAGCATAAGGTAGGAGAGCACCGTCCAACTCTGGCATACCAACGGTCTGCGAGAGGTAGCCGCCCGAAAGACCTTGCTTGCTTTCCTCCCACTTGCTACGTTCTCTCTGCACATTGATGGGAGCAAAGAAGGGAATGTTTTGACGAAGCAGATACGCCACTACGTCATCTCCCAAACGACCATGCGCCATGTTTATCATGGCAGAAGGACTTACGCTGTCGATGTGTGCGCCAGCGATGAACTCATGCGCATCGTCTACATGATACACCACGAAGTTTTGACGCTCCAACTCCGCCACCAACTCAAAGGGTTGTCCCATGATGCCAGTGACAATGATGCGAGGGGCATCCTTCTTGAAAAGACCATTTTTCTGGAGAAACGCCTCATACTCACGCACCGAATTGAAAACCGAGTTCTTCTGCATCAGGATTTTTAGGGATCAAGGTGGTAGAGCAAGCCTCGAAGGATGCTCACGGGGAGCCTCAGCCTCTGGGGCGAGGAGGATTTTTCCATCAATATGCTTGCGCACATAACGGAGAAGGTTGCGATAGTTTTCACGGCCTCCATTGTCCATATAGGCTACAATGCGCGCTGCTGTGGCAGTATCGAGCGAACAAATGTCGTTGGCAGGGTTGGTCACCGTGAGTGCCATGACAGGAAGTCCCTTTTCTGCCAGTTTTTTCACCTCAGCACGCTGGGCTTCTGTGATTTTTAAGCCCATGGCGTTGATGAGGACGAGATCATATTTTACCGATTTTCTCAATGTTTTCGGCATCTACGTCTTCTAGACTGATGAGGGCATTGTCATTGGCTTTGGCGATGTGCCCCGAAGTGAGGGGCTGGAAGTTGACCAAAGCGATGCGAGTCGTGCCCAACCACGTGCGCCACGCGAAGGAAACCGCAATGATGAAGAAAAGAAGCCCCACAAAACCGATCCATAATCGGCGAGACCGTAGGAATGATTGGAATTTTGACATTGGAGATATAGACGTTGGAGATTAGACGTTAGAAGGTAGACCTTAGACGTTAGAGGGTCGCAGACCCTTTCTGCTCGCCACGCAAGCACAGCCTGGGAAATAGATGCTAGACGTTAGAGGGTCTAGAAGAGTTTATCGACATCTATCTTGAGAGTTCCCACAAAGGTGCGCCCCACATCGGGAAGTTGCACAGAAGCAGTAGCAGCACGATCACGATAGTCAAATAGATTGTCGATGAGCAATCCCACAGTGATGCCTCGTTTAGGAAGTTGCACACCGAGATTCAACGAACAGAAGGTGCGCGCATCGAAGCGATAGCGATACATCACGGGGAGCTCCACCCCCGTCTGGGAGTTGCGCAACAGACGATAGTCATATTGCGAGAAAGCACAGCCCCAATGCCCATTGAAATCGGCCGTTGCCGTGAGCGATTTTGAGACAACATAGTGATAAGCTGCGCCAAAAGTGAGGCTATGCGGACGAACATCGGAGGTGTTGTACGACTGAGCGAAACGTCCGTGTCCGTTACTCATCTGATAGTCCTTAATATAGTTGTAAGTGGCGCGCACGTGCAGTCCATACGCCGTGGTGTAGCGCGCAGAAACTTCCACTCCTGTGGTCTTTCGGTCGTCGAAATTAGCATAACGTATGGTGTCTGCGCTCACGGTCTCGTAGCCGATGTAGTGACGATAGCGATTGTGAAACACAGAAGCCGAAAGATTCAGACGATTCCACTCATATTCTGCCGAAAACGAGATTTGTTCGCTCGTCTCGGGGCGAAGATTGGGATTGCCCACCACATGCATCACGTTCATCATATTGAAGTCTTGATACACCTCTTTGAGTGTGGGCGGACGATAGCCGTGAGAATAGTTGGCACGCAGCGTGAGATTATCGAGCGGACGGTAGAGCAATGACACTTTGGGCGTGAAGTGCGCGCTGTATCTCCATGGTTTGTCGAGACGCACCCCAGCCACCAGATTCAGTTGTGGGTGGATGTGCCACTCTTCTTGCCCATAGACCGACCACTGAGTGCCCGACACCGCGCCAGAATCTTTGAGCATATAGTGCTTAAGGTAGTCGTTGCTCATCTCTGTTCCCAGACTCACCGTGTGCTTGTCGGTGAGAAGGGTGTAGTTCAAGCGTGCTGTCTGCTGATGATTGCGATAGGGCGTGATACTCTTCGGGTCGGCAGCTGTGCCCTCTGCATGAGGATAGTTGTAAGTCTTGGTGTAGGAGTCGTTGAGATAGGACAAATCGAAGCGATGTTGTGGCGAAAGGAGATATTTCACATTAGCTCCCCAAGCAAGATCATTGTAGCGATCGTAGCGTTTCCCACCACGCACGAGGGGTTGTCGGTTACTATAAAACGAACCTTTGACTTCTGCGCTAAGACGTTCGTTAAATTGATAGCCCAGTCGCTGCGACACGGTGTTTACGGTGTAGCCCTTGATCTGGAGTGTGTCGGCTTGGCTCTCTTCTACCTGTTTCACGGTGCCATCGGGCGAGATTTGCTCATAGGCATACTTGCTCACGTCGGGCACTACGAAACTTTCGCGGCTGCGCCAGCTCCAGTTGGTGAAAGAAGTCCAACCCTTTTTTGCGAATCCCTAAATTGGCTCCATATTTTTCTCCATTCTTTCCCGCATAACGTCCGGTAAGACTAAATGAAACTGGGCGTTTTGCCTTGCGCGTGATGATGTTGATGACCCCTCCTTGAGCATTACTGTCGTAGAGTGTGGAAGCAGCTCCACGCACCACCTCGATACGCTCGATCTCATCGGGGTTGATTCGGCTATAATCTATGTTGTGATCGCTGCTTTCTCCGCTGATGCGCTCACCATCTATGAGAAAGACCACCATCTTGTTGTTCATCCCTTGATAGGTGAGCGTGGGCAACTGGCTCATTGTGTTGAGACGAAACTGGATGCCTGGGAGGGCATACTGCAACAGTTGCTGCATGTCGAGGGGATTGATGCGATCAATCTCGGCACGTGACACTATGCGTGTAATCACCGGTACATCTTTGAGCGGACGTTCTAGGCGAGAACCAGTGACCACCACCTCATTAAAGGCTTTCTCGTCGAAGATACCCGAAGGCCCTTTCGCCTTCTGCCTTACGGACTTTGTTGCGACTGGCTTTTGCGCTCGGACAGACAAACAGCATTGTCCCATGCCTGCAAGAAGACATAGGACAATGAGGGAAGATTTGACGTTATACATTAGATGTTTGACGTTTACATTGGAAGACTATGCAGCAGTGGGCGCATCTTTCTACAGACATTCGCTTCCTGACCGCATAGAGGAAGGAGATTATTTTTTTGAGATTAGACGTTAGACCTTAGGCACACTACCCCATTGTTAAGGCATTGTATCTAAGGTCTAACGTCTAATTCTTATGTTTTGCGCTTATTTCACAGGTACAGCATCAAAGGTGTAGAAACCATTGTCACCAGCGTTGTTGGTGAATCCTTTGAACTTGAGCAAGAAATGACGACCATCTTTTCGTGCGCAGTGCCACCACATTGGGTTTCGCTTCGTAGGAGATGTTAGGCATTTGTCCCTTGCGCTTGAACATCGTGGAGAGCACAGGGTTGCGCACATCGTTAGAAGTATAGGTGAGAATGCCTTTCACCATATTGGCAAAGTCTACCATCACACGGTCTTTTCCTGTGGCGATGGTATCTACCACGTTGATGTTGGCCATATCGGCCGTCTTCACCTCGTTAAACTCGGTAGCAGAAAGGAGCTTTGTGGCGCCATTGTTTGTGCGAATCATGTTGTAGCGGAAAGCGAGGTCCCACTTGATTTTCACATCGTCCAGACTACCAGCTTTCTTTTTCGGTAGTCACCTCCTTGGTGTTGGTGTTGATATAAGTCCACGTGCCGAAATCGGGATGAGTTTCGTGTTCACCAGTGGCAAGATTCACATACGTCCAGTTAGCATACGCACCATCTCTAGTAGTCATGCCGACATTTTTCACGGTGAGCACCTTACCCGTTTGTTGCACTTGTCCAGGCAGAGGTTTAGGAGTAGGCTGAGGTTTGATGTTGTTTTCATCTTTGTCGCAAGCTGCGAGCGTGAGGGCTGCCATAGCGGCCACAAGGAGAGTTTTGATGTACATAGTTGTATTAGGAATTGAGGGGGAGAGAAGCCATGCCAATAGCAATAATATTCAAGCCTTTACGAGCAGTAAACTTCTATCTCCGATGATGTTGCAAAGTTACGGCTTTCTGTCAGCCCTCACAATCGCTATTTTCAGTGATTCTTCGAGATACTTTTCACAGCTTCAGCGATTCTCCTCACCATTTTCCCCTTCCTGATACCTAGATGTAGGGATAGTGAGCAGTCAATCTTAGGAAGTGGCTCTACCACAAAGTCTTCATTTTGCCCTCTTCTTCCCTTACTCTCTTCGATTATCTCGGAGATTTTCAAAAAGTTCTCGGAGATTTCTTCAAAACTCTCCGACTTTTTATAGAAAAACTCCGAGAGTTTTGCCTTACTCGGAGCCTTTTAGAGATGTCTAATGAGAAGAAGAATATTTTGTCGGAAACTGCGGTTGCTTTTCTCCTAGAATTATCGTATCTTTGTGGATATTGGTGAAATAGTCGCCAATAAATGCGTCTTACATCACACCACAAAGGAGTTAGTGCAGGAGAGCGACTCCCTACAATAGGCTAATGCCCGCTATCATGATGGGCGCATTCATCCTACCAGAAGACATGTGCTCTCCATCTTTCTGTGGCAAGACAAGAACAACACCCCATTTCTCACAACGGCTAACGACTAAAAAGACATGAACCAACTCCCACCCATCATCTCTGACCTCGCACTCATCTTGCTCGTGGCAGGTGTGGTCACGGTCATTGTGCGCAAACTCAAGCAACCTCTCGTGTTGGGCTACATCGTCGCTGGCTTTTTGGCAAGTCCACATGCCCTATATGCCTTCGGTGCAAGACCATGGCAACATCGAGGTGTGGAGCGAAATCGGAGTCATCTTCCTGATGTTTGTCCTCGGACTGGAGTTTTCGCTCAAGAAAATCGCTAGTATGGGCATGCGTCCCGTAGTGGCCACCTCTCTCACCATGATATCCATGATTGGCGTTGGAGCAACGATGGGACAACTCATGGGATGGAGCAATTTTGATAGCCTGTTTCTAGGCGGCATCCTCAGCATTTCGTCGACCACCATCATCTACAAGGCATTGGACGACCTGGGATGGCTCAGTCGAAGGTTTGCACAAGAGGGTGTTTTCGGTGCTGATTCTGAAGATATCTTGGGCATCTTGCTCATGATTCTGCTGAGCACCGTAGCCGCCACCACCAATGCAGCCACAGGCGGTGGGAGTTCGCTGCTCACTAGTTTGACGAGCCTTGCCGTGTTTCTCGTATTGTGGTTTGTGGTGGGTATCTACGCTATGCCTTATTTCCTCAAGAAGAATCGTAAAATCATCAATTCTGAGATACTCCTTGTCGTCAGCATCGGCTTGTGCTTCGGCTTGGTCAGTGCTGGCCGCTCAAGCAGGTTTCAGTGCTGCTTTCGGAGCTTTCGTCATGGGTAGCATCTTGGCAGAAACCATCGAGGCAGAGCGCATCGAAAAATTGGTAAATCCCGTGCGTGACCTCTTTGGCGCGGTGTTCTTTGTGTCGGTGGGCATGCTCGTAGATCCAGCCGTTTTGGCCGCCCTATTGGTTGCCGATAGTGCTCATCTCCCTTGCCCTCTTCGTCGGCATGGCGTTTTTGGCACCTCTCCTTTGTCATTGCAGGCCATCCCTTACAGCGCGCCATGCAGTGTAGTTTTTCGCTCACGCAAATCGGAGAATTCTCCTTCATCATTGCCACACTCGGCCAGAGTCTCGGAGTCACCAGTTCGCATCTCTACCCTATTGTGGTGGCGGTGAGCATCGTCACCACCTTCTTAGCCCCTTATATCATCTCGCTCTGCCCAACCTGCTTATCTGTTCATCGAACGTTTCCTCCCGGAAGCCTGGCAAGCGCGCACTGCCGACCGCCCTGTTGCGGAAGATAGTGCCATAGCTTCTATTGCAGCAACCACTTCCGCTGCCCTCACCCCCTGAAGGCGATGCCGTCACTCCGGTAGGAGAAGCCATAGTAGCCGCTGCTCCCACACTCACCATAGTGGCAAAGCCGCGCTCACCTTCGTGCGCTCTGGTCTTCCTCCAAACCCCTTGTTTACACCCATTTTGTCTGCCACAATCATCGGTCTCTCCTTCTCGGCGTTTTCTCCCAGTGCTCCGTCACATTCCTCCCACCCATTTTGTGGGCAATGCACTCGCAGGATTGGGCACTCTCTTTGTAATTGCTCCCTTGCTGCGCCCCATCGTGGCACGCAAAAATCGCAGTCGTGCAGCACAAGTTCTCCGCACCTCCTTATGGGGAAGAAACTTCTTTGGAATCATCTACGTATTGCGTTGGGCACTGGCCACCTATCTCGTGTTCTATGTATTGGAGTATCTCTCTCCCTTTGCATGGTATTACCACCTGCCCCTTGCCTTTGGTATCATGATGTTAGTGGCCAACAGTCGCTGGGTGAAGTACCAATCTATCAAAGCAGAGCGACGTTTTGCTCACAATCTTCGCCAGCGCGAAGTGGTGGCTCAGCAAAAAAGTTCCAAAGAATACGGATTTGCACGCCGCCTCTCTGCACGTGATGTGCACTTTGCACGCTTGGTTGTGCCCCCCTTGTCGCAATGGGCTGGCCGTTCACTAGCCAATCTCGACTTTTCGTCCAACGATGGGGTGATGGTAGCAGCCATTATCCGCCAAGACATGCGTATCAATGCCCCCGATGGCCACATGTGTATCTTCCCAGGTGACGAACTTGAGGTGATAGGTGACGACACTAGTTTGGACACCTTTGCCCAGCGCATGGCTATCGAAGTGGAATATCTGATTGAAGATGATGGTCGCGACCACAGTCTTCACCTTCGTCGCATCGTGGCACGTCCCACATCTACGCTCCTCCCTTGCACTGTTGCGGAGAGTGGCATCCGCGATGTTCACCGCTGCATGCTGGTGGGTGTGGAAGACGACTCAGGCAGTGTGGAACTCGCTGAGGCTTCTCGTGTGCTCCATCCCCACGATGTCTTGTGGGTGGTGGGTGAAGAACGACAACCTGAGCCTTAGAAGCCAGTTTGAAAGGGGGCGCACCCACTCAAACTAAGCATACAACTCCCTCCAACTCATAACGTCTAACCTCTGACGTCCCAAGATTCTTTCTGTGATACTTAGAGCCGCGCTTGTCGTGGCGAGCAAAAAGGGTCTGGGACCCCGAGCAGAAAAAGGTCTACGACCCGTAACGTCTACCCTCTAACGTCTAATGTCTACCCTCTAACGTCTAATGTCTATCATCTAATGTCTAACGTATATATCATCGGTGCTGGTGCTGCGGGCTTTTTCCTCACCATCACGCTTCGTGAAATCTCCCCTGCCACACATGTCACTCTTGTGGAGCGTGCCAGCCAACCGCTGACTAAGGTGCGCGCCACTGGGGGCGGACGTTGCAATGTCACCAACACCTTCGAGCACATCGACCAACTCCAAGACGTGTATCCTCGCGGAGCGCGCTTGATGCAACGACTCTTCCGCACCTTCTCCCCTAGCGACATCTACGAATGGTGGGAACTGCATGGGGTGCCCCTCAAAGTAGAAGATGAAGGCCGTGTGTTTCCTCGCAGCAACACCAGCGATGCCATCGCTCAATGTCTGCTCGATGAAGCCCATCGCCTCGGAGTAGAGCTCCTCACCAACACTAGTTTGCAGCACTTTACTCCCAACTCGGAAGGTGGATTTTCTCTCACTCTTCGTCATCGTGGGGAAGACCGCGTGGTGCACTGCGACCAGTTGGCACTCACCACGGGAGGTGCACCTCACGGAGAAGGGTATGATGTACTCAAAAGCTACGGGACATCAACTCGAAAAACCTTGTCCATCACTCTTCAACTTCCGCCTTGCCGATGAGTCCCTGCGCCAACTCTCGGGCATAACGCTCGACCATGTGCTGCTGACTCTAGCAGGTACGAAGGTGCGCACTGAGGGTTCGTTGCTCCTCACCCACCAAGGCATCAGTGGCCCCGCCGCATTGCGCCTCTCGGCTCACGGAGCGCGCTTACTCGCTGAACGCAACTATCGGGGAGAAATCCTCATCTCCTGGTTGGGAACTACGGATTTTGATGCCACACTCTCACCTCAAAGAGATGCAAAGCGAGTTTTCAGGAAAGACCCTCGCTGTGCGCCCCACATCTCGCACTCTTGCACGACTTGCTCGGACTCACCCCTGCCGACCTCGGACGTGGGGACGAAAAGATTGACTATTCCTCCTCTCCTCTCCCACAACGCCTGTGGCACCATCTGTTGCTACGCGCAGAACTGCCCACCGATCGCCGCTGGAGTGAGTTGGGCAAGAAGAATTTCAACCGCCTTGCTACGCTACTCACAGCAGATGCCTACGACCTTGTAGGACGTGGCACGCACAAAGACGAATTTGTCACCTGCGGGGGTGTCTCTCTCTCATCAGTCAATGCCAAGACCATGGAAAGTAAATCGGCACCAGGGCTTTTCTTTGCAGGAGAGATGCTCGACATTGATGCTTTGACTGGGGGCTACAATCTTACGGCCGCTTGGGTCACTGCTTATGTGGCTGCTCACGGCATGGCTCGGCAGAGTGAGGCTAAGGCAGAGTAATATTTCGCCAGTGCGACATCAGAGCAAGCAACATAGTATTGTCAAGTTGCTCGCACGGAAGTTTCTGCACATTCACACAGAAGCATACAGCCATCACTCTGAAGTGAATAGAGAAAACACAGAAGACTCTACCATCCACACAGAAGGGAAAGCGACACTAATGCAGAAAGGAAAGCGAAATGACCTGAAGTATTAAAAGACACTTGCTGAGAGATACACGCATTCACTCAGCTGTATGAACAAAACAATCGGGAAGAACCTTGCGGCTCTTCCCGATTTTCGTATCCTCGGCGCGGAGGAGTAAAAGTAAAAACTCAGCAGATAAGCTGAATGTAAGACAAGATTAACCTTGCACTTGGTGACTGTAGGGCTTACCCTCTGCGAGTTCGCGAACGCTATTGAGCGTAGTAGTAGCGATGTTGTGCAATGCTTCTTCGGTGAAGAAAGCCTGGTGAGAGGTAAGCACCACGTTAGGCGCACTGAGCAAACGTGCAAGGACGTCGTCCTTAATCATATTGTCACTACGGTCTTCATAGAAGTATTCCTTCTCTTCTTCGTAAACATCGAGACCAGCAGAGCCGATGTGGTGCGTGCGAAGTCCTTCGATGAGATCTTCCGTGTTGATGAGTTGTCCACGACCGGTGTTGATGATCATCACGCCCTTCTTCATCTTAGCGATGCTCTCCGCATTGATGATGTGCTTCGTCTCAGGAGTGAGGGGGCAGTGGAGGGAGATGATGTCAGCATTGGCGTAGAGCGTATTGAGATCTACGACTTCCACACCATATTGCTTGGCAAATTCGTGGTCGGGATAAAGGTCGTAGGCCATGATGCGCATGCCGAAACCATGGAGGATCTTGATGAGCACCTTCGCAATCTTACCCATACCAATGAGCCCCACAGTGCGACCATTCATATCAAAGCCCAAGAGTCCCTTCAAACGGAAGTTACCTTCGCGCGTGCGGTTCACGGCACGATAAATCTTACGGTTGAGACTCAGCATGAGGGCAACGGCATATTCAGCCACAGCATAGGGAGAGTAAGCAGGCACGTGCACCACATCAATGCGACCTTTTGCAGCTTTGAGATCCACATTGTTGAATCCGGCGCAGCGCAGTGCGATGAGTTTCACACCATACTCCACCAATTTGTCGATCACTTGGGCGTTGCACTCGGCATTGACAAAGATGCACACCACATCTGCTCCCTTAGCCAAGGGAACTGTCTTGAGCGAAAGGTGCTCCTTATAGTACTGGATGTCGAAACCATAGTCGGCGTTGGTGGCGGCAAAGGATGTTTCGTCGTAGGAATGACTGTCGAAAAATGCGATTTTAAGTGCCATAACAATTGTGTTCTTTGGATAAAACCTGGATAGTTGTGTCTATGTGTGGGGCGCGCCTTGCTCTCGATTTTCCAGACTTGTGGAAAAACTGGGACTTGCCGCCCACTGTTCTTGGTGCAAAGGTAGGGAGTTTTGTCGGGTGCGACAAATAAAATGGCACAGCAAAGCGATGTTTTGTGCAATGCTGTGCCATTTTGTTTGCAGGGGTTGGCATTTTCGAGGCTAGAAGTTACCACATCTCGACTCAGTTATCCGTTTTGCGCTTGCGGCGTTTGGTCGCAGTCTGCGGTGCATCAGGATCTTCGATGCTGGCCACGGCACGCACCTGTTGATATTTCACCACAGAAAATCCCTCCAAAGCCACCTCTGTGAGCAAACGCCGCTTGAGGTGGAGCAAATCTTTGAGTTCTTTCAGGCTATTCATCACACGTGTGCCCACGGTCTTGTTCTCTGTAGGCACCGAAAGTTGTCGCATAAACTCCTGAAGTGCCTTGACCTCGGTGAGGAAATAGCGTGCGCCCTTCCCCACTCGCTCAGCCAAGTGCTCATTGGTGGCATAGTCATCGTGCAGGGCAATGAGGGTTTCAAACTGCGGACGGAATTTCTGTGCCACGGCTACCATCTTTTGCTGAATAAGAAGGCGATGATTTTGACAATCTTGGATGGTGGCTGGGATGCGCTTAGAAATGCTCTTGCAATAGGCGCAACAGTCCATCAAAAAGGATGAGCAGCTGACCAAAGTCGAAGAGTTCACTCATCAGCACAAAGAAATAGGTGCGCTCCATGGCTTCCACCTCCGATTCATTGGGAACTTGCTCCGCCATGGCTTGAGAAAACTGCGCCACAGAAGCATCTTGGATGATGGCTTCTCGTGGTATGGGAGCCGAAAGCACCATGCCTTCGAGGGTTTTGCAGCGAGAGAGTGCGACATAGGCCTGACCGTGGGAGAAAGCACTCTGGACGTCGATGATGGCGCGCTCGAAGGTTAAGCCTTGACTCTTGTGCACCGTGATTGCCCATGCCAAACGGAGGGGGATTTGCTTGTAAGTGCCATCTACCACCTCCTCAATTTCGTTGGTCTTCTCGTTGAGGGTGAAGCGGCTGTTTTTGCCAAGATTCCACACCCACCTCTATCTCGTCGGTCGAATCGTGCGGACACACCGTCACCGTGTTGTCGGAGATGTCGGTGATTTCTCCCAACATGCCATTGTAATAGCGGTGTTCGCCCGAACTATCATTCTTAATGAACATCACCTGCGCTCCACGCTTGAGGGTCAGCACCTCAGGAGCAGGATAGGAAGTCTCTGGAAATGTGCCTTCGACTGTGGCACGAAAGTCATGTTCCGCAGCCGATAGGTGAGCCATCTCTTGGGCGTTGATTTGATCGGCTTGGTGATTGTGGGTCACGAGTCGCACATACGTAGCACCCGAAGCCTTGAAATCAGGCAGATAGCGCGCATTGAGTTGCTGTAGTGTGCGGTCGTCAGCCCGATTGTCGCGCACAGCATTGAGCAGTTCGAGGAAGTCGAGGTCTGTCTGTCTGTACACCTTCTGCAATTCGATGGTGATGAAGGGCGTTTGCTTCAGTGCGCGGCTCGAAAAGAAAAACTCCGAGTCATAATAACGCATGAGTTCTTCGCGATCTTCATCACGCACCACAGGGGGCAACTGCTGGAGGTCGCCTATCATCAAGAGTTGTACCCCACCAAAAGGGCGAGGGTCGGTGCGCAATCGGCGCAGCGCAGCATCCATGCAGTCCAAGAGATCGGCTCGCACCATGGAGATTTCGTCGATGACGATGAGGTCGAGCGAACGAATCAACTTGCGTTTTCGGGCAGAAAATCTAAATTGTTCGGTCGAAAATCGACTCCCTGGGATGTACATACCAAAGGGCAGTTGGAGAAAGGAGTGAATGGTCACTCCCCCAGCATTGATGGCAGCGATGCCCGTGGGCGCAAGCACCACCATGCGCTTGTGCGTCTGCTCACGAAGTTGGCGCAAAAAAGTCGTCTTTCCCGTGCCAGCACGGCCAGTGAGAAAGAGGTTGGTGTGAGTGTGCTCTATGATTTTTCGCGCCAATTCGCGCTCTACATTTGCCATAATTTGTGTTTTGATGCCGTAAAATCCTTGTCTAGAACCTGCCAAATATGAGAAAAATGAGGGATTTTTCCTGCAAAAGTACGGCTTTTTTGCCAGGTATTGATTATATTTGCAGACAACCTAGGCCAGAAGTACGCTCTTCTGCCTCCTAAAATAAGCACCACATGACTCCTCCCAACGAAGTTTCCTCTCCACACCACACCCTTGATGCTCCGCAGCACGGAAATCCTCCGTCACCACATGGGGGACACCCCTCTATGGCTGGTCAAGGCAAGGCACCGGCTATGGAGAAAAAGACACTTCGCATGGCGGTGATAGACAACAATGTGTTAGCGTGTCGTGGATTGCAGGGATTGTTGCAACGCCTCATTCCCATCGGTGTGATCGACACCTTCGATAGTCACGAAGCACTCTTAGAGAATCACCCCAATCAGTATGCCCATTTCTTCGTGGCGGCGCGACTCTATTTTTGAGCATGCTCTCTTCTATCGCCAGCGGCCTTTCCAAACGATCGTTTTGACCAATGGAGAAAAACTTGCCTCCTGTGCCAGGATTGCTGATGCTCAATGTGTGCCGCCCTGAAGAAGAGGTGGTGACCGACTTGCTGCAACTCCACAGTCATGGTCATGGCCATGGGCAGCATCGTCCGCGTGCCTCAAGAGCGGAACTCGAAGCTTTGTGGAACAACCACAACGAAGAGGAACATCAGCCCCTCACCTTGCGAGAAATCGAGGTGGCCACGCTATTGGCTAAAGGACTTATCAACAAGGAAGTGGCCGATCGACTCAACATTAGCATGACGACTGTCATCACGCACCGCAAAAACATCATGACGAAGCTCGGTGCTCACTCGCTGTCCGACATCATCATCTATGTGGTGATGAATGGGTATCTCGATTTGGGCGAATAAGACACGACAGTGCTTTACTCAAACCCCTGTGCCAAGAGGCAATCACGCACTTCAAAGAGGTGGTGCACTTGCGCTCCATAGGTGGGATTTTCGTAGTGCATCTGCACGACATCAAAAATAGTTGCGCACCATCACTTTGACATCGGGTATCACCATGCCAGGTCGCAACTGGATGCTTTGGGGCAAGCGGTCGAAGCGTTCATGAAACCACACCACGAGTTCTTGAATCACAGCGCGGTCATAAGTTTTTTGATAAGGAATTGACATAGAAAAGAAGTGTAAGTGTGCACCACTCTTATATTAAGGAGTCGGCTCTAACTCATTAAAGTTCTAGCTCAAACCACCCGTATCGGGACATTGCCTACTAGAGGGGTGCTCATGTGTAGTGCAAATTTACGCATTATTCTTTAGCACAAGAAGTTCTTCCGCTGCAAAACTCCCATTGCCCACTCCCTTTCTCCGCACTGGGCCATCATTTTCTAGGAGAGGAGGGCAGAAAAAACTCCGACTTTTTACTAAAATGTTCTCCGAGTTTTTTTCAAGAAACCTCCGACATTCCTCAGAAAAATCTCCGACATTTTTCGAGCATTTAAGCGGTTGTTTGCCCGATAACGTTTATTTTTTAACATCTAAGGCCTAATCCTCGAGCCACGCTTGCGTGGTGAGCAGAAAGGGCCTGCGCCCCCTCTCAACGTCTAACGTCTGATCCCTAACGTCAAACGTCTGACCCCTAACGTCTAACGCCTAATCCCTAACGTCTAACATGTCTACCATCTCCCCCGACTATATTATCCCTACACCGTAGAACCCTTCCAAGAAGATTTCACTGGTAAACTTGCGTGGAGCACCTTGGGCAATCTTTTGCTCCGTGTGTCATCGCTGCATGCCGAATCTCACGGATTTGGCTACACCTACATGAACCAACATCACCGCGGATGGGTGCTTTCGCGCCTAGTGGTGGAAGTCAACGAGATGCCCCGCACGGGAGAAGACTACACCCTTTCCACGTGGGTCAATAAGATATTCCGACAATTCACCGATCGTCTCTACGCTGTGCAAAATGCACAAGGCGAAACCGTGGGTTATGGTCACAGCACGTGGGCACTCATCGACTACGACACGCGACAACCTATCAATCTGGAAAACCTGCCTGATGGAGGATTTTCGGGGGCTCTCCATGCCGAAGATGTACCCATCGCAGGAGCTGGTCGGGCGCGAGTGAAGTGTGAGACACCCTGTTTGGTGCACCGCGCTGCCTTCAGCGATCTCGACATCAACGGACACGTCAATTCTATCCGCTATCTCAGCCTTATCCTCGACACTTTCTCCAAACAGTGGCACGAGACTCACCAAGTGAAACGCATCGAAATGTCCTATGGACTGGAAGCCTATGCTGATGACGAACTCCGGGTCTATGCCGACGACCTCGGCAATGACCGATGGGCTTTTGAGATTCGCCGTGTGCGCCCCTCAGAAGGGGAACAAGAAACGCTCGTGGTGCGCAGCATAATCACTGCCCCTGCGGCGACAGAATGACCCAAAAAGACTTTCTGAGCAGATGGTACTACGCCCCTTGAAAAAGACGAGGCAGGCCTTCGCTCTCCCCTCCACCAAGACAGAGACGGCAATCGGAAAAATGCTTTTTATGGGCTGCGATTTTTCAAGAAAAAACATTTGGAAATTCCGCAAAAACGCACTAACTTTGCACCGCAATCTCCGAGAGGAGCACTGTGAAAGCCGGAATAGCTCAGTTGGTAGAGCGACGCATTCGTAATGCGTAGGTCACGAGTTCGAGTCTCGTTTTCGGCTCTCAGATTAACCACCCAATATGTTTGGGTGGTTTTTCTTTTTATAGCATAAAAAACTACGAGCAAAAAACAACCAAATCACTAAGGTTTCGTAACTTTGCAGCCAGATATTACCACCCGTAATAGACTAAAACTGAATTTATGACCGCTATTTCCGATTCTACACTTCCACAAAAGCCGAAGTGGTATGCACCAGCCACGCACCTTCAATGGTGGCTCACATGGGTTTACATCATCGTTGGGGTGATCATCATGTGTTCTGGCTTCGTCTTCTTCATCAACCCCTATCACATTGTCCCTGGGGGCGTGTATGGTGCTGGCATTGTGCTGCACAGCCTCTTCCCGAGCATCCAAGTCGGCACGTTTGGATGGTTCTTCGATGTCCCACTGCTCACCCTCTCTGCCATATTCCTAGGAGCTAAAATCGGCTCGCGCACCATCTTTGCTGCGATGATGTCGCCTTTGGTGATGAACTTGCTCGACTGGATTGCCTATCCCAATGCTGCAGCCATGAAGGCTCTCGACCCAGCTCAGCTCTTTGGCGGCGTGATCAACATGAGCGAACACCTCATGCTCACCACCATCATCGGTGCAGCCACCATCGGATTGGGTTGCGGTTTGGTGGTGCGCCAACAAGCCACCACAGGGGCACAGACATCGTGGCGATGTTCTTGCAAAAATATCTCAACATCCGCTTCTCCAACGGTATCCCTCATCTGCGATGCAGTGGTGGTGCTTTCAGGTCTCTTGGTCTTCGGTCTTGGTCTTGGCCATATAGACTCAGGCACTAGCGGCCCTTCTTGGCACCTCTCCTTCTATTCGCTCATCGCCATCTTTGTTTCGTCCAAAACCATCGCTTACGTGATCAATGGTGCCCAAGACGACAAACTAGTCTTCGTGGTGTCTAACAAACCTAACGAAGATTTCCGCCAGTTTATCCTGCAAACGCTCGATCGTTCGGCCACACGCATCAAGAGTAGCGGACTCTACACCAACGACGACAAAGAAATGCTCTTCTTGGTGGTATCTAACAAGGAGATTCCCGCAGTGAAGCTCAAGATTCAAGAAGTGGATCCCAACGCCTTCGTAGTGGTGAGCGATGCTCATGCCACTTATGGTGAAGGATGGCGGCCACTGCCTCTTCCTGGTGAGATTACCGCAGAGTAATCCTACAACTATCTTGCCTTATCATTGGCTTACGATTCTATTAAAGCAAGTCCGCATCAGCACACAAGTCTGTGTTGGTGCGGACTTGTTTTGTAAGCCCCCAGGAATGCACATAGCATGATAGCTCTAAAGAAAGACAGAGGCTAACGTAAAGCGGTATTGTCCGAAAAAGTGTGTAAGATTCTCTGTCCTCCCCCTTTATCCCCTTACAAAATAAAAACGGCAACGCAGTTGAACCTGCATTGCCGAGCATGAAAAAACAAATAAGAGATCGGAACTTGTGCCTACGAGGTGCGAGTTCTGATTGGACTTTAGCCTAGATATTTGAGCAAGATGCTCACGTTGGCCTCCTCGCGTAGGCGACGCAAAGCACGCTCCTTGATTTGACGCACACGTTCACGGGTGAGATTGAGTGTAGTAGCCACTTCTTCAGCCGTCATTTCCGTGCGACCGATACCGAAGAGCATTTTCACCACGCTGCACTCACGCTCTGAGAGCACTTGAAGGGCGGTGTCGATGTCGGTGGACAGCGATTCGCGCTCCATACTATTATCTGTGCCAGGTGCTCCTTCATCGGTCATGATGTCGATCATGGAGTTGGTCTCGTCGTCTTGGAAGGGTGCATCCACACTCACCTTCTTACCACCAGCATTGAGGCTGTCTTTTGATGCGGTCTAGGTCGGTGTCGAGCAGTTCGGCCAATTCTTCTGCAGAAGGACGGCGTTGGTAGAGCTGTTCAAACTCAGTGGTGGCACGACCAATCTTGGCCTGCAAACCCACTTGATTGAGTGGCATGCGCACGATACGGCTTTGCTCACTAATCGCCTGGAGAATGCTTTGACGAATCCACCATACAGCATAAGAGATGAACTTAAAACCACGCGTCTCGTCGAACTTCTGTGCAGCTTTCATCAAGCCGATGTTGCCTTCGTCGATGAGGTCGTTGAGCGACATCCCCTGATTTTGGTATTGCTTTGGCAACGGACACCACAAAGCGCAGATTGGCCTTCACCAAACGTTCAAGAGCCGCTTGGTCGCCATGGCGAATGCGCTGTGCGAGTTCCACCTCCTCATCCATTGAGAGGAGTTCAAGACGACCAATCTCAGTGAGATATTTGTCGATTGCGGCATCACCACGGTTGGTAATACCTTGAGAAATTTTTAGTTGTCGCATAACGGACGGGGAAATATTGAAAGGATTTCACGACAATAGGCCGCAACCAACATGGTTTCGTTTGCTACTTAACCACGGCGGATGCGCCCACGCAGCTACAAATATACAACATTTGTTGCGATAATTCAAACTTCCACCTTATTAAATCAGAGACTTTCAGTTTTTCTGAAGATTATGAAGACTTTACTTGCCAGATTCTACATTTTATAATAACTTTTGAAGCCTAAAAGCATACACAAAACCTGAGTGCAGTTTCCTACTATGGAAGACAGCTACTAGGATGATTTTGTGCGCAGCAAACCTAGAAACTCGAGACTTCGCTTGATAGTGAAGACAGACAAGCCTACACCCCTTTCTGAACATGAACGACTATTTGCAAAACTAGATAGAACGGTCGACGAGATGCTCGATCGTTTGTCGCAGAGATTCCCTGCCGAAGACATGATTCGCCTACGCCAGGCCTATCTCTTAGCCAAAGAAGCGCACGATGGACAGAAGCGCGCAGCAGGAGATCCCTACATCATGCATCCTGTGGCCGTGGCTCGTATCGTGGCTGAGGAGTTTATGCTCGATGCTAACTCTGTGGTGGCCGCTTTCCTCCACGATGTGGTGGAAGACACGCCCTACACGATCGAAGATATCCGAGAACGATTTGGCGATGACGTGGCCTTCCTGGTGAAAGTGGTGACCAAACCGAGCAAAAATCGCAGGAGCAGCTCCCGACGTGCGCAAACAAGAGAACAACTTTCGCCAACTTCTCGACTCGCTTCGCCATGACATCCGCGCAGTCTTTGTGAAATTAGCCGACCGCCTTCACAACATGCGCACCCCTAGGCGACATGCTGCCCGAAAAACAAATGAAGATTGGAGGTGAAACCGACTTTTTCTACGCCCCATTTGCCAATCGTTTGGGACTGCACAACCTGCGCCGAGAACTCGAGAATCTGTCTTTTCGTTTCCGTTGCCCCTGACCGCTATGAGCGATTGCAACAACTACTAGAGCAAGACATCGAAGAGCATCACGACGAACTCTCTAAATTCACCTCTCGCATCGAGCAACTGCTCGCCGAAAAGGACTTGCCCGTGCGCACTGAAGTGCGCTATCGTTTGCCCTACAGCATCGACACACGAATGCGCAAGTCGGGACGTGACTTCCACCACATCGACCATCGCTATGTGATTCGTGTGATATACGACCGTAGTCGTCTCAACGAGGTGGACAAAAAGCGCACCGACAAGGCCATTTGCTTGCGCATCTATGGTGTGCTGACCAATCATTTCCAAGAGAAAGTGGGCAGTTCCATCAACTATATTGATGTGCCTAAAGAGAATGGCTACCAATCCTTTCACGTGCAACTGCTGAGTGGTTGTGGTCGGTGGGACGAAATCCACATCTCTTCAGAAGAAATGGTGACCCGCACCAAGCTTGGCCTCATCGTAGATCGCATCGAAACCCATCGCAACAAAAAGAACTAGGCGGCGGTGTGAATCAACTCTGAGCAAATCGGACAGACAGTGGATTGACAAGTTTTGCGTGCAACTGCAACAAATCGCTGAGAGCGATGGCGATGGTGACTTCATGGAAGGCGTGACTGCCAGCCTTTATAGCGAAGACATCACGGTCTATGACGTAGACGGCACACCCATTCGTCTGCCCCAACAGGCCACAGCCCTCGACTTTGCCTTTGAACGCAATCTTGGCAAACACGCACAATACGCCCGAATCGATGGCAAACTTGCTTCACTCCCCACGGTGCTCACGCATGGATGTTGCGTAGAAATCGGCACGCATCCACAAGCACATCCGCTGCCCGAATGGGAAAAGGTGGTGACCACCTACCGCGCTAAAAGCTATCTATCGCGCTATTTCCAAAACCTCCACACGGAAGCTCCCCATCGCTGCCCCATCTGTCAGCCTCTACCAGGGCAGGAGGTGATAGGGTTCACCAACGAAGCACAGGGTGATGGCCGAGTGGTGATTCACCGTCGCGATTGTCGCCGCGCCATCAGTCTGTCGGCACAGCGTGGAGATGCCATTGTCAATGTGGACTTCCCCGTTACTGACTACACCTACGAAGTGCGCACCCACCTGCGGGCTATCGATCGCTTTGGACTGCTCAGCGACATCACCGAATGCCTCACGCAAGGTCTACAACTCAATCTCTACCGCATTGAGATGGAAACTCGCGATAACATCGTAGAGTGCACCCTCCACTATGCCGTGCACTCGGCCGAAGAGCTTCGCACGGCGGTGCGCTTCTTGAGCGTCATTGAGGGCGTGGACGAGGTGTTGAAGGCTTAAATGCTAGAGATTACAAAAGCATTGAACTAGGATGACAAAGCATTACAATTCAACCCAACTTTACCCTGCTGCCCCTCTCAGAAGAAGGGAACCATACAGAACACAGCATGAGCAAAAAGAATCTGCCATCTAGGGTTTACTCCTGCCACACAACGGACAGCGCAGAGGTAAGCCCGAAGAGATTCTTCGCATTTCTTGTGCCCAAAAACCAGAATAATTCAAAATAAAGCACTACTTTTGCAGCCGTTAAACAGCGAATGCACGGCCTTAGACTCGCAGCACACCGCATGACGATGCCTCGGACGTTGCAGCTGAAGCCACACTTATAGAGCTTTTCCAAGAAGGTCTTTAACCCTGGCAACCAGCAGATTCGCGCTAATTCTCACCCAAATGGACGACTATCATTCGGAAACGTATCAAATCTTGCTTGGATAGGACGGAGCTAGGCTTTCTTCCTACCCACATCTCCTTTTTGAAATAAGAAGAAAGCTCGTTATGCTCACATATTGGAACTACAATCAAGGTCTGCGCACGCAAGACGAATGGTCGCCCAACTGCTGGGTTCAGGCCACATGTCCCACGCCTGAAGACGAAGAATACCTCAAAAACACTGAAAGTGCCCGACTACTTTCTCGATGACATTCGAGACAAGGACGAACGCGCACGTTATGACTACGATGAGGGCTGGATGCTCATCATTCTCCGCATCCCCTACCAAAAAGAAGAACAAAGTCGCACTCCGCACACTACGATCCCCATGGGATTGATTCTCAACAAAGACATCTGCTTGACGGTGTGCCACTTCGAGACCAACATGATGTTGGACTTCGTGTCGTATCAGCAAAAGCGAAACCTCGGATTCACCGACTCTGTCGACTTTGTGTTCCGTCTGTTTCTGTCCAGTGCCGTGTGGTATCTAAAGCGACTCAAGCAAATCAGCACTATTATTGATGCTGCCAAACGCGACTTAGACCGCCCCATCAACAACGCGGATTTGATTAACTTGTCGCGGTTGCAAGATTCACTCACCTACTTTGCTACCTCCATTCGTGGCAATGAGATGCTCCTCTCCAAGTTGAAATTTAAGTTGCCCGTCGACGAACTCGATGCCGACATGATCGAAGACGTGAACATTGAGATGAGTCAGGCGCGAGAAACGACCAACATCTACACCAACATTCTGGAGTCGACCATTGATACCTATGCGGCAATCATCAACAACAACATGAGCCAGACGATGAAGACGATGACTTCTGTCAGCATCATCCTCATGTTCCCCACGCTCATAGCCAGCATCTTCGGCATGAACCTCCCACAGGCATCGAGCTTTGGGTATGGGGCTTCCACTCACCATCGGTGGTTCAATCTTCGTCACGGGGCTCTTCATTTGGTATTTCCGCAAAATCAACTGGATTTAGTCGCAACACTCAATACACAGCTCAGATATTTCACAAATTCGCTCCGAGTTTTTTCAGAAAATCTCCAAGTTTTGTGAGGTGAATCAAGGCGATATTATAGAGAATAACGACTAAAATCAATCAAAAGCTCAACTCCTTCAAATTAAATTTTCTCTTCAAAAAAGACGAAAAAGGACACTTTTTAAGGGTTAAAGCCTCATTTTCACGAAGAATTCAGGCTTATAAATGCAGATTTCGGCAAAAAGATTTGGATATTCCTATCTTTTTGCCGTCATTTGCAGTAACGAATTGCTCGAAAAATAGGAATCTCAATTGTTGATTTCTGAAAAAATCGACCATTTTGATTCACATCTCTCACCCATAAAATGACACTCCCCATAATGAGTGAACACGTAGATCCTCAGCTCCAAGTAGCTGCCACTGACCACGTCGCTAACGACACTGCTGAAACCGCCACTACTGCAGCATCGGTTCCTGCTGATACAACCGAAGAAGCTACCACTGCAGCTCAAAACGCGGATTTGACTACACCCGAAGCGGTGATAGCTCAACTCAAACTTTTGCTAGAACAACCCGAAACCGCCGACCGCACCGCACTCGATGCGTGTCGCAGTGCATACTATCGTCTCCACAACGAGGCGGTGGCAAAAGCACGTGAACAATTTGTGGCCGATGGTGGCGACGAGTCTGAATTCGTGGCTCCTGACCAGCCTTTAGAAGCAGAATACAAGCAGTTGCTCTCCGAGATTAAGGTGCGCCGAGCAGAAATGGCAGAGAAGGCTGAAGCAGAACGCCAAGCTAATTTGGCGCGTAAGCTCGCCATTATCGAGCAAATCAAGGGTTTTGCTGCCGATGCTGAGCAAATCGACAAAAACTACGACACATTTAAAGCTCTCCAATCAGAGTGGAAGGAGATTGGCTCTATCCCAGCCGAACACGTGACCGACACGTGGAAAAACTACCACCACTATGTTGAGCAATGCTACGACCTCTTGCGCATCAATCATGAGATGCGCGAATATGACTTCAAGAAAAACTTGGAGATTAAGACCCGTATCTGCGAGGCTGCTGAGAAACTCACTGAACTGGAAGATGTGATTAGTGCCTTTCACCAATTGCAGCAGTTGCACATTGAATTCCGCGAAACAGGCCCTGTGGCTAAGGAGTTGCGCGATGAGGTGTGAATCGCTTCAAGACTGCCTCTACCACTATCAATAAGCGTCACCAAGACTTCTTCCTCGCTCAAAAACAACAGGAAGAAGACAATCTTGCACGCAAGACTGAACTTTGCGAACGCGTAGAAGCCATCGACCTCTCTGCCCTCCACACGATGAACGACTGGGAATCTCAGTCTAAAGAAATCGTGGCTCTCAAGGCGAGTGGAAGACCGTGGGCTTTGCACCCGCAAGGCCAATCAACAGATTTTTCGACCGCTTCCGTGCCGCTTGCGACCTTTTCTTCACCGCTAAGTCTAAGTTCTACAAGGAAGTGCGCGAGACACTCGCTGCAAATTTGGCTAAGAAGACTGCCCTCTGCGAGAAGGCTGAACAGCTGAGCGAGAGCACCGATTGGGCTGCTACGACCAAGGCACTTGTTGAGCTACAAGCCGAGTGGAAGACCATTGGTGCGGTGGCACACAAAGCCAGCGATGCTATATGGAAACGCTTCAACACGGCCTGCAATGCATTCTTTGATCGCAAAAAAGAAGCTAATGCTGGCAATAACGAGGAAGAAATGGCCAACTTAGCCAAGAAGCAAGACATCATTGCTCGCTTGGAACAACTCATTGCTGAAGGTAGCGATAAACTCCATGATGCTGTCAAAGCTCTTCAAGCCGAATGGAATGAAGTGGGTCACGTGCCTTTTAAGAAGAAGGAAAGATCTCATCGCGCCTATCGCAAGGGCTTGCGATGCGCTCTACAACACGATTCACGAAGAAGCTGGACGTCGTCGTATCGACAATCTTGCACGTCGTGTAGCAGCACAAGGTGGCAATGAACGTCAACGCCTCCAACGGGCTTATGATGAGAAGAAAGCTGAGATTGCTACCTATGAGACTAACTTGTCGTTCCTCACGGCCAAATCTAAATCTGGTTCCTCTTTTGTAGCCGATGTGGAACGTCGCATCGAGATACTCAAAAAAGATCTCGCTCTCTTGGCCGAAAAGATAGCTCAACTGGCAGAGTAGCTAATCATAGATGATCAAACATCTACGCCAAAGGTTTATAGTATTTAATATACTTAAGCAAAACTCCCAACTAAGAAGATGTACTCATTAAAGACCAGTGTGTACTTCTTCTTAGTTGGTTCATTTATTAAACACCTAATCTTATACAAACAACGATGAAACAGAAAACGTATCTCAGTCCACAAATCCAATCTATCACCATGTTATCAGAAGGTATGATAGCTGTGAGTGGCGAAAAACACCAATAGTCAGCTCCCACTTAACGATACAAATGTGACCGAAGAGAATCTACCTACTATAGGTTCTCGTGGAATGGACGAGTCAAACAATTCTATTTGGGGAGAATAAGTTCTGTTCATCATCTTTGCCCTGCTCTGCAAGAGTAAATATTTAACCCACTTATTGCTCCATGCCGCCAGTATACTCTAAACCACTGTCGGCATGGAGCTTTTAGTTTGTTATACCAGTGGTGTTTCTAAACTAAGCCCAATCTTATCCCATTACACGATAGTTTATGCCCATACTTCCCATCACCTCGCTCCATCATCCAGGAGTGGAAATGTTCACTTCCCTCACCGAAGCTCAACTGCGCAATCGTATAGATCCTTTACAAGGGATTTTCATTGCCGAGAGCCCCAAAGTCATTCATGTGGCACTCGATGCAGGCTATACTCCTTTGGCACTGCTCTGCGAAGAACGCCACATCACGGGCGATGCAGCCAGCATTATCGCCCGATGTGGCGATATTCCAGTCTACACTGGCAAACGGAACTGCTAGCTTCCCTCACGGGCTATACGCTCACACGAGGGTGCTTTGCGCCATGCGCCGCCCTGCTCCCCCCTCACTCGAGACGGTACTTCACGATGCGCAACGAATCGTGGTGATAGACGGAGTGGTAGACACCACCAACATAGGAGCTATTTTCCGCTCTGCGGCCGCCTTGGGCATAGATACTGTGCTGCTCACCCCCAGCTCGTGCGACCCACTCAATCGCCGTTCCATTCGTGTGTCCATGGGAAGCACCTTCCTCGTGCCTTGGACTTGGGTGGCTCCTCCACTCACTTGTCTTCATGACTATGGTTTCACCACTGCTGCGATGGCTCTCTCAGACGACTCTATCCCACTAGGCGACCCTCGTTTGCATGAATATGAACGACTCGCCCTCATCATGGGCACAGAGGGTGATGGACTCTCTGCACAAACGATAGCAGACTCCGATCTTGTGGTGCGCATCCCCATGTCGCACCAGGTGGACTCTCTCAATGTGGCGGCCGCTGCGGCTGTCGCCTTTTGGGAACTCCGCAAACGAGAATGATGTAGGAAGTATCCTCCGATGCACCAACTGGACTATTTATAGATACTCTAAGCCATAAAAAAAGAGTAGCCTCACCACGAAAGAATGCTTGACGACCTCTTTGCGGCAAGAGAGCACCGCGTGATTTAACCAACAAAACAGAATAAAGAAACGTGGGAAACACAAGCACCATTGAAAAATAGCCAACCTGATAAAAACATAAGAAGCTATGTCTAGGGCCGCAACATAAGGTGGTTCTAAGAACTTATGCCAACGGACGATTCGACAATGAGTGTTGAATAGTGGAGCAAGCCTCAGGGAATGCTCCCCCTCACCCAGGGTGAGTAGCAAAAAAAAGCGATATCAGCACGATACAAAATATGCTTTTCACTTGGAAGATTCCCTTGAATCTTGTACTTTTGTCGTGAATACACACTATCTTCTACCCTACTACAAAATAGAAGAATCATGAAAACATTAGATCCACAACCTCAAGAGGTTAAGGACAACCTTGAGGAACTCCTTAAAGACCTGGACGAGAAGGTGCCTCCCAAACAACTCGACCGCAACCTGCTCATCGCTACTTGGAATATCCGTGGCTTTGGTGACCTCACCCGCAGCTGGATGAGTCAAGAGGGCGATAGTCCTCGCCGCGACCTCCACTCCGTGCATTGTATCGCAGAGATTATCAGACGATTTGACGTCATCGCTATCCAAGAAGTCAAATCCAACATCAGAGCCTTGAGAGACACACTCAAAATACTCGGCAACGAATGGTCTATGATTTTGACCGATGTGAACCAAGGCTCTGTCGGCAATGGCGAACGCATGGCGTATCTCTTCGATACACGCCGAGTAAACCTCTCAGGCTTAGCAGGCGAACTGGTGGTGCCGGACGAATGGCGCAGCGGTGTGTCTAAAAATGTGATGCAGGAACAGTTTGTTCGTTCGCCTTATGCCGTGAGCTTCCGTTCTAAGCACCAAACCTTCATCCTCGTTACCCTTCATGTACTCTACGGCACGAAGGCGAGTGATCGCGTGAAAGAACTCAAAGGGATAGCCCAATGGCTGTCGTCGTGGGCGAAAGACGTCAATGCCTATCATCAGAATCTTATCCTCCTTGGCGACTTCAACATTGAGGCTCGCGGAGACCTGCTCGAGCAGACCTTCCTTTCTGAAGGATTATACGTGCCTGAGGGTTTACGGAGCAAGGAGGTGAGTCGTTCCATCTTCAATGACACAAAGTTCTACGATCAAATCGCTTGGTTCAATGGCAGCAATGGACAGCCGAAACTCTCCTTAGAGTTTGTGCGCGGTGGCAGCTACGACTTTGTCGCCACTGCACTCAAAAACAGAGGACTGAGCAAGCAGAAACTCTCTTTCATGATTTCCGACCACTACCCTTTGTGGGCAGAGTTTAAGCTCTAACTCCTATCGCCAAATAAGCAGACGAGAAGTGGAAGCAAGAGCCTATCCATGTCGCACAAGCCTGTGGCAAGCGCGACTGTTGCCCTTTGCCTTTGCGCTAACCATAGTTTCCATGTCTCTCCTCCGAGAAGTTCACTGTGAGCTTAACAACAGAAGCTAAAGAGAATTCTCCCCCAAAAAACAAAAAAATAAACTAGTACCACTTCAATAAATAATACAATGAAAAATCTTTTACTCTTCCTTTCCTTGAGTTGGGCTGTACTTTCTGCTTGTACCCAATCCGAAGTTCTGCTTCCTCAAGCGCAGCAGACCTACATCTATGAAGAGCAACTCACCTATCCCACAGGAGGGGAAGACCGTTGTTATCTCATCTTTTGGAAAGATTCGCTAGGCGTGCATGGATGTTTAAATGCTACAACAGATGAGTTTTATCTAGCTAGAGAGGGATACCTTCCTGGTTATGAGATTCGTCCTTTGCAAAACATCATTGTAAAACAGGATTCCTTGTCTTTTACAGTCGAAGCAGGGGTAGAATTTGACAACCCAGTTCCATTATACTGCAGAGAGGAGGCTACAGCGCAGCGCATGGGCATCCCCCTTTGGATACAAGAATGTGGAAAACCTCATGTGACCACCCGTATATACAAAGGGAAAATCGAAGCCAACCGTTTGGTAATAGATGAGGGGGAACCTTTTAGCATTCCTAGGAAACGTGTTTCATTCGCTGTAATTGAGTTCAACCTTTCACTACTATTCAACACTACGTCATGGAAGCTCTAGACTCTCATGATGTAGTGCTTGTTTATGATACTATTAAGCCAAACACAAGAAAGCATATTGCATGCTCTCTATTTGTCACCCTCCTCAGATGCCCTTGGACAGGCTATTCTTATCTCATACATCAGATGGAAAGAGGCAATGATTATCTTCCACAAGAGTAGAATCCAATAAATAGTAGACTTGAATAAACTCGTAATTTTAGCCCCTCTCCATGTGAGTGCTACAAAAGAATATGATATCTTTGCAATTGACGGGGAATTATACACTATATGATTCCCAAACAGAGCCTCTATTCTCCATTTATTCAATAGACTAAGAAAGCTCTTAATGACAGGGATAAACAAACATTCTTAAAAAGAAGAAGATATATGGTATATGTACTTTTGCTACGTGGAATCAACGTAGGCGGAAAAAACAGGGTGTCTATGAGTGATTTGAAGAAAGCACTTTCAGAGGAGGGCTTTGAAGATGTTGATTCTTACATCAATAGTGGTAACTTGTTTTTCTGCAGTGCGGAAAGTGTTGAGCATTGTCTCTCAAAAGATAGCACGTATGCTAGAAAGAAACTATGACTTTTCTATTCCTTTTGCTTTGATAAGCAAAGAAGACTATTTAGCAGAAAAAGCAAAGCTGCCTGATTGGTGGCAAGGAGAATTGGCAAGGAGAGACGTCCTGTTCATCCCCAATCACATTGACCAATCGGCAATTATAGATTTCATCAACACCTCTGAGTTCTACAATGAAATCGTTCATATCGGTAGCCATGCGATATTTTTGGGGCAAATATGATGAAGCGGAATATCTGAAATCTACTTACCATAAAAACTTATGAAACAGGATTTTTATCAGCACATCACCATTCGCAATGGGAAAACCTACGAAAAAATAGCGGAAATCCTAGAGAAAAAAGCAGAGAAGCTCTAGACCGCTGCCGCAGAATAGGAAATACAACGATGAATTGAAGGGTGCGTTTTTGCACCCAAGAGAGGGGGATATAGCATTTGTGGCAATGAGGTAGAATGAATGTACACAACAAGGAATATGGAACTACAAACTAACCGCTTGATTTTTAAGACCATGGCAAGAAAAGCGATGCCGAAGCACTCTACAAGTATGCCAGTAATCCAAACATAGGCCCCATTGCTGGGTGGCCTCCACACACGAGCGTTGAGAATAGTCGCGATATCATTAAGAGCGTGCTATCTGCTCCGGAGACATACGCTGTTGTGCTGAAAGAGACAGGCGAAATTGTCGGCAGTGTAGGTATCATGACTGCAAGGAGTGAGATTCATTGGGCAAAAATGACAGGGGAGCAGAATGTGAGATAGGCTATTGGATAGGCGAACCATATTGGGGGCAAGGCCTGATTCCAGAAGCCGTCAACAAATTGATTCGATATGCCTTTGAGGAATTGCAGATGACGACCATTTGGTGCGGATATTTTGATGGCAACGAGAAATCAAAACGAGTGCAAGAGAAATGTGGATTCACTTACAGCCACACGGAATACAACAAGCCTGTCTTATTATTGAACGATTCCCGTACAGAACATTTTACCAAACTCTCACAGGAAGAATGGAGAAAAAGTCAAGCTGCAGTAAAGAAATCTTCAACAAAACCTACATCGCAACCTCATGAAGATGGTGATTCAAACCAAAGAAATGGACTCTAATCAAACTTGTGTGGCGATTGCCCACAAAAGGCATTTGCTCCACATTCTTTCATAATCGAATAAAACTAAAATAAGAAAATATGGCAAGAGCAGCAACAAAAGCTGATTTACTTATATCCGCCAATGGTCAATTCGAGAAGATGTGGAAACTCATGGATAGTATGAGCGAGGAACAACAGGTGAGAACATTTGCAGAGGAAATAGCATCGGCTGGTAAAGAAGCACATTGGAGTCGAGATAAAAACCTGCGTGATGTTCTTGTTCATCTATATGAATGGCATCAGTTGTTACTAAATTGGGTTAAAACAAACAGTAACGATCAACGTAAGCCATTTTTACCTGAACCATATAATTGGAAGACCTATCCGACAATGAATGTTGAGTTTTGGAAGAAGCACCAAAAATACGCCATTGAGGAAGCCAAAAGCAAAGTTAAAAAGAGAGCCACAAAGAAGTAATGGCACTGATAGAACAGTTCTCCAACGATGAACTGTTTGCCAAAGGAGCACTCGCTTGGACAGGAACTTCCCCACTCGGATCTTACTGCGTTTCGGCAACCGCCAGCCATTACGACTGGGCGATGAAGAAGATAAAGGTGCATATTAGGGACATCAAGAAATAACACAAAAGAGTATTTAGTCTTCTCTTATAAATCACAAAAACTCTATTAGTTGACCAATCTTTCTATCCAGTTCTTTTAGGGTCTATGAATTGAGAACTACGATAAACTTCCCTTGCCATCTAATATGAGGTAATACGGTTGGACCTGAATATACAAAGGAAACGACTAGCAATCAAAAGGCTCCTCTGTTATGTCAGTATAGAAAGACACAAGTTGAGGGTAGTTCTCCGTTAACGATGCAACTTTGCTAAACATAACATTGCAAACTCCACAATCAGGGAGCCTTAACATAGAATAGGCAGAGACGGTTTCTATGGATAACCAGCTCTATATCATTGATATTCGTTTGATGATTCATATATTTTCGACCTTTATTTGATTGTCTACATTCGATTTCACTTCATGCCCATTGCTTTGCTAATCACCTACTGTTCATTAGCCAATTCAAACGGCTACTACAAAGATAGTTGTTTATTCTTATTTCCCCTTCATTTGATTAACCATAATAGCATTCATTATCACATAATGATGAAATACCAAACAAAGTAAGTATATTTGCAGGAAAGTATTCAAAACCAACTATGCAGATATCACCTATCCTATATCATGCACAAACATTCAAAATGCAATGAATAAAATACGATACTACATTATGGCACTATTGCTTGTTTGTGCCACAGCTGTTAAGGCACAATCCTTTGTTACAGTAGAAAACGGAAAACTCTATCGTGACGGCAAACCCTATACTTTCATCGGAACAAACTATTGGTATGGCGCCATACTGGGTTCGAAAGGAAAGGGCGGAAACAGAAAAAGACTGAACCGTGAACTAGATGAAATGAAACGTTTAGGCATCACTAATCTACGCATATTGGTGGGTAGCGATGGTGAAGAAGGCATCAAATGGAAAGCATCGCCTGTGCTTCAGCCTTCTCCGGGTGTGTATAACGACGCCATATTAGATGGTCTCGACTATCTGATGTTGCAGCTTCAACGCCGTGGAATGGTGGCAGTACTCTACCTGAACAATTCTTGGGAATGGAGCGGAGGTTTTTGGTTTTTTTATCTCGAAAACGCAGGTGCAGGCAAAGCATTGCAGCCTAACGAGGTGGGATATTCTGCCTACGTTAAGTATGCTGCGCAATTCGCGACCAATCCCAAGGCACAACAGCTGTTTTTCAATCACCTCAATTTCATACTAAAACGCACCAACCGCTACACAGGAAAGCCCTACACAGAAGATCCTGCTATCATGTCATGGCAAATTTGCAATGAGCCACGTGCGTTCGACAAGGCTGCCCTACCCCAGTTCGAAGCATGGATTGCTAAGGCTGCAGCGATGATGAAAAGTATCGATAAGCGACATCTAGTGAGCGTAGGTTCTGAAAGAGCCTTCGGTTTGTGAGGCTGATTATGATTCGTGGCAACGCATCTGTTCCGACCCCAATATCGACTATTGCAACGTACACATTTGGCCCTACAATTGGGGCTGGGCTAAGAAAGACTCGCTAATGCAAAATATGCAACGTGCTCAAGAATACACCAAGGACTATTTAGACCGACATTTAGAGATTTGTGCCAAAATCAACAAACCGCTAGTAATGGAAGAATTTGGCTATCCACGAGATGGTGTTTCTTTCTCTAAACAATCGACCACCACTGCTCGCAACGCCTATTATAGCTACGTATTCTCGCTCTTAGCAGACGACTTAGCCAAGGGCGGATACTTTGTAGGTTGCAACTTCTGGGGGTGGGGAGGTCATGCGCACCCCCAACACGAACAATGGGTGCCCGGAGACGACTATATGTGCGACCCACCCCAAGAGCCACAAGGCCTTTACTCAGTGTTTTCGACAGATGACTCTACCATTAAGATCATAAAAGCAGGTATCACTAATCTGCCCAAAAGCAAATAAACGACACAACAAAGACAGCCCTTTTCACTGAGTCAATCCTAAAAAAGGTCTCACTTAAACACTTCATTTGCGGTGAAACACCTATGTTTCTCCGACTGTTTATTGCTCTCACCTGCTTCTTTTGCAGTCAAACCCTGCTTTTTGTGGCTAAGGCATGGAAGCTTAAAGGAGGTGACAAGGTACTAGCCACTTATCGCGCATTAAGGCAAAGAGACTTTCCCTGTCACCTCACCCTCATCGGTATTCATCCTGAAACGTTGCCAGAAGATGTCACGACAATAGGATTATTGGATAAGGCAAAGCCCTCAGATATAGCATTGCTCAAAGAGGCCTATCAAAAGGCGAATTTATAGATAATGACACTAAATCGGAAGAATATTTTCGCTGGATTCATGAGTGCTTTGACGGGAAAAATAAATTAGATATTGGAAAAATTCAAGCTCATGTCACGTACTATTTTGAATACTACAAATCCAATCCTGAGCTCGATGATATGCAATTGGGCAAAGTCAATCCCAATTACAACTGAAATTGGGCACTCCTACTTCGTTCTATGGGCGTAAACTTCTAATAACATACATCTATGATACTTCGACTATTGTTTTGCTGCATCTGCACTCTTAGCTGGTGCAACTCGATTTTTGCTGATGACACACTCCACATTGTGAAGTTTGACGATGAAACTTATTACACCCTAGTACGATATCAAGGAGGGTTTTCTCAGACCTTCATCTACTCGCCTACTAGCTTTGCACGTGCTTTCAGCGATGCGGCAGCCATAAAGGCAGATACTTCGCGCAAGCAACCCAAAGAACCTGACGACCCTTTCTTGGAATTTGGCTGCTACAACATGGACGGTTACTTTAATCGTTATTTCCAAGACATTTATAACCTTCCTACAAAATTCTTCGATGGCCTTGCTGCATTGCTTCCCCAAGAATATGTGTCAAAAATGATGGTGCAGATAAATTTAAACCGAGACGGCGTTCTCTTAAGGGCATCCCTACTCTTACCTGCTGGTGCTCAACCACTATCTAAGCAGTATTTGACTGAAATCAATCGTTACCTCCTACATTTCTACTTCCCCAGAATGAAGGAAGGTTACCACAAAGTTCCGAGGTTGCTTCCTATTCGTATGCTTTTTCAGAGAACTCATCGAGCCGAGTAATCTTACGTAGGCTATACTGTCGTCTCCCACCCTCTCCTTGGTGAGTTGGCGAGGGATATTTGTAAACTCTACAGACGAATAGGCGGACTTTAGCAAGTGGGCAACGACAATAATCTCTATTACGAATATCATGGCGATGTATATGAGCGACTTACTGGCATGTTAATGCACGAAGCTATTCATGTAATGCATTATAGGTAAATACAAGGCGCATTGAATGTCACACACGGAAACATGTCTAAGGCTTATGAATACTTGAAGAAAAACGGATACACCCAGGAATTTCTTAAGATATTCTTTGTGGGTGTTGACGATAATCAGATATTCCATTTCAACACCGACCGCGAGCATGTTTATATGCTCAGATATGACCATGGGGCAATCAGTGAGACAATCAGAGAATACCAGATATTTCTAAAATCTCCGATAAATTATGACTAAGTCTCTTGCACTTCATAAGCTTCGTACCACCTTTCTTGGACTTGGCTTATTGCTTTCTTTCTTCTGTTGCTTATCTTTCAGCTTAAAAGGTTCGTCTGGAGCAGATAAACTTGCTAAGCTTTACCAATTGCCATGGGGAACTCACATTAAATACCTTGATTTATCAGGACAAAATCTCACAGAAGTTCCGATACTCTCCATGTACGATATCGAATCGCTCAACCTTTCGCACAATAACATTAGGAGTATCAATATGCGAAATCTTCCAATCGCTTTGAAAAAGCTCAATGTGTCGTATAATCATTTGGCCGACACAATCGTATGGAATGAACTCTATGCTCCAGACCTTCGGGTGCTTAATTTCTCACACAACAGAATAACAGCATTCATTCCTTTGTTTCGGAATATGGACCTGCTCGATCTATCTTACAACGATTTGGTACATTACATAGAGCATAATATGCACTTGAAGTGCGAAACGTCTCGTATTCTTGTAGCAAATATCAGTTACAATCCTCGTCTGTCACCAATCGTACTCAGGGTCTACTCTTGGATGCCTCTTCATACGCTACGTATTATAAGAAAAGGTACGCCAGCTGAGCACAAAAGACTTGATTACAATCAGCGCCGCGGGGAAGAAATCGGTTTGAAATATAATCTATATAACCATCTAGACTACTTCCAATGAATATCTTGTTTATCTTCTTGTTTGTGCTATTCTTAGACTTCAATGGTAGCCAGACGCCAGTCAAAGGACTCAAAAGCTCTCTACGAGTTTCCTGCAGGGAAGTCATATCGGGTATTGCGATCTTAGCCATCAACAGCTTAAGACTATGCCTAATCTATCCATGTATCATATAGATACGCTGGATATTTCAGTACAATGAGATACGAAGTTTGGACAATGCTCTTCTGTTTCCTCAAGACTTGGTATTTCTTAATATCAGCCACAACAACATGAAGTTTGTTCTGATAAACATGCCCAAATCATCTACTGATTTTGGGTCTAAACGCTTTGTAGGCTTTTATCCAGAGCTATTTCCAAAGTTAGAGCAATTAGATGTTGCTTATAATCGTGTGGAGCGTCTAGTGCTTCCTCCTAGCATTCGTCATGTTAATGCAGAGCATTGTGAATTGCTGTCGATTCGTCTTTGTCTCCCTTACGACCAGCAGCACAAAATCACTTATCTCAACCTCAACGACAATCCAGAACTATATTTTGTTGTGAACTTTGACGTGAACACAATAGACACATTGCTCACCAGCAATTGTGCAAATGGATATCCCTTAATTAAGGCTCCTGATGAATAAAGCTTAACTCATCCCCTCTAAGCGGTTCTCGGATTCACAAGACAATCATTGAGGGTAGAGTTGGTGCTCCAAAACCATCGAAAAAGTAGCCATTACCTACTCCTTTTTCAAAAGGACGTTTTCGCCGACATGACATAGTCCAAAAATATTTTCACGATTTAGACTTGCTCGTTTGTTTCGAAAAACGTTTCACTAAAACTACTTCATTTACGATGAAACATTTTACTCACTCTTCTGTTGGCTGTGCTTTGTATGAGCATGGTAAGCATGCATGATTTGCAAAAAGACAATCGAGAAGAAGCAAAGCGACTTGTGCAAAAGCACACAGATCATGACATTCAATGGCAAGACGGATTCACTGATTCTGATTCTTGATCATGCCATACAGCTAGACTCTTCTCTTTGGGAAGCCTATTCTGGAAAAAGCCTTCCTCCTCGATGTTGCTGGTCGACAATCGGAAGCTCTCTCACATGTTAGAACAGCTTGAACGCGATGGACGTTTCGCTAACCAATCTTGCCTTTTTGTTTCATCTGGGCGACCACTACTATTGTGCTAATGATACTCCACGTGGCAAAGAGAAATTCAGACAAGCGCTAAGCATAGACGAGGCTCGCTTTGCTGAACACCCTTGCGATTCTCTCATAACATGGCTGGCTTATGGCTATCGTCGCCTCTATGATGGTAAAACCGCTTGGAAGAAATGTATGGCTCTCTTCAAGAAGTCGCCCATCACGAGTCGGAAAGCACGTAAAGAGGCTATCCAAGAAGTGCGTACTTGGGCTAGCATTGGGGAGGGTCAGATTGGTGCTTGTCTTGACCCTTATAAATTCGGCCAATTTGTGGACAAGCAGAAAAAAGAACACTTACAGAGAACTAAGGTAAAAACAAAGCATAAGATTGGCTCTAAACGTCACTAACCTTCTCCCCCACCATCTCCTTGGTGGGTTGGTGGGGGGAACTTCTTTTAATCTATCATCTCGCAACAATGAAAATAGCATTTCTTTCAGCCCTCAATCCTACGGACATACACGCTTGGTCAGGGACACAACATTAGATTTGATGAAAGATTATTTGCACTTGCCCAAACATTTTGCAGCGTTGGCCGACAAACTAGAATGCGCAGCCATCGCCAATGCTAGCAAGGTGGTCTATAGCTCTGAATGGGCAGCAAAGAATGCTATAGAACATTATGGTGCAGATGAAGAAAAGATTCACGTTGTAGAGTTTGGGGAAAATATCAAGACGAAGCAAGGCGAAGTTATTTTACCCAAATATCAAAGCGACTATGCCAACTACTTTCTGTGGCTAAAGGCGTGGAAGCTTAAAGGAGGTGACAAGGTGCTAGCCGCTTTATCGCGCATTAAGGCAAAGAGACTTTCCTATCACCTCACCCTCATCGGTATTCATCCTGAAACGTTGCCAGAAGATGTCACGACAATAGGACTTTTGGATAAGGTAAAAGCCCTCAGCTGTAGCATTGCTCAAAGAGGCCTATCAAAAGGCGAATTTATACATGATAATACTAAATCGGAAGACTATTTTCGCTGGATTCATGAGTGCTTTGGCAGGAAAATAAATTAGAACTTTGAAAAATTCAAAAGAGTGTGCTACGTACTATTTTGAATACTACAAATCCAATCCTGAGCTCGATGATATGCAATTGGGCAAAAGTCAATCTCAATTACAACTGGAATTGGGAACTCAGACTTCGTTCTATGGGCGTAAACTTCTAATAACATAAATCTATGATACTTCGACTATTGTTTTGCTGCATCTGCACTCTTAGCTGGTGCAACTCGATTTTTGCTGATGACACACTCCACATTGTGAAATTTGACGATGAAACTTATTACACCCTAGAACAATATAAAGGAGGTTTTTCTCAGACCTTCACCTACTTGCCTACTAGCTTTGCACGTGCTTTCAGAGATGCGGCAGCCATTAAGGCAGATATCTCGCGAAAAGATGACAGGAAGATATCTTTTTAATTACGAATCGTACTATAACGGTCTAATGACCGATTTGGGTTAAAACAAATACGCTTATGAAAAGGTTACTTATTCTTATTCTTCTTATTCTCCTTTTTCTCTCTTGGACGTTGCACGCTGTATATGCTCAAACAGAAAAACTCGTTCCTATTGAACACGTGTCCTCCATCTATGAAGAGCAGATCTCACATCCATCGGGAGGAGAGGATCGTTGCTATCTTATCTTTTGGAAAGATTCGCTAGGCGTGCATGGATGTTTAAATGCTACAACAGATGAGTTTTATCTAGCTAGAGGGATACCTTCCTGGTTGTGAGATTCGTCCTTTGCAAAACATCATTGTAAAAAACAGAGTTCCTTGTCTTTTACAGTCGAAGCAGGGGTAGAATTTGACTACCCAGTTCCATTATATTGCAAGGAGGAGGCTACAGCGCAGCGCATGGGCATGCCCCTTTGGATACAAGAAGGTGCTAAACCTGATGTGACCACCCATATATACAAAGGGAAAATCGAAGCCAACCGTTTGGTAATAGATGAGGGGAACCTTTTAGCATTCCCTAGGAAACGTGTTTTCATTCGCTGTAATTGAGTTCAACCTTTCACTACTATTCAACACTACGTCATGGAAGCTCTAGACTCTCATGATGTAGTGCTTGTTTAATTACAACTGGAATTGGGAACTCATACTTCGTTCTATGGGCGTAAACTTCTAATAACATACATCTATGATACTTCGACTATTGTTTTGCTGCATCTGCACTCTTAGCTGGTGCAACTCGATTTTTGCTGATGACACACTCCACGTTGTGAAGTTTGACGCTGAAACTTATTACACCCTAGAACGATATGAAAGAGGGTTTTCTCAGACCTTCACCTACTTGCCTACTAGCTTTGCACGTGCTTTCAGCGATGCGGCAGCCATAAAGGCAGATTCTTCGCGCAAGCAACCCAAAGAACTTGACGACCCTTTCTTGGAATTTGGCTGCTGCAATATGGACGGCTACTTTAATCGTTATTTCCAAGACATTTATAACCTTCCTACAAAATTCTTCGATGGCCTTGCTGCATTGCTTCCCCAAGAATATGCGTCAAAACTGGTAGTGCATATAAGTCTAAACCGAGACGGCATTCTCTTAGATGCATCCATACTCTTGCCTGCTGGTGCTCAGCCACTATCTAAGCAGTATTTGACTGAAATCAATCGTTACCTCCTCATTTCTACTTCCCCAGAATGAAAGAAGGTTACCACAAAGTTCCTAGGTTGCTTCCTATTCGTATGTTTTTTCAGAGAACTCATCGAGCCGAGTAATCTTAAGTAGGCTATTCTGTCGTCTCCCGCCATCTCCTTAGTGAATTGGCGAGGGACGTTTGTAAACTCTACAGACGAATAGGCGGACTTTAGCGATATAAGCGACTGAAATGTTTTTTCTCTTCAAATCGCTCATCCGCCCCGAGCGGTTTCGGAAATTTATGCTGGATTTCTAATTAGTGCTAGCGCATTATCCTAGGCTTTGTCACATATCACTGAAGCACGTCCAAGATAACTTTCAAAACCATACAACTATTATGGTACGAATCACAAAAGCCTCTTCGGAAGAGTTTGCCAAAGAGGTCGCAGCCCTCGAAGCTGCTAAAACAACCATTCTTTCAACTGAAGAGATGGAACGTTACTCTGGCGGTCGCTATGGGGCTTACACCTCATTGGGCTCTAGCCAGAGCGACCACGACTACCTTTTTGTCTGACTGGACGTGTTACCAACGGTTACGTTCGGTCTTATATACTAACTTAACCCTGGGATATTTTGTTTCGGAGTTTCAGCCCTCTTTTCTTTGCGGAGGAAGCTTACTTTTTGAGAATTTTGCGGAACGTTCATGTTTATCGGCCTTTCAGCGTATTAATCATAAGATCGAATACCAATGCATCTCTCTTATTTCTTTTTCAAAAACTTACTGTCATCGTGTTATTCTGGACAAGTTATATAATGGCAATGGCACAACATTCCAATTTCCAGACCTACGAACAGTATTATACACCAATGATAGGCTTCAATCCGTATCACGAACAAGGGTGGATTAATGAGGCAACGTATAACCATCAATACAAATTACGTCCTGTACACAACAAAGAAGGTGATGCCACATTCATCAGCTACAAACCCAATGCTGTTTATGATCATCTTCAAATAGCAAGCGAGCAAACTTACATCTTACCTCAAGATGAAGGACATGCAATAGTTGCTCTCAACCTCATTGCATCTAATATCGCCCAATTAAGTGTAGTGCTCTCTACTCTCAATGAGCAAGAAAATATCATTCAACAACAGCAATACAGTTTTGTCCCTACTTTGCAATCCCAAACATATAACTGCAGCATTGGTATTTCTGGCGGAAGGTTACTCAGAGTCTCACTCTATCTAAGGGGAGAAGAGAAAAAGGAAGGGCAGATTTTAATGCGCCCCACATTGATTTATGTTGATGGCCATTCAATAATGCAAGACTCAGTGCCACAAACCACAATTCTTCCTATCAAGAATTACACTGCTACACCTAATACGCTCATTCCGTTTCAACAATTCCCATCACAAGCACGAATCATTGGTTTCGGAGAGAGTGTACACCACAATCCCACTCTCCAAAAGGCCATTTACCATAATCTGCTACAGCTTATCAAAAGCAAGCAATCTAGACTCATACTCATAGAACGATATTCTGCACTAGCTCTTGCCCTGCAGTACTTCATTCACCATCCTGAATACAAACTTTACTATCCTATCGAAGCCATCGAACAAGATTTTTTGGATAGTCTTAGAATTATCAATCAAAATCGGTCGGACAAGGAAAAAGTAGAAATAGCAGGTCTTGACATTAATTATATTCACAACGAAGGACAAGGTACACTCATTGACATCTACGATTTTCTTACCTCTATCCCCAATTGGCGAGAACAGCAATTTTGCTATCCACTAATCATTGCACTAGCTGAACAAAAACACAAAGCAGCACTGCAAGCCTATCAAGAGCACCAAACACTATTTGAACAATGGCTCTCGCCCCTTTTAGCAAAAAGGGTTGAACGATATATCCAACAAGACGAGATGCTTCCCAAAGATTATACGTGTTTTACCAAACGCGACTCTGTAATGGCCGAAAACGTCACGTGGTTGATGCAGCAAGTCAGCTCTCCTCAAACACTATTATATATGCATGCGCAGCACATCTCGAAAGGAAGTTGCACACCTATCCCCAACTCCACCCCCATGGGCAACTATTTAGTGCAAAAATATGGCGAGCAATACCAACCTTTACTCGTTACTTATGGCACGGGAGATGGAAGTCTTCTTAAGGATACTCTAGTATCCAAAGAAGGTCTAGCAATTCCCCCTATCGATAGTTTTGAGGGACAAGCTCTCCTTTTTACCTTATACTTCTGTCTATGTTCCATTCGACAATACGTTTGACCACATTCAAAAAGCGAGATTTTATAATCCGCAAAACGAAAAGTTGCATCGAAGGAAAACGAAGCGTTGCTTGTCTGAAAACGAAGCGTATCCTTAAAATCTCCACCCCATACGATATTACAATGCCCCTCTGCTGTCATTACAACGGCATAGGGGCATTATTACAATGACATTAAGCTAGACCACTAGCCGACCATCATAAGTACGCTACAGGGCAAAAAAAGCCACTCACGAATGAGTGGCTAGTGAGGTATGATTACCTCGGAGACGTTTAAATTCACACCCCAAAACTGGGGTGATGCAAGATGCTAACATCTTACACCGCAAAAATATAAAATCTCCAAGAGGTGACCAAATTAAATTGCTACTTTTTTTCCCATCGCACGATAACTTCGCCCCCTAATGCCTTAAGCACACCAAATAGAGTATGCAAACTGAGGGAGGTGTTCTCTGCTTCTATGCGTCGGATAGCGGTTGTACTTACTTTTTTACCAGTTTGTTGTCGAAGTATCTCACTAAGGGCTGTGATGGTCATCTCCTTATCGATGCGGATAGTTTGGAGCAAAGTACAAAACTCCTCATTACTAGTTACTATTTTCTCTTTTTTCATTGGGTCTCTCGCTTTGACTAAAGTAAAATGAGGGGAGCGACTTGAAAAAGCCGCTCCCCAGTTAGTTTTGATTAGGCTTCTACGATTACGACTTCTCCGTCCTCTTCGTAACCTTCGAGCGTCCAGATATCCCACTCAGCTGCCTTGTTGCCCTCAGCGAAACCGAAGAACTCGATAGGGGCAACTGCTTCGAAGGCTGGATTACCGAGCTTATCAGCCATCGCCTTGACGATTTGGGTGAGCTCATCATCTTGGTAGATGACTGCAGAATCACCATTGTGAGCTGCAGTGGAGAGCTCGCTGCGAGTCACGAGGCCAAACTTAGCAGCCTTTTCTGCAGCTTCCTCGTCGCCAGTGACTTCGAGAACCACTTGGGAGAGGGTAGCCTTAGCTGCATCGCTCATAGCAACAACTTCAAGGCTAGCAGCTTCAGCCCAACCTTCGGTGTTGGCTTGTGAGTTAGCTGCAACGAATTGAGGAAAATCGAGAAGAGATTTAGTAAACATGATGATAAATGTTTTGAGGTGAATAAATAAACGTCTTGTGCAACCTTGGGGTGTTACCCTTTCGATTACAATGCAAAGATACGGCAAGATTTTGACACCGCAAAATTTTACGCCCCTATTTTTCGCGAAACTATTGTATTTAACATAGTTACCGCTTGTTTTACTACCGAACTTAACAGAATAACAATAAAAAAAAGGAGGGCTACCTACTAGGCAGTCCTCCTTGCTCGTTGGGGCTGGATTATCTATCGGGGTTGAGTATCCTGTCAAGATACCCCAAATGGTCGAGTACTTCCTCTATGATGTAATCCCACACCGCCTCTGGCTCCTCGATGAAGGCGTTGCAAGGCTCTCCATCCTCGTCCTCATAATCGTGCTCGAAATCAGGTAAGAACTCATCAGTATAGTCCTCCAGGAAGCTGCGGTAGAACTCAGCTGCAGCGTAGAGGTCTGTAGCTCTGAGCACCCTAAGAACAAGGTCTACTTGGAGTTTGCGAGCAAAGGAGTGTTGAGCGTTGCGGGTCCCAAATTACAGTTGTAAACGGTAAGCATAATGCATTGAAAATTTGAATGTTAAACGTCTTTCCACTACTCTAGGGGCTTCCCCTCGGTGGCAGTGCAAAGATGCGTACTAATGGTGGGACACGCAAGTTCCTCAGCGGAATAAATGAGCTGAATAGCCACTACTTAGCTTAGTATAAGAGTTCCGCGCGCCATATTAAGAGATGTATGGAGAGTGAGGGCGAGAATCCTGCCAAACTCTGAGGGTTAGGACACCTTGGCAAGCATGATATCTGTGTAGCCAGCAGTGTAGTTAAGCGCAACAACATGCTCGTGGCGGACGGCATCTACAAAGGGGTTACCCAGCGATGGATTACGTCCCAGCCAGTCACATAGCTCAAAAATCTGAGACTTGCTGCTCGTAAAGTAGACAAAGCGGTGACCATTGAGGAGTGTGAGCACATCTAGATAATCAGAGAGCGACCACGACATATTATAAGTAGTGGTATCAGTGGAGAGATATGGAGGGTCGAGCAAAAAAATAGCGCGAGGATTATCCTTGTATTGCTCAAAGAGCTCGCGATAGTCGACTGATGCTATCTCTATGCCATCAAGATAGCCCTCAGCAGAGTAATCACTACGTCGCACGTTATTATAGAGCTGCTCGCGGATAAATCCATCTAAGGAGGTCGCATACTTGCTCGAGAAGAGGAGCGAGGACGAGAGCGTGATATAATCCACATATCCTTGCTTATCGGCTTGTTGCAGTATATCAAGGATAATAAGGCGCGTCTCATCAGGGATGCGTGCGTGTCGAGCGACATTAGCCACAAGGGGGCGGATACGCGCCAGCAGCGCGTTGGTTGTGGGGATAGCAGCAATGCGCTGGCGATAGTTGTCGTAGTCGTTGTAGACCACGGTAGCGTTAGGCTTAGCCACGCGCGTGGTATGAGCGAGCAGTCCACTACCACCGAAGAGGTCAACAAAGATAGCATCATCGGGTAGTGTGGCGAGCAGGTCGCGGTAGATGCGCAAGAAGTTGCGCTTTTGACCTTGAAAAGGGAGAGGAGCAGCATTGTACTGTTGCATTGATTTGAGATTTGATTAGATGAATAATAGTATTATAATGGCATCCTAATGCCGTTTGTATGCGAATGTTTTTGCGGAATGATGAGAATGTCGTATCTTTGCAATACTTCTCACATATCCTTTGAAATTAATAAAGCCTAGGCAGTGCTCACAAGACGAGGTTTACCCTCGGTCGCGTGTGCGCTGTCTAGCGTTATAATTAAAGGAGTGTGAGAAGCCCTTTTATTATGCGACCGAGGGCTTTTTTTACCCCGTCGCTAAGATTGTGGTGTATCTGTTTTGTGGACTTGAGAATTATGCGTATATTCGCGACATCTCAATGAATATCTATATGAAACGATTACTACTCATGTTACTGACTGCGCCACTGCTCATGGCATGTGGCAGCGATAGCCCCGAGGTGAACAATCCCAAGGGCAAAATACTCCCCGACCAGCTGGTGCGCATTGAAGCAGCGCAAGGCGTGAAAGTCCGCGCAGCTGAGGCGGAGTACACCGAAGACGGCGAGCGTTTGCTCACGGCTCTTGAAGTAGCCAAGCAAGGGGTAATACTCGCAGGAACCTACTTCTACCAGCCCGACACCTCGCTCATTTGGCAGCCTTCCTACTATGTCCATGGTGAGCGTGCTTTTGGCGACAACATGCGAGACACTGTCTCCGCTACGCCTGCCCTCCTGATGTACAGCGAAGACATCCTCACGGCAAAAGGTTTATATCCGACTTTCCTCAAAGGCTACGATGTACTCGTCCTCGGTAAAGAGAAGCCTAATGCTCGCCTTAATGAGCATGGTTTTCGCGAGCGCGACACCATCGCTTATGTTCCCAATTCCGTGCTTCGAGAAGCCGAAAAGAAAATCTACAAGGCTTATGCTGACAGCAACTACACCGAGGTGTATCGCTTGTTCCACGAAGCCTATAAGTTCCGCCCCATCACTGGTAAGCAGTGGCAGCGTTTGAAAGCTGCAGGCAAGAACTAGTCCCTATTTTAATGCTCCGTTGGTCGCTCCACGTTATCGAAATGATGCGTGGGGCGATTTTTGTTTTCTACCATGCCAAGATGGCAAAGGTAAATTGCGTGTTCACCATACGACAGCCGTCTTGGATATCTTTGATAAAGCACCAAGCCACATCTCCCGTATGCGCAGCAAGCTGTCCTTGCATGAGGTGACCATTGCCGAGAGGAGTAATCACGATGCTATAGTTGGTATGCCCAATCGTATGATAGATGAGATACTCACCTTGTGACTTTCGCCAAACACGCGTAACCTTGCCCCATTGGGAGACTAAATTTCCATCTGCTCCAGCTCTCCCACACGCAACAACACTCGGAAATCCCATGTCCCCCTTAATCGTGAGCTTTCCATTTTTGATGAAAGTGTATTGCTCCGAAGAGAAGAAAGACATGATGCCATCACCAGCAATGGCGTTAAAGGGTTTGATGAGACCTTCAGTGTAAGTAGAAGAACTGATGTAAACACTCGTGTCGGGATTCCGAAAGATTTTGCTTATTAATTCTACCGACCAGCGATATGTACCCATTGGAAGATTCTCCAACTTGCAAACACCATTTCCACTATCTTGTAGCTCGCGAGAGGAGTAAGTGTAGGCGAAGAGAAAATCAGTGTAGACTCCATTAGATTGCCTTTTTTGCAGGACGACCTTTGTTTCTAATGCTCGAGCCCAGCCTCCAAACTCATAAGGGTTTCCACGTTCATCCTCACCTTCTCGGTAGTCTCCCATACATCGCACAGAAATAGCCACCTCACCGCGTCCATAGGGAGAACTAATCGTAAAGGTTCTTCTACCAGTCTCAATTCCATCTCCATGCACATTGATGGCCTCTGAACTGATATAAACCGTGTGCTGTGATTTCCCGACCAGCTCGCTTACATTGCATCGCTGTCCTCGGGTAAACTCCGTCAGTACTTGTCCATCTTCTCCACGTGTCACGAGTGACCCCGTGCCATTGAATTCGAGGTCACCGATGTGTCCGCTGCCGTCGAAGTTGAAGGCAACCGACTCCGCCTCTTCGGAAGTGCCAAAGTTGTTCACCCCAAGCGCAAGCGCAGGCGTGGAGCATTGCCCACCTTGACCGAACGCAGACCATTGAAGTAAGCCGCCACATCGCCCACCGATGCACCTTTTTTGGGCGCATCGCGCATCTGGAGCATTGCCCCAAAGAGCAAGCCCCCCTCGATGCCTGCGCGCTGCTCAAACACCTGCTTGAGATAAGCCATGTGTGACTGCTCCCAAGCTAGGTCTGAGAGCTTTTTCCACGCGCTGTCTACCTGCGGAGTTGTCGTAGTGATACGCCCATTAGAAAAAAAGTTACGCGAGAGCGTGTCCATAAGTACTGCCCTTGTTGCCATGTGGGCATTGTCGTACTCCAACCCGAGGATGGAGCGGATGAGGGCGGACGAGCTGGCAACATACTCAGTGACCACAGAGGACACTCCGACACCATCCTCTCCCTTATAATCGGCTTGCGCGCGCATCCAAGGGGTAGCAACCCCTCCCTCCTCCAATTTGGGAGCTGCGAAGTACACCTTACCCGTCAGACGCTGTCCGCCTTGATACCATGCACGCAGATAAGCATTCGTGTTACCGCTCTTATCGGCTGTAAAAGTCACAGCATATCGTTTCCAGCCATCGGAGAGACCTTCCTCTTCCACTTGTTTGGCTTCAAGAAAAGGTTTGTGCACTCCAATAGGCCAGACAACAAACCAACCGCAGTTTGCGCCTTTTGCATACACCGAGAATGTGTAAGTCCGTCCTGCAACAACCGAAAGATTCTGGCTGAGTTCGCCATAACTTTCATTTCGTCCTACGGCTGATGCCGACCACATGTACCCCCCGTGATGGGAGGAGTGACGATGCCTTCATAGTTGATGGAACCACCGTTGGTGGCGTTCTTATTCCACGAAATGAGTGTTTGAGGCAGGTGAGCATCGCGCAGCAGGTTGGGCTGTGGGGTGAGTCCATCTTTACCATTCTGCCCATCGACAAGTTGGTGTATGGTAAGTCTTGATTTGGCGTGTCGCATATTGAGGGGATTAAAGCTAGAAATCTAAGAAGAACTCGAAAGTCGTCCCAGAACCGCTAGCAGTGAGTAGGTGGTCATTTTTGATGCGGATGGTGCGGTTGGCTGTTGTTGCGGTCTGTCCCGAGGAGGATGAGTAGGTACGTTTGACCTCATTGCTCGAGATAGTCCACCCCACAAAGTCCGATTGAGATGGAGACCAAGTGTTATCCTTGGCATCTGCAGCAGTCAAACGATAAAAGCCGAGGGTCTTGCCCACGTAGAAGCCCTCCGCCATAGGCTTGTAACCTTGCCGTACGATAAGCTCGATAGGCAGTCCCATCGCATTACCACGACTAAGATGCGTGCCTTGCTTGGCATCAGGCAGAATGTCATAGGGGTCAGTCGTGTCGAGTACACTCTGGATAGCCTCTGCCGTCTTGTTGTAGGTTGAGGAAGTACTATCGGTGTCCTTGGCTATCAGCTTGATTGTGCCGATGTTGAGGATGGCATCAGAGTTCACCGTGATGGTCTTGCTTGTCCAATTGGCAAAGAGATTACCCGATGGCAATCCACTACCTGCTGGAGCAGTCGCAGCCGTAATGGGGTAGAACTGACCATTAACCCCTTGGATGTGCCAATCATATTGTACGTTGGTGGTATCCTCAGCACCACCGCGGAGCATCCGCCCCTCGAAGCGTAGCTGCTTGCTAGCACCTCCTTCAGTCACAAAGATATTGCCATCAAGAGGGAGTATCATAGCCATTATCATGGTGCCTGCATTTTCAACTTGCGACAAAGTGATCTCTGCTTGCAATTGAGTGCTCAGTCCCGTCGTTGGGTCGGTGTGTGCATACTCGCAGGTGACACGCGTGGTGGCAGTCGTCATATTTGCCCCAATGGTCAGCGCGTAGGGCGCAGTCGTACCGATGGTCATGCCATTTGCCCATTGGTCACGCGTGAGCCATTGACGTACCACGTGCAAGCTCCCTTGACTTGATTGCCCGATAGTCCAGGGATGCCAAGATGGGGAGTAATCACCTGCGCAGTCTTAGTATAGTCAGGCAGGAAGGACACGGGGTCTTTGCTTTTTACTTGGGTGCTGCCTTGAGAGGTGGCGATGGTAAATGATACGGTTGTGCCATCGACGAGTTGGTGAAACGTGAGGCGCGATTTAGCTTGTACTGCCATAGTGATAGGGGTTATAGGGATTGTTTGTGAGTTGATTCGGTGTCTCCGTTGGGAGTGTATAGGGTGCAGATGAGTGTTGTTTGTCCTGCAAGATCATTGGTGGTGATTTCTATCTCTCGCGCGAGGTGAGCGTGCTGGAGAGCCCAATAGTTGTCGTCTCCCTCACTCTCGCGTGTCCACTTGATGCGTGAGGGATGGACAGTGTCGGTGATGTCTACATTGTCCTCCTCGAGGACTGCCCGAAATGTCCCAACATAGCCTTGCCCAGCGCGATAAAATTGGCTACCACGCACGCAGTCAATATAAAAACGCTGCACGGGCTTACCTGAAAATCGTACGGCATCGCTCCACGCTCCATGCTCACCCTTGCGTTGTCGGAGGTATTGGTCACCATCTTGAGCAGGCGCATGCCAATCGGTCTTGCCGTCTCTGCTGTACTCTAGATAGAGTGTACTGTCAGCAATCTTGCCATCTAAGTCTTGGACGATGTCGGCAAAGTCGCGCAGCTTGCCGTCTATCACCACCTTGCCCGTGAGGTAGACATTATCGGCAAATAGTCCGACCCCTGATATCTCACTGGGGTAGCCCAGCTCATGGAGGTTGTCTAGTTCTCCCTGCTGCATCGCCACGTGGCTCGCAAGGATGTCCCACTGATTGACCCCACGCAAGTAGCGTGTGTAGGTGCGCGTGTGGATGGCAAAGTGCTGACGCTCGGAGCGAGACACGGAGCCACGGCTGGCGAAGGTCATGTGAGGTTGAGGGTGGAAGGTGGTGTTGGGGCGCAGCGAGTAGGTAAACCACTTGCGCTCGCTGTCCACTGTCTCCACCTTGAAATACGTGGTGGCGAAGCCTGCAAAGGTGAGGTTGAGCCGTCCATCGTCTGAGTCCTTGGTTGCGCCCCCTTGGGCTGTGGTGGCGTGGAAGATGCCCGTGAGCAAGTCGCCCACCTCCACTGTGGCGAGTTCGCCCTCTTGGAGCTTGAGATAGACCTTGCCCACCTCATCGGTGAGTCGCTCCACGCGCTCAATGATGCCAGCAGCTGGCGACTGCAGCTCGTAGCCTATGTGGACGTTGGTACGATTGTAGCGCAGCTCGGGGACGTCTAGATGTTCATCGATGGCGAGGTCGCGCAAGTGCGCGCGTCCCTCAGCATCGACGTAGTAGGTGGGCAAAGCTCCAAACACTGCCCCCTCTTGCAGGTGGGCTTTGCCTTTTGCGGTCAATCCCTTATCAAAGGTGATATGACCTTTTGCGGTGTCGTCTTGAATCTTGGAGAGGTAGTTGTCAAACTTGCTCCATATAGGGGAGGATTTGTCTACATTTCCTGCCACATCTGCCCATCCTGCTCTAATCTTATGGGGCTGGCTGGATGAGTTAGACCCTTGCCCCTCTGCCCCCTCGTTGGGCTTGTCGCTGGTCGGGGCAGCAGCTAAGTAGAGGTAACCATCGTTGTCGGCCGTAAAGCGTTGTAATAGCGATAGATTGTTGTGCTTATGCCACTCTAATGATGTGCCACTGCCGTCTGTCTGACCTGCGGAGTTGCCCATCGAGGTGGCATGCCCTCCTCGCGCGCCTTGAGTGGCACGTGGGGTGAGGTGCTGGGTGAGGGTATAAGAGTTAGACATTAGACGTTAGAAATTAGACGTTAGAAGGTCGGAAGCTCTCGGGGGTGAGCTCCACGTAGGTAGACTCTTGCGTGTCCTCAATGAGGTTGGCAGTCGTACCAGTGGAGATGAACACGCGGTCGCCTTGGCAGCCCTCGGTGAAGAGGGAGAGAGGGTGCTTAGAGATAGCGCACTCCCCCGAGAGCTTGATGTGTCGTGTGGAAAATTGAGAGAAGATGGTGTTGAGTAGCAGTCGCTCGGGATTGCCCTTGTCACCAGCGCGCTGTAGCGTGGTGAGTGGGGCTATCTGCGTGCGCTTGCCATTGGTGTGATGCTGGTAGAGCAGTCCACGCGCGGAGGGTGCAGTCTCAGGATGTGTGCCACAAGCCAAGTCTAGGCTCATGTGCTCGCGCGCATCGGGATTGACCACTGCACGGAGCTGCACATCGTCTAGCTCTGCAGCTCCAAAGTTGCCATAGCAGCGCGCTATCTCGAGCTTGGGTGCTTTGTAGAGCATCCAGCGGAGCTTGCTGTGTAGCTGCTCCTTGCTCCACCAATAGGGTTGCTCCCAACTGCTCTCCTCGCCATAGTCGAAACAATGGATGCCCTCGTAGACCACCACCTCTACATATCCTCCAATGGGGGATAGGGGTATGGGCTGACCATCACCAAAAACGGTCAAGGATGTCGTAGGCATGGCTCTTGTCATTGTCGGATAGCGGTAAGGTGGTGCGCTGGCGGATGTCTGCGCGCCCGATGCAAGGGCGGTTGTTAGCCCATCCCGATAGCCCAGTCTCCTCAATGGGATTTTTTTGCGGTCGTAGTAGGCTAGCCAAGCATCACCCACAGTTCCTGCCCCCATCTCCCACATGCCTCCCAATCCTAGAGCCGTGGGGATGCCTGCCGATTGTGCCAGACCGCGATTGGTATAGTGCATCAGAGCGTTGCCCTGTGCATCATAGAGATTGACAGCGACGGGCAAAAAAATGCCCAGCCCGTGAGCACCTTATATTGGTGGTAGACCTCCCCTCATCATTGATGGGCGAGGGGTCGTGGAAGGGATTGTAGCGCACATCAACCAAGATGGGCAGCGTGAGCCGTAGCATGTAGTCGTAAGCCTCTGAGCAGGGAGGCACATAGACACGCTGCGAGCGTAGGGATGACTCCACCCCCAACGTCACTAGGGCGTATTGAGTTGGCGCAAGTCGGGATACAGCTCCACGCCAAAGTTGCGGTAGAGGTCACGTCCGCGCGTGTTGGCGATAGTCCATGCCACCCCACTATCCTTGCTGCCCCTCCAAGGGCAAGCCGATGGAAGTAGCGCGCTGCAGGATTGACATACGCCAGTCCCTTGCCTCGTGTAGAGGTGAAGAGTACGAAATCGCGCAGGGCTGTGGCTCCTCGCTCCTCATCGACGGGCTGCATGTAGATGTGGAAATCTCCATACTTGTCGCGTAGGCGTTGTTGCTCGCGGTGTGAGGAGAGATCATCGCTGGGGAATAAGGGGTCGCGCACCATGCCTTTGGCAGCATCCACCCCCACTGGGTCTGTGTAGGTGATGTTACCATCGAGCAGCGTAGCCTCCACGTTGGGGCTGAAGGTGAGGGTGCAGTCGTTGACCACCTTGTCTACGCTGAGCGTTTGGCTGGCTCCTGTCCACTCTATTTTTTTCGCGCTGCGCGTTGGTGTAGAGTCCATGTAGGGTCGTAGAGATAGAGCCTTCCGCCACGGCTCACGAGTCGCAGGGGCAAGTGGCTGCAGCATGTCGGTGATCACTTGCTTGAGGGTGGCATAGGTGCCAGTGTCGTCGCGCCAGTTGTCGGCACTCACGGCTATGGTGTCTATCTGCATCGGCTCTCCTTGCTGACCTTGGAGTGAGAGCATGGAGTCGTCGAGTGTGAGCCGTTCGAGGGCTGCGCTTTGTTGTGCAGTAGTGAGCACTTGTTGGAGTGTGACGATACCACGCAGGGGCAGTGGCATGCGGTCGAGGAGCCCAAAGTCGCTGAAGGTGAGAGATACGATGTAGTCGCTGCGTTGCTCGTAGGGCTCCTCGTAAAACTCAGCGTCGAGAGTGCCAGCCCAATAGAGCTGTCCATCTCTGTAGATGTATGCTCCCACGCTGCCAGCTTTGATAGTATAGAGGTCTTGATAAGTGCCATCGGCAGGGGATATCACTCTGATGGTGGCGGTACTTGGACACAGAGGCTCCTCCTTGGAGGTCTCTGCCCACTCTATCAGCACACTCTCATGGCCATCATACACCAGCTCACCCACCTCTTGCGGTGGTTGCTCACTCTCGCGCCATATCTCTACGCTCCACATCACGTTGTTGCGCGAGCAAAATTGACCTTGATGGATGATATGCTTTGCCATGGATAATGATTGATAAGTTATAGATTACGCTTGCTGCGATGCTGCTCTGCCTTAAGGATGCCCACAAGATTGCGACCCTTAATCTCAAACTCCACGCGCCCACCTATCCCCCCCCTCGTCCGCTGTCTACATCGAGCAGGGTGCGGAGCTTGTCTAGAGGTGCAACCACCTCGGGGTTAGTTGATGCTCCTGAGTACTCACCAAAGAGTCCCAATGTCGGACCATAGGCGATGCCGCCATTGGCAAATTTGGGGACGGAGCGTTTTACGCCTGCTACTGAGGCAATCAATGCGCCCACCATGGCTGCACCAATTGCGACACCAGCAAAGGGTATCCAAGCATGTGCCTTAAGGGTCTTAGCTGCAGCTGCCGTGGTGTCGGCTGCTGCTTCTGTTCCTGATGCGGTGGCTGCGGTGAGAGAGGCTGCAGCCCCTACAGTAGATGCGGTAGCTGCGGTCGTGGTTGCAACGGTATGCCCCTCTTTGGCGATGGTGGCAGCGGTGGTAGCAGCAGTCTGAGCCTTGGTTAGTGTGGTAATGATTTGGGTAATGGTGGATACGTGTTGTAAGACAGAGATGACTCCATCCACCACGGCAACGAGCTTTGTCCATGCATTATCATTGCTTTCTACCGCCTTTGTAATGCTATCTATACCGCCCGATATCCCCTTGATATCCCCCCAACCCGATACGAGTTGCTTACCAACGCTCTCACCCTCCTTACCTACATTCTTGATAACCTTAGCCTTTTTCTCCCACAGTTGTATCTCACGATTGAGGCGAGCAACCTCCTCTAGCTGGCGGTCTGTAGCTTGGCTGAGAGGATGTCGATATTGGCATTGATGTCCTTGAGCGTGGAGGCAGAGCCCTTATACTCTGCTCCTTGTCCTGCATTGCGGATGGCTTGAGCCAGCTCCTCCCATCTCTTGATTTGTCGATTGATGTCGGCTGCCTGCTCTACAGTAGCAGTCTTGAGCTGGTCTGTAAGGACGTCTATATTGGTCGATATATCGGTCAGAGTCTTAGCCTCCTGATTGAGACTAGCCTTGACGACGACACCAGCAGACTTGATGGTCTCCTCCTTGTCTCTCCACGCCTTAATCTGTCGGTTGATAGCTGCAGCCTCGTCGAGGGTGGCATCTTGGAGTTGGGCTGTAAGGACGTCAATGTTGGCAGAGATGTCCTTGAGCGTAGAGGCATCCGCCTTAATGGTTAGCTGCTTGCCTTGCTCTCCGAGCTTGTTGAGCCTTTCTAGCTCTTTCTCGTACTTCGTGATTTCTGAGCGCAGCCCTTTGATTTGCTCCTCGCTGGTTGCCTCACGTAAGGACTTACGAGCCTTTTCCAACTTTTCCTCCGTCTTACCGATGAGACCGACGGAGGGCTTTGTCGTCTTTGTGGTGGAGTGTCCTGCACCATGTCCGCCCTCGAGTCCATATCCTTTACCTAGCTGCTTATGGCGTGCCTCCATCTGACGGATAAGAGCTTGCTCCTTTTTTGCAGCCGTTTCATTGACTCCGATAAGCTGCTTGAGCTTAGACTTGTGCTTGTCTATCTCATTACCCAGCTGCTCGTAGCTCATATTTCGCCATGTCAGCGCAGCTTTAGGACTGGTGGATTGAGCAGGCTTTGCACCACTATCCTTGTGCTGGGTCTTGACCTCTACATTGACCGTCTTTTTATCGTCTAAGCCGAGAAACTTTTTGAGCCAATCCCATGCGATTTTGATTTTTTCGATGACCCACTCAAAGGCTTGACCAGTGCATCCATAATGATGCCAGCCAACTTTTTGATTACAGCCCAGACCTTATCACAAATGGCGCGGAAGGTCTCACTCCGCTTGTAGGCAAGGACAATACCTGCCACCAAAGCTGCGATAGCCATTATGACAATTCCGATCGGGTTTGCGGTGAGGGCTACATTGAGAGCCCATTGTGCTGCTGCCCATGTCTTACTGGCAAGAGCCACGGCACGCTGTGCAACTGCAGAGGCGATGATGGCAGCTGTGAGTTGTATACTGGCTGCGCGTGAGGCAACGAGGGCTATGGTAGCGCGGACGGTGGCAGCCGTAGAGGCTATCCACGCCTTAACATCTGCCCACTTAGCGAGGGTAAAAGCCCACACTGCTTTGGTGGCAGGGACAACAGCAGCCGTCAACAAGGAGATAGCAGAGATAGCTTGTCCTGCTAGTGCGATGTAGGTAACATAGGGTTTGGCTGCTGATGCCACAGACCCAACCCACGAAAACATCGTGGATAGCTGATTTTGGAGCATCTGAGTGACCGCCTCACCTGAGCCTGACATACTCTCAAAAGCGGCATCTATCGTCCCACCAGAGTCCGCCATCGCAGCAACGTTATTGCGGTACGTATCTGCTAGCTCACCATTAAGGGGGATGAGTGCGCGGAGAGCTTCAGCCGAACCAAAGAGTTTGCCGTAGATTTCTTCCGCTATCATGCCGTTGGCAGAGGCATAAGCCTTGACCGTACCATCGAGATTGGTCAAAAAGTTTTGGAAGCCCCCTGCTGCCTTGATGGCTGCAGCATCAAACTGAATGCCCATGGCTTGTGCCATCTCAGCTGCTTCAGAGCTGGGCTTGACCAGAGCTGTGAAGATGGCAGCCATCTGCGTACTCACCTCGTTGGTGTTACCCGACACTCCAGTGAGGGTGGCAAAGCTCGCCATGAGCTCATCCACAGTGACCCCAAGCGTGGCAGCATTACCCGTGACCCGTGGGAGAGCTTGGGCAAGCTGCTCGAAGGAGGTAACACCATTTTTAGCCGTGGTCTGTATCTTGTCTTGTAGCTCCCCTGCTGCGCTCCACTCTAAGCCATAGTTTGATGAGGGTGGAGGTCACGGTGACGGTCTGCCCGAGGTCGGCAATGCCCCCGACGGCAGACTTCGACGACTGCTCGAGGAAGGCAATCCAGTTGTCTTTGGGCACACCATTGGAGATGACCTGATAGAGCCCCGATGCCAGCTCCTCCTTGGCAAGGGGGATGGTGTTAGCAAGCTGCTCCACCTGCCCCGTGAGCAGCGAGAGCCCCTCTTTGCTCTCTCCAGCCATGGTGTTGACAGCGCGCATGCCCTTGTCGAAGGCGTTGAAGTCTTGGGCAATGCCCGAGATGACATCTTGCAGACGCCCCACCACCTCGATGGAGGAGTTGAGAGCGAGGGCAAAGCTGCCCATGTTGGAGAGAGAGAGGAGGTGGCTCTTTGCGCCACATCGGGTATGTCCCCGATGGCTTTGCGCAGCTCTTCGGTGCTAGCCGTGACAGAGTGGAGGACTTTTTGCCCGTTGCTCTCTATCTCGATGCGAAATTTTACGGTTTTGTCCATGGGGATGGTAGAGGTTAGACGTTAGAGATTAGCCGTGGAGCTGCGGAAGCCGTATCGCTCAAGTGCTGCCTCGTAGCGAGCTTGCAGCTCCTCCTTGGTGAGTTCTTGGGGCATGGCTTGCTCCTTGTCCCAAGGCAGGGGTAACACCTCGGCAGGGGTGAGTGGATGGCTGCTGTGAGGTTGTAGGGTGCAGAGGGCGATGATGCGCGTCTGCTCCCACGCTGCGCGCTCATGCTGTTGCTCTCGCTCCGCCCATTGGGAGTGGGCATGGTAAAACTCCTCGGGAGTGCATGCCTCAAAATCGGAGCGTGCCATGCCCATAGCTCCAAGGGCGATGCCGAGCAGCTCGTTGATGTCTACGGAGTCGCTGTCGCTTTTTTTTTCGCTGTCAGGTTGAGACTCCGCCAAGCCCTCAAAAAAGGCTTGCAGTGCTGCAGGCTCTAAGCAGTCGGCAAAGGTGTCGAAGTCAAGAGCAAACTCCACCTTGTCTACATTGCAGGCAGAGACGGTGCAGCAATGCAGGAAGAGGATGTTGTCGGTGATGTCGGTAGAGTCGAGCTGACTGACATCGCGACCTGTGGCGCGCTTGAAGCGTACAAATGCGCCCATGGTGGGACGGCAGGGATATACCTTGCCTGCAATAGTGATCTCTTGCATAGGGATGTAGTTTTTGAGGGTTATCGACCAGTGCTAGATGCTGCAGCACCGCTGTCGGCTTTGAGGGTAGTTTTGGTGTACTCCTGCTTGGTCACCTTGTCGGTCTCGCCAAAAATGCCAGTGGACTCGAAAGTGACAGAGTATTTGGCATCATCGCCAGCAGGCGCGTCGAGGTCGAGCGAGGTGAGGATGTAGGTGCCTGATTGAGCTTTGGTCTCGCCGACGAAGCAGTAGGTCAAATCAAGGGGCTGAGCCGCCAGCATGAGCTTTTTGAGATACTCATAGGAGGTGCGTGAGTCGGTGGCGATGAATCCCTCTGCGGTGATTTGCTCTGAGAGCGACTTGACATATTTGACCACAAACTTACCAGTACCACTCTCTTTGGTGGCGCGCTCAGCAGTTTGGGCATTGGTGGCAATTTTGCAGGTAGCACTAAATCCTAGAGGTTTGCCCTCTACGGATGCGATGAGGTCTGTGCCTGATTTGATATCCATAACGATAGATGATTGAGTGGTGATTATAGCCAGCGCAAAATGCGTAGGCGGATAGTTAGATAGAGGAGCAGGACAATGAGAGCAATGCCTAAGACGAGGGCTACCCACCACGAGGCTGATGTGCGTTTGACCTCTTGGTGATAGCTCTGCAGGGTCTGCTCTGCCAGCAGGGCATTTCGCGCTGCGGTGCGCTGATAGGAGTTGCTGCGCTGCTGATAGTAGGTGACAAGCTGTTGGAGGCTATCGCACGAGGCATCGAGATAGAGCGTGTCGTGGAGGGTGCGGATGGTGACTTGGGCGCGCCCCTTGCGCTGTGTGTAGCTAGCCCCTTGGGGGAGGTCACGGAGGTTGGTCAGCGGAATCGTCATCGAGAGACTGTCCGCACTCACTCCCTCTCGCCTCACTATGGTCGTCTGTAGGACAGAGTTTGCGGTGCGCAGGCTGTCCGCGTGCTGTGCCACCACTCGGGTGGACGAGCTGGAAGTCGCTGTCACGCGCCTTGAGCTGCTGCAACTCGCTGCGCAGAGGACAAGTGCCGTAATAGCGACACTCCGTAGCGCGACGAATGGTAGCTTCAAGGCGGAGGATGGCGTCATGGAGTTGGGAGTTGTCATGCTGTAGGTTGATGAGTGTGCCTTGCACGTCCTCATACATAGCCTTGTAGGTGTCGTGCACCTCTTTGGCAGTTCGTGCTTGGCGCAGAGTTTTGCTGGTGAGCCACACAATGACCGCTCCCACACTGCCAGTGGGCAAGAGCCATTGTAGAAGCGTGATGAGGGAGTCGATCATTGGTTGCTATACATTAGAGATTAGACGTCTAGAGTATTACCTTGAGCCACGCGCTCACGTCGAAGCTGGGGCAAGCCTTTGCTCGATTGAGGTCGCGATGTCCCACGATGCGCACCTTGGGGTGGCGTTTGTGAAACTCGCGGATGTAGCGTGCCATCTCGGAGCGTTGCAGGGCAGTGCGTGTGTCTTTGGGAGTCTTGCCGTCTTTGGCAAGTCCACCCACGTAGACAATGTGGCGTGACACGGAATTGAAGCCTGCTGCACCATTGGTCAGCTCCCAAGGGTCGACGTTGGCATCCTCATTGTTGTCAACGAGTCGCTCCACGCTGCCATCGAGATGAAACATGTCGGTGTAGCCCACTTGTTTCCAGCCACGCCCACCCTTACTCACGGGGTCGGTGTGCCAATGGCGCAGCTCGGCAGCACTCACCTCCCTCCCCTCGGGAGTGGCGGTGCAGTGGATAACGAGATATTTGAGTTCAGCCATAGCGCATTAGGGTTTGTGTGCACTCATGATCACTGCTCCAGCGTCTTGCTTCTTGGGCATAGCGAGGAAGTAGTGACGGAAGTTCATCAGATTGCGTTGATGTTGGGGGTCTGTCCCAGCCTCGGAGTGATACATCTTCGTGGAGCCAGTGCATTTGAAGACGCGCTGCTCAAAAAAGGCAAAAGAGCACTGGAACTCTCCCGTTTCAGCCTTCGCACCTACAGACTTCTTCACGCCAGCCGTGGTGTAGATGGGGTTGAAATCAAACTCATAGATGTCAAAACCATATTGACGTCCAACTCTACCATCAGTGCGGTCTATATTGTACTGCTCCTTGAAGCGTTGGTCGGTCACTAACAAGTCGTTGACGTGTTCGGAGCAAAGCACTAGGCGACGACCTGCTGCTGGTACACCCAACTTGTCAAGGGCACGCTTAAGATTGATGACGTCTGCCATGACCATCTTGACACGACCTGTCTCTGGGTCTTTTTCGCCAGTGGTCTTAAGCACTGGGGTTTGTGGTGTATGCTTTTGGGCGCAAAAGGCGTGGGCAGCCTTGACAAACTTGGCATTGCTGATAGCAATAGCGTGAGACTCTTTGACACGCGCCATCTTATCATACGAGCTTGCGTACATCTCATCGTCGGTGACGGGAGTAGCCTTGGTCTGGAACTTGTCGAGCTTGAGCGCGATATCTCCGTCTTTAAGCTCTTGCACCTCGATGGGATAGGATGTATTGTTAATGAGCACATCGGGGTCGACACCGACATCTACAAGGTGGATGACATCATTTTCGGCTAAGCTAGAGGCATCGGGGATGCCATCCAGCCAAGTGGCTCCTTCCAAACGACGGAGTTGCTTCACCAGCTCGCCAGTCCAGATTTCTTTCAAGACCCCAGCACGGAGGATGGGATACTTGCTAGCAGGGAGATAGATGGAGAGCAATACGCTACCTGCAACGGCAAGGATGGCTCCCAAAATGGGAGGGATGCCCAAGAGCAGGGCAATGGTGGCTCCCGATAGAGTGTTGAGCAAGAGAGCCGTGACAGCTTGTAGGATTATTTTCTGCATAATTTTTGTGGTTTTGAGGTTAGCAATTAGAGTTCACAGTCAATACCGTACTCTGCCTTATAGAGTTGCTTGTAGCGGTCGGGGTCGCTCTCACGCAGCTGCATGAGCTCCTCGCTAGGCACATCACTGAGCTTGGCATAGGTCTTGGGCTGGACAGCCTGACCCGAGGAGTTGAGTGTGGCAGAGAGTTTTTCGCGTGGTGACATGGATTGCAAGGTGGTACGGAGATTGTCTGCACCGACAGACTTGCCAAGTTGGAGGAAGTGGTCGCGCATCTTCAGCTCGATTTTCTTCTCAGCGACTGCGCCATCAACGAGGGCTTCGACCTCACGCTGGATGACCGCTTCTTTCTCGGCACGGAGGGTTTCGACTTCTGTGCTGGTGGCTTTGATTTCATCGATTTTGGCATAGATAGCCGTTTCATCTGCCCCTTCAGGGCAAGCCCAACTTGAGGGCTAATACTTTGGTGTCCATTTCGGTAGGATAGGTTGATTGAGGTTGGTTAGATTGATTATATAGTGACGGCAGGGGGCATGCTCCGCCTGCCGAGAGGTTGAGTTGCTGTCCTTGATAGTTGAGACGGATGGCATCATCGTTAGCACCGATGTCTACCACGCTCACCTCAGTGAGCTTGCTCTTGGTGATGGTAGCCATGGTCTGACCCTCCACTGCAAGATTGGGGTCATCGCTCCACTCTAAGATGTCGATGCCAACGCTCACCATGCGCAGAGAGCCAAACTCCCATTGCTTTTTGCAGCGTTGGCTAAGCTCGGAGGCTTCGTCGAAATTGAGTAGCCCCGTAATCTCTCCATGCTCTCTCCTGAGGTCGGTGACTGTACCGATGACTTGACCACGATAGTGCATCCAGAGCAACACGGGGTTGCGATTATATTGCTCGATGTCCAAGCCATCGGTCAAGACTCTCGTGCCGTAAGAGTTGAGAGAGTCATTGGTCAGTCGGACTCGGTTAGAGGTATTATTTTTGCCCATTGTCTTTTGGTTGATTTGATGATTATGCCCTTTGAGAGCGGGTAATTTCTGCTGCAATATTACTGCGTTATTTCGACCCTCAAAAATTAAGTTTGCAACCCTTGCACAGATATATGCAACGGTTGCAAACCTTTTTTTTACACCCCACAAAAAAGGGGCAACTTTGCACTATAATCAAGCATTTACAGCGCATGAAAAAAACAGAAAACGATAAGAAAAAGTCGCTTGCTCGCTCGCTCTATCTCTCGGGGATGGAGCAAGCAGAGATAGCGGACAAGATAGGGATGACACGCGTGACCATCTCTCGCTGGTGTTCAGCTGAGGGGTGGAGGGAGCAGCGTGCAGCCAAAAATATCACCCGACCCGAACTCGTCAATAAGCTCCTGCTTACCATAGACAAACTCATAGAGCAAGTACATGAGAGTGACAACCCAACCCTCATCTCTGGACTGGGCGATAAGCTCGCCAAACTAGCCTCCGTCATAGACAAGCTGGATAAAAAGGCAAATGTGGTAGATACCATTGAGTCCTTCATGGCTTTCTCAAATTGGCTAGTATTCCGCTCACAGACAGACAAAAACCTTACACCTGAGCTGCTCAAACTCTTCAACACCTACCAAGACAAGTATATCGTGGAGATGATGTCGCAGTAGACTAACATTATAAGCACACTCGAACCCTATTATAATCCCCTTATGACACAAGCCGAACGTAAGAAAGCCCTTGAAGAATGGAAGGAGCATTGTAAGCGCGTACAGTCCCAAACAGCAGTAGCCAGTACGCTAGAAACAGCAGTCGAAAAAGACAAGCGTATCGCGCGCCTGCAAAAGGACTATGCAGCCTTTTGCGAGTACTACTTTCCCCACTTTTTGACCCTGCGCGACAAGACCACAGGGGAGGTGCTGCGCACCATCCACAACGCACCTTTCCACAATGCAGCTGCGAAAAAGGTAAAAGAAACACCCAACCTTAAGGCGGTCTTCAAATGGCCTCGCGGTCACGCCAAAAGTACTCACTTTGACATTTTTGTGCCTATTTGGATGATGACACAACCTCAACCCCTTATACATGTAATGGTGGTTGTCGGTAAGAGTGAGGATGCTGCTAAGACGTTGTTAGGCGACTTGCAAGCAGAGCTAGAGTATAACCAGCGATTGATAGCTGACTTCGGTCAATTCAAAAATGTTGGCTCATGGGAGGATGGTCAGTTTGTGACCCAAGGGGATATTGCCTTTTTTGCACGTGGTCGCGGACAATCCCCACGTGGTCTACGTTATAAGGAGTCACGCCCCGATTACATCGTCATTGATGACTTAGACGATGACGAGCTCTGCAAAAATCCACGACGCGTGCGTGAGCTGACTGACTGGGTCAAGGAGGCGTTGTTTGGCTCACTCGACGTGGGTCGTGGTCGTTTTATCATGGTCGGCAACTTAATTTCAAAAACTTCTGTACTTGCCAATATAGCAGCCACTAAGAGTGTCCATGTCTCTGAGATTAAGGCTGTAGACCGTGACGGTAACCCTGTGTGGACAGAGAAATGGACAAAGGAAGAAGCTGCGGAATATGCAGCCTTTGCCGGATACCGCTCTTGGCAGAAAGAGATGATGCACAATCCAATCATGGAGGGGAGCATCTTCAAACAAGAGTGGATTCAGTATAAAAAACTCCCCAAACTCGACAAGTACGATGCGCTTGTGTGCTACACTGATCCATCCTTCAAATCGCGCGGTAATGACTTCAAGGCATCGCGCCTTTGGGGAAAGATAGGCAACGAGCTGCACCTTATCAACTGCTGGGTGCGCCAAGATAGTGTCAATGCCATGGTGCGCTGGCTCTATGACCTCTACGAGAGTTTGCCTGAGGGCGTGGCAGTGCAGTTCTTGATGGAGGCTAACTTCATGCAGGACATCATACTAGACGAGTTTGTGGCTGAGGGTGAGGTACGTGGCTATCAACTCCCCATCATGGGCGATTACCGAAAGAAGCCCGATAAGATACAGCGCATCGAAGCCGTATCTCCACTGTGGGAGCGTGGTTTTGTGTGGTACAACGAGGCTTTGCGCGACAACATCGACATGCAGACGGGCATAGACCAGACGCTCGCTCTGGAGCGCGGTAGCTCTGCCCACGATGATGCGCCCGATGCTGACGAGGCTGCTATTTGGAAGCTCCAAAAGCACACCCGACAACAGCGGTATGAGCCTAAGATGGGGATGCGCCCATCGGCAAAAAACAAAGTATGGTAACTCTAAAATAAGACGATATGTTTGTCACTCAAGAAGATTATAAGGTGGTCATCGGCGAAGCTGCTCTAGGTGTGCTCTCACGCATTGATGCTGCTAACATCGCCAACGCGGAAGCCGAGGCAAAGGAAGAAATATGCTCTTATCTCCGCCCTAAATACGACTGCGAGGCTATCTACGCTGCAGAGGGGGAGGCACGCAATCGACTCATCGTGATGTACACGGTGGACGTTGCACTCTACCACCTATCCGCCTCTACACAACAGCGCATGGGAGCGGAGGTACGTAAGGAGCGATATGAGCGCGCCATTAAGTGGCTAGAGGGGGTGGCTAGGGGCTTTATCATCCCCGACCTCCCTCTGGCTGGTAGTGGTAGCAACGGAGTAGATAATAGCCCATCGAGCTTCTCGTTTGGCTGCGAAAAAAAACAACATTATAGCTGGTAATTATGAGCTTAGTATCCAAATTTAAGGGCTGGTTTGCCCCACAAGATGATAATGTATTACACACTGCTTATGGCTCTTACAACCTCGCCAAGAGAAGTGACCGCGCTGCGCTAAAGCGCACCGTAGTAGAGATGCAACGACAGACTGATGCACTCACACGCAAGGACTGCAAGATTGGCGGTCGGCTTGGCAGATGGCCATCAATGTAGATAACCCTAATCGCGTACGACTCTATGACTTATATCGAGATGTAGATGTGGACTTGCACCTATCGGGCTGCGTGGGACAGCGCACTGGCTTTGTGCTCGCGCGCTCCTTTAAGTTGGAAAAGGCAGACGGCACGGCAGATGAGGAGGCTGTAAAGTTACTTGATGCCCCTTGGTTTAAGCAATTTATCACGCAAGCCTTGAGTAACATCTATTGGGGATATACTCTCATAGAGTTGGGAGATGTCATCGTTAATGAGGACGGCAAGCGGATGTACACAGAGACCAAAATTATACCTCGTAAGCACGTGCTGCCTGAGTTTGGCGTAGTTGTGCGCCAAGTGGGCGAGGACGCTAAGACTGGCGTTGATTACCGCGCGGACAACCTTCGTGATTGGTATATTGAGGTAGGTAGTGCTGACGACCTTGGACTCTATCTCAAGGCTGCCACACAGACTATCCCCAAAAAAAATGCCCTCGGATTTTGGGACACCTTCAGCGAGATTTTTGGCATGCCCATGCGCATTGCCAAGACCACCACGCGTGACGACAAGGAGCGTGCAAAAATGGAAAAAATGATGGAGGGCATGGGTGCTGCCTTGTGGGCAGTAGTACAAGAGGGTACAGAGATTGAGGTTGTGGAAAATAGCCGTGGCGATGCTTACAACGTCTATGACCGACGTATCGACCGCGCCAACTCTGAGCTGTCTAAGCTCATCCTACAACAGACCATGACCATTGAGGACGGTAGCTCCCTCTCTCAGTCACAGACTCACCTTGAGGTTTTCAAAAATCTCATCGAGCAGGACTGCGACATGCTGCGCGACATCATCAACAATCGTCTCTTGCCACGCATGGTGCTGCATGGTTTCCCCGTGCAGGGCTTATCGTTCGAGTGGGACTACTCTGTAGACTATACTCCTGAGCAGCAAATCGCTTATGAGCAGATGGTACTCAACAATTATGAGGTGGATGGTTCGTACTTCGAGGAAAAATATGGCATGCCCGTAGGCGAACGTCGTAGTGGTGGTTTCGCCCCCTTGGATGGCGGAGACAATGACGACGATAAAGACAAGGACAAGGCGAAGAACATGAAGCTCCTGCACGACTATCTGACCCGATTGAGCCGAGAGACTTGAGGGCAAAGTCTGCCCACGAGGTAGATACGCGCCAAGTCTGGCTGGAGACACTGCAGGCACAAGCTAAGACCAAGCAACCTTTTTTCGACTAAGCCCCTCTGATTATGAGGGGCTGCATGCTCGGTATCGTGCGCTACTCACCTGCGACCATGGTGAGGGATGTAGCTGTGGATGCTCGTCTCACCTTGAGATGGGGCGTAAGGACGTCCCCGAGGCAGACCGCGAAAGACTGAAGAAAAAGTTTAAGGGGATGATGCGCGCTCTCTATCGACAAGAGGGGGCGATGCTAGACGTGGAGGTATTGCGTGAGAGTGAGGTATTAGATTTTATCGATGCTCACGCTGCTGTGCTTGATAGTACGTTTGACAAGGTCAAGATGAGCGATGGTATGCGCTTATCGCTTCAAAAAAGTGACTGGATTTTCTCGGGCATGAAGGCTTTCCACGAACTCCATGAAGCCTTTCCGTCCTTGCTTGACGAACACGGAGAAAGAAAGCCGTTCGACCGCTTTTACAACGACGTTAGAAAGGTGGACGAAACCTATAACCGCAACTACCTACGAGCGGAGTACAACTTTGCTACTGCTTCTGCTGAGATGGCTGCCAAGTGGGAGCAATACGAAAGGGATGGGGATAGATACTACCTGCAATATCGCACGGTAGGAGATAGTCACGTCCGCGAAGAGCACGCTGCGCTCAATGGGACTACGTTACCCGTGTCACATCCCTTTTGGGATACGCATTATCCACCCAATGGATGGAATTGTCGCTGCTTAGTGGTGCAGGTGCGTAAGTCGTCACACGAGCAGACGTCAGAGGAGGAACTGTCTAAGCGCACCAAGGCTCTAGCTGAACAGCAGGCAAAGAGTAAGGGCAAGAGTGAGATGTTCCGCTTTAATCCTGGCAAGCAACGCAAGGTCTTCCCCGACTACAACCCCTACACTATCAAGCGATGTAACGACTGCGACTTGGCAAAAGGAAAATTCTCTATGGCGTTTATTCCGAGCAATGAGGCTTGCGAGGGGTGTGCCATTATAAGGCAATGCTTCTTGGATAAGACAAAATCACATATAGCGAAAATGAGAAAGCATTACGAAAGGGAAATCTTGAAATTAAAAAATGCGAATGTAGAAGTACTACAAAAAATAGAAAATGGGCAGAATATAAAAATATCCTTCCACAAAGAAAGTACACATATTGTCGATGACGTCATAAGACATCGTCGGGGGAATGTTGCCACATGGGATGATTTAGATAATATCGAGAGTGTAATCAAAGAGGCAGATTATGTGGGATGCTCGCCATACTATAAGAATAGTTTGCTTAAATATAATGTAACTCATATGCTTTATTTTGAAGCGAAAGTTCAAAATGGGAGTGTACTCCTCAATGTAGCTAAAAGGGAAAACACGAGCAAAAATGGGCGAAAAGAAATCAGATATTTCATCTATTCTTTGAGTCGATAAAAAAAAGAACACAGAGGGCGACAATTAGACCTAAAATTCTGTAGTCAGCCAGCCTTTCCCTCTGTGTTCTATGTCGCAAAGATAAACAAAACTCCGCTATCTAACAAATAGATAGCGGAGTTTTTTTTCTTGACGTGATTTTTACTTCAAAGTCTAGTGATTATAGTGTTCACAAGAGTTCCTTTAAAGTTTCGTCAATCGTTTTCATCTGTTCCTTGGTGAGGATGTAGGCGTATTCCTCACCGTCTTCGGGTGAGATGAGTGGTGTGAAAGAAATGCAGGGCACGACCTTGAAGATGCTTGGGAATTGCGGGCGGGTCATATCTTCATCTTCGCGCAGGTCGTCGATGGTAATTTCATTTTCTGGGATTTTCACTACGAAGAGGTGCCGAACGAATTCGTTAGGAGCACGCGCGATATGATACCTTTCTGTCAGGTAATAGATTAGGTCTTCATCACGACCATCGTACTCCAGGAAATTATCACCACCGGCATCTTCAAAAGCTTTAATGAGTTCTTCACCGTACTTTTCGTTACCGCGGAAGAAGCTCCCAATTTTGATTTCTTTTTTCATATCATTTAATTGTTAGGGGTTATTTGACTCTTTCACTACAATGAACCTGAACTGCTCAATGTTCTCCAGCAACTCTTCGTGGTTGTGGTTGGTGTGGGTTGTGATAAGCTCCATGCCGTGGAAGTGCTCACCTCGTAACCCTCTAACGACGGAGCAAATGCGCTCAGACAACTCGAAGGCTGCAAAGTCATCAGTGTCTTCTCCCAAGGTCGTGCTACCCACCCAATCGGTGACGATGTGCAGCGATACCGTCCCCCTCGCCTCTCATCGCATTGGGCTGTCCGCCTAGTCGCTGCCAACTGATTGCACCAAACTCAACAAATACCGCAGGACGCGCCCATTCACGCTCCTGTTCGATAAATTCCACGTTGTGATTCCACAAGTCGATGTGCTTGATTTCACCACCTAATGCTGTGCGCAATTGCTCTACAATGCGCTGGTAGATTTCTTTTCTAACCATGTTATAATGCTGTTATATTATAGTTCGTACTGTTCAAAAAACTCATCTAGACACTCATCGATGATACTTTCCACGATGCGCTCCATCTCAGGCGATGCACCGATAAATTGTCGCTTGGGGATGGTGATGGTGCTACCCACTTTCATAAGTGCCATGTGCCTCCAAAATTCCGCTGTTGCACCTAATTGTACGTTTTGCTTATTAGCCCTCAGCTCGCCATTTTTGCGCCTGCCCATGCCCTCATTGGCTTCGTAGTACTTAGCCCAAAAAAAACGCTTCATTTTGGCTGTCACCACTATTTCACCGCCTTCGTTGTGGATGGCAGCATAGGGCAGCGTACTCTCCCAAGTGATCTTACCTGCACTTACCTTACCGCGGATGCTGCGACGGAGCGCACCACTGTCCACTAGCACGTGTCGTCCTGCCTTAGAGGGATGCTTAGCGCGCGCCCATTTTTCCGAAAAAAAAGCTTGTCGTTCAAAGTTGCGGTCAAAGGCATCATCTAGCTCCACACGCACATCTTGCAGGATATGGCGGATTATTTCGCCGAAGTCTTTGTTTGTTGCCATAAGGGTAATCCTTGTTCGGGGGGTATGCAGCAAAGCCGAGGAGGGCAATTTGTCCTCCTCGACTTGTCGATTGATAATGTTATTATAGGTGCGCTCACAGATGCAATACTTAGGATAGATGTGCCGTCGCCAAATCTCTCGGTTGGAGAGTCCGATACGACTCCACTCATCGTAGATAGCTTGTATCTCCAAGACACGCTTAATATAACTTCTTCCCTTTCGGTGCTGCATAATTGGTTGATGTTAGACGTTAGCTTCTCACACTTCCGTCACGCTTAGGGGGATGCTTTGCCAAGCTCCGTTGTCATCCTTTTTCTCAGCTCTGATGTACTGTTTGGTCACTGTGGGTTGGTAACTCTCTTCGATGATGCGTACACCTTCTCTGAATTTCTCGTCACCCACTTCATCTGCCATTTTACGGAGCTGGAGCACGCGCGAAGCCTTGATTTGCCCTGTGGCATCGCGTGACAATAGGCGGAGGACTGCCGCCACAAGTGCCTTCGTGGTTTCGTCTTTTGCCAAGCTCTCTATGTAGTTCTTAACCATCGTGATGCCGTCTTCGACTGTGTCGCGGTAGCCGTCTACTGTGTGCACGCCTAGGATAATTCGGCATCGGCTGTCGGAGGTGGTAAAGGTGTGGCTGCGTTGGTTGTCTTTAGGTATGCCTATCACCTCACTCTTCATGTCCAACACCGTCGAAAAATTATTGTACACTTTTTCCTTGGCAGCTTTGATTTGTTGGCTGAGGGATTCAAGCTCTTCCACGGCTTTGATAACTTCGGCATCTACTAATTCGGCATACTCTACGCGCGCTTTCTTGCGTGCTTCTTCTGCAGCCTTCTTTTCTTTTTCAGCGCGAAAGGCTTCAAACTCTGCACGCTCTTCGGGGGTTAATACGATGTGTTCCATTTCGTCTAGGGGTATATGACTTGTAATACTTTTTCTTGACGTTGATACGCCCAATCGGCAAGACGTTCATAAAACTTGGCACGCTGGGTCAAGGTGTGGTCTTGCATCTCGATGCGTATCTCTTCTTTGAGTTCTTCCAAATAATTTTTGAGGTCTTCTTCCATGGTGCTAGGAGGGGAGTTGTTGAGAGTTGATTTGGGGTTTGTAGTAGAGCATCTTTACCTTTGGCTCTGTGCTCTGAGATGGTCTTTTGTGGTCTATGGCGTGTAATTTTCGCGAGAGTGCTGTAAGTTCTGTGAGGCTAAGATATCGAAAGGGCTTACCTGCGATGCGCGGTTGTAGGCAAAACTGGTCGACCACTTGCCAATCGTGGGTCTTGATGCCCATCTGCTGCATCTGTCTGAGTAGCGCGCTACGTCGTCTGCGGAGGTTGTCACGGATGCCCATGCGCTCCTCAAGGAGAGAGCAAAGACTGTTATACTCTTGCTGGCTAAGTTCACGTAGAGAGGTTGTGCGCCCTTGACTTATCTCACTGACCAGTTGGGCTTTTTGGTCGTCGTCATCCCCATATTTGGGGAGCTTCGCGAATAGACTGTAAAATCTTGAGTAGTTCATTGCAGTTATAAGGTGATTAGGAATAAAGCTCGCGCCCCTTGTGTGGTTACTTGATTACCTCAAAGATTTTAGTTTCGTCCACTTGCTCTACGGTATAACCCAACATGGTAGATTTGAGATGCTCGTCTAAGCGGTGGTGCGCTTCAAGTGCGTTGTCTGCATTGACACAGAAGAAAATGGGGTTTTTCTTCTCTCGTCCGCTGCGTTCGTCTATTGTGATGACGTTGATTTTGCACTTGAACCATTTGTCGACTTCCTTGTCTCCATTAACAATTTCTGAAAACTTGGTGCGTGACATTGCGATGACGTCGAGCTCTTCGCAGTCGCCGTATGAGAGTGCGGTTTCGCTGGTCTTCTCCTCCGCTTCGGTGAAAGAATTTGCTGCGGTGAGGTACTCCTCGGTGTAGACCTTTGTAAAGCCTTTTTCGTCAATTCCTTGGTAGCGTGTCTTGACGTTGTACCAGATGTTGTTTGTTGTTGCCATGATGTTTGTTTTTTGATTGTTTCGGTAATGTTTTGTTTGGGTTATTGTGGGAGGGCAGGAGTCGAACCTGCGGTGCGAGCTTGCTAAAGATTTTTTTGCACCTCCGTCGGCAGCACTCTGCCGTTACACTCCCTTGAAAAGGTGGGGCGGACTATACTCACGTACCACGCGCCCCCGATATCAACATAACAATTCAAAACGTAATGGTTTATTTGGGTTTAAATCGAGTGTCATCATAATCACTCAACCATTGTACGGATACTATAGCCCTGAGCAGTCCTGTGCCTTTGCAACGGGGGCAGGGGTATTTTTCCTCGTTGTGGGCAATCCCACCTAAGTATCCGCGCGCACAGCATGTCGGGCATGAAAATCCTCGAACTTGGAGACATTCCTCGTGTTCGGGGTCGTCGTAGCGACTGGGGTGCAATTCTAGGTGTTCTACTATTTGACTCATTGTCCTAGTTTTTTTGGTTCTATTTGCCCTCCGTTCGGAACTTTAGCTTCACCTCGATGTCGAAATTTGTCATCTCTAGAGTGATGCTTGTCGCGTCTAGCGTGGGCTTGGTGTCTCGGATTAGGCAACAGATAAAAATCCGCGCTGCTTCTTGGAGAGGGAGGTCTTTTGCTACTTCCTTGGCAGCTTCGTAGAGTTTTTCTTCGTAGTCTTGTTTCATTGCTTTCTGTTTTTTTCGTTTAGCAGTTTGGAGGTTTGATAATGTGTCCTTTTTCGTCCATGGAGCTTTTATTGTTGAGGAGGATAAATTCTCTTCATAGAGAGCGTTGAGCCACACGCATTGCCGATAAAGGACATATCTTCGTATTCATTCTTGAGTATCATTCTCTCCGCGCGACCATAATCGTTGGAGGCTGCAGCTCGCAAGCTAATTTCATTTAATTCGGGGTAGAAGCCTGCAGTAGGGATACGGTATCGATGTTGCTGAATGCGGATATCTGTCCATTTCCACCAAAGGAAGCGATGCGTTTCTCTAATGACGTGGGTATAGATTGAAACACCATCAATACACGACTCTATCGTAGCTAATAACGTTCTCATTGCCTTTCTCCTTTTCTGATATACTTCTACGCAGCCATGCCTTTGTTGGATATGTGAAGCAAAGATTACATCACTTGTTTCAACAACCGTATACCCTTTTGCCTTGGCTCTTCGCAGGGTGAGGTGGTAAGCTAGGTTCCTCGCTATCCACTCCTCAAGCACACCACTCACGCGGTCGTCGGGTAGGAGCATGAGGTAGATTTTTGGGTTCTTCTGATTACTCATTGTCGTAGGTTTTTTAGGGGGTTAATGGCTTCTCGGGTGTCGTAGATGCTTTGAAGGGCAATTCTGTACCGCTCGTTTGCTTCGTCAACCATTGCTTTTGCTTCTTTCGTTATGGCGGATACCCTCTCTAGGTCGCCATTCATTTTGTCTATAACCTCTTTGGGTTCGTTGTTTTGCACGGCTGCTTCGAGTTGTCGGCGGAAAAATCTTTCAGTCGTGTCGGCTTCGTAACAAGCTTGAAACGCGATTCCTCTTCTTATTTCTGCGCGCTTTAGCTCGTCCTCCAAAATCTTGATTGCGTTGTCCTTTATTGTTGTTGGTTTTAGGGTGTCGTGGATGTTTCCCACCACTTTTGCCCTTCCATCTTTGAGCCTAAATTCAAGGTAGTACATATTTAGGGGTTTATACTCTGCGCTGGTCTTGCTGTGCGCAAGCAGGTAAAACATTTGGCTGGAGTCGGAGAACGTTACCACCATGCGATAGTCTTTATCCTCTATGATGTCCCCCTCCCAAATCTCGGGTTCTTCCTCTGTCGCTGGACATACTAGCTGGATAATCGTTTCGCGGACTACTTCGTGTTCTTCGCCTGCATCGTTTTGGATGTAATACGCTAAGCGAAACATCTCGGTATCGGTGTCTGGATTTTCTTCAAGTCCAGAAAACTTGTTGCCCTTGTGCCACTTGCCTGCGTGGTCGCGTCCTCTGAATAAACTCTTTCTCATTGCCTTTCTTCTTTTATAATATGTACTTTTAGGCAGCCATGCCATTGTTGGATGCGCGAAGCAAAGATCACATCACTTGTTTCGACCACAGTGTGTCCTTTTGTCTTTGCTCTTCGCAGAGTGAGATTGCAAGCTAGGTTCCTCGCTATCCACTCCTCAAGCACACCACTCACGCGGTCGTTGGGTAGGAGCATGAGGTAGATTTCTGGGTTCTTCTGATTACTCATTGTAGGTTCCTGCTTCAATTCTCAATATACCTTCTTCCCATACGGGGTAATAACTTCCAGCCTCACCGCTGAATCGTCCTTGGCAATAGGCTTTAAAGCCCGTCACACGTACCTTAACGCCTGCGGCATAGCGCAATCGGATGGCTGGCTTACCTAATGGTGCTCCTCGGTCTTCCTGAGAGATGAAGACGAAGGTCTTCTTCGGGTACTTTTCGGGCAATCCTACAGCCTGTGCGTATGTCCATCCTGTGTATTGGAAGCTATCTATGATGACAAACTCTGGACTGCGTTGTTTAGAGAGACGTTCCACCAGCTCATCATAAGTATCAGAGATGATAATATTAAATCGTCTACTCACCTCGTGCATTCTAAATAGCTCGAGTCGCTCTTTAAGACTCTGTCTAATGCCTTCCTCATAAGAGCAAAGGAGTGTTTTACCATATTCGCAAAACTTCCGTGCGAGCTGCATCGTGAAGCTGCTTTTGCCCGATGCACTTTGACCAGAGACAAACCACATCTCACCTATTGTCGGATGACCAAAGGCTGCTGCCCACTTGCCATCCCAATTCAGCACCTTATATCGCTTCTTGAGTACTTCCTCTGGACTGTATGCTCGTTTACTCATTGGGGTTAGATTGTTGTAGTTTCATTTTTTCGATTTCGGTGTAGACTCTACGCAATCCTCCAGCTGTTTTGCGCACGATACTACCAATGTCTGTGCCTTCAGGAGCGTTTGCCATCGCTACTACTCTAGCTTGCTCGCGCAAAAAGGCTTCTCGGTCTCTGCCATCATCGGGAGTCACCCGTGCGTAGCGGTCACCATATCGGCTCAACATCTCGGTATATCCTACCTTTTGAGACTCAATGCTACGAGTTATCTTAGCTCTTAAACCATCTGCGCCCATCATGTACCATGCGCAGCAGCGTTCTGAGGCGTTCCACAGGGCTTTAAGCTCCAAAAAAGCCTCATATTGTAGGTCACCAGCCTCGTCTAAGATGATAAGGGGACGGTCAATACTGCGGAGGTAATAGACGAGGTCATCGTAGATGTCGGAGTATCGTCCTCTTGTCGTCACGCCAAACTCAGAGGCAATACTGCGGATGAGTTTGAGCTTGGTCTTAACCTGCGAGCAGTCGATGTAGACAGCATTGCGGTGGGTCTTTACATAGTGGCGAGCTGTAAAAGTTTCCCGATATTGGGCAAATCACAGAGGATACCGCTAAGGCTAGACTGTTGGCATGCCTCAAGTTGCGCGCTTACAAACTCAAAGGTGGCAGTTTTGGCAGCTTGCCATTCAACGTCTCCGCGTAGGTTTACACCAAGTCGTCGGGCGATACTCACCCATGCGCCATCACTCAGCACGCGGTCGGTCTGACCCTTTTTGACGGCACTATATACTGAGGTGGTCATACCCAAGGCAGCTGCGTGCTTGGCATCCGAGGGATAGTTGGCGCGATTAGCTGTGATGGCAGCCATAATCTTATGCTTGTACTCCGTTGTAATCATATTTGTATGCTATTATAAGGGGCTGTGAGGGATGTTATAAGCTCTCCAACGCTCGTGCGCGGTAGTCCGTGGCAGGCGGTGGGAGGTAGTGGTCGTCCTCCTCGGGAGGAGTGGGGATGATGAGGTCATCAATATCTAGCAGGGGCTTGAGAGAGTCGGACTTGCCAAAATTCGGGTCGGGCTTAATGATACCCAACTGAGGGATGGCGTTGTCTTCGACGTACTTGCTAAACTTGGCAACCTTCTGTTGTTGCTTGGCAAATTTGGCATGATCTTCGGTGGTCTGCTCTGCCATCACGCGGTTGTAAGTCTCTACGCGCTCGACTGTATCAATGTATCGGTCACCTTGATAGAGGTAGACTTCCGTAGGTCGTCCCTCCTCATCGGGGAGATAGCAGGCGGTTACCTTGTAGTCATTAGGAGCGAGCTGCTCAAGCACCTCTGTCTTGCTCAACCACCAATCTTCGCCCATCACGCGCACGGTGGAATTACGTCTGACACTGGTTTCTACGCGCTCACCAATATAGCGTGCCAAGGTGATTTTGTCCAGCGGTAGGAGCGTGGGGTTGATATTGGCGACTAGCACGTCCCAACGGCTCATGTTGGGGTACTTCTTTTGGTTAGGGTGCAAGGCTGCGTTCCATTCTTCGCAGTCCCTACGGTCGTCGGCTACTAGCTCATCATAGGTGTAGTATTGCTTGTCCTCGTAGAGCTCGTTGGTGGCATCGCTCACCTTCTTGGCCTCAGTCCGCCACTTGCCCTTGCCATAAAATCGTCCAATACCTTCGTGGTTTTTGTGGATGATGCTGCGCTTTTTCGCACCATTAAGAGGTTCAGCATACTTCTCTTGCGAGTTTTGAGCTGCGCAGAATCTGACAAAGGGGAAAGCAACACCTGCCTGCAAGAATCCAGTCTTATATTGGGTCATCAAGTGATTTTCGACCTCGATACCTGCTGGCATCCCCCAGCCATGGCGGTCGATAAGCCTAAACATATCGCGGAAGCAGTCGAGTACAAGCCTCTCGTCCTTTTTCCTTGCGTAGCTCGCACCGATAACGCATTGGCTGACCACATCGTAAGCGTAGTAGGCATGGATGCGCTGCTTGGTGTCTTTGAGCTTGCGAGTCAAGTCCACGTCGTCCATCGTAATCTGAGAGAGGCTAAATTCACCAGCATGTCGGTGCATGTGGGGCATCTGCTCGTGCATATACGTGGTGTAGCTGTTGTGAGCCTTGGCAATGAGGAGGCGGTTCTTGGGACGGTTGAGATAGTTGCTGATAGTACTTTCGCTCAGCTCCTTAGATTACCATCCTTGTCCACAAAGTCCTCGGGGTCGAAGAGTGCACCCGTTTCTGGGTCATAGACCTCAAGCTCACCGCAGACAAATTGGTTGTACATCTCGGCTACGTTCGCGTTGAAGGGCTTATTGGGCAGGCAGCTTATGCCAATAATCAGCTGTTCAGTCTTGTGGTCTACCTTGCGTGCTGCTTGGTTGCCAAACTTGCCACTAATAAGACTGCTGTAACCTTCCTTTTTGTACTCATTGGCTTTCTTCCTGAAGCGCAATGTACTGCTTGGCAGCGTGTGACCATAGAGGTCACGCAGTCCTTCAATCACTGCACACATGCGCTCCCAGCTGAATTTCTCCTTAAAGAGCTTCTTAGTCGTTGCTGTGTGGTTGTAGAGGTAGATGGCGCAGTTTAGCACGCTGGCGTTGGTCACATACTCGTTGACCTTCTCAATTGGTAGGTCAATACCACATTCTGCCTTGCTTGAGTAGTAAGCCATCGCTCGTTGGTCTACCTCATAGTTGCTCCGCAGCCAATTCTCAAGCATTATCTGATGTTTCTCTGGGTAGAGTGCATCTAGCTTAGTCTTGTAAGCAGGGGGCAAGCTATTGACTGCGATGAGCGCGCAACAACCAGCAGCACCACCGCCACGACGCACCACTTGGATGCGACCGCGAGCTGAGAGTTGCTTGTAATTAGATGAGGAGATTATCCCCTTATCTATCAACTCTCGCGCTGATATGCATAGCTGCTTGTTGTAATACTCCATTGTTGTTGTGTTTTGCCCATTGGGCGGTTACTACTTCAATTGAGCTATCTCGTGCTGCAATTGTTCTAGCTGAGGAATGGTCAAGACTTCAACCTCTTTTACAATCTTGTCGTAATGAGTAACGATGCAATGTCCTGTTTGCATAGCAACTTCTAGGACTGCGCCATTTTCAAAGGTTTGTATCATCTTTCCATTGCTTGTGTGGATTGTTTCACACTCGAGGGCTTCCACCATCACCTTTGCACCATGCTCTATTGCAGTGCGACGGATAAAATGAGCCAAACGGCTATCACTCCATTCCAAGAGTGCCTTGTTTACCATGCGTGGGGTAACTTTCCACATTTTGGCTAACCTAGCCTTTTCTTCTGCATTAGCTGCAATGTAACGCTTGAGGTTTTTCTGTTCCATTTGTTGGATAATTGTTAATACATTCATTGTTTTGGTGATTTCCTTCGCTCACATCGCCTCTTTTTCGTATCTTTGAGGCGTGTTCTATTTGGAACCCACTGCAAAAGTACAACATATTTCGCCACTATGCAAGAAAAAGAACAAAAAAAATCACCAATCAAACAAAGGATTTTGTATTTTGTCGAGAAACTTGGCATAAGTAAACGCGAATTTTATGCTGAAGTTGGAATATCTCGGGGTACATTAGAGAGCCAATCAGGCATCACAGAAGATGTTATGGCGAAATTTATCGCCACTTATCCGCAAGTGAATATTCAATGGCTTATAACTGGATTAGGAGATATGATAATACCAGAACAGGAGGCTACCCCTTGCGAAATACCTAACTCTCCTCCAGAAAAGTCCACTAAGGATAGGGATAGCGGTATACCATTGATACCCATTGAAGCTGCTGCGGGTTACTTCCAAGGAGAGCAAAACATCCACCTCTCTGACTGCAAAATATTTGAAGTTCCAATCTTCACAGGTGCAGACTACCTAATTCCCATAAAGGGAGATTCTATGCTACCCAACTACAACAGTGGCGACATCGTAGCATGCCAAAAAGTAAGTCCACAAAGCGCATACTTTCAATGGGGTAAGGTTTATGTAGTAGACACAGAACAAGGGGTTCTCATTAAGAGATTGTTTGAAGGAACTACCAAAGATACAATCCGATTGGTCTCAGATAACACAAAATACCCTCCCATAGAAGTTCCACGAATGGAAGTATACCACATGGCGGTAGTATTAGGTACACTGCGACTAGAGTAACCCCCGTTTTCACCCTGTAAAAATCATCTCTTACAGTGTAAGTGATTGATAATCTCTTATATATAAGATGAGAGAAGAAAAAACGACTATATATTTTCATATACAACTCACAACAATTATATACGCTACAATTAGAATAGCGTATATTTCACCCCCCTCACTCACTACCTCATAACACCCCACTTTGTAACCCCACTTCTATATTTTTTTGTAACCCCACTTTTGTAACCCCACCTGTAACCCCACCTGTAACCCCACCCCTATTTTTTTCCCCTCCCAAGTGATCATTGCGTCACACCCTAATAATCCCACAAAAAAGCCGTCAGAAAGCCATTATAACGACCTTCTGACGGCTTTTCAATGCCATCCTAGGCAAACCCCTTCACCCACCTATTTGAGACTGCGTAAAACAGGCAAAAAAACACAATACCACGCACATATCCTTACACCTTAACTCCTCCGATAAACACTAGCAATCTCATCTATATACAACAAATGGAGCAGCCACGCAGCCACTCCATTCTCAAACATCCAAAATAAGCCCCTTTTTAGCCTCTCTCGCGCCCTTTTTCCCCTCCATCGCACCATTGTGCCACCTCATGTAACGCAAACGTGCCTACACGTATCATCTTTGCAGCAACGCACCCATCATTTCGCCCCCAAATGTAACCCAAATGTAACGCCATGTATCATTTCGTTTTGTGGTGCATTTTCCGTGATTTCGTTGTAACCCTT
>BNJS01003267.1_pt1 | contig 95350 bp, 192 predicted proteins | sample 8540461 | NCBI WGS metagenome assembly BNJS01 (sample SAMD00202454, study PRJDB9452) | human saliva metagenome | isolation source: human saliva | place: Japan | reverse complement strand
CGGCCGTGCTCACCCTTCTGATTTACTCTCACCACTTTGTAGGCACATACCACCACACCACCACTTTTACACAGTGATAGTAAAACACCTATTTTTTCAAGAAAATAGGTGTTCTTTTTATGCTCAGATGTATCAAAAATCCTCTTACTCTTGGAAATAAAAGGAGCAGAGGATTTATCCAACGTCTGATATGGAAAAAAAGGACTTATCTCCCATGTGGAAATAAGTCCCTAAGATCTTCTGTTCAGATGAGTTCGCTGTGTACTGGCGTGATTCGCGATCTGGAGTGCGTTGAGTGCCGCCCCTTGCGGATCTGGTCGCCGCAGATCCAGAAGTTCAGCGCGTTCTCCGTCGACTCATCGCGGCGCAGACGTATCATCTCGACATCGGTCTTGCCTGAGGTGAAGAGCGGTATCGGGATACCCGTTCGACGGATTGTCGCGCAGATCACGCCGGGAATGCCGCTGCGCCTTCGCGCTGCATCGAGCGAGACCGCTCAACCGACGTTGACGGACTGGCGTTGCGTGCGGTAGACGGGCACGCGCACGGTGGTCGCCGTGATGCGCAGGCTGTCGTCCTCCATGATCTTCTTCGTCCTTGTCGATCATCTTCATCTCCTCTTTCGTGTAGAGGTTGTCCATGAAGACATCGATCTGCGGGATGAGATTGAATGCGATCTGGTAGTAAGCCCTGCAGCCTCAGACAGGCAGGATGTTCGCCGTTTGCCATCTGTTTAATCGCCCCGCCCGTCAGCTCCTCCTGCTCGCGCCGGAGACCGCCTGATAGGTCGAGACGACGATGCGGCGGATCTTCGCGAGATCGTAGAGGGGTTTCAACCCCATGACTGGCGATGATGTTCGGGTAGCGCCTGGTAATGATGCCTTTATGCTTCTGATTGCCCGGTTGACTCCGCGTGACGAGCGGCACCTCCGGATCCATGCGGAACGCGCTCGAGTTGTCAATGACGACGGCACCCGCCTTGACCGCGCAGGGGGCAAACTCCTTGCTCGCGCGCTGCCCGCAAAGAGCGCGATGTCGATGCCTCGAACGAATCGGGGTCGTCTCCGTACGGTGTACTCCTGCCCATAAAGGCGATCTTCTTGCCCGCCGAGCGGCTGACGCGAGAGACGCAGCCCGAGAACGGAACTTCCTCTCCTCGATGAGGTTCAGAACCCTGACCAACGGCTCCCGCTGCGCCGAGGATGGCAAACACGATATTTCATACATGATATAATTTCTTTACAGCAATTTATCCAGTCCGGACCGTGAGCGATGTGAGTCCGCGCACCTTCTTCGCGGCGAGCACAACGCCCGGCATAAAGGATTCGCGATTCAGTTGAGTCGTCGAATCGAGAGAGGGTCTGCCCGAGGCTCCGAAGATAACCTCCTGATGTGCGACGTATCCCGGCAGACGGACGCTGTGGATGCGCATTCCCCTCGTACTCCTGCGCCGCGTGCTCTCTGGGATCTTTCTCCTCCTCATCGGGATGTCCCTGCGTGTGCCGTGCGCACCTCGGCGATCATCGCCGCCGTCTGCACCGCTGTGCCCGAGGGCGCGTCTAGTTGTTGTCGTGATGCAGCTCGATGATTCCACATCGGCATATACTTGCCGCCATGCGGCTCATCAGCATCATCAAGACAGCGCCGGATCGCGAAGTTCGGTTCAATGAATGCAGGTTGTATCTTCTTCCGCCGCTGCCTTGATCGCCGTCTTCTGCTCCTCGGTCAGCCCTGTCGTGCCGACCACGGTGAGACTCGCGGGGAGTGCCGTGAGACATTCCATAGACGACATCGGGACGCGTGGAAGTCGATCATCACATCGGGATGCAGCCGTTCGAGTGCCGCGAGATCCGTTTCCACAAGAACGCCGTTCTTGCCGCCCCGCAGTTCTCCGCGTCCGCACCGCCTGTGATATCCACCGCACTGACGAGTTCCAATTCTGCATCGTCGATCACAGCTTTCAGCACCGCACGTCCCATGCGTCCTGCGGCACTGTTTACCAAAACCTTGTCAAGGCTATCTCCTCCCAAATACAGTATGACCTATTCTAGCCCAGAGAACTTCGTATGTCAAGGAATACAACGCCTGTATCCTGCCTTCTGCCAGTTCCAGTTTCTGCGGGATTGCATTCTGAGGGTTCGTGGTGTTGAGTCCGATGCGCTGCCTCACGTTCATCCAATAAGGTGGCTAGAGAGAGTTTTCTTGATGGCTTGTTCTGTTTTCTTCGAAATGTAGGTATAAATGCTCACCAGCAGAAAACTCTCATTTTTTGCAAAGCCTCCTGCTCTGCTAAGGTCATCATCGAAGACGGTGGGGAATCTCCTGTCCTGTTCCATTCCATAAAGGTGAAGTGTAAGAGCCTACGTGCTGAATGTACTGCATCCCCTTGTCTTCCTTAATGTGATGTATCCGGCAAATCCGAAACACAATGTGCACCCCATCTTCCTTATAGCTAAAAATCGCAGGATAGGATAAACGTCCGGAACATATTTGCCTCCTAAAATTTAAGTCCCGATTGTTTCAATGTTTTAGATCACGAACCCCCATATCCTTAATAGGATGACGACGGTCATTTTCCTGGCTTCGTCGGATGCTTGAACTGATGATGATCGCCCACACAATTCACCTCAAACCAACATCCGCCAGAAGCATACGGAGTACATCTCTCGAAGAATAGCTTTTCATCTCTAATCTATATTTATAATGTCACGTATTTTGTTACGTGTCAAGATAAATTTATCAATTCTCAAATCTCTCCGCATGTGTTCAAACGTTCGCGGTACTGACGCATGAGTGTCGGCGGCAGGACAAAGGAGAGCGCGGCGGGATCGTCAAGCGTTGCGAGAGCGGCGGCGGGCGAGCAAGAGGAGTTCATATCGGCGAGCACATCCGGCGATCTTGAGGTCTCTGGAGCCCGTGCTGCATTGCGCCGAAGAACTGCCCGGGCCCTTTGAGGCGCAGTGATCCTCCTCGGCGAGATGAAAGCCGTCGCTTGTCTGCTCGATGACCTTAAGCTGCTCCTGTGAAGAGGCACTGCGTCCTGCGATGAGGATGCAGTAGGGAGGCGCATGGAGCTGCGTTCGACGTCGCGCGCAGCTGGTGAGCTGGGAAGTCCGAAGGTTCCGTGTGCTCGACGACGGGGATGTTCGTTCGGCACGTTCACGCCGACCTCGATGACCGTGGTGGAGATGAGAGTTTGATGCTGTCTTGCATAGAAGCCCTCCATTTTGGCTTCCTTGTCGGCAGATTTTATGCGCCCGTGGAGCAGCCTTCCAGGGAATCCTGCGAAAGATGCCGTGGGACAGTTCTGTAGACCTCTCCGCCGAGGGCAGATCACTCTCCTCACTGGCTTCGATCAGCGGCAGGACAACGTATGCCTGTCGTCCGCTCTAATCTCCTTGCGGACGAGCGTACAGATTTTCCGCGCGCCGTCTCATCCCGCAAAGCAGGTGAATGGGTGTTGTCCTGGCGGCAGATGCTTGATGCGCGAGACATCGAGGTCGCCGTAGACCGTCATTGTTGGACGCGGGATCGGCGTCGCCGTCGTGACGAGCACGTCTGGATTGCGGCGTTTCTTTTCTCGAGTGCCGAACGCTGTGCCACACCGAAGCGGTGTTGTTTGTCCGTCACCACAAGTTCAAGTGCGTCAAACACGCGTGCCTTGGATCAGTGCGTGTGTGCCGACGGCGATGTCAATTTCGTGCGGCGTGCGTGCTGCGATCTCTGTGGGGTCCTTTCTTTGTGAGCCGTCCTGAGGAAGCTGACGCGCACGCCGAGTTGCGCGAGGAGTTCATGCAGAGGATCGTAATGCTGGAGTGCAAGAATCTCCGTCGGTGCCATCAGAGCCTCTGACAGCCGTCTCACTGTCTTGACGAGTGCGAGCAGGGCGATTGCCGTCTTGCCCGAGCCGACATCGCCGCACGAGGCGGCGTTATAGGCAGCGGAGACCCATATCATGCGATCTCCGCCCACACCCGTGCCTGATCTGCTGGGTCAGTTTGAACGGCGCTGCCGCCAGAACGCGCGACGAGCGTGCCGTCCCTGTGTGCAAGCCCTGTTGCCTTCCGTGGGCTTTTTGAGCGCAAGCAGTCCGGCATTGAATGATAGCAGCCCGCTCAGTGCAAGCGCCGCCGTCAGCCGCGTACGCAGTTCCTCCTCCCGTTTCTGGAGTGAATGCGGCGAAATGCCGCCGTGCGTCCGATGAGACGGTATCTTCACGGATGCGCTGCGGCAGGGTCTCGGCGAGTTCCCTCCGTCTCGCGCGACGCATACGCTCACCATCTGCCGCGGTAGCTGCTTTCATGCGTCAGCCCTCCGTTCGCCAGTGGTTACATGGCAGAATCTCGAGGTAGTTCCTCCTCCGCTGGCCTGGCGCATCGGAGTATCTCACAGCGAGGTGATTTGAGAGAGAGTGTTAGCCGCCGCTGCTGAGCGTATTCCGCCTGGCTCGAGAAGCATGCCGCGCGCGCGCGCAGTTTGGTCAAAAACGCTGATTGAACCAGACCGCTCGTGCGGTACTGCACTCGTCGCCGACAAGTGCCGTGAGAACGGTGGAAGTCGCTGCCGCGTCTGCTTCTCCGTCACCGTCTGCACCACGCCGAGCACCGTTGCACGCTCTCCCGCACGCAGTTCGGCAACGGGCGTAATCCGGCCTGATCCTCGTACGCACGCGCGGATAGTACGTCAGGAGGATCATGGTGACCGTTCAGAAGGTGCCGATGCGCGCAAACGCCGCCGCCTTTTCGCTACCGGGACACCGCGCACGTGTTGATGCCGTCCGACAGTTTCATTGCATTCCTCCTTAAAGAAGCTGCCGCAAAATGCGGCAGCTTCCTCCATGTACAGGATACAGCTTTAGAGCTGCGGGCCCGCAGGAACGAGCGGCCCTGGCCTCCTCGTCGCGCTCATACTTTGAAGTTCTGATGAAGCGTGCAGCGAGATCCTCGCCTTATCATCCCACTCTGCACGGCCTCGCATACGTGTCGCGCGGATCGGAGGATCTTCGGATCGGACACCGCAGCTAAGCCCGTCGGAACCCTCGAAGCCGAGCCACGGAATCTTCTTTCGTCGGTGCACCGTCGATCGAAACCGTAACTGAATCGCGATGATGCCGCGCGTATCCTGAATCGAGAGGCATGCGCTTTCGCCCGCCGTTCCAGCCTGTGTTCGTTATGTAGGATAGGCACGCGAGCCGCTGCCTCCATCTCAGCGGACGAGTTCTCTTGCATACTTCGTCGGATGCAGCCCGAGGACGCCTGACCGAAAGCTACGCCGAGAACGTCGATGTCGTCGGCTCCGCTGATGCAGCGCCCGCGCCCCGCGAGCTCTCGACGTAAAGCCCGAGATGACGTAGTACTTCGTCTGTCTCCGGCTGTCAGGATATCGAGACCGGCGGCAGAACGCCGAACGCATCTGCCGAGAGGAAGATGACATGCTTTTGTGCGTGTGGTCCTGCGGACTTGTCCGCAACATAGCAGAGTACGATGTTCTGGATGTGGTTGATCGGATAGGAGACACGCGTATTCTCCGTGACGGTCTTATCTCGCAAAAGTCGACGCGGCCGGCGAGGTCAACCGTAACGTTCTCGAGCAGGGGCGTTGCGGCGGATCGCCTGGTAGATGTCCGCGCTCCGCCTCGATCGAGGCTGATGACCTTCGCACAGCAGCCGCCCTCGTAGTTGAATACGCCCCGTCGTCCCAGCCGTGCTCATCATCGCCGATGAGGAGGCGCCTCGTTATCGGTTGAGAGCGTCGTCTTGCCCGTGCCCGAAAGGCCGAAGAAGAGCGTTGTGTTCTGCCCCCTGTTGTCCGTGTTCGCAGAGCAGTGCATCGAGGAGATGCCCTTCAGCGGGAGGTAGTAGTTCATCACGAGAACATACCCTTTTTCATCTCGCCGCCGTACCAGGTATTGACGATGATCTGCTCACGGCTCGTGAGGTTGAAATGATCGACCGTCCCGGAGTTGAGACCGAGATCGCCGAAGTGCAGCGACGCGTGCCTTGGCCGCATTGTAGACCACGAAGTCGGGCTTAAAATCCGCGAGCTCCTGCTCGGTCGGGCGGATGAACATATTCGTGACGAAATGCGCCTGCCACGGCACCTCCATGATGAAGCGGACAGCCATGCGTGTATTCACGTTCGCACCGCAGAACGCATCCACGACAAAGAGACGCTTGTTGCAGAGCTCAGCGGATCGCGATCTCCGCACAGCATTCCACGCCTTCTGCGTCGCGCGGTGGTTGTCGTTCTTGTACTCGTCCGAGGTCCACCAGACCGTATCGTGAGGTCTCATCATCAACAATGTACTTGTCCTTCGGGGAACGTCCCAGTAGATGCCCGTCATAACATTGACGAGCATCGCCCATCTCAGTCACCCTGTCCGCGCTCACAGCCCTCGAGATCGGGACGCAGCTCCTCACGAAACAGCTGGTCGTAGCTGCGGGTTAGCGAACAATCTCCGTCGTCCCCGTAATGCCGTACTGTGTCAGATCAATCGTTGCCATGGTATGACCTCTTTTCCCAAAAGATTGAGTTAAATTGATACAAGCACAAGACAAAGCCCTGTCTTGGTATCATCGTACCGAATTCAACGTGACATTGTGAGAATTCTTCACATAGTCTGGAAATCCTCCTTCATCGCGAAAAATTTTATTGTTTTTCTTATGCCCGGCAAAAGACAGGACCGCCGCACGCATGTCGCCGCGTTCGCAGATTCCGTCATGGAGCACCTTTGTCCTCACGCAGGGCGGCAAGACGCGCGGGATCTCCATGCCACTCTGTATGTGCAGACGTTCCATCAGCGTGAACTCATCCAGCCTCGTCCGTATCCTGCCCAGTGCATGAAGCACACTTGCGCCGAATTTGTACGGACTTTGCCGTCGAAAGCACGATCATCGGGCGCATGTCCCCCGTCTCGCGTCGATGAGTCTTCCGCCACACGATAGGCAACCGCCGTATGCGTGTCGAGGGTATAGCTGGTCCGCTCACAGACGATACGGATTTCCTCCTCCGTCATCAGATCGCTTGTGAATGCCGCCCAGAAATTCTCACGGAGGACGGGCAGGAGACCGCTCGCGTCATAGGTTCCTTTCTCTCAAAGTTCCCTCATCCACAGCAGCAACCGTGCCGTGCCTCCGTCAGATGATAGAGCGAGACGCTCAAGATTGCCTCCGAAAACGAGGATGTCCATCGACGGCGAAAATCGTCTGACAGAACTCACGCTCGGTCATAGATGCCCGTCCGCAAAAAGTCCGTGAGCACATTGTTTGCGTTCGACGCGCAGACGAGTTTTCCGACAGGGCAGCCCCATGCGCTTCGCATAGTACCCCGCGAGGATGTTGCCGAGATTCCCGGTCGGCACGGTGAAGTTCACCCGCATCGCCCGCCGCAATTTTGCTCTCCGCGAGGAGGTCGGCGTATGCACTGAAGTAGTAGACAATCGCGGCACGAGGCGTCCCCAGTTGATCGGAGTTTGCCGAGGAAAGCTTTGCGTGAAGCGCCGCAAGCTCCTTTGCCATCGCCGCATCGCCGAGATCTCCTTCCGCCGCGCGCGCTGCGCATCGTCGAAGTTGCCGCGCACCGCTACGACAGAGCATTCGCCCCTCCTGCGTCACCATCTGCAGCCAGCGTGCAGGGCGTGACCCGCCGTCGGGGTAGAACACCATGATGCGGATGCCTCGGCATCGGCGAAGCCCTCGAGCGCAGCCTTCCCTCCGTATCGCCCGAGGTCGCGACGAGAATGAGGATCGTGTCCTGCTGTCTTTTTCCGCGCTGTGCTCATCAGCTGCAGCGGTGAGCTGCAGTGCCATGTCTTTGAACGCGCCTCGTCGGTCCGTGCCAGAGCTCGAGCACCCTCGAGATCGCCGACCGACTTCACGGGTGCGCGGCGCACATCGTCAAACGTCTGCCCATAGGCACGCTTCACACAGCCGCACAGCTCCTCCTCGGTATAGTCCGTGAGAAAAAGGCGAAGGATGCGTCCGGCACGCTCCTCGTACGAGAGCGGCACTAGCGCCCTCGATCTCAGCGAGCGTCAACTGCGGAACGATGCGGGCACAAAGAGCCCGCTCGTCCGAGGTAAGTCGCTTTGAGAATCGCCAGCTGTGGAGGAAACGCGCTCCGTTGCCCCGCGCGTGCTGAAATAATCCATTGTATACATCCTTTCATTTGGGTGTCACGGGCCATCTGTGCTATACTTATGCGCCACTGAATTATACCATCCGACGCATGAAAAATCAAATACAAGGAGCATCCAACATGAAAATTGCGCTGATTTCAATGGAGGTTATCCCGGGTCGTCCAGACTTTAACGCTGCAGCAATGCAGACAAAAATTACCGCGGCAAAAGCGGCGGCGTGCGGAGCTGCCCTCTTCCCCGCGCTCAGCCTCCCGTCTCCCTCGGCGGCGTGGAAACAGCCCGCATTCCTGCACGCGACTGTGCGGCATACGCCGAGGAGATTGCCGCTTCGGCAGAGTGGCATCACCGTCGTCTTTGGAAACGCAGCAGAGGCGAGAGAGCTGCACGAGCGTGCGTCGCACACTCCATGGAGGCGCGGGACGGCATGCTGCGTGAGGTTGCCCACAGCCCGCCCACGGCACGGGAAACACCTTTTGCCCCGCCCTCTACTGGAGCTGCCCAACGAGAACATCATCCTCTGCCGCAGACGCATCCTTCATCTGCTTCGGTGCAGGCTCACTCGCAGAGACAGCACGCGAAAAGCGCAAAAATATTTTCTACATCAACACCTCGGACTTCAAGACAGAGGGCAAGACGGTCTCACGCATTTCCCGGTCGAGCGTACTGTATTCAGCGCTGCAGGCGAACGCGTCACCATGTCCTGCCTACACGGGAGGCACAACCGTCGCTTGACACGGCACGCTTCCGCTCCCATTTTGTCTCTGCAGAGCCGCCCATCGCTCCCATCCATCGGATGCTGCGCTACGCCGTGCAGAAATTTCTCGCGCGCATCCATATGGAGCGCGTTGTGATCGGCATCTCAGGTGGCATCGACTCCGCCGTTTGCCGCCGCCCTCTACGTCGACGCCATCGGCGCGGACAAAGTGCTGCTTGTCAATATGCCGCCGCTTCAACTCCGCGACCACGAAGGGCTTGCCGCGCAACTCGCCGAGAACCTCGGCTGCCGCATATGATCGTGCCGATTGAGAGAGTGTCGAGCACACCGTCGAAGCAGCTTACAAAGCATCCCCATCATGGGAAAATGTGCGGCAGAGGGCGAACATCTCACGATCTCCTCATTTGTGCGCGAGAATATGCAGGCGCGCGACCGCAGTGGACGTGTCCTCTCCGCCGTTGCCGCCGCATGGTGCAGGCTTTACCTGCAACGCGAGCAAGGCAGAGGCCACCGTCGGCTACGCGACCCTCTACGGCGATCAGGCGGGCTTCCTCCTCGGCACTCGCCGACCTGTGCGATATCAGGTCACGACCGCGCGCTATCTGAACGACAGCGCCTATGGAGCGTGCGGTGCATCCCGCAGACATCATCGACATCGTACCGAGTGCGGAGCTCGTCCGATGCACAGAACGTGGACGAGGGCAGGGTGACCCCATCCGCTATCCTATCACGACTATCTCTTCCGCGCCTTTGCAGAGAACAATGAAACACCCGAGGAAATTCTGGAATACTATGCCAAAACGCACTGCAGCACATATTGGCTGTGAGGAAGGGCTTTGTTGCAGCGTGTTCCCACGGCGGCGGACTTTTGCTCGCCGATCTCGAGCGCTGGTGGGGCTCTATACGGGCATGGCGGTCGCCAAGCGTATCCAGTCGCCGCCGCTGCTGTCCGTCAGCCGCACACTGCCTACGGCAGCGACCATCCCGAATCGCAGATCGGCACATAGTGAGACAATCCCGCTATCGCGCATTGAAAAGAGAAGCTGCCCAGAAATAAAACAGAATAGCTCTTGTCGCCCCGTGGATTTTTCACGAGGGCGTTTTCATTCTCATACAGTAATTTCCATATTGAGAAATTTTTCTCATTTACAAGATCGAATTTTTGTGGTATTCTCAATAAATGAAAGGATGGTGCTGTCCCGCACGCATAATCTTCCTTACGGCTCTTACTCACCTCGCCCTTGCCCTTACGGCACCGGTCGTCCGTCGGTGCAGCGGAGGGAGGCACAGGCGGCGACAAGGCGGCTGACACCAGAGAAACCCGTAACGGTCACAGCCTCATTTTTACAGGATATGACCAAGCGGCTCGCGGGCGACTATGCTGAACGTCGAGCTGATTTGCTCCCTGCCGGTGAGGATCCGCATCTCTACGTCGCTGCAGCCCGCCGACCTTGAGAAAGATCAAAAAGCGGATCTCCTCCTCTATCACGGCCTGCACTTCGAGGGCAAGATGGCAGAGGTGCTTGAGAAGAAGGATGTCGCCGTGACAAGGACTTCCGCGGACGCGAACATCAACTTCACGGAGGACGGCAAAAAGATCGTCGATCCGCATTTTCTGGTTTGATGTCGCACTCTACAAGCAGGCGACGGAGGACGGCAGCGCAGCTCATCAAGCCGCTCCCACGCATGAAAAAGGAGATTCAGGAGAATCTGAAGAAGTATCTTGCAGACCTCGACGCGCTCGATGCCGAGATCACACGAAGATCGCGCAGATTCCCGAGGCAGCACCGCTCGTCACGCCGCACGATGCGTTCAACTTCGCTTCTCCCACCGCTACCACGTGAATGTCATCGCGCCGCAGAGGGTCAGCACGACTCCGAGGTTGCAGACTGCCGATCATCGAGAAGACGGCAAACTACATTTGTCGAGCACATGGGTCAGGCGGTATTCGCTTCGAGAGCACGACGAACCCCGAGCGCATGAAGAAGCTGCAGGAGGTCAAATGACGAGAGGGCTTCGATGTCGAGATTGTTGGCGGTGAGGGCAATGAACTCTTCTCCGACTCGCTTGCACCTGAGGGACAGAAGGGCGACACCCTATATCACGATGTACCGCAGCAATATCGATCTGATTGTTTCACATTTGAAGTAGCAGAAAACCTTCGCTGTCAGATGTTATGAACAAACGGAAAGCGTGACCATACGACACTCCTAAGCAAGCCCTAGTGGAGCAAGCGGAAGCGAGTGTGGCGACCCGCCCCCTGCGCAGTTTCTTTTCGTTCCGAAGCGCGCTGCGTTTAAAGTTCGTCGGTATTTGAGGCGGACGAGCACGACTGCTTGCGTAACGAGGCGTTTGCGTGGAGTTCTGCTACGGATAAAGAAACCATACAGAAGAGGCGCAGAATGGAAGGAACGAACAGCGTGATCCACGTCGAAGACCTCTACAATGGCATACCGTGAGACGCCCGTGCTCTGGGACATCGACCTCGATGTGCCGGAGTGCGTACGCTGTGCGATCGTAGGGCGAACAGCGCGGGCAAATCCACCCTGCTGAAGGGGATCTCGGCCTCCTTAAGCCCGTCTCAGCGTCGGTGCGCTCCCGGGGAAAGCCGCTCTCCGCCGTGCACAAACAGATTGCCTTTCGCTAGCGGCGCGTCATCGCACTGGGACTTCCAACGACGGTCTTCGATGTTGTGCTCATGGGACGCTATGCCCTGCAGCTCGTTCCACCGCCCCCGGCAAGGAGGATCGCGCGCGCTTGCGATGGAGGCCCTCGACAAGATGAAGATGGCGGACTTCGCCAACCGTCAGATCTCAGGACTCTCGGGCGGGCAGAAGCAGCGGGTCTTTATCGCGCGCGCACTCGCGCAGGACGCGCAGCTCTACATCGCTGGATGAGCCGCTTGCGGGCGTTGACGGGACGACGGAACGCATCATCGCGGACAAGTTTATGGATTTACAGAAAGAAAAGCGCACGGTCATTGCCGTCCATCACGATCTCAGCACGCTGATGCCTACTTCGACTATCTTGTCGTACTGAACCGCACGGTCAAGGCATCGGACTATCTTGCGAGGCTGGATCAAGGAGGCGGCGCTTGCGCGCTTCCTACCGCGTGAGGGGAGTGAGTGCGATGGAGATTCTGACGAGACTACACCTTTTCAGATTGTCGCACTCGGCAGCGTGATTCGCTGCTCGCTGCCGCTCCGTCGGCGCATTCAGCGTCTACAAGGGGCAGAGCCCCATCGGCGACGCAATCGGACACACGCAACGCTTCCCTGGCATCGTTCTCCGCCTGCATGGCGTTGCAACGCGCAGTCCTGTCGATGCTCCTCGCGGGCAGCGATTCAGGTGGTGCGAAGCCACGCGCTCATCCAACTCGCACACAGGGACAAGCGGCTCGGACTGGATGCCAGCCTCTGCCATCTTCCTCTCGGGTTTCTCTCGGCCTTGGCATGGCGCTCAAGAGTTTTATCCAGGGAACCCCAACTATACAGGTGCGTCACGGGCGGGGCTTGTACGCTCATCTTCGGACGGGCGGCATACATGCTGAGGCGGGATGTCCTGCTGATTGCCGTTGTCTCCGCCCTCGTGCTCACCCTCCTTCTGCTCTTTACAAAGGAGCTGAAACTCTTTGTCTTTGATGCGGGTACGCCGAGTCGTCGGACTGCCCTGCCGCCTGCTGGACATCCTCCTGCGTTTATCGCGACGATTGCCGTCATCGCATCACGATCAAATCTCGAGCAATTCTGAGTCAGTTCCTTCCCTCATCATTCCATGTGTCGCGGCAAATCAGTGGTCGAACCATCTCAGCGCGTCCTCGTCCTGAGCAGTCTGATCGGTGCGGTCTCCGCGCTCATCGGAACGTACATCAGTGCCTCGAACAGGCATGTCCACGGGGCCTGCATGCATCCTCGTCGCCTCGCTGATTGCGTTTCTTCTCCATGCTCTGGAACAAAGGGGCTCCCTCGTCAGAACGCTCAAACGGAGGAAGTCCAATGGATGATGCACTGCTCGTACTCCTGCTGCACGGCAGCGTGTGCCCGCTCGGTTTTCCTGCATCCTGCGCCGTCTCTCGATGATGGCGGACGCGATCAGTCACACAGTACTGCTCGGCATCGTCCTCGCCTTCTTCCTCACGCATGACCTCGTCTCGCCATGGCTGCTCTTCGGCGCAGCACCGGTGGGGATCGTCACGGTGTCGCTTGTCGAACTGCTCGGCAAGACACGCCTTGTCAAATACGGCGACGCGATCGGCGTCATCTCTCTCGCTCTTTGCACTCGCCGTCATTCTCATCCAGCAAATACGCAGGCAACGCCCATCTTGATACCGACATGGTGCTCCTGGGGCGAGGTCATCTACGCGGGCTGAATACCGTTGCGATCGGCGGCGCAGAGATTCCTCTGCCGCGCTCGAAGATGGGGGCGCTCGTCCTCCTGATCGCCGCGTTATCACACACATTTTACAAGGGCTGAAGGTCTCCGCGTTCGACGGGGAGTATGCGCCTCATCGGCGTACCGACGGGCATCCTGTTCCTACGCCTTGATGTCGCTCACCTCGCTCACGACGGTCGCGGCATTCGACGCGGTCGGTCGCGATCCTCGTCATCTCGTTCTTCATCGCACGGACGGCGCTGCTCTTTGCGTAAAGCATCTCGCATACGCTCCTGCTCGCGCCCTCATCAGTATGGTGAACTCCGTCATCAGCTATACACTCGCCGTGCATAGCAAACGGCCTCGATTGCAGGGCTGTGTGCGGTGATGGAGATATGCTCATCTACCCGCTTGCCCTGCTCACGGGGCCGAAGGGAGCAATCACAACAGCACATCCGCCGCTGGCAGAGCATCCGGCAGATGCAGCGCGACCTCTTTCTGCTCCACATCGGCCCGACATACTGCCGGCGACTTTATGGAGAGTGCCGAGAATCACGCCGCCGAGATCGGTGACTACTAAAATGGGATGAGAACAAAGGTGCGGCGCGTGAGCTGCGCACTGATCGAGCGCAGTCTCCTCCGCCGCGAGGCAGCTAGCCATCTGCTCACAGATGCAGGCGCGGCACAGTATCGCGGCACTCTGCGAGATACTTCCTGATAGACGCAAAAATCGTCCGGCCATCGTTTTGTGATGGTCGGACGATTTTTCATTTCTATCGGATAAAGTACGACACGCCGGACTCGAAAATCATCTGATCCATTTCACCGGGTACGTTCTCGCGATATCCGCGCCGATGCGCTCCGCATGCGCCATGCGCCCGTAGATACGCTTCGTCGGGGCCTCGTGATGCCCTCGATGGCATTCACCGAGCCGTTCGGATTGTATGGCTGTTCGAGCGTCGGCCTCCCTTTTCATTGACGTACTGTGTCGCAATCTGCCCGCGTATGCGCATGTTCGCAACAGTCTTTGCATCTGCGTAGAATCGACCTTCCCCATGCGAAACTGCGATCGTATGCATATCCCTCGACGTTCACACCGGACAGCCACGGCGAGAGGTTCGAGGCGATGCGTACACGCACGGTCTGCGAAACGTGGCGGCCGATGTTGTTGTAAGTCAGCGTCGGCGAGTTGTCATCTAGGTCGACGATCTTGCCGTATGGCAAGAGGCCGAGCTTCAGGAGTGCCTGGAACCCGTTGCAGATGCCGAGGATGAGCCTGTCCTGATCGCGCAGGAGACGCTGTACCGCCTCGGTGAGTACAGGTGCGCGGAACATCGCCGCGATGAATTTCCTGTGCCGTCCGGCTCATCGCCGCCGCCGTAGCCGCCCGGCAGCAGGAGAATCTGCGCACGGCGGATGGACGCCGCAAGCTCGGCAACGGTCTCCTCGACCGCCTTCGGCGTGAGGTTGCGTACGACGAAGATCTCCGGGATCGCACCAACGCGCTCCCATGCGCGCGCGGAATCGTACTCGCAGTTTGTGCCCGAAGACGGGAATGCAGACACGCGGCTTTACGCGATCTTCACGGAACTGCCTACGATCTTTCCGTCCGTATACGGCACAGGTTGGACGATCGATCGACGCACAATTTGCGGCACCGTCGTTGGGAAGATCTTCTCGAGAGGCTCTGTATACGCTTCCTTGACATCAGCGGCACAATGGTGTCGAGATCCGTGATGATGCTCGGCACATCGCGTGTCTTTCCGATCTCAACCGCGCCTCGTGCCCGCAAGCGTTCGCCGCGATGTCGAACGAGGGCGAGACCTCAAGCAGAATCGTCCCGTAGAGGGGCTTGAAAAGATCATCCTGCGGAATGAGATGAGGTGGAATGAAAGCCCAGATTGTTGCCGAGGCACATTTTTCGAAAATGGCCGCCGCAATCCCGCCGCGGCCGACACTCATCGCAGAAAAATGCCTTGTTGTCCGCAATCAGCTGATGGATCTTTTTCAGTTACTGTTCAGCCGCGAAAAACGGCAGATCCCTGCGCATCATGCGCGACGGGGACCATGACAACAGTATTGCCCGGGTACTGAACTCGGGCGAGGGCCCTCATTCGCACGCATGGTCGCCACAGCAAAGGCGACGAGCGTCAGCGGAACGCTCAAATGCTCAAAGGTACCCGACATCGAGTCCTTCCCGCTGATCGCGGAATCCCCATCCATGCTGGGCACGCAACGCACCAAGGAGGGCAGCGAAGGCTTGCCCCACTTCTTCGGATCGGTGCCGAGCCGTCTGAAAAGTACTCCCTGCGGGTAAGACGCACGGTATCCGCTTTGCCACCGACTAGCAACAATCTTCGCGACCGGCCTCGACGATGGTGACAGACCGCCCCGTGGAACGGGCCCACGTCGAGAGATCGGGATCGAATCCGAACGCCATCGCGGACGCTGTGTTCGTCGTCCCGTGGCGTACGGGAGTTTCGCGACCATCGCCTCCGACGGTGTCAGCTGGTACTTTCCGCCGAACGCGCATGAGCACGGATGCTGCACCAATCGTCGAATCGAACCGCTCGCCCAGCCCTTCTGGCTGCATACATTGAGATCGCGCAGATTCGTGAGCCACATTTCCTCGAGCTCACGTCCGACCTTCTTCACTGCGGGCGGGACCTGCGCAGATAGGGGAACCTTTTCATTCGGCGGCTCGACAACGACGATTGACGTGCTGTCGAAGCACCGTTTGTTGCAGGAAGCTGCGTGCAATCCGCACGATCTCCCTTGTCGCGCCACCCTCATGAGTCAAGCACCGGTTCTGCGTCACGCGTGCAACCTCAGTCGCCTCGATGTTCTCCACATCCGGCGTGGCGAAGGAACGCGTCGAGATCCTTCGGCGCAAGCACGACCCGCCATGCGCCCGCGACTCGGAGATCGCTAGCTCCGTGCCGTCGAGCCCTCGTACTTTCTTCGGCACGGCATCGAGGTTGACCGTCAGCCCGTCCGCGAGCTCTCCAATCGCAACGGCGACACCGCCCGCGCCGAAGTCGTTGCAGCGCTTTTGATCTGCGTGGCTGACCTCGTCTCCGGAAAAGCCGCTGATCTGACGCTCCGTCGGCGGATTCCCCTTCTGCACCTCAGCTCCCGAGGTGGTGAGCGACGACCGTGGTGCCGCTTTGACGATCCCGTCGCACCGCCGATGCCGGCTCGTCCCGTGCGCCCGCCGAGGAGGACGATGACATCTCCGTGCGGGGCGCTCACGCACAACTCTGCAGCAGGTGCGGCACCGATGACCGCGCTGATCTCCATGCGCTTGGCAAGGGCAGATCTTTGTGGTAGATCTCGCGGACCTGTCCCGTCGCGAGCCCGATCTGATTGCCGCAGGAGCTGTATCCTCCGCTGCCCCGAGCGTGATCTTCTTCGTGAAGCTTTCAGCAGCGTCTCCTCGATCGGCGTACGTGGATCGGATGCGCCCGTCACGCGCATCGCCTGATAGACGTAGGAACGCCCCGAGAGCGGATCGCGGATCGCGCCGCCGAGACACGTCGCTGCACCGCCGAACGGCTCGATCTCCGTCGGATGGTTGTGCGTCCTCGTTCTTGAACATGAGGAGCCAGTCCTCGTCCTTGCCGTTCACATCGACCGTAATGCCGGATGCGCACGCATTGATCTCCTCGGACGCATCGAGGTCATCGAGCTTCCTCAGCCCGCAGCGCTTTCATCCCGATGACAGCGATATCCATCAGTGTCATATCACGCTGCTCGCCGTCCGTATACAGCACCCTGCGATCGTCCATAGGTTCGATAGGTCCTCAAAGGGATCGCGCATGGAGAAGAATCTGTTCTCGATGTTCACGGCACTCGATCGCCGTGGTAAAGGTTGTGTGGCGGCAGTGATCCGACCAACAGGTCATCAATGACCCGCAGCTCCGTGATCGTCGGAGCACGGTGCTCCGTATCGCGGAAATACTCGCTGGACGAAGGCGAGATCCTCCTCGCTCAGCGGCAAAGCCGCATTCTTTATGAAATTTTTCCAACGCAGTGTGCGAGAGTTGGTTGAACTGTGGAGAATCTCCCGTCCGGCGGCAGTACAATTCTGCTCTCAAGCGTCGCGGGGTCTCGACGATGCCTCGCGGTTTCTCCACACGATTGATCAGATACGTCTTAATCTGGCTCATAGACGCGATCGCCGATCTTTCCAATCAGGACGATGACACGCGCCGTACGCACATCAGGACGCTCTCCCCGCGTCACAAGCTGTACGCACTCTGCCGCCGCTGCTGCCGTCGGGTCGAACTGCCCCGGCAGCGGTTCAATCCGCAAATATGTGCGCGTCTGAAAAGGACGGCAGTGCGTCCTCATAGACGGTGTCCACCGGCGGATCTGCAAAGACAATGTTTCGCACCTTGGCAAACTCTTCGTCGCTCAGGCCCTCTGGCTGTCATCAACGCGTAATGATGCGCACCGCGCGCAGATCAGTCAGCCGAAACGTTTCCACCAGATCACTGCGGAGCTGCTGCGCGGGGAACATCGAAAACCCGCCGCTTCTCCACAAAGATTCGTTTGACTGCCATGGAAATCCTCCTTCTCAAACGCTGTTTCCCCGCCTCCCTATTTTTATCGAAACTTAATCAAATATGCAACGATTGATTCTGCGCAGATGACACAAAAACGGGCATCCGCACAGATACCCGTTCCAGTCGAAAATTATTTGACAGTCTTCAGCACATAGATGCGCGAGTCAAAGTCTGTGGTCAGCCCTGTTCTCTGCATTCGGCTCACCCGCCGTACCGTCCGTCGATCAGCCCGTAATTCATCAGCTCATCACCGTAGCAGCGCGTACCGCTGCGGCTGTTCTCAAAGCGCATCCGGCAGGGAGGCCCGCGAGCCGCACACGCTCGAAACGATAGTTCACACGGTTCAGCGTGCGGTACCAGCCGACGATCGCCGTCTTTTTGTCCCTGCTCACGCTCATCCACACCTGTTACATTTCCTCGAAGGGACTTTGCAGACGGTAGAATGTGCCGAACTGGAGGATCTCACGGTACTCCTTCATAAAGACGACCTGCTCCTCGACCTCGGCGATTTCCTCCTCCGTAAGTTTGTTGAGATCGAGCTCATAGCCAAACGTGCCGAAATACGCCGTATCTGCACGCGTGTGGAGCGGAGTCATGCGGTTGACCTGATGGTTCGGGACAACGGAGACATGGCTGCCCATGCTGCTCACAGGGTAGCACATGGATGTTCCGTACTGGATCTTCTGCCGCTCGACGGCATCGGAGTTATCGCTCGCCCACGTCTGCGGCGCATAGTAGAGCATGCCGGGATCGAAGCGGTTGCCGCCTGAGGCGCAGGATCAAAGAGCACATGGGGAAGTTCGATGTCAACCGCCTCGTAGAGATCGTAGTCCGAGGATGCAGCGATGGAACACCTCGCCCTGCTGGTCGGCGGGCAGCGCGTGCGACCAGCACTCGTAATGCTGCCGGTTCATATCCCATTTCACAGGTGGAGACCTTGCCGCTCGCGAGAATCGCCTCCATCTGCCCATAGATATTATCGACGACATCCTTGCGCGCGAAAGTCGAGCACGCACTGCGAGCGTCCGAGCTGACTGCGCCGCCCCGGCACGAGAGCACCCAGTCGGATGGGCACGATAGAGATCGGAGTCCTCGTTGACCATCTCGAGCTCAACCCAGATGCCGAACTTCATGCCGCGCGCCTCGATCTTCTCCGCGAGCCCGTCGATGCCGTTCGGCAGGGCGGTCGCGGTGACCGTCCAATCTCCGAGACCCGCATAGTCGGACGTGCGTGCACCGAACCAGCCGTCGTCGAGCACGAAGAGTTCGATGCCACACTCCGCCGCCTTGTCCGCGATCGTTAGCAGCTTCTCCTCCGTAGAGTCGAAATACGTCGCTTCCCAGTTGTTGATGAGGATCGACGTACCTTCTCGCGCCACTGCTCACGCACAAGACGCTTTTGATAAAGACGATGATAGGGTCTGACTCATGCCGTTCAGCCCTCGTCCGACCAGACAAGCACAGCCTCAGGCGTCTGGAACTCGCACCAGGTGCAAGTTTCCAATCGAAATCTGTGCTGTGGATGCCTGCCTGCAGTCGCGTCACACCGTGGTTGTCGACCTCTGCGAGCATCTCGAAATTGCCGCTGTAGACGAGGCTCATGCGAGCACCTCGCCCTGCGTTTCTGTCGTTCCCCGCCGCAGGAGTGCCGCAAACGGATTGTACTGCCCCTGAGTGCCCGCGGCGGCTGCCGATTGCCGTGATGCCCGTTGCAAGCGGACGGATCTCGACGTGACGCTCACGCGTCCACGCCCCCCGCAGCTCCATCCAGTCGTATTCCGTATCGGGCAGGTCGATCGACATGCTCATGACCTTCTGCAGGTGCAGGACTTCCTTGCCGTCGTTGCTAGCGCACACTGCGCGCAATCGCACCGCCCTCGGCAAAAATTATATAGAGGAGTTCCACGCAGTCCCCTGTGACCGCATCCTTCACCTCAACGATGAGGGTCTTTGCCTCATCGTCCGACTCCACGTAGGTCGCGGGCAGACCCACGAGCTTCGGCTTGCCGTCCACGATGCGATGCGCTGTGTACCGCATATCGCGGATGCGGCCGCCGTTCTCCTGCAATACGTTCAGCGCGGGACGGCGAAAATCCGACGAGCCGTAGGCTCGGCAGCTCCCTGCCGAATCGCATCCAGAGAGTAGTCGCGGCAGTCCGCAAAGACGCACGCCGACATGCCGCGATGGACGCGCTCAAAGAGGTGCTCAAAGCCCGTGCGCAGTCGCGCAGCACTTTTCCGTAGTAGAGCGAGTCCAAGCCCGCCGTGGGGCAGCACCATGCAGGATGTAGCTGATGGAATCGTTGAAGAGATGAAAGACCCTGCCCGCTCATGATAGATGATATTCATTGGATGCTCCTTCGATTGGTTGTCTCGTTTCTTTACTCACGCGAAAAGCCCGTCGTCTCACCGCTCAACCACGGTATTCGCAAGCGTGACATTCTCTCATCCGTTCTCCTCGATCTGCTTCAGCATGAGACGTGCCGCCTCCCGCCCGAGATCGCCCATATTCTGATCGATGGTTGTGAGCTGTGGTGCGGTATACTGGCTGAGTGCCGTGTTGTCGTAGCCGATCACCGAGATATCCTGCGGCACGCGCCGTCCCATGCGCTGACAGGCGTTGACCGCCCCATCGCCATCGAGATCGTTTGCAGCAGAAGATCGCCGTCGGTTCTAGGTCGAGCATCATGTCCATGAGAATGAACATGGTATTTTCCACCGTCTCGATACGGTTGCCCTCACCGACGTTTACAATATCCTCCGATGGAACGCCCCGCGCTCCCGCATGGTCTCGCGGTAGACCTTCTCCTTGATGCGGTAGGAGTCACTGTTCTCGCCCCTGCACAAAGAGGATGCGTTCGTGCCCATAGTGAAAGAGATGCTCGAGCGCCGCACGCGCTCCGCCGTGCCTGATCGCTCGTCACATACGAGATGCCCGCAAGTTCGCGTGCACTGTTGATGAAAGACCAGCGGGCAGACGCGCCGCCGTATTCTCATAGAACTCGAGACTCGCCGTCTCCGTATTCGGACCGACGACGATAACACGCGAAACATTGCGTGTGATGAAGTCCCGCACACTCTTCCTCGCGTGCCGCATCGTTCTGCGCACACGCGAGGAGCAGAGAGTACGAGCTCCGCCGCAGACGTTCCTCGATGCCGTCGAGCACCTGGGCAAAGAACTATATTGTCAAAACTCGGTACGACGACCCCTGATGCTCGAGGAACGCTGCGTGTTCAGCTCGCGTGCCTGCAGATTCGGCACATACTCAGTTTCTTGATGGCGTTCTCCACCTTGAGCCCGCGTCTTTCACGCACGGGATAGTTCCCGTTCACGACGCGCGAAACCGTCGCGACAGACACGCCCGACCTCCTTCGCCACATCAACGATCGTCGCCTTCATTCTCTCTCCCCCTGTATCATTTTGTCATGCGATACTCCTAAGCAAACCCTGAGTGAAGCAAACGGGGCGAAGTACATCGTTCTGCCCCCTGCGGATTTCTTTCGTTCAAGCGAAGCGCGTTTACGAGAGTCCGCAGGTATTTAGGCAGATAAGTGTACGACCGTTTGCGTAACGAGGTGTTTCTGCGAGGAGTACGCAGACATCTACACGCCCGCTATGCTTTCAATCCAGCGGTCAAACGCCGCCATCTGCCGCGTCACGCTTGAACACACCTGCGTGCGTGAGCACCTTCCAGGAACACCTTGCGCGATCTCGTCGCGCAGAATCCCATCGACATTTCCCTCTGTGCACCGTCGTCGCCGCACGTACCGAGCGATACCAGTCCGCATAAGCTTTTCGATGTCCGCGATACCCGCGATGTCCGCCCGCTCCCGCGAGCGGCTCGGCACGGATCTGCTCTCATCTCCGATTTAGGAGACGCGCGGGCGGAATCGCAAGTCCGAGCACCTCGATCAGACCGATGTTCTCCTTCTTGATGTGGTGCACCTCCGCGTGCGGGTGGAACAGCCCAAGCGGATGCTCCGCCGTCGTGCGGTTGTTGCGAGACACGAGGATCGAACTCATGGTCGCACCGCGCCGCCGCGCAATCGGCGTAATCGCATTATGCGGCGCGTCCGTCGCTGCAGAATATCGACAGATACATCGCTGTACGTGCGCCATGCCGCGAGAATCGCCGTCGCGAGGCGATAAGCGCCCCCTTCGTCCGAGGACGTGAGCTGCAGCGTCGACATCAGCCACTTCACACGCCCCGCACGCACCGTGGATAGTTCGCAAGGTATATTCCTGCTCCACCGCCGCGCGCTCCATCGCAAATGTGTAACGCCCGCCCCGATGGTGGTCTGTGCGAGAGGAATCAGGCCTACCGACAATCGGAAGGTCTGCATTTGACCCCGCGAAACAGGTGCGGGAAAAATCTCAGAAAATACGCCGTAAGATTCTCGAACGTCTCGCGCGAAATCACTGCATCGGCACATGATTGCTGTTCAGTACAATGCAGTGCTCGTTGTAGTAGGTATGGGGGAATACTGTCAAAAACCACGGATGACCCGCGAGATCCAGAGGAATGAGACGATGCGTCTCACGTGCGCGGGATGGTTCACAGCCCCGCATAGCCCCTCGTTCTCGCGGCAGAGCAGACACTTCGGGTAGCCTGCGAAAGCGCCTCGCGAGCTTCGCTCTGGCGATGTCGCGCGGATCCTTCTCCGGCTTCGAGAGGTTTTGATCGTCGTCGAGATCCCCGAACTCCGTCGCCGTTTTCACGCGATATTCTTGTCGATGCACCTTGCGGATGTAGTTCGAGGCGATGCTCAGCGCATAGTAGTCGCCGTCTCGCGCGAAAGCGATTCTTCATAGTATGCGCGGAACGCATGCACGACCTCGGATGGGCGCGGCATCACACGGTCCATGATGCGCGTATCAAAGAGGTCGCGCTCGTCAGTCGTGCCTTCGATCAGTCCTTCTCTGCGGCGTAGTCGAGCATACACGCCAGAATCGGTGTTGCCGTTTCAAGCGTTTCATCCACCTCTTCAGCACATAGTCCTCGACGCAGACGACATCAAGGGAGGCGATTCGCCGCACAGACCTCGTCCTCGGGCGCAATCAGCCCCTTCTGAGCGGGCAAAGTGCAGGAGGCGGCTGATTTCATGCTGAATGTCACACATGATACACCTCCCGTCCTAGTCCTCATACCCGTGCGGATGGCTCTCATGCGCCACTTCCACGCCGTCCCGATCACCTGCTCCACATCCGTGAACTGCGGCTTCCACAGAGCACGGTACGCGCTTTCTCGCTTGACGCAATGGGCTGTGCAGGATCGCCCGCGCGTGCGCCGATCTCCACCTTCCGGTGGAGCGTCCCGTTGCCTTTTCCGCCGCGCATCATCTCCTCTTCACGGAGAGCCTGCCCGTTGCCGGAGGTTGAAGATGTCGCTCGCGCCGCCCTTTCCGAGGTATTCGAGCGCAAGCACACGTGCATCCGCGAGATCGACCACATGGATGTAGTCGCGCAGACGTCCCGTCCGAGTGTCGGATAGTCGTCGCCGAACACCGTGATATGGTCGCGCCTGCCCGTCGGTACTTGCGAGGATAAGCGGAATCAGATGCGTCTCCGTCTTGTGATCCTCGCCGATCGAGCCATCGGGCAGTGCACCCGCCGCGTTGAAAGTAGCGCAGGGAGACATGCAGCGCGCCGTTTGCGTGCTCACCCACTCATCATCTTCTCCATCGTGAGCTTCGTCTCGCCGTAGGTATTCGTCGGAGCACGTCTCGTCATCCTCAGTGGATCGGCACGCGCTTCGCTCGCCGTAGGTCGCCGCCGTCGAGGAGAGACAATCTTGTCCACGCCAGTGCCGCACCATCGCCTCAAAGATGCCTGCATTCGTGGACGTTGTTGTTGCTTGAAGTAAAGCGGCGGCTTTACCATCTTCTCACGAAACCGACCGACAGATACCGCGAAGTGAGATGGCCGCCTCGATCTCTTATTCTCCCGTGATGCTCATCGAGCTGGAGGCATCGCGAATATCGCCTTCAGCCAGAAATTTCGCCCGCAGGGTTACAGTGCGCCGCGATGCGTCTGCGGATTATCGACGGCGTACGCCACCATGCTCGCCGTCGCACCGGCAAGCGTGCCGCCGCATGGAGCCGATGCCAGCCCGCACCGCCGCAAACCAAGATAGCCATAGCAGGTGTGCTCCTTTTTCACCGCACTGGGCGGCGTGCGCCCGTCGCAATAGTTTGCCGCGCAGAGCTCGGTGCATATGGGCGATCTTCGCCGTGTACACTCCGCTGGCATTCTTCCTCGAATAAGGAAGTCACGCCCTCGTCGCGCACAATGCAGCCATTGTACGGCCTGCAAAGCCGCCGCCCGTCATGCGTGACCGATGCACGCCCTCCCTGCTGCCACGCAAGTTCTGCGAGCGTATCACGCTCGTCACATCACCTCGTGGTCGTCGCGCAGGGAGACGTGGGGTCGTTCATCAGCGCGCGAAACGCTTCACATCGTTTTCTCAGATGACCTCCACCGCTTCCAGGCGTACGGCGGTAGTTCTCGTAAGACCGCGTGGCGTGCGCGTCTGCGCTCCGACCTCATCCTCGTACAGCGGCATTCTCATCCAGACTCTGCGTTGTCAGCTCGCCGGTGACCGCTCGCGCTACCACTTCCACGCGCCTTGAGTGCCGCCTCGCTCTGCATCCACGACGCTCGTTCCTACGCCGGGTGACGAGGACTGTGCGCCCTTGTTTGTATTCGTACTGATGACGATCACGCCCGCCGAGGTCCGAGCTTGCTGCGCGGTACGCAGCGTCGTGTTGCAGTCGAGGGAGGGATGGCACGGTCCTTCTTCATCCCGACCGCGGGCTGATCCGCGCGATGCCGCGGTTCAGCGCCGACAAGATAGTTTTTCCGCCTTCTGCGCAGGAAGCTTCCCCGGGATTCCACCATGTCGATGCCAGGCGGTTCGTCGTTCCGATAACTGCCATCAGCGCCTCGGTGGATGCAGGAGAAGAAGAGGACCTGCGCCGTTCGGCGGATTGCCGTGGAGCAGGATATACTCAAAACCGTACTGCGCCGTCATGCCACGTCGACTCTCCATCATGCACACAACACCGATGGGTGATTCGCCAGCCCGCAGACATCCGTCTTCACCTGCGCGCCGAGCATAGAGACTCCGCACCATAAAGCAAAATTCATCAGGTAGAATACGCGACGCCGTCCGTTGCGCGGTGCGCTTGAAACCGCGTACCGTGACGAGATCAGCGCACGGGAAACCATGCGCCGACCGTCGTAGTCCGTGCTCGCTCGCCGGTGAGGATTCACGCGCGGTGGCGAAATAGCCGTCTGTGTCCGCCGCCGCCAGCGAACTTCTACGACACGCCTGATTCGTTCATCTCGTCCAATATCGCGCTTGTCATCCGCACTCACGTTTCATCTTTGGGTGCGCTTATCAAAAGAATGCCAGCCAAAGTATGAAAGTAAAGCGGTTTCTCTTTTCCGTTTTCCATTCTATCTCTTTTGCACACTGCAAGAGCTTTTGCGAAAACTCCTGCGTTTGTTTTCCTCACAGCCCTTCAGCGTAAACGCCGGATGCCACGCGTTCGTTTTCTACATACTCTACAAGCACGGGTTGCGCCCAGCCATCATCTCTCCGCCACGCCGCACATCTGCCGACGCACGCGCAGATACGTGTGCTGCGGACGCGGCAGATCGTATGCAGCAAACGCGCATTCTCCAGCTCATGTGGACTGTACCGTGCCGATGCCTCGAACGGCACTATCGCCCGCAAGTCGAATCCCATGCCCGCTGCGGTCTTTGGCCTCGATCCTTGCCACCACTGGCGATTTGCCCGTCTCCTATGGACGGATAGATGCTGGCTCAGCCAGCTCACCAGCCACTCACCGCCGTACTCTCATGAGATGCGAGGCCGCGCACCTCGCGGCGGTCGTATGCCGATCTCACTTTGGCCCATGCCGTACACATGCGGAAGCCGGGTCGCCAGTCTGCAGAGGCGCAAAGAAACTCGCAAAGTCCGGCATCGCAGGCAGCCCTCACCGCCTCATAGTCAAGTGCAGCGCATGAGTCGTCGCATCCCACCGCTACGCATGGGTGGCGGTTTGCGGGTTGCTGCTGGCGACGCTGTGAGTGCGCTAAAGTCGCGAGCGCACAGTGACGCTCTTGGCGCGGCGTTCCTCCTGTCTGCCGAAGAGGTCATCACCGCGTAAATGCGTACATCATCCACGCTGTGCACTCGATGCGTACGCGCAGACGGTAGAAACTTGCAGCTTCCACTGCGCCGTATCGCCAGCCGTCGCTACGCCCGTAGTCGTTGTCAGCAGGCGCACGCCAGAACGGCAACTGCGGCAGTTCCTCGATCGGCTCCCGCCCGCCATAACGATCGAACTGGTGCCACACGCGCCCGAGCCTCAGAAGCCCGCCCTGCGCCGAGTTGGTGTCCCCCTGCGCACCCGCGCTGGACTTCCCGTTCTCCGCCCGGCGGTGCATAAAACGGGTGCGGACGACGCCACAACGACATCGCGGATCTGCGGTACGTCACCCGTCCATGCACGGCAGAATCGTCTGTCAAACGCAACCTCCATGCCCACGTTTGCCCAACGCTCCTCCCGTGCAAGCACGGAGACTGCATCAGCACATGTTCCCCATTGCCAAACGAGTGTCGGCGCAGGGGCACGGCGCGTTTTTCCCGGCGGTACGGAGGTTGCCAGCACGCCGCCTGCCAGACCGTCTGTCCGTCCACAACGAGACAAGCTGCGACACCGCGATCCCATTTGTAAAGAGGCTCTTGTTCTCGATCTCCACACCCATTCCACGAAGGGCGCAGCGTGAAATTCTGATGGTTGAACTTCACATCCTGCAGCTTTGCCGTCGGACGACGATCAGCAAAGAAAATGCCGATACCGCTGAAGTTTGTAGTCCGACGAGCGATCACCAGAAGTCACCGCCATGAGAAATACATCCTCACCGTACCGCGCGCCGACGAATTCTGATCACCGAAATCAGATAAAGCCGCCCTGATAGAGCGGCTCGCGCTCGCTCAGCTCCGTGTACTTGTGCATACCGCCGCAGCTGTTGCTGTGCGTGCGTATACTCCCACAGCAGATAAAGGGCTTGTCCTGTGCTCTGTGAGGAACGCCTCGATATCCGCCACCTTAGTATACATCGGCTTTCCATATCCCTCGTTGCGGGATAGCTGCGATCCCAGAAAATCCTCGTGGTGCAGGACGACGTCGGATCGGCACGTCAGGTATTCGCTCCATCTCGTAGATGTCGCTGCCGCCGCAGGACTCGTTTCCACGACCAGATAGGATGCTCGGATGGTTCTTGTCGCTCGTACATCGACTGTGCGCGGTGAGCACGGCGGGCAGCACTCTGCACGTCACCGGGCACGGTATCCTCATCCTTCGCACGCGCCGTTCTTCCATCCACGGGCCGTGCGTCTCCGAGATTTGTCTCGTCGATAGACGCCGAACCCGTAGATATCGCGCAAGCTCATAGAGACAGCTGCTGTTCGGGTAATGTGACGTGCGGATCGCGTTGACATTCGCGCGTTTGGGTGCAATGAGATCCTGCTCAAGAGCGCGGGGTCCATCGCGCGCCGTGGTGCGGTCAGATTCGTGGCGATTCACGCCAGACTGACGCGCTTGCCGTTGTCTGCATCAGACGTCCCTCATGCAGAACTCACGGAAGCCAACACGCACGCGCGACCTCCTGCGGGAGACCGTCCGCATTATAGACACAGAGAACGGCATGGTGGGGATACGGCTCCTCACCTCCACCAAGTGAATCCCGCGATATCCGCCGAAAGCTCGTACGCCGTCCCACATGCTCATTGATCTGCAGCACCTCGGTGCCGTCCGCATCGTAGAGATCGAGCATAGCGCCCTTTTCCCCGCATCGCCGAACGATAGACGAATGGAGGCGACCGTCCGCGCAGTTATGAACAGGTTTGCACGGACTTCGATGTCCTCGATGTGCACGGCGGGCTTGAGTATAATAAGGACATCGCGATAGATCCCGAGAACACGAAATCCGATCCTCCAAGCCAGCTCGCGCTCGCGCAGCGGAACACCATCGCCGCCAGCTTACTTCTCGCCCGCCACAAGATACGGCGTCAGAGCAAAGTCCACGGGTGTGCAGCTGTCCTCACGTAGCCGACGAAATGCCCGTTGAGGAAGGCGCGAGTACCGCGTCCACGCCGCCAAAGGGAGATGAAAAACATTTTCCAGTCCTCCGGCGCGTTGAAATACTTCACATAGCAGCCGACAGGGTTGCTGCGCGTCGGAATCTCCCCGGCGCGATGCTCGTATCCGTCCATGGATACGTCGTGTTCGTGTAATGCGGTACCATGCCCCTCCATCTGGATATGCGCCGGCACGGATCGTCTCAATCGTGACAATCATAATCCGCCGCCTCAAATCCCTGCAGGATGAGCGCCGTATTCCGCGCATGGGCGGAAATGCCACGCCGCCATGGCTGTGCGGTGAAAATAGAACACACCGCATTACAAGCTCCGTTCATCCACGATAGAAAACATGATCTACTCTGCTGCGGGCGGGCGGTTCTCCGACTCTGAAAATACTGCGGGTCTTTCAGTTTCCAAAATCAGACGAGCCGCTCATATCAAGACCTCCATTTCTGCAAAAGCGGTCGCTAGCTTGACCACTTCCACACATCTACCACTGGGATTACTTATTCTACTGTTTCGTCCCATTTTCTTCAGTTCCTCGCCATACATGCGTACTCCGCCTCCGTAAGCGTCACCTTCGCGATAGAGAATCGTCCCAAACGGATAAGAACACAAACAGCGGTGCAAACGCGGCACGCGCCGAAGAGTTGAAGAGGTTCTCGGCGTGATCGTCGCCGCCGTCGCGCCGCTCCTCATGCCGGCCAAGATCGCGGTCAGACCGAGTCAGCCCGCTTGCAGCAATCCTGCACCCGCGAGGCGCTTGTCACGCAAGAGGACGCACGCAGAGGACAAGGAGCCTCATCGACGTGCCCAGGCTGGCAGCCCGTGCTCGACTGTATCCGGCGGTCGTCATGAAGCACAACGAGGAAAGATCAGCGGCGCGGCAGCGAAGAGTTACCTGCGGCAAAGAGGTCGCTTAGGGGACGCTCGTGCCCGCCATCGCGTAAACACGATGCCGGGAAGCATCACCGCCACCGGGCCGAAAGGGCCTGCGGCGGCTGGACTACTCCGTCAGCGTCGGAGAGCGCTGACGGCGAGCAGCCCGATGATTGACGTTGGTGACGCCGGACGACGAACTGCTTCACGTCGCCGAGCAGCACATCGATAAAGTAATGGGGGTTGGAGTGTTGATGATGACGACTTTCACCGCAGAACACAAGATACCGCAATCGCCACCCAGAGCGGCTGATCGTTCTTGATGAGGATCGAGAACACGTCAGCGGGAACGGGTCTCCCGTCTTGTTCTCGCTGGCCTGGAGATCCTCTTCCTTTGTCCCAAAGGCCGCGAGGATAATCGCGCCGCGAGTGTTACCGTCTGCCGCCGCCGGCCGCAGGCACCGCGAAGCCACCCCGCCAGAGTCGCTCGCCGCCGTTCTCGGTCGGCGAGGAAATGGGCGACGGGCAGCGTGACGATCCGCCGTGACCAGCGTGACCGCCGAGCACCGAGCCGATACGCGCATGGTCGCGCCGTCACCTCGCGCTCACGCCCAGTCGAATCGGTTTTCAGCGCCGCAGGATCGGCATCGACCAGATGCTAGACATCCTTTGCGGGTAAAAAGTATCCATAATGAGAGATGAGAGCGGTGCCTGGCGAGAGGGACGAGTGGAGCGTCGGATTCGGTACCGTCGCCCGCCCATATCCGTGAAGAGAATCGCCAGCGCGATCGCCGCGACGAACGCGCCCGATGATCCCACGGCTGAACTTCGCAACGCGTCTTCGTCTTGTCAATCGTATTTGCCGATGAAAGGGATCAAGAAAGGGATTCCGCGATGCGCGGTACAGAATGATCGTCGTTACAATTCCGATCGTATGGGCATCGTGCTCGATGATCCGTCAGGTGGAACCAGATGCTCGTGACCGAGATCATGGCGTGAAGCATGTACGGCATGGCATGGGACCATCGCTGTGCAGAAAGGTGCCGCAGAATACCGCGATGCTGCCAGCCAGAACGCTTGCTCTTTTGTCCGACATGAGGAAACCCTCCTCAGCCTTTGACCATGCAGGATGTAGGCCGCGTGATGCCGTCCGCAATCTGCACCGCTGTGCGCGCGCATTCACGACGAAAGGATCATAGTGTGCGCCGTCCGCGCTTGCGCCCCATGCCGTGAGTAGTCGCGATGGCCGCGCGCGTTTCTCGTCCTCGCGATCCATCTCCTTGAAGCGTCTTGCCCTCGCTAGACCGTACGTCCGCGCTCCTCACGGTAGTCGTCCTCCGCACTGACGAAGATGAAAGCACGTGCATCGCGCTGGGCGCATAGTCCGCTCACGCAGCGCCGAGAAGATGCTGTGACCGTCATCAGCCAGTTTCCGCACGGCGTTCTGCTCTCGCGAGACATCCCCTGGCTGGACTCGCCTCGCCATGCCGAGACGGGTGGAACAGGATACTGAAGCGCGAGGACAGCCAGCTTCCCTACGTGTTCTCAAGCTCGGGCGAGCTCGCTTCTCATACTGCGGATCGTTGATGCCAAAGCTGCCGCCGCCTTGAGATGGACGATCTGGCGATCTCGTAGAGATGATTACGCCCAGCTTCTCAGCGAGTGTTCGCGAGTTTCCCGACCACCGCCTGACCGTACCGACGGCTGATTGTGAGATAAATTTCTTCTCCTCAGCCATGCACTCCTCTCGCTTCGTCGTAGAGCACGGATGAGTGTCTCCCATAACCAACTCTTACCAAAACGGTACAACTGGAAAAGAATCTTGACAGAAAGTAAAGCGTTTTTCTTTCTGCACCAATTTTATTGTACCATGTCATTTTCAGAAACCAAACGTTTTCTTTCAGGTTTTCGACCAATAATTTCATGAGTTTTCAGTCAAACAACTCATCAAAAACTAACTTTACGAAAGTCAAGACACTCGTGCAGCAGCTCAGAGGCTTGCTGATAAAGTTCAGCTACGCCAATCCTGACGGACTTCGTTTACTCGCATGTATGCGATAATTACACCCGCTCAGCCAGTCTCTGTCTCAAGTGCGAGTCTTGGTCATGTCGTTGAACAGTCGTCTGCCCGCTCCTCCGCCGTGCGAGTGATCGTCTCGCGAGCAGATGATCGCTGACGGTAAGGACGCGGTACCTACCGTCCATACGCTTCGCCGCGAGCGTGTGAAGGTGCCGCCGCCTCCATCTCGACCGCGGGCACGCCGTGCTGACCGCGGCTTCCACGCATTGTCGATCTCCTCGTCGTAGAAACGGTCGACCGAGATGACGCTGCCGACGCGCACAGGGAGGTTCAGCTGCACCGCATTCCTCACAGCGGCGGAGGCAGCTCGCCGTCCGCGCGCGGCGCCATGATTGATCGGGCCGCCGAGATGCTCCAGATCGTGCCCAGATCCATACGTCGCGCCGCAGCCACGTCGACGTCTTTAGCGCTTTTACGCTTCGTGCGTGCACCGCCGCGAGCGTACCGACCGCGAATGAGCTTCTGAACGCCGTAGTAGTCCATCAGCTCATTCACATAGATGGAGATCGACGCATGCCCATGCCCTGTCCCTGCGGGAGACAGGTACGCCCTTGTACGTACCTGTAGCCGAGATATTGCGGATGGAGGTATACTCCTTCGCCCCTCCAGGAAATTCTCAGCGATAAACTTTGCACGATCACCCGGGCAGGATGCGCTCAGCGATCTCGCCCTTTTCGGCGGCAGTGCGGTGAACTCGCAGATTTTCCTCCTAAAAATTATGATTGCCATGACAATTAGATCGTCCCGCGACATATAACATATCGTGACAATATAGACTTACTGAGCTCTTTCAGAACACGATAAATGACTAACGTAGTTTTTCACAAAGAGCTGATATCCCTATTTGCATATGCACCCGTAGCGGCGAAAGAGCACCACGTTCAGGCTGCTGCTCCAAGCTGCATATCGCTGCATCAATGCGTCGATGAGCTGCGTTTACAGAGATGGATTTAACAGATGACCCGCAATGTAGGCGCAGATCTCATCCAAGTCCTGAGTAGCACGCGCATAGAGCTTTACATCATACCGCTCCAATGCTTCCTCCGCAGAGAGAAAGAGCTTCCCGTGCATCCATCAGGACGCCGTCCGCGCCTCCTCCTCCGCCGCATGGATCGCAGCATCCACGCGCTGCATCGAGCATTTCTCTCGTACATCTCGATGCTCGCGACAACCAAATCGCCATAGCCGTTCTTCGTGATTGAACAGCGGTTCACGCTTTGTATGGCAGAAGCGCAGAAATCTCCATTGTGTTTCTGAGATCTGTAATTGGTCGAATCTGCGGCATAACACGCCCTCCTCTATATACTAATGCATAGTATGTACAAAAGCACAACACATTACGGAAACAAAACAAAAGCCTATCGCACACAATCTGCATGATAGACTTTCGTATTCTACGCACTCTCTGCGTTAAAATCAAGCACCACACCGAGCAATTTCTGCGCGGGGCACGTCGAGTTTCGACAGTTCGCTGACGGGCGAATCCGCAACGACGCGGCCGTCCTTGAGAAAGATGACGCGGCTGCGAGTAGGTGATGGAGGGTGAGGGTCATGCGTGATGAAAATAAAGTCTCAGACGAGTTTTTCCTTGAGAGTCGAGCAGGAGATCCATGATCTGTACCTGCGTATGCGTCGAGGGAAGATACCGCCTCGTCAAAGAGGATCAGCTCGTCCGACAGGCAATCGCCCACGCAATGCAGAGGCTCTGCCGCGCCCTGACTCACCGAGGATGCCGGGGCATTCGCCCTCTGAACGAGCAGAAGCTGCTGTCATGCGGGCGGTGTGATGTCCTGCCCTCCTCGCGCACGCGCGACTGGGCGCAGTTCGACCTCAATGACGTTTTTCCCTTCACTCATGAGCGCACCTCCTTCGGTCGAGCACGTCGCGGATGGCATCGCCGGGCTAGGTTGAACGCCGTGACAACGGAACAATGGCGATACCTGGCGCAAGCATCTGGATGAGTTCGTCGTGAGACGTTCGCCTCCGTTGAGCATCGCGCCCATTCGAGAATCGGTGCCTGCACGCCGAGACCGAGAGGACATCGTCGAGATGTTGATGATCGCCCAGCCGATGTCAAGGCTCGCGAGCACGGCGAGATCCGCCGCAATCGAAGGCAGCGGATGGCGCACTGAGGGATGAAGCTGTTGTCGTCGTCGACCACGCGGCTGAACGGATAAAGTTTTTGTCGCGGTGCTGAATGACACCGCATCGGATCTGCGCGCATCATGCCCACTTGATAGCACCTGCGCAAGGATGATGTGCGGACATCACGCCGAGAGTGCGACAATGGCAAACTCATGATCTGGCTCAGGGCTGAGACGCATGACATCGACGGTGCGCATGATGACCTCGTCCACCGCCCATGGAAATAGCCGGCACAGCCCATAAATGCCCCAGTCCGATCGTACCGAGCATCGTGAGCGCAGCAAGCCCGAGCGTCGGGCGATGCCGTCGAGCATGCGCGAGATGACGCGGCAGAGCTGATCCGTGCCGAGCGGATGCTCCAGCTAAAGCCGCAGGAATTTGTTCGCGATGTTGTTCGCGTAGGATCGTGCAGGGCTGATCCACGGTGCGAGGATGCCAAGCACAATGATACCGAGGAAGATCGTCGTCCCCATCGCGGTTGTGCGAAATCTGTCGAGCACGTTACTCTCTCACACGCGGGTCGGCGAGTGTCTGCCAAAATGTCGAAAATCAGATTGAACACGACAAACAGCACGCCGATGAACAGCACACCATCTGAATGACAGGATGGTCGATTGAAAATCGACAGGTGCGTTTCCGAGCCGGCCCGCAAAGACATTCTCGACAACGATCGTCCTGCGATAAGCTGCGGAATGCTCATGCCGATTGCGACAAAACAGGTATGCAGCGAGTTCCGCAGGATATGCTTCTACAAGGATCACACGCTGACGAATGCCGCGCACGCCTGCGTATTTCACAGCAGTCCCGCTTCCATATTTTCCGGCATATTGTTGTGGATCAGACGGATGTACGTCGAAATGTACGTCAGTGCCACGGTAAAGGCGGGCACGTTGGGCGAGTCGCCCTTGTTCCCGCTCGTTGGCAGGAGGTTCATCTCGATAGCGACCAGCCATGAGGAGAAGTCCGATCCAGTATGCGGGTATCGCCGTGTCGTCACAAAGACAAAAGGGGCAGGCCTGTCGATCAGCGTGTTCTTGTAGACTACATAGAGGAATCGACGGACGGCGAGATCGGATGAGCGAGGACGACGCCCCGCCAGCTCAAGCGTTGCCGGCAGACGGCGCAGCTTGGCTCATCGGACGCTGCGCAGCGAGTTGGCCTGCTTCAGAGCCAGAAATCCCCGTGCGGCACATTTCCACACCCATGAGATAGCGGATGAGACCGGCTTGTCAGCCCCAGCTCCGCCGTGTTGTCGGCGATCGTCTCGTCCGCTGACTGGCGGGATCTGGCGCACGCGCAGTACCACCTCAGCGGATCGGAGGATGAGACGATGAGCGCGAGCAGACGGGCGAAATCGCAGCAGGCGGCGGAATCGTCAGCGGAACTGGCGCCCAGATGATATACCTTTCCCGTGATCCACCTTCTGGCTTGCTGGGGGCGGAAAGGACTGCCGCGCTTGCTGCGACGGTCTCCTCATCAAAATAATTACTTCGGCTCGCAGGCGCGAAGGCACCTCATACTGCGGGGATATGAACTGAACGCCCTCAAGCCCCTCGATGGGTGCCTTGTCGTACGTAATGGGAATGTGACAGCCTGCTCTTGAGCTGGCTGCTAGTGCCTGACGCAGCTCAGTGTATCATGTTTGCCATGGGGATGTGAGTCGATCCTCACTGGCTGAGAATACTCTTCTTGATCACCGTAGACAGGCTCAGTGTGCCCATGAGCCAGGGACATTGAATGCGGCCACGGCATACCCCAAAGACGATCATTAGAGATGATGTCAAGTTACCCGCCTTCATGTTGTCTGCAGTGAGCTATCTTCCACATCCTTACGATGTTGGGAACGACGCGAACTTCGCATGCCTGCAGGTACTCCAGGGTCAGTCCTTTCGCAGCCAGGTGACGGTATGGGAGGTTGGGACGGCTTCTGCAGTCTTCTCACGCGTCACGCCCACGTAATTCGGCCCGCCTGTAGGGCTGTCGGCAGTATCAGCGTTATGCTTGTATATCCGTCACGATGTTCACGCCCGGCATTCTTTGCAAGGCATCTCTGCGGGCGCTCAAAGCCATAAGATATTGTCAAAATGGATGACGGTCGTCGCGCGGTTGAGCGCGACGGACGAACTCAGATCGAACTGGATGGGGTTCGTCGTGTGCAGGCTGATACGTCCGAAGCGGGCGAGGTGCCATCTTATACCTCTTGTATTGAGAACTTCTTGTACTCGCATCAATCCATGTTCTGCCGCGTGGGGTGGTCTACCACTTTTCGAAGCGCAAACCGGACCGCGTCTGTTGTGGGGCTAACCTTGACCGTGATCTTGCGGATGCCGGGCTTCCTGCCACAGTAGTCTTCGTTGCGCTCAAAGACCGCATACTCGTCCGTGACGTGCTCGATGGCTGCCGGACCCATGCCGATGTATACGTCGCCGTGTGGTCGACATTCCTTTGCGGCCTTCGGTGAACATCGCAAACGGACGCAGCACGCGGCCGTCATCATCGCTACGCCTGCTCCTTCAGCTTGATGACAGGAGCAATGTTTGACATGGGTATCAAGTGATCGAGCACCTGCAGGAACGTCCGCTTGCCGCGCGCTCCGCCAGAAGCCGTTCAGTGCGTGGAAGTTCACGGTTGCCTGCGCGCGTCAGACCTTCGTAAATCCCGTGAATTTGGCGCCCTCGCGGATCTGGACTACTTCGTCAGACCATCGGGCTGATCACACCAGCTCACGTCGCAAGCGAAAGGTGCGCCCGTGCCGCTTCGATTGGTAGTGACTAGGCATCGTAAAGGCAGCTTACCTGTGCGTACGTCTCTACCCGCGAACTGGTACGTTTGAGTCCGCATCGGAAGATTGGCGATCGTCGCGGACGCTTTCCGCGTAGTCGATCCTCCTGACCGCGACGATCAACGATGCGCCGGCTGTTGTCCGCCGCCAAAACCTTCAGCCGCTTTCCTCCTTAAATTCCTCCTTATCATCCTGGCCCGACGTCCTGTTGCTACCGCCCATCACCATGCGTCTGGTCAAAATTCCCCCAAAACCGTTCATCAACATATGTGCTATAGCATAAGTCGTTACTGGTTTCTTCTTTTTCTACAATCTCTGGCTTAATTCCATGACGGGTTTTCGGAGGATTCAAAATGATATATATTTAGCGATATTCCGCTTGCTCGGGTTGGCGCAATGCGCTCCTGCGTATCTGGATGCGGGTCGAGAACAGGCTCTTGCGTTCTCTCGTTGTGCTTCCTTCAGCTGCATCATCTTTTGCGTAGCAGGCTGGTGAGGTAAGGATCATTACATGTCGGTAGGAGGTACCTTCTTTCGGCATCTAACACTTCGCCGTGCGTTCTTGTTGAGCAGGTGCGTAGACAACGTATCCTTTCCTGGAATCTGCCATCCCTTAATCGGAAGGCACATCGGTGGTGCTTATCGCCAATGCCGTCGATGATCTCTCCCCCATAGCCCAGATCACGCTTGAGCGGTGATGCACTCGCTGACAGGACCGTCAAAAGAGGAATGATGGTCAGCTCATGCGTCGATGTGATCTTGCGACAATGGGCGAGTCCTCAGGGTGCAATTCATTACCGGGCGATAAGTGTCCGGCCGGGCATGCTGTGATAGCCATCTGGTGGGCGATCTCCTCGTTCTGCGTGGTGATCAGCGTAGCCAAAGGCACTGGGCGCAATGCCGTTGACGTACTCGACAACATGAGCTTTTCGAGAATGCCGTCGTACCGGCTTAAAATCTCGCGGTCGGCGCGGCGATCTTTCGGTGAGGCGGAGGGACCATGCCGTCACGCTGATCACGTCGATGAAAGCCCGTCGCATTCGACATCGCAGTCATCTCGACCATGGTCTTGGTGCCGTCCTTGAACGAGATGGGCATGCGCGGGCTCGTCTTTGCGGCGCGTCGCTCTTCGGTACGGTGCCGGGGTTGCAGTCGTAGTCAAGCTTGTTGTTCTGCCTTGCCCAGACACAACGATTCTCCATGCCCATCGCGCGCGCAAAGTAGAGCTCGTGACGGCACCTGGCTCGTACGCTCAAGTCGGGCCCGTGAGATAAACGCCGTTTTTATCGCCGAGCTTCTTCAGATAAACGGCCGATGACAACATCGGTCTCGGACATCCATCATGACAACGTGTTTTGCCGTTCATCGCGTCGATCGCGATCTTGACATCCGACCTCGGCGCGGCCGTCACGTCGATGGCGGCTTCAATGCGGATCGTCTGGCGAGATGAGGTCCGAGTTCTCCGTGCGACGTATTTTCCCTGCTCCACGTGGCGGTTCAAGCTTCGGACTGCGACAGCGATGTCTCATCGCTGATGCCCGCGTAGTGAAAGCGGCGTTGTGAGCGTTTTCCAAATTTGATATCTCGAGACAATCGCGGGCATGATTCCCTTCGCATGAGCGCCATCTGCATACTCCATGCCGCGCCTCATCTGACCCGCGCCGACGATGCCTTCCGGATGATCTTGCCCTCTTCGCGCGCTGCGAGTTTCTTTGAACCATATCCAGCATGCGAAACTCCTTCTTTCGCCCACCTAGTCGGTGGAACAATACCTCTCGTTCTGGGCTTAGTATGCACCGCATTTCCATTCATACAATATCATCTGCTGAATTTGCGTAAACATTATAGTAGAAAAGTAGGTGCGCGCCCATCTAGCAAAGAAACACACCTCTTCGTATTTAAATGGAAGCGTCACGCCAGATGTCTTACATCATGCCGCCCAACCACCGCCCATGCCCGGCGCACCTGCCGCATCGGAGCCTCAGGCTCCGGGCTTGTCGTGACAAAGCGTCTCGGTGGTGAGACACCATCGCCGCGATCGATCGCCGCATTCTTGCAGGGCAGAACGCGTGATCCTTCGTGCGGGATCGATCGATGCCCGCGCCGATCATGTCGACGTAGGTGTTCTCGGAGCGTTGAAGCCAACGCCGTCGCCGCCTTCTTGACGCTTTATCGACCGGCGATAGAGCCCTCAGAGACCTGCGTTCTCCGCGATCTGGCGGACTCGTGGAGCCTCGATTGCACGCCGCCGCTTTCCACGATCTCAACGCCGACCTTCACATCGCGCTTCGCGCGCGCTTGATTCAAGCGCCGGGCGCCGGTATGTCGATGAACGTCGCAGCGCCGCCGCCGGCAACGGTACGCCTCGACCGGCTGCACGTCGCTGCGCTGAGCGCATCCTCGACGCGGTACTTTGTCCCTCTCCTCTCGACTTCCCGTCGCCGCGCCGATCTCGACGAACCGCCATACGCGTCGGATGAGCTTTGCGGGCGCTCCTGCAGCTCGCGCGGTCGAAGCCGGACGTGGTGTCTGCGATCTGCTTCTTGAGCCGGGTCGACACGCCCCGCACACGCCTTGTCGCCCGGCACCGTCCACACGATCGTCATCTCCTCCTTCGTGGAACGCACACCTGACGTGTGCACGATGCTGAGAACCTCGAGAGCGTCACGCTGTCGAGCTTTGCGGCCGATCTCCTCGCTGATGACCGCCGTGCCGCCCGTGAGGATACGATGTCCTCGAGGCCGTGCCTTTACGGCGGTCGCCGGGGCCCGAGCCTCTTCGGCGAGGGCCTCCGAACGACAAAGCCGCGCAGCGAAAAGCTGTCCTACGATGGTCACTGCCAGAGCCACAGTCAAGATCCTCGGCGATGATGACGATCTGCTTGCCCTGCTTTACAACCCGCTCGCGACGGGCAGGACGCTCCGCACGGACGAGTTCGGATCACGTCCGTGATGAAGCACATACGGATCGTCCACGGCATACTTCCATCTTCCGGTGACCCGTCACCGTGTACCGAGATCAGCCGCGGTCGAACTGCGTAATGCCCTCGACAAACCGAGAGATCTGCAGTCCGGACTCCTGGACTCCTCGACCGTGATGACGCCGTCCTTGCTGACCCTCTCTCCATCGCCTCTGCAATGAGATCGCCGATTCTCGGTGTCGCCAGAGGAGATTGCCGCGACTGCGCGATCTTCGCCTTCACGTCTCGACCTTCTGCGGTAGCGCTTGCTCTTGATCTCACGCGCGCGTCTTGACGGCCGTCCTCAGTGCCACTAACCCGGCGATCATCGGGTTTGCGCCCGCAACAGCGTTGCGCATCCCCTCGGAATCATCGTCTGAGCCGAGGTGTCGTCGTCGTCCGCACTCGTCGCCCGCGATGTCGTTCGTCTTCGTCGCGACTTCCTTCACGGGCTGTGCGCCCATGTTCTCGAGACGGATCCGCGAGCTCGATGTCGCGTGCAATCGTCACACCGTCATTTGTGATCGTCGGAGCACCGTATTTCTTTTGTCCAGAGCAACATTGCGTCCCTGTCAGCCGAGCGTAACCTTGACCCGCGTTTGCCAGTGCATCCATCACTCGCTGCCGGGTGCAAGCGGCGTGCTTTCTTTCGCCGTCAAACAGAATCTGGCACCCGCATTTATACTGCCTCCACTTATATATTACAGGATTGCCAGAATGTCGCTCTCACGAACGATGAGGTAGTCCTTGCTCATCGACCGCCCGATCCGTCAGGACCTGAGTGCTTCGAGAAGACAACGCCGTCGCCGACTACTTGACCTCCATTGCAGCAAGCCCTTCGCGCCGTTGGTCGAGCGAGCACCTGTGCCCAGCCACCCGGCAACGCACCTTGCCTTCTGCGGCTTTTCCTTCGCCGTGTCAGTTGGTCTAATGCCGCTCATCGACGTCGACATCGCTCTCCGCGACTTCAATGACAAACACACGTTCGCCCAGTGGCTCAACTGCGGGCAGGTATTCCGGCCTAGTTTCCTACGATACTTTTCATTGTGTCGCGCTCTCACCAAGCCGAGTGCTAACTTTACGACGGTACATCAGTAATCGTTTTAAGTCAAAAGTCGGCTAGGTATTTTCAGGTAAAAGATCAGACAACAAATCGTCGCGCGCTCACAATCAACCGTGTGCCGGATCTCTTATCCTGGACGCCTCGATGGCAGGTGGGGATCTCGTCGCGCCGGTGCTCTAGCTGCCCGATGGCTCGAGATTGATCGCAAGTGCTTCTTTTACATCTGCAGTTTTCACAGGACGCGCCGCGTGAGAGCGCAATCGCGCCCGTCCGTGCGACTCAACGATCCCATGGTCGGACAGGAGTTCCGAGAGTAGCACGTCGATCTTCTTCGCATCGCCCGTCGTTCGGTGATCAACGTTCTCCACGCCGCATCACGCTTACGCAAGCGCGCGGAAGATGTTCACCGCTAATCGATGAGATCTCCGCGCGGCTCTCCTTCGTCGCACGTGCCTTGATGAGCACCAGCCCTCGCGGTGATGGATTCAAACTGTGCCGCTTGGCGATCTTCTACCCACATCGAGTGAGCTTCGAGAGCTGCGTCGACCCGTTTACCGCAGCTCATTTCTCGACGCAACGGAGACGGCGATGCTGGGATGCGTTGACATCCTGCCTCCGGTATAGCCGGCGGAGACAAGCTGGAAGTGCGCTGAAACGCGCAGGCGGCTGATCAGGCGGCAATATGGTGTCGAGAACTGCCGGAGCTTGTCGACGAGCACGGCGAGACAAACATTGCATCTCTCTCTCCTCCGGGCACCATCTGATCGGAGCCGCTTGCCGCCCGGCACCATCGGCACAACATCGGCCTCCTCGGCACAATCACATCGTGGATCAGATCGTACGTCACTGAAAGAACCCGCGGCGAGTATCTCCGCCAACTCCTCGTCATCTGATACGGCAGCCCTGCAACGCTCATCGCCTCGGCAGGCTTTTTACGAAATCGGTCTCTCCCGCTGGGCTCCAGCCAGGTAGCAACGGCGGTCAGAAGAGCCGCCGCCACTCGCCTGACCATGCCGGGGATGGCGGTAGCGGACAATGACGATCTTCACGTCGATGTCGGTTAATCTGCCACTCGTCGCCAGCTCCTGACAGTTCATCATGATGCCGCTGTCGCCCGTGACAGAGGGACGGACTCCTGTCGGGGATGTCGCCACTGGTGCAATCGCAGCCGCCGGCAGACCATGGCCACATCGAGCCGAGGCCACCCGAGGTAGAAAGCGGCGCGACGACTCCGTGCAGCCGGAAGAACCGCGCCGCCCACATCTGATGCTGCCCCCACATCTGTGGCTACCAAGTCGCATCCCTTTGAACGAGCTCACGCACACGCACGACGGATGGAAGCTCCTCAGGGCCGGATGCATCCGATGCCTTCCAACCGAGCGGATGGGCACGCTCCATCGAGAACACCTCGCCGCCAGCGAAAGCGCGGTAAGATCCCGCACTGCTGTTCTTCACCACATCGAGGAAGGCGGCGCGTCTTCGTCGCAGGTCACCGATGACGGATACCGCACGCACGTTCTTATTGAACCTGCGGGACCGCACGTCAGCAGTACAACCAGCCTCGGCGCAAATGCCGCCAGAGCTCGTTACGCGGTCATCACTGAACTGGCAGTTGACGGCGATCAGAAGATCGCACCCTGAATTGGCTTAAGCATTCAGAGGCGCGCAGGCGCCGTGCATGCCCGCCATACCTGTATACCCATCGGCACCTGCGGGAACGCCGCCGATGCCCATGGGCGGTCGCCACGGAGGGCGGCCCTGCGTGTCTTAAGGAGTCGCGCAATACGCCGCCGTATCCGAGAGCACAACGCCGCCGCTGACGAACATCAGCAGGGGCTGCGCGGTGAAGAGAGCCCGCGCTGCCTCCCACACGGCACCATATGGACATCGCCCATATCCGTGCGCCCACTGTTCCGGCGCATGCTTCAGTATTGATCTGTGCAACGAATACATCCTTTGCTACGCCGATGCAATACACACCGGGACGCCGTCCCGTCCGCGCGATATAGAACGCTTCCTTTACAACGCGCGAAATATCAAGCGACGTGTTCTTGACGAGATAGTTGTGCTTTGTGATCAGGCCGTGATGCCGACGCCAATATCCGCCTCTGAACGAATAATCTGCCGATATACGGTGATTGGCCACCTGTCCCGTGATGCAGACCATCGAACGGAGTCCATGTGCGTTAATCGCGATGCCGTCACGGATTCGTCGCCCGGGACCCGAGGTCGCAAAAGGCGACGCCGACCTGCCTGAGGCTCTGGCATACCGTCCGCCGCATGCCGCGCCCTGCCTCGCGGCGCGTGAGGATGTGCGGAAATTTCATCTCCTGTATATTTCATCGTAGAGTGAGGACGGCCCCTGGATAGCCGAAGACGACCTCACCCTCGGCCTTCAAGCTCTCCAAGAGAGCGTGCACCATCATCAGCACAGAACCCCCTCCTAAACAGCAAAAGTACCGACCTGACCGCATGGGGGCTCATGTCAGGCACTGATGAATCCCCAATCATACAATTCCATTGTAGGGGCTTTCCCATTTTTACACAATCTGCCCCACGCCCTACGACATCCATCTCCGATGCTCGCTCGCCAGAACAAACGCATAGACCCGCGTCTCTCCGCGCGAACTTTAGACACCCACGTGAGACTGTTGCTCCTGTCGCCGCGATGTCGTCGACGAGGAGACATCCAACCCCTGCGACATCCGCCCCTCTGTCACGGCAAAGGGCGCCGCGCAGCTCCCGCCGGCGTTCCGCACGCGCATGATCGTAGAGTGGTGCTGCTCGCGCGCGTGCGGATGAGCAGCGCAGTGAGCGCAATATCACGTGCGTGGAGCCACGGTGCAAAGATCCTCCGCTTGGTTGAACCCGCGCGTCCGCCGCACGCTCTGCCGCAGAACGGCAGCGGCGGCAATGGGATGCGAGCAACTGTGCGAGAATCCCATCTCCCGCCTGGGTAGACTGCATGCAAGCGGGGGAAGTGCAGACTTCCTCTTTTGATATTTCAGCGCAGGAGGTCACGCCCGCCTCACGATAATGCGCGAATGCCCAGATGCCGTCGAGAGAATATCTGCGGCCTCCGTCGGACGTACGAGGCGTATACGTGAACGAGGCGGCGCATACAGGGCGCACAGAAATCCTTTTCGCAGGCGTCCGACGCGAGAAGCGCAGACAGTTTGGGCAGCGCGCAGCGGAAATGCGAAAGTTTAGAAATATTGAGAACAGCGGCATTTCTCCAAGCATCTCAACAAAAGCTGCCGCAACCATGTTATTTTCTATGATACCCAGTAAAGCACAAGCGAGAGAGATCATCTCCTCGAGTACACATCCATGGCAATGGAAAGGAGAATGTCTATTGACACACATGTTCATGCACAGCAGTGACCCATGCCCCCGATGGAGAATGCATCTTTGAAGAAGAGCGGATGACAGCGCAGACTGCTGATCTCACACTGCTGCAGCATTGCATCGGCAAGTGCCATGCACAGCGTCAGTCATCCCCGAACGGTCGATGTGACGGTATTCTCTGGTACGATTTCGTCGAAAACCCTAGCGCGCAAATTGGACGATATTGAGATCTCCAAAACGGTTTCAGCTGAACGGCACAATACAGGTCATGCGGACACACATGGTGTTCGTGCGGCACCAACTGACCATAGGCGACGTGTCTCCCTTTTATGGTAACGTCGATATGCCGAACCGGCAGCCTCGCTCAAGAAAGAGAGGCGGTTGCCGGTTTTTGATTCCGCCGGCGAGCACACCGCACCGTATTTCACATGAGGCGACAACATCTCCGCCGCTTGCGCTTGCGCAGTGCGGTTCATAATCGCAGTCCCCAGCCCGACCGCGCGCCGTTCAGCTTCAGCAATGAGGAGGGTCACGGGCATATCGTCAAACGACGGAGCGCATCACCGCAGAGACAGGATGCCAAATTGCGCTGTGATTGCCGCGTGCGCCCGCGATTGTAGAAGTATGCAGCTGCGGGAACGATGTCGTGCAGTAACCGTCAAAGGGTCTCATTGCTACCGCGATCACGGCGAGGTCACGCTCCCTGCCGCCGTGCAGCTGGGATCTCTCCCGCAGCGCCACGTTGCATGGCGATCCCGTCGCATGCGGTGATGGGCGGGGCGCACGGTGTACAGTGCGTGCATGTCCAGGTGCACGCGGCGCCGTCCGTCGCCATGAGCGCAGCGTCCATCCGCACCTGATGCGGGCACGCGCGCGCTGCAATCAGCTCGCGTGTAACGGCGCCGAAGGGCGAAGAATGGTGACGATGTCCCCTCCGTGCGAGTCGGCAATGGCAGACTCCACCCCAAACGGGCAGCTCCCGCCGAGGATGGAAGCGGAAGGCGCCCCGCCCTCTGTCCGCAGACCATCGCTCGCCGAAGTCGGGCGCCTCGGCCGCCCGGTGATATTCGCAGTGACGGTGCGGCGATCGGCGCACCCGCCGCGCGGATCAGCTTACGCGCGACATCGTGGTCGGGGCAGCCTTGGTGCCGACGGTCGCAAGTCCGCCCGTGACGATGCGTCGGGGATGTGCGCGGCTTTCGGCAGGATGACGGTGGGGGCCGAGCAAATCGCTGTCAGCAGATGCGCGGCAGTTGGCGGCACTTTGCGCGGCAATCTCGTACGCCATCAGAAAGATCTGCGAGATGTGAGGACGAATGAGCGGATTGTCGGAGGGCGTCCCTTCGCCGCGTAGATGCGCGCGCACGCCGCCGCATCCAGCCCGTTTGCACCGAGCCCGTAGACCGCCCCCGTTGGAAACGCGACAAGCGCACCACTGCGGATGATTGCGGCGGCACGCGCAAAGCCTGCGGACGATGTCGCCAAGGATCTCCGTGTTCATGCTGTCCCTCCTCTGATGAAAATGGCGTTCTGCGAAGCATGGGTAAATCCAGGTTACACACCGTATACCCCACCACAACGCGCTCAATCCCACCGGAGGTCCTTCTTAAGATCTCCGTCCGCACAATGCGCGGATGTGTCATATGAGTGCCGCAACTGCACATGCCTCATCGATGCCGACCTCAACCGCGATTGCACCGCCATCTTCAAGAGAGCGGGAGCCCGACATCGAGACGGCGATAGATGTTCAGTCCGTCCGCACCGCCGTCGAGCGCGAGGTGCGGCTCATAGGCGCGAACTTCGGGCATCAGCGTCGCAATATCCGCCGTGGAATGTACGGCGGATCTGATAGGATCATGTCGTCGTACCTGCGCCCGCGTGGCGCGAGCAGATCCCCGACACGAATCTCAACGCGCTCCGTCAGCCCCAGCATCTGCGTTGTCACGCGCAACTGCTGCGGGGCGGATGAGATATCTACGGCATCCGCACGCGTTCCCTCCGTATAGCGAAGCGTCGAGAGTGCATCGCCCCCGTTCCCGTCCCGACATCGGCAATGGGTGCACGCCGCTCGCTTCCCTCCGGCACGCAGGAAATCCACTTGGCGCACTGCACAAGAATTCCGTATCGGGACGCGGAATCAGTGGGATCGCGCGTCACACGAAAGCCGAGGCCCATAAACTCGCGCCGCCCGGCACATGCGCAGGCGGCACATGCGCCGCCCGCTCCTTCACGTGAACGAAACTGCGCGAGCTCCTCCGGCTCAAGCGGCTCATCGAAATGCACGTAGAGATACATCCGATCCCTGCCGAGCACGGCAGCAGCAATCACTCATGCATCAAGACGCGGATCTCGATCATGCAGCGATCCGCCGTCCATGCGAGAATATCCGCGATCGTCCACACGCGTTCTGCCATCAGTTCACCTGTTTCAGACGTTCCGCCCGATCCGCCGTGATAAGCCCTGCGAGAATCGCGTCGAGGTCCCCCATCGAGCACTGCGTCGATCTGTAGAGGGGTCAGCCCGATGCGGTGATCGGTTACGCGCCCCTGCGGAAAATTACAGGTGCGTATGCGCTCATCAGGAAATGCCAGAGCCGACGCTGATCTGCGGCGGTCGGCAGCGACGGCATCCGCCTGCTCCCTGCTGTGCGCGGTCGTAGAGCCGCGCACGCAGCACCTTCATCGCCTTCTCACGGTTCTTGGAGCTGCGACTTCCTCGTCCTGGCACTGCACGACGATGCCCCGTCGGATGTGTGTGATGCGGATCGCGTCTCCGTACGGTTGACGTACTGACCGCCCGCCCCCGAGGCGCAGTAGGTATCGATGCGATCGTTCGGATCGACGGTGACCTCAACTCCTCCGCCTCGGGCAGGGACGGCGACCGTAACCGCCGAGGTATGGATGCGCCCGCCCGACTCCGTGACGGGAATGCAGCGCACGCGGTGCGTGCCGCTCCATGTTCAGACGGCCGAGCGCCCGTGCCGCTCACAAGGAACGATATTTTCCCAGCCGCCGATCTCCGTCGGGTTGCTGCTGAGGATCTCCGTCCGCCATCCCCGCCGCTCGGCGTAGCGCGCATACATACGGTAAGAGACTGGCGGCAAAGAGCGCTGCCTCCTCCCCGCCCACGCCGCCGCGGATCTCGACAATGACGTTCTTGTCATCGTTCGGGTCGCGCGGCAGGAGGAGAATCGGCAGCTGCTCGGCGAGCGCATCACGGCGTGCCTCCGCCTCTGCAATCTCCTCGTTGAGCATCTCCTTCATCTCGGCATCCGCCTCGGGGAGCATTTCCTTATCCTCATCGATGGTCGCAAGTGCCTGTTGGTGGTAGGAATGATATGCCTCGACAATCGGCGTGAGTGCCGCATGCTCGCGCGTATCCGCCGCCATTTTCCATATCCGCCATCACGTCGGGGATCGCTGAGGAGCGCCTCAGTTCGCGGTATTTCTCCGCAACGGCATTGAGTTTGCTTGCAACACGTTGCCTCCTCTTTCGATGTTCCCGCTCCTGCGGTGTCCCTCCTCGGCAGTACCGCCCTGGGGCTTTCGATGGCGACCTCCTGACCATCTCGCCCTCAGGCGGGCGCGTTGTGGTGCGCAGCCACAGGCGGCGTAATCGCATGATGCGCACGATGCGGTTCTCGCTGCGCCCGCAAAGCGGATGATCTCGTACGGACGCCCGCGACCACGGGCAGGACGGCGAGACGGCTCAGAATCCTGCAGCAGAGGTCAGGCCAGCCGAAGAAGACGTGAAAAGACGATGGCGACGACCGCGACAATCAGCGGGAAGTTCGTTCCGCAGCGCGGATGCAGACGCGGAAACTTCTGTACGTTCTCCACGGTCAGTGCCTCTCCGCCTCACCCAGCAGTGGATGGTCTTGTGCTCCGCACCGTGGTACTGGAACAGCGGCGAATCCCGCCCATAAACGGGATCCCAGATATAGAGGGAATACGGCGAGATACCGCCCTCGATCAAGTTGAACTGCAATGGGATCGTCCGTATACGCCGCCGCGAGATGCGCCGCCCCCGTCGGGATGACGATGAAGAGCACGCTCGCGAAAGCACGAGTGCGAAGAGGATCGTCATCGCGATCTCCTTCTTCGTCATCTGCTCGTCCTCCTCGCCCGCCGCCTGTGCGGAGAACGGGGCACGCATCCCGATGACGAGACTCGACCATGATGACAGAGCCGCGAATCGGCGGCAGGTTGAGGACCGGATAGCGGTCACGGATCGACGTGACGGGATGCGTCTCACTTCGATTTCCCCGTTTGGAAGGGCGTACGGCGGTCGCGGTCTTATTCCGCGTCGCGCATCGCGACCCTCGATGACCGCCTGCCCGCCGACCCGCAAGGTCAGTAGTCTTTGGCATAGGATTTCCTTTGCTCCTATAATACTGTTGCGAAAAATGAATCTGTCGATGCGGGATGCGTGATGCCCTAAGCAAACCCTAGTGAAGTAAGCGGAAGAGGCACGTTCGCCCCTGCGGTTTGATTTCGTTCAAGCGAAGCGCGTTTGGAATCCAGGGTATTTCGGCGAGATAAGTGCTCGACCACTGTGCACAAACGAGGGTTCTGCGTGCGGGCGACACGCCTGAGGTACTCCATGGCATTTTTCGTAGAAAAAGAGACCATTGCACGATCTCTCGTACAACAGCCTCTCCTGTTTTTCGTGCGGCGAAGGGCAGGTACCATGCACCTCACCCACGCTGCTGTTTCCGTGCGTAGCGCTTCTGGAACTGATGCGTCCGCCCGCCTGAACGTCGCGCTGACGTCCGTGAAGAACGGATGGCACTTCGAGCATACGTCGATGCGCAGATCCTGCTTCGTCGGGCCGTCGTGAACGTGTTGCCCGCACCGCACGTCACCGTCGCCCTCGAAGAACTCGGGATGAATGCCTCTTTTCATTTTGATACACCTCATTTCTTTTGTGCCGGATACAGCGCACTTGTGCACGCTTGGTTGAACTCGGCTGTCTCGCCGAGAACGAGTTAAGTCAACAAACGCCCTGCGTTCATTACCATACGAGTATAGCATCAAATCTGCGCAGGGTGCAAAGTGTTACTCAATTTGCTGTCAGATGATGCGTGCCAGACGCGTGCCGAAGAAGTTCAGATCCACTTGACGGAGACCGTAAAGTCCCGCATACTTGCCCGCAGGGCGTAGTGAGATGGACGAGCATCCACGCAAACCATGCGAGAAGAATCGCTCATCTTGAGGTTGCCACAGCCCGGGATGGGGCCGTTCGCGACAGCCTCGCCCTTGCCGATGGTCGCCATCGCGCCGAGATCAGTAGTAGACGAATTTTTCAGGCTGATCGGGCGTCTTGCCCGCGACCAGCGCCATGTGTTCTTCTTGACCTGCATTGCCTCCTGCGTTGCTAGAGGTGCAACCGTCGGGAGAGCGCCGCAGATCGCCGTGCTGCGAAGTTCGCGCAATCGCCTATGGCAAAGACGCGGTCACTGCCCTTCACGGGCAGATTCTCCTCCACGATGACGCGCCCGTCGGTCGACCTCGTGCCGCAGTTCTTGATGAAGTCCTGCGCACGCACCGCCGCCCAGATCACGGTCTTGGTTGGGATGACCTCTCACTGTTGAGTTTCAGATCGTTGCCGTCATACTCTGTGACCGCCGTATTGAGACGCACATCCACGCCTTTCTTGCGCAGCACGTCGATCAGTGCTGCTGCTGGTCAGACGCGGAACCATCGGCAGCACGGACCCATTGCCTCAAGCAGCGTGACACTGACCTCGCTGAAGTCGATCTGTGGAACTCCTTCTTGAACACCCCGATGAGCTCCAGTGTGCCCGCCATCTCGCGATGCCTGTTGCACCACCGCCGACGTGCTGACAGTTGAGGTGGCGTGACGCGCCTCACGCTCCTCGGGCGGCTCTTGCCGTGCAGCGCGCCCGAACTCATGGATGATATGCCCGCGCAGGGCAATCGGCCTCCTAGCGTCTTCATTGCATACGAGTTGCGCTCCACGCTCTGATTGCCAGAAATTTGTCGTTGCTCCCGCCCGCAAGCACGAGATAGTCGCACGAAAATCTCACCGTGCTTTATAATGACCACGCGGCGATCCGATCGACCCTGTAACTTTGGACATGCGAAATTCATATCTGATTGTTCTTGAAGAATTGCGCGTGGGATAGGCAATCTCCGAAGCGGAAAGCACCGCCGTACTCACACTGGTAGCAGCGGCTGAAAAGAGATGATAGTTATGCCGGATCCACCAGTGTAACACGCACATTCTCGTGGAACGGTTCCTGAGACGCACGCCGCCGAATCCGGCACCGACGATGACAACGTAGCTCTGATCTGCCATAATGAGCCTCCTTGTTGTATAGAGATCCATAGTTTTGTTAATTTCCTCCCGTGAGAAAAATTGTCGTCTGAGGAATTCCCCATGTGGTACATAATACCACGTTTCACAGGAAATTCAACAGGATATTTCCTATGATCCCCTTTAGGAAATACTATAAGCAGAACGGCGCATCCTCCTCGATGATGCGCAGGCGGATCATGAGCATGACGGCACCGACAATGATCCCCCGTTCAGCCCCCGCCCAGTAGCCGTAGGGGCCGAGTTCCGTCCACCCCGCGAGCACATAGCCGCTCAGCAAACCGATGCGAACGGGAGCACGGCGAGCCAGAACGTAACCGTGACATCCTTGTAGCCGCGCGAGTGCGCCCTGAAGCGGTGCGTTGCACACGGTCGCAGAACTGCATGACAAGCGCGTAGAGCAGGGAAAAACGCGCAGGAGTTCCCGCACCTCAGTGTTTGTCGGGTATAGAGCGCGGCAACAAGGTCCCGCATGGCCGCAAAGGACAAGGCGCGATCGCACCGACAAAGACGAGGTCAGCACGCGGCTGGGGCGAATATAGGCACGCGCCCCGTTCTCGCGTCCGCCGCCGACCTCGAAGCCGACCAATGCGGTAATCGCCATCGGACGGAGGCAGGCGGCATATAGACGATGGTGGTGAGTTCATCGCAGCCTGATGTGCGGCGAGTACCGTCGTACGTACGCCGCCATCAACGGGCCGACTGCACCGAAGATGCTCTGCTCACAGAATGGTCGGCGATCGGGATGCAGATCGCGACAGATGCCCGCAGTCACCGAGTCGGCTTCGGCAAATGTACAAGTACGCATGGTAGCGCGCAAACTGCTCGATTATGAGCACGCAATGACATTCAACACGAGGTGAGTGCCGTAGCTCAGTGCTGCGCCAAGCCCCGCCCCCGCCGCCGAACGCAGGCACGCCGAACACCCGTACATGAAGATGTAGTTGAGCACGATGTTGATCGGATCGTTGCAATCGTGATATACATGGTGAGGTTCGTCCGTCCGTGCGTAATAAGGTTGCGCACCTAACGCGGCGGAGTGCAACCGGAATCAGACCGCATGGACTGGAGAGATACTCCCATCGTGATGTCCTCGACTACGGGTTCGAGCGCAAGTGCATGAACAAATGCCGGAATGGTCAGAACGCCAGCGCGAGGATGAGCACAGCAAGAAGCGTCAGTAAAAACTTTGCTGAACGACGCTTCGGATCTGCGTAGTCGCCGTGCACCGTAGTGTCGTGTGCGGATCACGAGGGTCAGCCGAGATAGGCCCGATAAAAGCACCGAAATACAGGGAAGAAGATGCGCGCGCCAACGGCAATGCGCGAGATCCTCGCTGATATGCCCTGCATGACCGTATTGAAGAAACGGTGCCATCAGCGAAATCTGCTAGTGACAGGATCAGGAGGAGCCTGATGAAGAACTACCGCGTACGTGCCGGATAGCCATGAACCTCCTGCAAGCTCTCACCTCCCCAACGATCAGCCAAAAGTAATCCGCAATACCGTCCGCAATGCCCTGTACAATCTTCCGAATGCCCGACTCACTATTCATCATCTTCTCTTCATCCGGATTCAGAGATGAAGGAGATCACGAGGATCGCAGGCATATCTGTATGCTTCACCACGTAAAGTTGCTCGTCTGTGTGCCGCGGTCGAGTGTTCCGATAGCATCGATGAGCGCCGTGCGGGACACTGTCTGCGAGGCGTTTGGACCGCTCCGTCCCTTCGTATAGTAATACGTCGTCGTCCCTTCACCCTCACGGTTCGTAAAACGCATCCGCATGAATCGACAGGAAGATATCCGCATGCGCACGGTTCGCGACCTCAGCGTACCTCAAGTTCCTCACAACCGAGGTGGCGCTTGCCCCTTCGACTAGGACCTCCGTGTCCCCCGTGCGTAAGGACGACCCGTGCCCCCTCCGCCTGAGGGAGACGCGCAGGCGCGGCTGACGCTGCAGGGTCTACGGATTTCTCCATAATGCCCGTCGGTCCGATCGCCCGAGTCACTGCCGCCGTGGCGGGATCAATGGCGATGATTCGCCCCCGCATCCCCGTGATGCGCGTCGATGTCACGATGGATCCGATCCGTATCGCGGGCATCGTCCGTATCCGCATCAGGCTCCGCCGGCTGTGTGCGGGAACAGGCTTCTCGGTGCAGACTTGGTCCCGGGGCGGTGCCAAAGTCCATCACAATGCGCGGCTTCTCCCCCTCAATGGAGAAATGCCTTCCATCCGCCCTTTTTCACGGTTGTCTCCACAACGTGCGCACGGTGTCCGTCGAACTGTGCGGCACGTACAGAGGAGACAAGCGGCGATCACGGAGGTACTCTTCTTCGCCTCGGTGCGATCCACGCATTCTGTACGTCCAGAACGACGCGCGTTGGATTCGACAGAACGGTATATTTATAGGAAACAGGTCGATCGGAATCCACAACAGTAGGGACATTCCCATCCGTTTTTCCAATGCAGCACTCGTAATCTTTGCATATCCTTGGCGCGGTCACTGAATGCCGCCGATGCAGGAGCAGCGATTCCAGGATGCCGATGATGAGTGCGATGAGCAGTAGTGTACGGCGCAAAATCTACCCTCCCCATAGGATGAACGGATAAAAACCTGCGAAGGATGCTTTTCAGCAGCTCCGCAGGCTCTCTCCATCCGATATGCCGATTCCCTATTGCTGTGAGTTTCCGTGTTCTCTGCGGTCTGTCCCCCGGAGCCGGCGCATTTCTGCTAACTGCACTGCGGCGCTGCCGCACGGCGCGGCACTCCCTCATAGATGATCTGCGTGATCTCGGCCGCACGGCCCGGTTCAAACAGTCATGACTTTCGCGGCATTACTCTCATCCATGCGCTGGAGGATTGCGTAATGCAGAGGTCGATATCGAGGGTCTCGACCTTCGCCGCATCCGCCGGCTTCATATCATTGTAGAGGCGCGCGAGCTTTGTCGACGCGCTTCTTCTCCGCCGTTTCGCGCTCCTTTGCTGCTTCTCGATCTCCTCTTTCGCGATCTTCACCGTCTCAGGAGCCTTCTTTGGCGCAGCGGCAGATGCAGCCGCTCCCGTGGATGCAGTTGCGTTCATAGTGGACGAGGAGGCGTGCTCCTCTCCCGCCGGGCGAGTACAAAATACTCGCCGATGACGGGGAGTTCGTGCAGTCCATACTCCTCATTGAGCGACTGTGTATCAAAGGAGGCGAAGATAGACGCCAAGCGCAAAACCTCCGCGATCGGTACGAGGAGCAAGATCAGTATGAATAGGATCTTCAATTTCTTCCCATGGAATTCCCTTCCCTCTTTTTCTTCCCCCAGTAATCATTCGACCGCCGTATGCTCAGCGGTAAATGTCGAGCACGCTCGTCACGTAGTTCTGCAGTCTCCCGCATACGGCGGAACCCCGCCATACGCTTGATACATTCGGCCCGGCATTATAAAGCGGCAACGGCTTTCTTCACATCGCCGTCAAACGTATCCAGCATCTCACGCAGATACTTTTGTACCGCCCTCGCATTGCTCTTCACATATCGCGGGGATTGATGCTAGCCTCGCGGCCGTATCCGGCATCAGCTGCATCACGCCGACGGCACCCGCAGGCGAGACGGCATTCTGATCTCCGCCGGACTCCACCTCTGCGACTGCGGAGACAAGCTTGGGATCTACCGCATATTTCTGAGCTGCGGAGTGAATCACACGTGCCAGCTCGGATTTGCAAACGCTCCTGTGCCGCGCTGCTGTCGTATGCTCAGCGGCGAGATGTCTCGCACGCGCTGTGCTGCATGTGCCTTGGGAGGCTGCGGACGGACATTCGTCAATCTCCTGCCTGCAGCTTCGAAGCAAAATCCATGTCCGGCAGCTGCTGATTCTGAAGAGAACTGTCCCTCGATCTCCTGCAATACGCGCCTGTATCTGCTTGACGCCTGAAAGATCCATCATACCGCTTCCTCCAATTCCCTATTTCGCATGGTCGGCTGCAGGCCAATCTCGTCGAGCATCTTCTGCTCCTCCTGCAGGACCTCCGCCTGTATTCCGCAAGGCGTTTCTCATAGTTTTTCAATACTCTTCAGGGCACTCATCTGCTCCATCAGCACCTTGAGGCGCTTCTGCCGCTCGGCGTTCGCCACAAGGATCACCTGCTGCTGATCCTCGATCTGCTGACGCTTCCAGCCAAAGAACTGATTGAAGCTCATCAGCGTCCCGATCTTGATGCGTGTGCCCTCTTTCGAGAGATTCTCGTAGTCCAGCTGCCCCCTATGCATTTTTCCTCAAGCAGCTGGCGTTGATACGTACGCCTCTTCAGGCGGCGCACCGCTTCGGCAAAAGGCAACCTCCGCCTCCTCCTTTTCATGCGCGTCACGCTGCAGGCGGGTCTCAAGCTGAAATTTGAATTTTTCATGATGCTGCCTCAGCGGCTGCCTGTTCAGCAGGCGGCGCAGCGAGCTCTGCCGTCTTGCCGACGCGGAGAGCAGGCGCTTCTCGGTCTCCTCATACGGGTCACTTCGCCATGTCCTGCCGGAGGATTCATTGATCCTTCGATCTTTTGAATCGCGGCATCGATCTTCAGGCTTGCACCCTTGACATACGCCCCGATGTGGATGAGATCCTCGGCTTCCGCATAGACCGCCATCAGCTGGCGCATCTCCTGCGCCGCATCGAGGGAGTGAGCTTTTGTCACGACCTCGTCACATGACACGGCTGACGCTGCCAAGCACGTCGATCGCGGGAAAGTGGTTCTCGTGCCGCAATCCGCCGCGAAAGTACGATATGACCGTCGAATGGAGCGCGGCATCCGCAATCGGCTCATTCATATCATCACCATCCCACAGAACGGTGCGCGATGCCCGTGATCGAACCCTTTTCGCTCGTTCCCGCGCTCAAGAAGCCGCGGCGACGCTAGCGAAAGACGGACGGCGTATGGCCGCGTGTTGCGGGCGGCTCACCGATGGTAAGACCGACCTCACGCTGTGCCATCGCAGAAACGCGTGACGGAGTCCATCATGAGGACGACCTTGTGTCCCTGGTCACGGAAATACTCGGCAATCGCCGTGCCCGTCAGTTGCGCGCCTTAATACGGACAAGCGCGGGCTGATCCGAGGTCGCAACAACCACCACGGGCGCGGGCCCTCCTCACCGAGGTCGCGCTCGATAAAGTCGCGCACCTCCGGCCCACGCTTCTCGAGCGTGATGACGGCTGATGTCCGCCTCGGTGTCGCGCCACCATGGAGGGTGTCGACTTGCCGACACCGGACCCCGCCATGATGCCGATGCGCTGGCCATCGCCGAGCGTGATCAGACCGTCGATGGCGCGAACGCCGACATAGAGGTTGTCATGGATGCGCGGGCGCGTGAGCGGCGGAGGAGGCGGTGCCTGCGGCGGATACTCGTCCTTTGCAAGAATCGGCCTTGCCGTCGATTGGATTGCCGAGGCCCGTCGAGAACGCGGCCAAGCAGTTCGGGCCCCACCTTTACGCGCAGTCGCCGCCCTGTCGCGATCACCTCGCAGCCGGGACCGATGCCTGCATCTCACCGACAGGGCATGAGGAGCACTTCCTTCACGGAAGCCCACCACCTCCGCCGGAATCGGCGGCATCCCTGCGAAATGCGAACTCACATAGCAGAGCTCACCAGTCGTAACCGTCGGCCCTTGAGACTCGATGACAAGCCCGATGATCTGCGTCACCTTGCCCGTCAGCTTCATCGGAGAGGATGTGCGCAGTGCATCCTGAAATTTATGGATATCTATGGAAAATGAGGGATTTCCCCGTTTCACCTCATATTCATAGCATTACTTCCCGCACAGCCTTTTTCATCTGTTCGATCTGCGTCTGAAGACGTGCATCCACACTTCCGTTCGAGGGGTCTCCACGAGGCAGTCGCCGGGCTTCAGCCCTCATCGGAGGTGATCGTAAGATTCGTATCTCCTGCCGTCAAGATGCTGCGCAGTTCATCACGCGCCATCAGCACAAAGTCGTAGCTGTCCGGCGGTACGTGGACGACGATCTCCTTCTGATCTTTGACGCGCAGGATCGCATCACGTACGATCGGAAGAACCATCTGCGGCACGTCGATGAAAGTGCTGCGGCAGCACACGCTCCACCGCCGTCATGGCGATCGCAACGATATCCTGCTCAGCATGAATGAGATAGTCCGCATCGCATCGTGCGCATCGCGCAGGGTCTTCTCGCTTTTCATTCGTCCGGCGAATCAGCTCCGCCATTTCCTCGCGCACGGCGGCTTCTCCGGCCTCCTGCCCGCAGCAAAGCCCTCCTCATGCCCTGCGGCGCGTGCCTCTTCGCAGTCCTGTTCAATCCTGTGTCTTCGCCTCACTGAGAAGCCGGTCACGTTCCTCCTCGGCTTCCCCGCGAAGGACTGCAACATGGATCTCCGCCTCTCTGACGCGCTCATCCATCGCCTGTTCACGCTCAGCGATGCGTGCAAGCAGGTTCTGAACGGCCTCTTCGCTCAGCCCTTCCTCCTCCCCTCCCTCACGCGGAGGCGGCGGTGAGGGCGCGTCGATGAGGGTGGGGATTTTCTTCCAGACGGCTGCCTTGATAACTCTGAGACAATCATCTCGTCTCCCTTGCCACGCGAAATCACAATCTCGCCCTTGTCCTCGAGCACGCGGGATGGCACCGACAACCTTCTGCTGCGCCTCTTCCACATCGCGGATCTTGACCGGGCCCATGAACTCGATCTCTTCACGCAGCATATCGGCGGCACGCGTCGACATGTTCTTGAATACCTTTCGGCGACTTCCTGCGGCGTTGCCTTGAGTGCGAGGGAGAGATCCTTTGTCTCCACCTGGCGCAGCACGAGCTGCAGAGACGGTCGTCGATCTGGACGATGTCCTCGAAGACGAACATGAGCTTCTTGATCTCTTCGGCAAGCTCGGGTTGTCGACCTCGAGGAGTCTCGACAATCGCCTTTTCCGTTGTGCGGTCGACGCGGTTGAGCACCTCGACAATTGCCTTGATGCCGCCCGCCGTTGTAAAGTCCTGCGTCACCATCGACGACAGCTTTCTCTCGAGCACGCGCTCGACTTCACGAATGAAGTCCGGCGACGTGCGGTCCATCATTGCAACGCGCTTTGTGACCTCGACCTGCGCCTCCGGCGGCAGCGAACCGGGACGATGGCCGCCTGATCCGGTTCGAGATATGCCATGATAAGCGCGATGGTCTGCGGATGCTCGTTCTGAATAAGTTGAGCAGCTGCGCGGGATCCGTCTTGCGCAGGAAGTCGAAGGACGTACCTGCAGACTCGTCGTGAGACGATTGATTGATCTCGAGCGCTTTGTCGGGGCCGAGTGCCTTCTCCAGTACGTTCTGCGCATAGCAGACCGCCCGAAGAGATGTAATCCTGTGCCATGCACATGGGTAGAATTCGGCGATGACCTCCGCCTTGAGTGCAGCCGAAACCTGCTTTTTGATTTGCGATCTCGAGCGTCAGATGCTCGATCTCATCGTCATCCATGTGCTGAAACAGCTTTGCCGAGTACTCGGGGCCGATGGCGATGAAGAGGATGGCCGCTTTCTGCTGGTTGGTCAGATCGCTGCTGGAATACATATCCGGCATAGTTACTCCTCCTCCGTAGCCACGTCTTAACAGGGAGTGCGACCTCTTCCGGCTTGCTGTCGATGAGCGCGAGCAGCGTCGAGTTTCTGATTCATCTGCTGCTGCTCCTCCTCGGAGAGGTCTTCTTCCTCGACCTCTCCCGCCGCAATTGCCGCGGCGCGCTCCTCTGCAATGCGCTCCTCTTCGAGACGACGTGCCTCTTCGGCCGCTTCGCGCTCGAGACGCTTCTTGCGGCGATACACGAGAATGCCGCCGACAATGAGGTGCAATGATAAGCAGTGCCAGCCCGACCTGCGTATAGAAGATGCGGTCCTGCCGATCCTTCTCCGCCTGTGCCTCGGCCGCGCGACGCTCTGCCGCCTCCGTGCTGAACGGCAGCGGCTCAACGGAGATCGTGTCGCCGCGCTGCGGGTTGATGCCCGCTGCGCTGCTCACCGTACGCAGGATGCTCTCCTGCTGCGGCTGTGTCACATCATCGTTGACAAGGACAGCAACCGTCAGACGGCGGATTGAGCCTGGAGATGCAATGACGTGCTGACGCTCCTCATTGATCTCGTAATTCTTTGTGGATTCCTTTTTCTCGTACTCGGCGTTGGCATTCGCCTCCTGCTCGACGTAGCCCGGCACATTGCTCTGCACACCTGCAGGGCCGCCAGGGGTTCGTGGAGCTGCCGACATAGCTCTCGGAGATGTCCTGCTGACTGCGGATGATACCCGAGTCGTCGACCACTGGTGTGAAGGTCTGACGATCGGTCAGACGGTCATCGAAGTCAAGCTCTACGCTGACGCGTGCAAACGCGCGTCCCTCGCCGAGCGTCTGATCGAGCAGGGACTGCACCTTCTTCTCGATGTTGTCCTGCACCTTGCGCGTCATATCGAGCTGCGTAAGGGTCTTAACGCCGAGGTTCTCGTCCTGATCGTCGGGACTCGTTCAAAATCTTCCCCGCATCGTCGACGATCGTGATATTTTCAGGTGTCAGGGCTCTTGACGCTGTGTGCCGCCAGATTGACAATGCCCTTGATCTCCTTCTTCGTCAGCTCCGCATGAGGATTCAGACGCAGCATAATGGAAGCCGTTGCGGGCTTCTCCTCTTTCTTATAAAGGCTGTCCTCGGGCAGTACAATATGGACGCGTGCCTTATCGACCGCCTCCAGCTGCTCGATCGTACGTGTCAGCTCACCTCGCAGGGCCTGCAGATAGTTGACGCGGTTTCTGGAACTCGGTGACACCCAGTTTGCTGTCATCGAGATCTCAAACCCCTTGTTCCCACGCGGCAGTCCCTGCGTTGCAAGGTTGAGGCGCGCCTCACGAACATTTGCGGTCGGTACGAGGGATCGTTGTGCCCGACTTGTTCTCCTGTACCTCCGTAGGCAATCTTCGATTCACGCAGCTGATTGGCAACCTCGCCCGCGTCCTTGGTCTCCATGTCCGTGAACAGCGGCACCATATCCGGCTTTGCTGCCATACCAGAAACTAAGACCAAAGATGAGGACGAGAGATCGCGAGTGCCGAACCGAGCATGATGTAGCGCTGGCGCTTGTCAAAGCGTTCCCACAAGGCAAGGCCGCGCTCTTTCCACTCTCCCATAATCTCTTTCCCTTCAAGTCATCACGGTTATGCAGCGCTCCGACGGAGCGTGCGATACGGAGCAGTTCTGGCACCTGCATCCGCATGATTTCCTGATAGGCAGACATGGCACGATTGCGCAGCTGCGGCGTCGCTGCAGTGCAATTTCTGCCTTCTGCCCAGCCACGACAACCTGAGAGACATCCGAGATTCGCCCGCTGCAAGCAGTTTGTTCTGATGATCTGATGCAAGCTGAAGCTGATTCACCTCGGAGGTGCATCCTTCAGATAGGTGCCGAAACTCTTTGGGGGCTCCTTTGCGATGGTCTCGCCCAGATGACTGGTTGCGCGCATCGTCACGGGGGTCATTGCAGTGCGCTTTGTACTGCCATATACATTGATCTCCCTTAAAAATGTGCACCAGAATCAGCTGTTTCCGCCGATGCGGAGCGCAGCCGTCACCATAGATTTTGCTGCGTTGATCGTTGTTGTGTTTTGCTTCATAAGCGCGGGATGCCGAAATCATATCCACCATCTCCGCGACAATATTGACATTTTGGGCGCTCCACGTAGCCGTCCGCATTTGCATCCGGATGCCCCGGCTCGTAGACAGCGGGCGGCCCCTGCGTGCGGTCCTCCTGAATGGAGGTGGCGCGAACGCCGTCACCGGGGCGCATGCGGTCCGAGGCCGTGCAAGAACGCCTCAAAGCCGATGCCGTTCCCCTTTTCGCGCGGCTGAAAGACCACGTAGCGGCGATGGTAGGCACCTCCGCCCTGCGTACGCGTCGTGTTGGCATTTGCAATATTGTTGGAGATCACGTCCATGCGCAGACGTTCCGCCGTAAGTCCGGAAGCCGTCGCATCAATTCCCAAAAACATTCCCCATATCGTGCCCTCCTTAAATCAGCCGCTCTGACCGCTGTTAACGAGCGCTCTTCAGCTTGCTGATGTGCCCGCCGAGCGCATTTGCAAGCGCACTGTAGTAAAGCTGATTCTTTGCAACCTCAGCCATCTCAATGTCAATATCGACATTGTTCCCCGTCCAGGCGCATATTCGTCGTCGCATCCTGCTCGATCACACCGCGTGCCTTCCCGCTGAGGATGGGAAAATGCCGGTCGCGTACGCACAACCTTCATCAGGATCGTCGTTGAGGCCCAGTTCCTGTTTCAGCAAGTCTTCAAAACGCACGTGGCTGCGCTTGAAATTCGGTGTGTTCACGTTGGCAATGTTATTGCTGAGCACCTCATGCCGAAGGGGATGCCGCCGAGACGCCCGGCTACCAATGTCAATCGTCGGAGTGTTTACCAGCTGCTCAAGCACGAAACGTCACATTCCTTTCCCCGTGTTGTTGAGGGAGGCTCTCACCATGATGGAGGGCTTCCTTATGTGCACATGAAAATGGCACACAAAAACAGATATATAATTAGTTCTACATCCCTAAAAACTTTTCATTCTAGCATCCTATGCACATAGATTTTAATGACTATAAATAAGTTTTCGGCAGATGTAAATTATGCATGTGCGACGTGCTCGTCGACGTGCAGGCTCTTGACGAGATATTGATCCGTGCACCACCATCCCCGTCATCCGCTCAATCTCTGCCTGCACTTCCTTCCGCAGGCGCTCCATCGCCTCGCGATCGTATGTCTGTATGCAAACACAATCCTCAATGGAGACCATGATTCCGAGATCATCATCCCCTGTTAAAAGAGGTGTGCACCCACATGGGTCGACCTGACACGATAAACCTCCTGCAATTTTTCCGCGACGATGTGTATGATGCTCTTGATGACCGAGTCATCAATGACGAGTTTGCCGTAGTAGCTGAATACGGGCGGCATGATGGAGTTGCTCCGCCGAGGCGCCGCCGTTTTCGAAGAGGATGTCTTGAAAAACTCTTGATGGGGTCGATGAATAGCCGGAGAAATGCGGCATTGAGTTCGATCGTCGGCATCGGAATGATGTGCTCCGCGTCGCGAGTCGATGGTATTGTGCAACTCTCCATATCCTTCTTGGATGCGATGTCTTCGATGCGAATGATCTTGCTGACGGGGCCGATCTTGAGGGCCCTGGCAATTTTCTGCACCATGTTTTGAGGTGCCGAGGAGGAGGATGCGGCGCGGCTGGGATGCGGCAATCGCATGCCGCACCCTCGGAGGCATGCCCCGGCAGAATGAAGATCGCACGGCGCACCGCCATGATGCGATCTCTTTTCCTTTTCGCCGAGTGTCCGCCAATCACCTTCCCGTCTTTTGATCAGTATGCCGTCGTCAACGATGGCATCTGCTCCATTTTTCTGAGCAAACCCATAGGGCGCGGGTGATTTTGCCGGTCCCACTCGGCCGACAAGTGCGATAACGTCCATTGTGTCTCTCTCTTCATCTCAGGATCCGAGCTGTGAAACCCGCATGCCGTCGGGCGATAAAAATTCTCCGCGTAGACATCCTCGATGGTAGATCCGCCCGATCGCCCCTGGCTCCCGACCAGCAAAGCCCGCGATAATCAGAGCCGCCGGATACAAGAAGGCCATGCTTCTGTGCGATCTCCAGATAGTGCTGCGTATCCGCATAGTCATAGGTTGGATAGAACGCCTCGATCCCGGCCGCCCCCTCGTGCGATGACACGTCAGACGAGCGCCTCGTCCGCGCCTTGGGGTTCCCCAACACGGGAATGCCGCCCGCCCCTTGATCAGACTGATGATTTCGCTCGACGAGGCGAAAAATGCGGCACATATAGGCAGGTTTTTCCGCGCATGAGCAGCTGTTCAAAGCAGGCGCGTATGGAGTCGAAATAGCCTTTCTTGACAAGGACACGCGCCACATGGGAGCGTCCGACTGCCTGCACACACTCTCGTCCGTCAGCACCTCGGTCTCGCTGATCTCATAGCCGAGCTCTGAGGAGTTCCACGATCTCTGTAAAACGCGTCCAGCGCGCCTCGCTGATTTCCTCGAGTTTTTCCTGAAGTTCGGCGTTGTGAGATATCAACATTTGTAGCCCAGATGCACTGCCTCGTGCTGCGCATCGCCCGCAGTAAAACCGACACCGGGGATGATGCGCTTAGGCTGCCGGATCCATAATGTCCGCTCTCGTAGAGTTCCGTAACCCCTCCACACTGTCATGCGTCCGTGATGGCAATATAGTGCAGCCCCGCAGCCTTTGCTGCCTCGACGACCTCCTCGGCGTATCCTTGCCGTCGGAAAAGGTCGAATAATATGCAAAATCGCTGGCATAGAATTCTCCTTGATCAGTTTTCTTCGCGCATGAATACGCGTTCTATCTTTGCTCGCGGAAGCGTGGGCGGGATCGGCATCAACGATCACAGCGGCGTATTCCGCAGGCCCCTCTGCTTCCCCTAGCGCACGGGCATCCCCGTGCGGAATTTCTGTCATCAATATCCTTGCGCACGCCAAAGAATCAGTCGCGGACCGACCATCCCGGATCCGTGATATACGCTGTTCCGCCGGGAAGTATCTGCGCGTCCGCCGTCTGTGCGTGCGTGTGGCGTACCGACACGATATCGGCACGGCCGTCCAGATAGTGCCCCATCGCGAGTTTCTCCGATGTTGTCTCCGCATGGAAATCCAGCACAACACTATCCGCACGGCCCTCGACCTCCGCAGCATCTCATCCGCCTTTTGAAAAGGGCAGTCAAGCGCGGGCATAAAGGGCGCCCCGAGAGGTTGAGTACGGCAATGCTTGCCGCCTTGAACGGGAAAATGCAGTACCGCATCCCGGCGTTCCCTCCGGATAGTTCGCGCGGACGCACGAGACAGTTCATCGTCAACGAAGCAAAGATATCCTTCTTATCCGCAGACGTGATTGCCGGAAGTCACAACATCCGCGCCGCCCGCATAGAGTTCATCCAGGGCCTGCGCGTGATCCCTTCCGCCGGCAGCATTCTCCCATTGGCGGTGACAACATCGATCTTTCGCTCCGCGCGAGCTGCGGCGCAGTCTTGCGAAAGCGCCGTCCCGCACGCCCGACCACGTCACCAGCCAGCATGATGCGCACGGCACACTCTCCTATCTTCACTCACCGATTGTAGACGACTACCTGATCGCGTTCACGGATGCTGACCAGACGATCGCGCAGCGGGAGTTCCGCACCGCCATCAGCATACGTTCCAGCGTTTCATGCTGGATCATGCGGAACTCCGCATCAGGACTTCCGCACCGTGCAGATCGACAAGAAGGGCCTCCCCGAAGCGGTCTTTCAGGAGGTGGACTACAAGGCCAGCTCTGCTTCAGAGAGCCTCGTCCATCCGCCGCGCAAGATGGAGGATCGTCAGTGCTTCATGCTGCTCATAGGAGAAGTCCACCTCGCTCACCACGCTGCCCTCAAGCACATGAGTAGGTCTCTGATGCTCTCAGCGAGAAACGCGGCAAACGTCTCGATTTCTACCGGCGCGGGATGCACGGACAACAAAGTCCATCGTCAGAAGTTCCTGATGCGGCTCATAGGAACCGCCTCGATCTCCGGGGAAACAGACGAGGACGGAGGCGGCAGCTGCACCGCCGGGACGTCCTGCTCACTTTTCACATGACCGCTGCACCGTCCCCAAAAATCTGCGCAAAAAGCCAGACATTGCTCATCCCCTTACTTCTTTCCACTATTCCACACTCTTAATGCGGCCGGAGGCCAAGTGCACGGACCGCATTGCGCCCTGCCTTCTTTGCCTGATAGAGCGCCTCGTCCGCGTTCTTGAAGAGCTGGAGCTCGTTGTCCTTCTCCGGATCAAACGATGCCGCACCGACACTCACCGTGACATTCTTCCCGAACGGCATCTCCGAGGCCTCCACCGAACTGCGGATGCGTTCCTCCAACTCGGCCCCAGCAACGTCGAGCGGCGCTCGCCCTGAAGGATGATGAAGAACTCATCACCACCCCAGCGGCAGCCTGCATCCGAGCCGCGGATCGTATGCGGATCGCATCTGCAACCGTCAAGAGAACCTTGTCCCCATATCGTGCCCGTACGTATCATTGACACCCTTGAAGTGGTCAGTGTCCATCAGGATGACCGAAAGCGGCGTCTTGTTCTCCTGCGACTGCACAATCGCGTCCTTCAGGAGGCGCTCCATCTCGCGGCGATTCAGCAAATTCGTCAGCGCATCGCGGCTGGCGAGGTGGCTGAGCTGCTGATTCGCTGTATAGAGCTCCTCCTCCGAAACGCGGATGAGAGTGCGACATAAACGCAAGCATCTTGCGGTTGTAGGAGAGGTGCGAGACGCGCTCGTCTGCGGCGATATTCTTGACATAGTCTCGGGTCCTCCTTCATCCCGACGAGGCAGGACATTCAGATTCGCCGCAAGAACACGATTCCCAATACGGCGCATTTCACCGAACGCAAAGACCGTCGATGAGGGAAAAGCCTGTACACAGCGTCATCTCCGTCACAACGTCCTCACCAAGCAGGGAGATAATGCCCCCACACAGGCCGTCGAGGATGGCCTGCGGCGAGAACGCCGACATTTCCGTGCATTCTCCGCTGCCTAGAGGATGCTGAAAGGTCTCCGTAGGCAAGGCGGAACTTGGTTCCCTCCGCTATGGGAATGCCAAAAGGTCAGCTCGCCCGTCTCCGCTGTCAGTATTGGGGAACGCGTGCCGAGACGGACCCGTCCTCCTCCTCGAAGCAAAGCGGAAAGAGAGCAGCATCCGAACTAAAATCGCCGTCCCTTTGATGCCAAAATGGCGCTCATAGATGCTGAGCGGCGTACCGCCGTCCAGCTCCTGGATCGTACAGCCCTTCACGCGCGTCGCAACAATCTCGCGCCCGAGCGGATTCCAGCCGAGTACGCACAACATGCACATCCAGGGCTGCTCCATGAAACACTACTGCCCAGCACGCTGCCGCATCGTCACATCATCGGCGATGATATAGCCGTGTGCATTCGCCGGAACGGCATCCACAAAGGCGCCGAACACCTCGATCCGCTGATCGATCGCGAGATTCCTCAAACAGATCTCATCGATCCGGTCCAGCAGGCCGACGACGAAGAACTCAATCACCTTCGTATGAGGGCGTGCTCCGACAAAATGGACAAAATGCTCCCTTCGCCGCCGCGTCCGAAGTGTTCCCTCCACGATGACGAGACTCCGCCTGCGATGCCTCCAGTACCGTAATCGTCAGCACGACACCGTCCGTATCGAGGCGCAGATCTGCCATCTTCAGCGCACAGGTGTGCGAGGATGCGTGCCGTAGAAAGCAGCTCCCGCACGGCATCGCGCATACGGATCGCCTTTTCCATCGGTATCTCGCAGGGTGCCGCAATTGTAATGAGCAGGGACTCAATATGCGGAGATCGGTCCAGCTTGGCCTTCGCCTGCTCTGCTTTGCGCTGGGCATCAGCGGTCCCGGAAACAATGTACGTCAGCTGCTGCATATCTCTCCTGAGGACTCCCTGTTTCATGCAGAGATTCTAGAGCTCACGCCCCCGATGCGATCCTTCATAACGGCAGAGCCCTTACTTTGCATAGTCAACAGCACTTTGGGTCTCACGAAATGACCGCATGCGCCATGATCTGCCCGGATATTCGAGATCTCCTCAATCTTCTTCACAATATCGCTGAACGAGCTGGCAGCGCCCGCATCATCCACCTTTATCAGCTTCCACCGCGAGGCGGATCTCCACGCCCCGCCTGAATGTGCAAAGCGCTCCACACCGTCGAACGATTCGGCGATCTCCTCGAGCGCCTTGAGACGCTTGATGTACGACTCGAGGCTCCTCACGCCGTGCGCCCAGCCGTGCTGCTGAGACCGCGTCGGCAGCGGCAACAAGCACCGCCTCGATCGTCGTCGCCTCCTCAGTCGCCACTGATGGCTGGCAATGATGTTGATGACCTTGGACTGCGGTACTTGGTGCATTGCGAGATCAGCACCAACCGTGACGCGGCCCCTCGACCTCGTGGCTGGCCGCCTTTCCGATGTCGTGCAAGTCCGCGTGCGAGCATGACATCGCAGTCGAGCTCACGCCATGCGCCCGCGAGATCGGTACCTCGATGGAGTGCGCGGCAGTACATTCTGCCCGTAACTCGTGCGGTAGCGCGCCGCCGAGGAGCGCACAGCTCGATGAATGCCGTACGCCCGTCTCAGACGTCGCCCTGTTCGCCTCCTTGATCCGCTGGTCGACCTCACGCCGTGCTTTTCGATCATCTCTTCGATCCGTGCAGGGTGAATACGGCCGTCCTGAATCAGCTTTTCAGGCGCAATACGCGCAACCTCGCGCCGCACGGGATCAAAGCCCGACAGGATAACCGCCTCCGGTGTATCGTCGATGATGAGGTCAATGCCCGTCAGCGTCTCGAGCGTAGCGGATGTGCGCTCGCGCCCGATGATGCGGCCCTTCATCTCATCGTTTCGGCGGCGCGACGACCGAGACCATCATCTCCGCCACATGGTCAGCGACAGCAGCGCTGGATCACAACACTCCGTCTCGCGTGCCGCCTTTGTCTGCCCTCGTCGCCATGACTGGATGTACTCGGTCTGCGGGCCTTCTCATAGCTTCAGCCCTCTTCCGGCCTCTGCCATGAGAATCGTGCGCCTCCTCCGACGAAAAGCCCCGACACGCGCTCGAGTTCCTGCTCTGGCTCTCGTGAGCGCGGTGCGAGATCCCGCCTGGGTCTTGTCGATCCGCGCCTCCTTGCGCGCGAGCCCTCCTCCTTCTTCTCGATCGACTCGAGCTTGCGGTCGAGATTCTCTTCCTTTTGGACCGTGCGGCGCTCGAGACGCTCGACACACCTGCGGCGCTCCTTCGCATCGCGTTCAAACTCCCTGCCGCTGCTGAGATTTCTTCTTTGCCTCGAGCGGTCTTCCTGCTTCGTCTCCGCCTTCTTGCCAGCCTCTTCGACAATACGTTTCGCTTCGTCCTCGGCCGATCCTATCTCTAGCCTCTGCCGTGCGCCGCCGAGCGACATAACCCGCAGCGGCACCGACGGCATGCAATAATCACCGATTAGTAATTCAGTATATAATAACGGCCACCTCCTTTTTCATAATGCAAAATATCCGATGGGATACTTCTATCATTTTAATGTTTTTCCTATAGTATCAAGAATTCTCATGCATGCCGTCATGAGGCGCAAAAGTGCAGATTATCCCTCATTTTATCGGCTGTTTTATAACCCTGATTACTCGCGGACGAACACAGCGTCATTCATATAATATATTCATAACTTCATGGGATGAGGAGGCTATGAATAAGAAAAATGGATGCACCGCGGTGTCGCACTCACTTTCCGCAGTGATGACAGCGGGCGTTGCCCTGCCCGCGCTTCCAAGTTGCCAGGCAGGCGCGGAAAGCATCATCGGCGCAGTGATCGGCTGGGCGCGGTTGCGGCAAACGGGATGAACCAGCAAATCAAGTATTACAACACGACGGAGGAGGGACGGCGCGGCACCTCTTTTAAAGAGCTTCAGTGAGAAATACGAGTGTCACCACTATCGCTGGATCTGGAACAGCCAGCTCGAGCCGCATCTTACAAACTCTCACGGCGGCAATCGGTTTCGATACGTGGGCATGCCACGATCTACGATCGCCCTTACAATTATTTTAGACAACCAACAGGACTCAGTTCAACGCATTCTGCACTCACTCGGCCCACAACATGGGCGTCAATGCTCGAGTCTCTACAGCTATTTATCAAACGAGGACGAAATTGCCGTCGTAGCTGGCGTCACGAGATGGGCCACGCAGTCAGAAGGACCCGCACCCGCCAAAGGCATGAAGCGTTCCCCGCCGCCGTCGCAGGTGCGACGGGCACGGTACTCGAGTGCCATCGCCGCGAGATATATGGAGCGGACAGGGGCTCAAGCAAAGCCGATGGGATAGGGGAGGCGGACAACCTCGCGTTCAGAGCACGTTTGCACGCTCCTCCCTGCGACGGCACGCTTGGCGGCGGCGGTATGGCAGCGCGTCATCGACCTCTCAGGCGGCAACAACTCTGCGAGCGTATTTGGCATCCTGTCAGAGTGCCGCGATCACCCGTCGAAATGCGGCCCGCCGCTACACCTTCTGCAGCTACAGACGATGAGCAGTTGGCAAAGGTTACCGCAGCCGGATGGTGTTAGCTGCTCGCCTGTATGAACAAGAAGGTGCCTCGTGCGCCCGCTACGGCCAGCGGCGCATGAGCTCCGCCGAGACGCGCCTACTTCGTCATGGGGAATCTTGCGGCGGCATACCAAGAACGGCGTGGCCGGCTTCCGGGCGCTTATGTGGATGGATCGCACCGTCATGCCTTCCGGCGCACGGCCGTCATCAGCTGTACGGGCGGCGATCAAAGCCGGAGGAGGTGCCGATCTCTGAACAATATAAAATAGCCATAAAGAATCCGGGACACTGCATTTTGCAATGTGTCGATTCTTTCATCTACGCGAAATTTGCGCAATGGCGCGGCTTTACCGAGCACCTCGGCAAATCGACTGCCTGCTTCATCGCATCCGGTGTGAGCTGCGGCAGGGAGCCACCCCTGTCCCGTCCGTGGGCTGCGAAGCGATGGCCGCGGCGGTCTGCACCTCCGCAAGCAGGGTGGAGCACCGCACGTTCTTTCGTGCGCGCGCGCGCCGCTGCGCGCTAGTGCCTCCTTGCGCGCCTCTTCCCACTTTGCACGGAGCTCCTGTTCACGCAAAGCACCTCTGCGTCGACGGTAACCTGTACATCGGAGGGACCCCGCGCATCGGCGGAATCTCAAATGTCGCATTCTGAGCCGTACGCTTCCTTCGGGCGTGGGATGTCCTGCGGCACGGTCGGCGGCGGCACTCTTCTTCTTGCCGCGCACGCGATCGTCAAAAGACGGCAATCGCTACCGCAACAGCAATGACAATGAGGTATTCCATATGACTTCCTCACTTTACGGGCGGTGCCGGATGCTTTTCGTCCACCTTTCCCGCTGTCACTGATCGCATGACGCATATCGGTGTCGGACTGGATGTTGCTGAGCTGATAGTAGTCCATCACGCCGAGCTTTCCCTCACGCAGGGCCTGCGCCATTGCGTGCGGCACCTCGGACTGCGCCCTCGACCACCTTTTGGCCTCCATCTCCTGCGTGTACGCCTTCATCTCCTGCTCACGCGCAACCGCCATTGCACGGCGCTCCTCCGCCTTTTGCCTGCGCGATGCGCTTGTTCGCTCCGCCTGATCGGTCTGAAGCTCCGCGCCGATGTTGCGTCCGACATCGACATCCGCAATGTCGATGGAGAGAATCTCGAAAGCTGTTCCGGCATCGAGGCCTGCCGAGTACGGTCTTAGAGATATCATCGGGGTTCCGCAAGCACATCCTTATGATTCTCCGAGGAACCGACTGTCGTGACAATGCCCTCACCGACACGCGCAATGATCGTCGGCTCTCCCGCGCCGCCGACGAGGCGGTCGATGTTCGCACGCACCGTGACACGGGCCTTGATCTTGAGCTCGATTCCGTTCGCCGCGACAGCGAGACAATCGGCGTCTCGATGACCTTCGGGTTGACGCGCTCATCTGCACGGCATCCAGCACATCGCGCCCCGCAAGGTCAATCGCCGCCGCGCTCAAAGCGGCAGTGCAATCTGTGCACGGTGTGATGCGATCAGTGCATCGACCACCTTGTCCACGTTGCCGCCCGCAAGATAATGTGCCTCGAGCTGGTTGACACTCATCAGCCCCGCCTTATTCGCCTTGATGAGAGGCAGCACATGCGGCTCGGCGGTACGCGCGCAGCCGCACGCCGATGAGCTGAGACGATGCTGACCGAGACATTCGCCGAGATCGCAGACACCCAGAGACCAAGCGGGTACAAAGTGCAGAAAAATCGAGACGGCGAGAATAATGACAGTGACAATGAGGAATGCTCCTCGAACAGTGTTCTATACGAACCTCCTTAACATAAGCCGCACACGTGCGCCTACGCTTCACGTACAACTAACGCGGGCTGCCGTTTACGGACAGAACAACAATACGTTTCCCTTGCAGATGAGATGCGCCCTCTGAGATCACATCCACGGGGCGGCCGTCAATGCGATGCCGTTCCCGCAGGACTGCAGTTCCGTGAGCACTTCGCCCGTTTTCCTGATCAAACCTTTTCTCCCCCATCGCGCTGACATATCCCTCCTCTGTCCGTGCACTCTTTTGCAGAACGATCTTATTCCACAGTTTGCTCTGACGGCGGACGGGAAACGATGAGCAGAAAGAGTACAATCGAAATGACGAGCAATCCCTGAGCGCCGCGAGTGCCCTAACATCTCCGCCGAGGGCGAGCACAATGCTGTAGAGCATCGCCGCAACGCGCAAGTCCGGCGAGAAGCCCACGGTCGGCAGCGGATCTCCACGATAATCAGCAGAGCACGCCCGCAAGAAAGACCGCACGTGATTAGAGCTCTACGAGCCCGCGCGTATACTGGCTGCCCTAAAAGACGGCGGCCGCAATGATGCAGAGCAGGACACCGAATCCCAAGGCCGCCCGTCTTGATCTCCACCATGATGGGAGAGAAACATAACGGCAAGCAGCAGAACTTGTAGGACACTCGTTATCTACAATGATGTTCACAAATATCCTCCTCCTACGCGAAAAAACCTCGCGCACTTGCGCGGAGGTTCCTATGCTGAAGAGATGGTCAGAACGACGGATTTGAACTCACGACCTCTTTCCCACTCCAAACGAGCTCTTAATGATAAAAAGGCTCATTTCAAACAACAGGGAACACTACATTAACAACTTTTTCCTAAGGGTATCAAACACAGCTTTTGATGGTCTTATAATGTGTTATTAATTCCGCTTAGTGACTTTTCATTCATCGCTTTGTATAATGTAGTCACAACTCTCATAGGCATAGGGCGGCTAGCTTCTTCACCTTTCCTTACTCTGTAAGTGGGAGGTGAGTGCACTATGAGTTACCACGAGTTCATTCTAATTCTTGTTCTCGTCACTGGCTACATTGTTGCCGTAAAAGAAATAACCGCCCTACTTTTGACACGTAGCGGTTATTCTCCGTCTTTCTGTGAAGAAGTAGCCGCCCATGGGGTGCTTCTTTTTGTGTCTTTACTCATATCAAATCTAAGCGGCTTCTGCAAAGCCTTGCAAACGCTGAATTTTGCAAAATATTTCTGAGCAGCTATATATATATTGCGCATGTCTGATTCCCCCGTGTGCGTGCGCCTACGAGCGTATGTGGTCATATCGGACGGGTGCTGGGACACGTATACACCCACTCCTCTCACCAATCAAGGCCGCCGTCGTCTATCCATCGTGTAAATTTAGATACACTCTATGATGAGCGTCTTATGCAGATAAATAGTCCCAGTTTGATAGAGCTTTCATAGGCAGACTAAAAATGAGGTCTTCAGTACGCGACACCGAAAACCCCCAGATCATTTGTAGTTCTAAGTAAATGGTCGGAACGACGAGATTTGAAACTCACGACCTCTTCCCACCCGCAAAGGCGCTCTAGCTGCTGAGCTACGTCCCGAACAAGAGGTATTATACCGAGGTTTTCTCTTTGCTCAATCCCTCTGCGTCATCTGCTGCATGAGACGCAGTGCTCCGATCTCGACACCCGTCTCGCGCTACTTGTTCAATCGTCCGTCCGGCACGCAGTAAGCGCACGCGCCTTGATGATCGCCTCATCCTCCCGCACCGGCTCTGCCTCTGCCTCCGGCACAGCGGGCGGAGCTCCTGGAGGTGCCGCCGGTATGCCGGCGGGTGTACAGGCATTGCTGCAGACTCGCGTACGCACAGGCTGTCCATGTGCTGCGGACGGAGCCTGCAGTAGGTTCCTGCACCTGCCGTCCGGGCTGCGCAGACGGCGGCGCATAGATCTGCCGTGTCGGTTCGGCCGCCGCACGTGCCTGTTCCCGCATGATAGACTGGTGAAGAACGGCAGCAAACTCATCGCCGTCCGTACGCCGTGCCTCTTGGACAGGCGCGCGGGCGCAGGTGTCTGCGTCGGCTCTGTCGCACGTACGCCGGGAGACACGGGCGGTGTCTGACCGAGATCGCTCCAGGCGGCGCTCAGGCTCCTCGATGCGCTGACGCGAGTCGCCCTCGAGGCGCTGTGCGTCCGCCACACGCGTCTCAAGGCGCACGCGCCGATCATCCGCCCTCGCAGGAGACCCTCGAGCTTTGTCACGCGGGACCCGTAGCGACGATCATGTCGGCAGACTGCTGAAGTTCTCAGCTTCCTCAATCGATTCCGCAAAGATCCTCATCTGCCTCATCACCGCGCCGACGTCGGTGGATGACATAGCGCACGATGAGCAGGAGAACGGCGCCGAGAATGATGAGCGCCCCCAGAATTTCAGTCACAGAAATAATAACAGGACGCCCTCCATCTTATCCATGTTTGCAAAGATCAAAAAGCTGATGTCGAGATGAACGCCGCGATTCGGGTCGGCAGCGAGACGCTGCAAGAGTTCCGACCGATCCTCGCTGCGGTCCTCGCGCCTCGTCTCTATCCTCCCCCTGCCCTGCCGCCGCTCGCGCCCGTCATCCTTCACTCGTGCATCTCACTGGCTGCTTTTCTTGGCGCGCACCTGCTGGCGTGCAGGCTCCGCGTCCTGCTTCTGTCGGATGGACTCAAAGCTCTGGGAACATTGACCTGATTCTGCATGTTGCTTTGGACGTTTCCTGCCTCATTGGACTGCGGAAACATCATCTGCATGCTGATTGGCGTAACATTCATAACGGCACCTGCCTCTCCTCAAAAGATTCCTGTAACAATCTGCCCGTCGAGCATCTGCAGACGCGCATGTTTCAGCTCATCTTCCACCGTCACCCCGTTGATCGTGATGTTGACACCGGGAAAAGATGGTATCTGACGCAGCAATGGAACCACGCTTCATCTCTTCCAGTTCAGCCTCCATCTCCTCGAGTTTTTCCCTTCATCTTCTTGATTTCACCGGCGAGAGGAACTGTGCATGCGTCAGCTCGGCAAGCTGCTCGCGCCGACGCTCAGGAGGCTCATGAGCGGCTGCTTCTTCAGCGTTTCCAGAGAGGCGGATCTCCGTCAAGCGCTTTGACATTTGCCTGATATTCTTTGCCCAGCGTATCGTACCGAGTATTTAAGGTTCGGGTCGACACCGACGCTGAGGTTGAGTCTGTACATAGAAGTTGTTGCCCAGAACCTTGGACGGATGGACTCGCCCGCACCGACCTTCCCGCCGGTGATAAAGCCCCGCCGTCCTCAACGCGGATATGATGCCCGCACGCATCTCAGAGTGCAGAACGACATCGTTGACGTAGATATCGCGCCCCGCAACAATGTTTGCATTCTCTGCGAAGGAAATGCTGATGTCCTCCTCCGCATTGATTTTGCTCGACGTTCATGCCAGAATGCCGCCGTGCACAATGACATTGCGCCCCGTCACCTCAGCACCGCCGATCATGCCCGCCTTTGATCTCGACATCACCGTCAGCCTTGACCGTGAAAGCCGCCTCTACATCACCCTGATCTCGACGCTGCCAGCAAAGTCAACGATTCCCCGTCCGACATGTCGACACTCGAGGTCAATCACGAGATGCGGATCCACACTGATCTTCTTTCCGTCGTCTACGATCTGACCGTCAATGAGTGACACGAGTTCATGCTCATTGACAACTCTTGTATTCTTCCCCTGCGGCAATGCAGCAGGTTTTCCCGGCTTTGCAGGCACCTCTTCACCAGTACATTTTTCCCCGGCACCGGCGGTCTCGGGGATGCGTACAGCAAGCACGTCGCCGATGTTCGCGCGGATAAAGATGTTCATGTCCTTGTAGTCCACGCGGTCGTACGCGCGTTCAGCAGGCCGTCCCTTTTGCCCCCATATCGAATTTCTTTTTCGATACGTGCATCCGTTCCCGCCTCAGGAGCGGTTCCGCGTGCCGCCATAAACGGTGTCAGACGTGCGACACCGCGCCCGATGGCATCACGGTCAATGCCATAGACGACCTTCTTTGCAGCGAGTGCATCGAGCACATCGAGAACATCGGGCGGTACATTGCCGCGGTTGTCATCAAACCGCACGGCAGTGTCATTGCGTCGTTTGCGATTTCAATGCTAAAGGGGAATGACTGCATTCTCGCCGTCATCCTCCGGTGCCGCGTCGAGCTTTGCCTCAAAATCCGTCCGCAGCACGGACAGGACGTGCCAGTTGGGTTTGGTCGCAATCCTGACCCTCCTCTGCAAGACGACTCTTGAGTGTCGTCAAATCAATCGCAGGGTATCCTTGCTTCGCCGGTAGACGGTCAGATAATTGCCGTCCGCCCTTTGATCACAAGCTGAAAACCACTTCGTTTATGCCTCCAATAGTGCGCTCCCACAACATCCTTCCGATCCTTCATAATTGCGCCTTTATTATAACTTTTCCCCAGTTTACACCGCATCGTGCTTCGTCGTTCATACGCGCGAGGCGTGCCGCGCATACGGAAGATTGCTCTTTGTATGAAGCTGCGAGATCCGCGCCTCCGACAGGTGCAGAATCGCCGCAATTTCTGAGGGTCATCTCATCGAGTAATACAGCGCAACCACTGTGCGCTCCTTCTCCGGCAGTTTCTCGATGGCGGCTGCAAGGGTTTCTTGATCTCCGTCCACTCCGCATGTTCGACGGGACCGTCATCCAGAGGCCGGGTGTCCGTACGCAGGTATTCCTCCAAAGGGATGATCGTCGCCGCGCTGACCTCGCCCCTCAAGATGATGCAGTCCATCAATCGTAAGATCCAGCTCCGCAGCAGAGCTCCTCATCCGTTGCCGTCCGTCCGAGTTCTCCTTCAAGATGGGCAACGCCTCTGCCCCTGTACACTTCTTGATATTCTGTCGCACGCTGACCGGGATCCAGTCTTTTGCGCGCAGATGATCGAGCATCGCCCCTCGCACACGTACGCCCGCATAGGTTTCAAATTTGTTGCCGCGCGTTAATTCGTAACGCTCGATCGCATCGAGAAGTCCGAAAAAGCCGCTGCTCAGGAAGATCCTCTCGGTCAACATGCTGCGGAAGGCTGATGGCAATCCGTCCGGCAACGAGACGAACGAGCGGCAGATAGTGTTCAGCAATACGGTTGCGTACATCAACGGTCTTTTTCCGCCGCGTATGCCCGCCACAGCTCGTCAATGTCCTCTGCCGTCTGTTCTGCCATCTGCATCATCTCCTCCTCATTACTCGCGGAAGGCTCTCAGGCGGTGCAGGTGCTCCTTCATCGCCGTCTGCCGGCGGCGTTTTTCATATGAATCAGAGACTCCTCTGAAATCGGCTGGAAAGTGGGTCGGTTCCGCAAATTCCTTCGCTGCGCCGGGCTCCTCCTCCACCGCATCAAAAATCAATATCCTCCGCCTCATAGTTCTGCATATCCTGCATTCGCTCTTCCGGCATTTTTGTCAAAAGGCAGCCCAGCCCTTCGCCTCAAGGATGAAGGTCACGAGATACGTGAATACACCGGCACAGAGAAACGCGATGAAACTTCGCAGGAGTGCCGTCGTGACACGCCGCGTCGCCAATCATCCCCGTAGAAATACGACAAGTGCTGCAATGACCGAAAAAGACCAGTGCCATGCCGAGTTTGAACATCTTCTCCCCTCCCCTCTAGGAAAGTACCGATACATCTCCAGCACCGTCACGCTGCACATTTTTGCCGGCGCTCCGGCGAAAAAGCTGCACCAATCTGAGGTGCTGTTTTATCAGCGATTCCCCTGAGATCGTCTTATCTCCCTTGCTGACGGTCTTCACCGTGTAGGTGCCGTCATTCAGATCAATCGAAACCGTGCGCCCATAATTGAGGCCCGTGTCCTCTGCAATGAGACGGATTCCATGCTGTGCGAGAAGTTCTTTTTGCCGCCTGCGCATTGCGCTCACCAACACGCATGACGCTTGTCGTATTGGAAAACGCAAACATCTGCGCACCGCCCGCAATCTTGGCCACGAGGCGCGATTTGACGGCACCGAGTTTCAGAACGTCCGCGAGCATGAGCGGAAACCTGTATCAATAGAATTTTGCGAGGCGTATCCGAAGGCCGCGCCTGCTTTGCTGTCCGGCAGCATATAGTGAAGCAGTCCGCCCACCTTTGTCTGCGGATCGTATGGTGAAAGGCCGATACAGGAGCCCAATCCATCAGCTGATGAGTGTGGATGGAGCTGCGCCGACTTTGTAGTCGGCCATACCGACTTTTATCAAATCCGGCATATCATTTCAACTCCTACCGCATTCATAATGCTGCTGAGTGATCCGGGGTCGGGCACAAGGAAGAATGCCGCTGATGCTCCGATCCTCTGCCACAAAAGTTTGTCTCGATGAGCAGTGCATGATCTCCCATCTCGCCAAGCTGAACCAGAACGACGTTGAGAATAGCGCCTGCCATATCCACGGCAAGCGCGCAGGGATGGACGGCAGCATGCACTCATGCCCCGTAAACGTGTAGAACGCATTCAGATAGGAGCCGCAAGGATGTTTCCGATCTCCATAAGGCGGATTCATCCATTGCATCGAGTTCGGTCGTCTTTCCCCTCGCGCCCAAGAAGTGTGTCCACAAGCGAAAACGCTGTCGCGCGGGATGAGAAACAGGATGTTGCTCGGTGCCTTGCCGTAAACACGCAGGAAAAATACCGACGACAACCAGTTCCGGTCCGCCGACAAATTCCGGTACATCTTCATTGGCACAAGTGCCACATGGGGCACATTCATCTCGATGCGGCGCTGAATGAGACGGGGAAAGGGTGCCGTCGCAGGTTTTCCCGCGCCGACATTTCCGATCTCTCTGAGCACATCCAGCTGCAGCTCTGACAGTTCGGTCAGATTCTCATCTACACTCATGGATTTTACCTCTTATCACGGCTCCCTTGTTTTGCTTCTTCGGAAGTCCAACAATCTCCTCAGATTGAGAAGTACGATAAGTCTGCCGTTGATGTTGCCGATGCCGCTGAGGAACGGCTGCTCTCACGTCCGTTCGTTGCTTTCTTCGTATCGACAGGCGCGTTCTCGAGGCTCAGCACCTCCGTCACGGCATCGACGAGGCATGCCGACGTGGACATCCCTCGACGGAGACGGTGACGATCCGCGTACGGTCGGTATACGGCGTCTCAGCGAGGCCGAGAGCGCTGCTTGGAGATCAATCACGGGGAGCACCGAACCGCGCAGATTGATGACGCCCTTGATAAAATCCGCCGCAAACGGAACGCGCGTAATATCTGTGAGATTTCGAATTTCCTGCACGTTCAGAATGCTGACACCGTACTCTTCATCGCGCAGATTGAACGCCTACATACTGCGAGTTCTGCGGCGCATTTCCTGATTCATATCCTCTGCCATCTTCTTTGCCCTCCCTTCTACTGCTGTATCATCGTTGCAACGTCAAGAATCAGTGCGACCCTGCCGTCACCAAGCACAGTTGCTCCGCCGAAGAGCTAGAGTCCGGCGAAAAGGATTGCCGAGTGTCTTGATAACGATTTCCTGCTGACCGATCAGATTATCCACGACAATGCCGGCCTTCGCCTCACCTGCGTGAACAACGACCACGAAAATGCTCATCGGAATCCTTCTTATGCGGAACCTGCAGAGCCTCCTCCATGCGGATGATCGGAATGATCTCCCCGCGCAGGACGATGACCTCCTTGTTCTGGACGGTCTGGATATCACTCGGTTCAATGTTGATCGTGCTGTCGATGGAGGTGAGCGGAATGGCGTACATCTCCTCCTGCACGCGCACGAGCATCGCCTGAATGATGGCGAGCGTGAGCGGCAGCTTAATCTTGAAGACGGATCCCTCGTCGATGTGCGTTTCACGTCGGCATGGCCCGAGAGCGCCTCGATCTTGCTGCGCACAGCGTCCATGCCGACACCGCGTCCCGAGATATCCGTGATCTGCTCCGCTGTCGAGAAGCCGGGCGGGAAGATGAGGCGCACGGCATCCGCATCGTCAAAGGCTGTCCGCCTCGCTCTGCGTAACCATGCCCTTCTCAACCGCCTTGCGGCGGATCTTGTTCGCATCAATGCCGCGCCGTCATCGGTAATCGTGATGACGACGTTGTTGCCCTCATGACGTGCGATGAGCCCAACCTCACCGGTGCGCGGACTTTTCCCTTCGCCACGCGCGTCAGGACTCTCGACACCGTGGTCGAGGGAGTTGCGCAGCAGATGCATGATCGGGTCGCCGATCCGTCGATAACGGTGCGGTCAAGCTCCGTTTCCTCACCCTCGATCGTGAGGTTGATCTCCTTGCCGAGTTCCTTCGACACGTCGCGCACCATGCGCGGAAAGCGATTGAACACGGCGCTGACCGAGACCATGCGCACCTTCATGACGATGTTCTGCAGATCTCCCGTTACACGGTCCATCTGCTCGAGCGTCTCCATGAGGGTCGCTCAGACGATGTGTCTGCCGATCTGCTCGAGACGAACTTTATTGATAACAAGCTCACCCATGAGGTTCATGCAGGGTGTCGAGCTTTTCGATATCAACGCGGGACGCTCTGGCTCTGATGCTGCTTCTTTGCGGGGAGCAGCGGCGGGTTTGCCGCTTCCTTCTTGGCGGCAGGTGCAGCGGCCGTTGCCGCGCGGTGACAGCTGCCGCGGGCGCTGCCGCCGGCGCGGAGCCTCCGACTTGCCGAGCTTGTCCGGATCGAGCAGCTCAACGAGGACATCTTCAATCTCTCGAGAGCCGAGATCCACGGCATTCTGTACCGCTTGGGCATCGGCGCCCGTGGCAACACCACGTCAAAACTGCGCTCGAACTTCTCCTGCTCAAGATCCTCCGCCGGCGGATGCTCTTGATGACATCGCTCGACCTCGTCCAGTGCATGCGCGATGACCACAACGGGGCGCGCCGCTTTGAGAACGCAGGTCTCCATTAGGGTAACCTTGACGTGGAACATGTGCATGCCGGCTTCTTTTTGCCTTCTTCATGACATCGAGGTCTGATCTCATCGAGGTCAAGATCTGTACCCAGCACCAGCGCCACCTGCAGCGGGCAGAGGGCAGACGCTGCAGCGCGGGCTGCAGGCAGGAGCAGGAGTTCCTTTCGAAATAGAGCTGAGCTTTGCGACGAGGTCGGAGACATCAACGACATCCTCTGCCTCACCGTTGCCGACGCTGCTCGACCATCTGCTCGAGGAATCCAGACACTTGAACAGCGTGTCCGCAGATGTCCTCGTTGAGCTTGAGCTGCTCCTTGCGGACAAGATCCAGCACATCCTCCATCTCATGCGTAAGTTCTGCAATCTTGGCAAAGCCATGGTCGCTGACATGCCGCCAGGCGTATGTGCGTTGCGGAAGATGTCATTGACGGCGCCGATCTCCTCCATGTTCTCTTCGAGGCGCAAAAAGGCCTTCGATTGAGCGACTGCGGGTGCTCGTGCGACTCATCCAGGAACATGTCCATATACTGGTTATCATTGATATCCCCCTATTTCCTATCTTCTCACAGCCGCCTCAATCGCGCTCGCGATCTGCGGCAATGGACATATCTCATCAGCCAGCCCCGCGTCGATTACGGATTTTGGCATCCCGTAGACGACGCAGGTCGCTTCATCCTAGCGCAATGCAATAGCCGCCGTTTTCTTGATTTTGTGCATCCCCTCGCGCCCATCGCTGCCCCATCCCGTCGAGGATCACGGCGACGACGTCCTTCCCAAGATGTGCGACGAGTCGTACATCACATTGACGCGCAGGACGATGGTTGCCGACCGGCGGCTCGTCACTGAGCGCGATGCGTCTGCCGCCGGGTTCGCGCACAGCACGCAGATGGTAGTTTCCCGGTGCAATGTAGACATCCTCGGTTCGAGCAGCTCACCGTCCTGCGCTTCCCGCACGTTCACCTGCGAGACGCTGTGCAGCCGTGCCGCCAGCGCATCGTAAAACCCGCGGGCATATGCTGAACGACGACCACAGGACGGGGAAGTTCGCCGGCAGTTCGTGATGACCGTCTGGAGTGCCTGTGGTCCTCCGGTGGAGGAACCGATTACAACGAGCCGCGTGCGGGTGCGCCGCGCCCGGCATGCGCAGAGACTTTTCTACCGTGTCACTCATCGTTTTACGCGCTCCACCTGAGACCGCGCTGTACATGGAAGAGATAGCGAATGATCTTATCCCGCATGCCGCGTGAAATCGCTGAAATTGAACGCCGACATGATAGATCGGCACATCATCTTCGCGCTCAATGCGCGTACACCGCATGACCCGCGTCATGCAATCTCAATGGTTCCAATGCCGGGATGTCATTGATCTCAAGGGCTGCGTTGATATGCAGTGGAACGGATTTCAGCCAAAGCAAATGCAAGCAGTGCCGCTCAGATCCACAATGGGGACACGCTTCGGTGCATCGATTTTCCCGTCCCGATCAACCAGACGAATCGTCGCGGTAGGGTTGACCTTAATCCGAAAGAACCGCGCTTTTGAAAGCGTTCCGCGACCTCGAAACGACAGGTGAAGGACGAGGATCCGCCCCTCGTGCCGTCCGTGGCCGCGATGTATACTAAAGAAGCGGTAATGACATCCGTCCCCAGCAGCGGAGTACGTAGAGATTCTCGCCAGCCTGAGGAATCACGGGAACGCGCGCGTTCGTCCAGCGGCATAGCAACAACGAGGTCGTCACCGACGATATCCTCTACACGGCTTGTGTAGCCGGGAGATTTCTCCTCATTGTTTTTCAAAGAATATTTCCAGCCTTTGTCCAAGGGCTAAACACTCCTTGCCTGTACTAATTCGCCCGCCATCTGAATTTTCCTCCTTGGCTACGTCGAAAAAGCTTAAAAATTTGCTGTAAAAACCTTTCCAGCCCCGCTTCACTCTCATTTCACCGCCGGTGAGCAGCGCCTCTGCCGGTGCGTCAATCACAGCGTGCCGCGGCGGCATTCGGAGCCTCGACGAGGTGGCTGCTGTTGCTGCACCGCCTTCGTGACCGACGTATCCTCAAAAACATAACCGAGGGCAATCTACGGGCATATGCAGAAATTTCTCAGCGGCGCGTGCAGTTTCAAATGACGCTTCACGGCTTCCTGCTCATAAACGCGGGTTGATGACGAGCCGGAGTTTTTGTGTTGCATAGATGCTATACGCCTTCATGACAGCATAGGCATCGGTGAGCGAGGTCGGCTCGAGTGTCGTCACGAGCAGGACCTCATCCGCCGCAAGGATAAAAGTCCATGACGTTGCGCGAGTCCCGCCCCGTATCGACCAGAATCGAGATCGGCACGTGCGGCATGAGTCGGCCAATTTCTGCTGGAGCAGAACTTTTTCCCGCATGGTCATACTCCAGTGCCTTTTCAATGCCGGAGCCGCCGGAGATATACTGGATTCCATATCCCGTCTCAACAATGACATCATCGAGCTGGACATCCGGCCGCAGCAGATCAGCAGGTGTCTGCGCGAAGATGCTCCGAGCAGAATATCCACATTCGCCATGCCAAGATCTGCATCGATCACGAGGATGCGATGTCCCCTGCGCTGCAGAGCAATCGCAAGGTTGACGGCAATGTTGGTCTTGCCGACACCGCCCTTGCCGCTCGTGACGGCAACCACGCGCACATTTGCCCATGCCTCCGTCTGCGCGGAGCGCGTTGGAGGTCGAGGCCGCTTTCGGCGCCGACCATTTGGCGCAGCCGCGTTGCTCGATCCGTCATATTGTTCCCTCAAAAAGCAGTTCCGCAGACGTTCTGCTGTCGCCGGTATGATGTCGTCCGGCACACTCTGTCCATTCGACAGGAACGAGCGGCAGCTCGCTGCCGGCCAGCAGGGTTGAGCACTCATGCCGATTGTGCGCGTCTCATCCGTCTTGGTAAAGATGATGCGGTCCGGCTTGCACACAGAGAAGCGCTTCATGATCTCCAGCGACATCCGCTTCCTTTGTCGTTGCGCTGACAACGAGATGCTTTTTCCATGCGCGAGATGTGCCGTCAGCAGGTCCTTGAGCTCATCCATCTGAAACTCATTGTACTGGCTGCGCCCCGCTGTATCCACGAGGATAAAAATCCTTGCTGCGATGGCGTGCAATCGCCTTCTTGAGATCTGCGGCGGGTAGACAACCTCGACGGGAAGCCCCAAGATCTCAGCATATTTCTTTGAGCTGCTCCACGGCGGAGATGCGGTAGGTATCCGCCGTGATGAGTGCGCGCCTTGAGGTTCTGCTCCAAGACGAAGTGCGCCGCCACCTTCGCGAGCGTGGTCGTCTTGCCCACTCCGGTTGTTCCGATAAAGGCAAAGACGCGGGGCCGCGTGCTCCCGGCGTCAGATCCGTCGGTAAATTTCATCACCTGCGAAGATACCGGGAGGCACGCTCCGCGCGCGGTCAAGGCTGTCCAGATTCACATCCGCGACGGGAACCTTTGCCGGCAAGATCCTCACGAGACTCACTGCGCACGTCCTGACGGCGCAGCGCATCCTGTATCGTAACGATCTCCTTCGGCTGATTTGCCGCGATCATGGAGGCGAGCATCGTCTTCATCTGCGCAAGCTCATCCTCAAGGAGCCGAATGCGCTCGGCAGATTCATCGTCCTGCATGACAGGCACCTCCTCATGGAAGGAATCATCTTCCCGTCCGGCGGCGGTACGGGTGCAGGTGCCGTCTCAGGCCGGTGCTGCGGGCTGCGGAGGGAGTACAGCCGGTGCCCGAAGGGCCGCCGGCTGCGATGCGTGGGCAGGGCCGCCGCAGCGTACGGCTCCGCCATCAGGAGTTCCGCCCATGGGTATCGTACGCCGACACAAGACCGCGCGCCGGCACGGCCGTCGCACCGTCCGTCGGAAGCTCATTCATCCGATATTGATTGAGCACATTGGAGGAAGGATCGGTGCGGCCGGCGGAACAGTACACCGACGGTGTATGGGGACGCGTGCCTGTGTCTCATCAACAGCCGCCGTCACCTCGATCATCTCCGCACCGCCGAGAACCCGCCTTCACGATATTTTTTGTATGGAGAACGGCATCGCTGCCGAGTTCATCCTTTATCTGTTCCATGGCTTCCTTCACGAGGAGGCACGCACCGTTCGGACCTGCACCCTAGATTCTCACCACCCCAGGATCTGGATCTCAACATTCTGCTCAATCTCCGCATGGGAGAGAACAATCAGCCCCGGTATGGAGCGTTCGACAAGGTTGCGGAAATAGGGACGAACCGTGGGGCTCGTCAGCACGATGGGCTGATAGCCCTGATCCGTCAGCTTCTTCAGTTCCTCCTGCAGCGCTGTCAGCAGCTTCTGCATGGAATCCGGGTCGAGGCTGACGTAGGAGCCGTGCTCCGTACGCTGCACGCCGCCCGCAATCTTGTTCTCGATCGCGGGGATCGAGCGTGATGCACGGGAGCACACCGTTCTGGACGTTCTGCTGCGTAATGTGCCGCGCCATTGCGTGGCGGACATATTCCGTCAGGATATCCGTATCCTTCGTTGCGGCACCATAGTCAGCAAGCACCTCGAGGATCGTACTCATGTCGCGGATGGAAATGCGCTCGTGCAGGAGATTGTGCAAGCACCTTCTGCACTTCGCCCACGCTGAGCAGGTTCGGAACGACCTCATCCACGAGTGCTGCGTTGGTCTTATGCAGGTTGTCAAGAAGGTTCTGCGTTTCCTGACGACCGAGGATCTCAGCGGCATGCTGCTTGATGATCTCCGTGAGATGGGTTGCAAGCACGGAAACCGCGTCGACCACCGTATAGCCGTTCAGCTCCGCCTGCTCGCGCTCGTTCTCCGAGATCCAGAGAGCGGGCAGGCCCGAAATGCCGGCTCTGTCGTCTCAATGCCCGGGACCTCCTCGAACACCGTCCCGGAGTTCATCGCAAGGTAATGATCGAGCATGAGCTCGCCGCGTGCGATTTCAATGCCTTTGAGCTTGATGATATACGCGTTGGGCTTGATCTGAATGTTGTCGCGGATGCGAATCGTCGGCACGACAAGCCCCAGCTCAAGTGCACACTGCCGTCGTATCATAACAATGCGGTCAAGCAGGTCGCCGCCCTGTCCCGTATCAACAAGCGGGATGAGGCTGTAGCCGATCTCGAGTTCCATCGGGGTCGACCTGCAGAAGCGAAACGATGTTCTCGGGCGTTGTCGCCTCTTTTTCGCCTTTTGCCTTCTGCTCGACCTGCTGCACCTCCTGTCCGCCACCTGTCCGCGCCGGAGATTCCATGCGATCAGGCGCATACCAGAGCCAGTGCCGTGAACGGCACGCCCGGAAAGTCCCGGCATGATCGCAAGGAAGGGCAGCACGCCTGTGAGGATCATAAAGATGCGTGCGTGCGGAAGAGCTGCTTTGCTCACGAGATCGCTGCCGAGATTGCCCTCCGCAGCCGAGCGCGTGACAATGATACCGGTTGCCGTCGAGATGAGGAGCGCCGGAATCTGCTGCAACGAGACCTTCACCGACCGTCAACGGGGATATAGGGTCTGGAGCGCTTGTGACGCATCCATATCGCGCTGCAGCATGCCGATGACAAAAGCCGCCGCCGATATTGATGATCCTGATGACAATCGCGGCAATCGCGTCGCCCTTGACGAACTTTCGAGGCACCGTCCATTGCGCCGAAGAAGTCGGACTCACGCTGTACCTTCTCACGGCGGCGCTTTGCCTCCGCATCCGTGATCGCACCTTGGTTCGAGTCGGCATCAATCGCCATCTGCTTACCGGGCATCGCATCGAGCGTGAAACGTGCCGAGACCTCAGCCACGCGCTCCGGAGCCCTTCGTGATAACGATAAAGTTGACAATGACAAGGATGACGAACACGATGAAGCCGACGACAGCATTACCGCCGACAACAAAGTTGCCAAACGCAGTAATGACCTCCCCGGCGTAACCGTCAAGGAGGATAAGTCGTGTCGAGGAGATATTCAGCGCCAGTCGAAACAACGTCGTAATCAGAAGCAGGGAGGGAAAGACGGATGAGATCCAGAGCCTCCATTGTCAGATCGCTGACATTACGACAAGAAGCGCAATCGTGATATTCAGACAGATAAGAATGTCCAAGATGATCGTCGGCAGCGGAATAATCATCATAATGACGATCGTTACGATGGCGACGGCGATCAGAATATCACTGTACCGCTGTATAAAGCTTGCCGGATACAAAGAGGATTTACACTGCCGGACTGCGGTGCTCGCCATAGCTCACTCCTCCCTCGTTCCCTTGCGGAGATTTCATCACATTCCTAAATAAATATTATACCAAATATCAGAGGTACGTCAATTATTAAACAAGACTTTCGTCACGCATGACAAAAACATCCCGATTTCTCATGCCGCGGCGTGCATGTTTCAGCCGATAGACGTAGGCAAAGCACTTCTGCAACCGCCTGGTAGAGTTCCTGCGGCACGCTGTCGCCCGATCTGTACGGCAGCATAGAGCGTGCGTGCAAGCGGCTTGTTTCTCGACGATCGGGGTACGCGCGCCCTCACGGCCGATCTCCTTAATGCGCTTGCGCGACGGATCCTGGCCCTTTTGGCGATGACCGTCGGTGCAACCATCCCTGTTCGTAGGAAAGCGCCACGGCGTAGTGCGTCGGGTTGGTGATGATGACATCCGCCTTCGGAACTTCCTTCATCATGCGCGCCATTGCCATCTGCCGCTGCTTCTGCCGAATCTTCCCCTTGATCTGCGGATCACCCTCGGTCTGCTTCATCTCATCCTTGACTTCCTGCTTGGACATCTTGAGATCCTGCGTCGTCTGCCATTTTTGATACCCGTAGTCCATCATCGCCATAATCATGATGACGCCGATGACGATAAACGCCATTTGGAAGATAATCTCCGCGACAAGCGCGAGGCTCGTCGTCAGATCAAGAACGCTGAACTGCGGCATCGCAAGGATTTGTTCGTGAGATAAAACGGTGAGAAAAAGCCGATCACGAGAATCTTGAAAGAAGGATTTCACCAACTCCACGAGCGACCGCTTCGAGAAGATGCGGCCAAAGCCGTTGATGGGGTTGAGCTTATCCAGTTTAAACTCGATGGACTCCGTGTTGAGGTCAGCCCCACCTGAAAGAAGTTGATAGCCAGTCCAACGATCATGATGAAGAGCATGATCGGAAGGCGGTCTTGACGAGGATCAACAATGCCGATGAAGATGCGCGGGATATTCTCCGTATCCACTGTCTGGTTCAGATTGCTGAAACACGTAGGGTGAGTGTAGGTCGCAATCGATACGTAGATGGAATCACAGGAGCTTGAGACAGAAAAATCCGACGGGCAGCACGAATGCACTGTTGAGCTCTGACTGCGGGCAACCTGCCCTTTCTTGCGTGCGTCGGCGCGCTTTTTCGCCGTCGGTTCCTCCGTCTTTTCGCCCGCAAAACGCTGGAGGGTCGAAAGACGAGATCTGTTCCTATCGGAGGGCTCGCATCGCAAGCGATATATTTCCATACATTTCATTGAACAGCACTATCCAAAAACAGGACGTCAGAACGGCATGATCATCGACAGGATAGTAGACGCAATCATCATCTGCATCGGATGCCGACGACGAAGATGTTCATCTGCGGCATGCGTGCGTGACAAGGATGCCAAGCCCCACATTGGTAAGAGGATCGCGAAGGTTATCGGCAGTGCGACCTTCATCCCTGTGAGAGAGATCGTGCCCGTGAAGTCGCGATGCATAAGCGCAATTGAAATATTCGGGATCCATGTCCCGGCAAGCGGCACCGCGCGAAAACTCTCTGCAAGCGCTGCCAGAGCATATGATGCCCATTCGTGACGAGCAAAAATAATGATCGCTAAATTATAAAAGAAAACTTCCGATGAGCGGTATCTGCTGACCGGAAGTCGGATCCACAACATTGACAATGGCAAAGCCACCTGCATGTCCATGACCTTGCCCGCCATCGCAATGGCGGCAGACGAAATATATGCCACGAAAAGCCGATCAGCCAGCAATGAAGAGTTCACCGACCGCCGTCCCCGACGGCAAACATGATGATCGTCTCAGGTGCCGCAGGCGTGCCGAGCCCGTCGACGACGGGGAAAGAGCACAATCGGTCATCGCAGCGCGCAGAGCCACGCGGAAATACACCGAGATATTCATGACTGCCAAAGAACGGGACTACGAGAAAGATCCCACTGATGCGTCGTCAGCGTCAGCAGAAACGCCGCGATATGCCCTTGCGAGCAGTTCATACAGATCCATGCACTGCCGCCCTTTCAGCGCAGATAAGCTCGGCAGGGTTGACAAATACATTTGTCACGTACTCGACCATGATGCGCAGCATCCATGGCCCAAGATCAAGATAGCGACAAAGACCGCGATGATCTTCGGATGAACGCAGAGTGTCTGCTCCTGAATCGACGTCGTCGCCTGAAAGCAACCGCGACCAGAGACCGACGATAAGCCCAAGTCCCAGCATCGGGGCGGAAACCAAAAGCACGATCATGCAGCGCCTCTTGGGCGAGCTGGATGACCAAATCTCCGGACATCGACCGCCTCCCCGCTCAGCGGAAACTCATGATGAGCGATTGGATCAGCAGAGTGCCATCCATCGACCATGCACAAACAGCAGAATCTTAAACGGCAGCGAACATAACCGGCGGCAGCATCATCATGCCCATCGACATGCAGTGTACTTGCGCACGATCATGTCAATGACAATAAACGGAATATAGATCATAAAAGCCGATCTGAAATGCCGTCTTTAAGCTCACTGATGATGAATGCCGGGAATGAGCGTAAATGTCGATCACATCCTCCGGCGGGCCCTCGGGTCTTGGCGCCTCTGAGAGATTGACAAAGAGCGCGAGATCAGATTCCCGCGTCTGGCGGAACATGAAACTCACGCATTGGGTCGACAATATTCTCAAGTGCCTGTTCTGCGAGATCTGTCCCGCAAGATAGGGACTGTATACCGTTCTCATTCGCCTGTCCCCAGCAGGGTGCCATAATATAGAACGACAGGAAGGCGAGAGACGCACGACAATCTGATTCGGCGGCACGTTCTGCGTCGAGCGCGTGCGCAGAAAGCCGATGACGACGACAATACGGACAAAGGATGGTCGTCATAACGAGAATCGCGGGCGCCAGCGAAATAACCGTATCAGCACAGCCAGCGAGCTGCATGCTCGTCGCACATCCTGCGGATTCTCCGATGCCCCCACACCGACACTCGACCGTCGGGATCAGCGGCGCTGCTGCCGCATGTCCCATGCCCAAGAGCAGGAGCGCCGCACTCCCCAAAAGCAAGCAAACTGCGCCGCTCAATCCCGTCCCCCATTTCTCCTCCCGCCATCACTTTCGAAAGGCGGCGGTATCTTTTGAACGAAATCCGACGAGCGACGCCGAACTGCTCGCTGAAAGACACCGCTCCCGCCGGTTCTGATGCGCGGATTTCCTCTACCGTCTCCGGATCATCAATCTCCGCGATCAAAATGGATGCTCTGCATCCGTAACGCCCAATCAAAGACGCGCCCGAAAGAGCTCCACTACACAGACCGCGCGGTTCGGTCCCGAGCGGCAGCTGCATATAGAACCTGTCCTCCGCGTGCCGCAAGCCTCCGCATCGAGCTTTTTCCCAAAGGCCCGCGCGACAACTACGGCAAGATGACAACGAAAGTGCGAGACAGCAAAAAGGCTGACCACACAGGCGACCGTCGACCACCATGACACGGCCGACGGGCGCGGGTCCCTCTTCGTATCCGGCTAGATATCCGCTGCCCGTCTCACCTGCAGCGGATACATCCCCCGTGCATAGTGCGAAGGGTAGTACATCAAACAGCAGGGACAGAGATAACATCCGTCCGCTCATTAGCCGACGGCTTTGCAGGGAATGGCCTCCAGCACGCGGTCTGCCTGGAACGGCTTCACGATGAAGTCGCGTGCGCCCTGCCTGAATAGCCTCAATAACCATCGCCTGCTGTCCCATTGCACTGCACGACAACTTTCGCGTTGGGGTCTACCTTTTTGATTTCCTTAACGCGCGGTGATGCCGTCCATCTCCGGCATTGTGATATCCATCGTTACGAGATCCGGCTTTGAGTTCCTGGAACTTCTCCAGAGCTTTCATCCCGTTTCTCAGCCTCACCGACAATTTCATAGCCGTTCTCTCGAGAGGATGTCGCTTCACCATCATTCGCATAAAACGCTGCATCATCAACAATCAGAACGCGAGTTGCCATTTTCTCATCTCTCCTTAATTCGATCAGAACATCCCTCATCCAAAGGGGCACGAATGTACGCACAGTCATATGTGCTTTTATCGTTACCCCATTATAACGAAAAGTACCGCCTATGACAAGGATTTTCTGCGTCTCTCAAAAGAACCATTTCCCTTCCGTTACTGGAGACGCGCGGCGCGCTCAGCAGGGCTGACGATCTCCGTGATGCGAACGCCGAAGTTCTCGTCGATGACGGCAACCTCGCCCTTCGCCAAATACTTTGCCAGTTGACCATGATGTCCACGGGCTCACCGGCGAGTTTATCCAGCTCGACGATCGATCCCTTTGGTGAGGATCGAGAATGTCCTTGATGGACTTCTTCGTCCGTCCAAGCTCGACGTTGACCTGCAAGCGGTACATCGAGAATCAGACCGATATTGGCGTCGTTGACCTGTGCACCGGAGTGGAACTCAGCGGTGTAAACTGCGCCGACTGTACCGGAACATCGATGCTACATGCTGGCTGCATCAGGCGGTGCTCCATATCCATAGTTTGCAGGTGCGGCAGCGCTGCCGGAGCTCCGCCATGGTGCAGCGCAGGGGCGCTGCAGCGCGGAGGCGGGCTGCGGCTTGCTGCCAGCAACAGCTTCTTCCTCATTAGTCGACATCTGGCTGCTGGTTCATCAGTGCGTCGACCATGTCCTTGGCGACATCGACCGGCAGGAGCTGCATGATCTCACTGTCAATGAGACCGTCCACCTCCATGCGGAACGATGCCTGAATGATCGGATCGACCTGTCAGCGGCTTGGATACAACTTCCCTCCGTCCCGAGGTCGACAAAGTGTAGACCACGGGCGGCGTAATATCCACCTTCTTGTTGAACATCGAGGAGAGCAGAGGTCGCAACACTGCCCCATCATCTGATTCATGCACTCGCTGACCGCGCTCGTCATGGAGCTCGCTCAGTTCCTGGTCGAGGGTTCGTCCCGTCCTTTGCCCATCATCAGGTCGGCGATGATTGCCGCATCCTCGCGCCTGAGATACAGAGGGACAGTTGTTGCCCTCGATGCCGATGCTGTACCGACCTCAACGACGAGGAACGGCACGGGATACTTTTTCCTTCAGCTGGCGCAGGTTGGAGACGAGACCGTCGGTGTCATGATCGACACCTTGCGTCAAGGAGGACGGACAGCGTCGTCGCCGCTCCGCCCATCGATATGTTGCCGATCTCCCCGAGCGCATCGCGCTCCAGATCTGTAATGCCGGCATCACTGTCGTGCAGCATCTGGCATGTCGGGGAATGCATCGGCGCAGGTGCAGACGTCATCGGCGGATGGGCATCCTCTGCAGGCGCATCATCAGCAGGCGTATCATCGCCGCTCGCTCCGCCGTTCAGGAGGGCATCGATCTCCTCCTGCGAGATCATTTCATCACTCATTCGCGTCGTCATCTCCTTCTATAATGCCGGATATCTGCACAGCCATACGTTTTCCGGACGTGCCCGGACGGGCACGGAACTTTTGCATTGGAACCGACGTAACAGACGAGTTCGTCCTTGTCAGCGTATCGAGCTGAAGCACATCACCGAATCCAAGCGTCAGGAACTCATTGATCGTAATATCGACCGATGCCCAAGCTCTACCGAGAATGCGCACCTGGTACGCTCGATCTTGCGCTGAGCTCCGCCACCTGTTCGGGCGAACTCTCCTGATCGACGGAGGCTGCCACCCAGAACGACGTGGTGAGCTTCGACATGACCGGCTCAAGCACCAGATAGGGAATGCAGATGTTCATCATGCCTTCAACTTCGCCCATTTTGATGTGAATCGTGACGAGGACAACCATATCACTGGGCGGCACAATCTGTGCGAAACTGCGGATTCGTCTCCATCGTCTCGAAAGTTCGGACGGAACTCGACCACATTGCTCCACGCTTCCTTGAAATAATTGGTCACCGTATCGATGAAAACGGCGCATGACCGCCGTCTCAATGTCCGTCAGCGCGCGCGACTTCAGTCCGGATTTCCCTCTCCGCCAAAGACACGGTCAATGTAGGCAAACGCCACATCCGTGTTGACCTCGACGATGATGTTTCCTTCAGCGGTGGCAGCGCGAGAATCCCAATGACCGATGGATTCGCCATCAGACTGAACAAATTCCTGATAGGGTCATCTGCTCGACCGACAACACCTCGATCTCTACCATGGTCCGCAGACTTGCCGACAGATATGTGTTCAGGAGACGCGAAAAAGCTCTCATGCAGCATGAAGAGCGTGCGGATCTGATCCTTGAGAATCTATCCGGCCGCTTGAAGTCATAGACCTTGACCTTGCGTTCCTCTTCTTCCGCCTTGACTTCCTCGGCGGAAACCGAGCCATCTGAAAGAGCCGAAAGCAGCTTATCTATTTCGGATTGAGACAGTACGTCCTCAGCCAAGACTCTTCCCCCTTCCCACTATGCAGTGCTTTCATCTTACTTACTGCAGCAGGGAAGCTCGTGATGTAAACATCATAAACAGAGCCCTGACCCAACCGTTCGTTGAGTGCGTCCTTCAGCTGCTTCTTCAGCTCATCCTGCTTGGATGCGTCGAACTCCTCGAGCGGTGCAGCACGCAGGAACTGCATCGTCGTGTCCAAGATCTTCGTCTCTGCGACGGATCCGACCTTGCCGTCCACAACGTTGTCTGACTTGCCGGGGTTCAGTTCGAGGACAATGCCCGCCTTCAGGAACTTGCCTGCACGACCCCCGCCGACATTGACAAGGATGCCTTCCTTCGGGTCACCGAGCTTGTAGAACACCCCGGATCGTGATTTGCCTTTTTCCCGCCTCCATCTTCGGCATGCGAAGGCGTTCCGCCTGCGAGAAGATGTAGTACGAGATCCCGCCGGCCGCTGCCACCGCTACCAGAACCGCCACGACAACCACAACGATCATCATGAGCATAGGGCGATTTTCTGCTTTGGCTGCTCCGCCGCCTGTTCTTCCTTTTCCTCCGCCATGAGTTTATTCCCTCCCTAAAAATGACCACGAAGCCGCAGCGGCTTCACACACAGGGCACTCCCTTGCCATGTAGAGGAACACCGTCCTCCCATTATACCAAAGGAATGGAAATTTCGCCAACTAATTTTTGATGAAGCGCACGGCGATACTTGATTGTGCGCCGCACAATCTCCTCCATCGACTCCTCGACGATCAGCTTTCTTTCCCGTTGGTAAGCGTTACCACGGTATCCGGCGTCTCCTCGATGCTCTCGATGATCTCAGCATTGAGGACGAACTCCCCCTTTTTGTTCGTCTTGGAGTTGAACTTCGTCAGCATGATCATGACAGGCTCTCCCTCCGTTCCCCTTTCCGTTTTTTTGCGTACAGCAAAAATTTGCGGACATATGACTACCTGTTATACTTTTTCGCCGTCATCATCACTTTTCCTAGGACTATTTTTTTCATCATATCCCAAATTTTTCACAAAAATTAGCCGATCTGCGCCAAAAAGCAAGAGAACGCAGCGGATGCCCAACGAGTTCCTGCACATGGGCGAGCACGACGGACTCTGCTGTCATCAGCGTTCCACCGCGCAGCTGCAAGGGAGCGGGGTTTGCCCAGTCGAGCTGTTCGAGCGCAACGAGGAGGAGCCGCAGCTCCTCCGAAAAATCTGTGGCATCTGCCGTACGGCAGTCCGCACAGAGAGCCCCGCCCTCGCGTGCGTGAAAAAGGCATCGCCCGCAATCGCTGCGCCGCAGTGAAGACAGCTCGCGTAGCTCTGTCCGAGCCCCGCCGCCGCGAGTGTTTGAAGCACGGCAGCGAGTGCTGTCACGCGCGGGTTGCGCGTCTCGAACGCCGTGAGGATCGCTGCAATCTTGTCAAAGAATGCAGCGTCCGCGACGCCCTCGGGCAGGAGTTCGCGAATAACCTCCGACACGAAGGTTGCGTAGGCGAGTGCCGCAAGGTCGAGCGAGAGTTTTGCATGGTGGGCACGCACGCTCGCACTCTTAACCGTCTCAAGACGCGCTCCTTCGGCGAGCTGCAGATCCGCGTGCACAAACATTTGCATCGCTCCCGCGAGAGGACTGCGCGGGCCGGCGGCATCCGAACGCAGCCGCGCGCAGGAGTCCGCGCTCGCGCGTGAAGATCGTCACCACCTTGTCCGCCTCACCCCAGCTGCGCGTGCCGAGCACAATGCCCTCCGCTCCGTAGAGTGCCATCTACGACGCCGCCCCCTGTGCATTGTCGGGCGAGGTATCTGCTGACTTGTCTTTTTCCCTGTCTTCTTTTCACCTCGTCGATGCGGCATCACCGCCCCCGCCGTCAGCATATACTGCAGAGCCTCCTTCGGGATGTCGATCGTCACAGCATCCTCCTCCCGAACGAGCAGTGTCGTCCCCGAGGTCATGTTGAGACTCCACGGACGAAGACACAGACGTAGCCGCCGCCCATCGCCGCCTGAAAGCGCGGCGGCAGATCCGCCATGACAAAGCCGAGCGCCCGCCCGCCCTGATAGGGCATATGGACGACGCGTCTGAAGTTGGCTGCTCGAGTCGAGCACCGCCTCCGAGACGCTTGACACTCGTGTAGATGAACTTTCACGAACGGGATCGTCCCGATCAGCGTCTCTCACCAAGCGAGATGATCTTTGCGAGTGCCCAGTTCGTTGACGCCCAGCCGACAACGTAGATCACGAAGACGAGCGTGATGATGCCCATGCCGGGAAAATAGAAGGGCAGATACTGTCCAAGCACCCCTTCGGTAAACCGCAGCGTCCACTCGATGACGAGCAGGTGATGATGACGGGCACGAGAACGAGCAGCCCGTTGACAAAAGCGGCGTGACATGCGATTCATCTCGTTGGTACATCGCGATCGAACGTCAGCGTCATGACCGCTGCTCTTTCTTCAATCGGTTTCCCGAAAACCCAAACTCCCGCAGGGCGGTCTACCCGATTCCGCCAATCCTTGCGCGTCTTGACCCAGAGGTCGAGGTAGACCTTTGCCCCGAGCAGTGTCTCGACATCCGCACGCGCCTGTGCGCCGATCGTCCGGAGCGCCCCTTTGCGCACCGATGACAATGCCCTTCTGCGACTCGCGTTCGACACAGATCACGGCGCGGATATAGACATCGCCCCCTTTTGCCGCGTCGTCACCTCCTCAATGTCGACCGCGACCGCATGCGGGATCTCGTCACGCGTCAGCTCGAGCACCTTTCTCGCGGACGAGCTCGGCGACGATAAGCCGCTCCGGCTGATCCGTCACCATATCGGCAGGGTAGTACTGCGGCCCCTCAGGGCAGATGTGCTTTGATCTCTGCGAGCAGCCCGTCCAGATTCTCCTCGCGTGCCGAGATGGGTACAATCCCGCAAAATCGTATACCTTTCGCGTAGCTTTTGCGATGATGGGCAGCTCTGTCTCGCGCGGGATGCAGTCCACCTTGTTCACCGCGAGCAGGACGGGCACGCGGACATTTTTGCAAGCTGCTTGAGGATGTACTGTTCGCCCGCCCCCATTTTTCTCCGTCACGTCCACGACAAAGACGACGACATCGACACCGTGGAGTGCCCCCTCCGTCGCCTTTGCCATATAGCTCGCCGAGCTTGTGCTTCGGCTTGTGCACCCCCGGCGTATCGAGAAAGATGACCTGCGCGTCCTCCTCCGTCAGGATGCAGAGGATGCGGCTGCGCGTCGTCTGCGGCTTGTCGCTCATAATGGCGATCTTCTGCCCGATCGGCGCGTTAATCAGGGTGGACTTGCCGACATTCGGCCGCCCGATCACGGCGGCAAATCCGGATTTATACTGCATTCATCGTATGATCCCCAGCTCCTCCATCACGTGCACGCTGCTCCTCCTCCATCTCCCGCCGCTCCTCCTCCTCCATGTGGTCGTAGCCGAGGAGGTGCAGCATCCCGTGCACCGTGAGAAAGGAGAGTTCGCGCAGCACTATGGCCGTACTCCTCCGCCTGTGCACGCATTCGCTCAAGCGAGATGACGAGATCGCTGAGCACGTCATGCGCCTCTCCCCGCACAATCTCCGTTCCTCCTCCCGTGAGGGCAAAGGGACGACGTCCGTCGGACGGTCGACGCGCGGTAGGTGCGGTTCAGTTCATGGATATGTGCGTCGTCCGTCAGCGTCACGCTCACCTCCGCATCCTCCGCACCGTAGAGGCGCCCGACCGTCAAAATTGCGCGGCGCACCGCTCCGCATCTCCTGCGGATACCGCCAGCTCCTCCGGGCTCCGCCCGAATCTCAATCTCCATGTGACTGCCCCGCTTCTTTTCCCACGCGCCGTACGCCTCGACAATGCGCGTCACGACCTCGTGGCGGATGATATCGACCGGCTCCGAGCCGTACGATGCCGACGCCCTTTGACGCGCGCGCAGGATGCTGACACGCCTGCTTCAGTCCCCGACACCGTGCCGCGCGGCAGATCGACCTGCTCGAGGTCGCCCCGTCACCACCATGCGCGAGCCGAAGCCGAGGCGCGTGAGGAACATCTTCATCTGCGCCCCTGTCGTATTCTGCGCCTCATCGAGGATGATGAAATGCGTCCTCCAGCGTGCGTCCTCGGATATAGGCAAGCGGCGCGACCTCGATGAGCTGGCGGCTCATCATCTTCTGATAGGCCTCCGCGCCGAGAGATGTCCTGCAGGGGCATCGTAGAGCGGGCGCAGATACGAGGTTGATCTTTTCCGTGAGGT